>Ga0181529_10004000_pt1 | contig 16267 bp, 14 predicted proteins | sample PEATcosm2014_Bin_36_FD_119763 | JGI IMG/M metagenome (GOLD analysis project Ga0181529, IMG submission 119763) | Peatland microbial communities from MTU Mesocosm Facility, Houghton, MI, USA - PEATcosm2014_Bin10_30_metaG | ecosystem: Environmental > Terrestrial > Soil > Wetlands > Peat | place...
AGCTTGAGCGTGACCATGCGCTCGCGCTTGTAGATCGTCCACTCGCCGACAATATCGCGGGCGGCGTTGTTGCAGCCGAACCAGATGGCCGCCACCACCATCAGGAAGTGAACAATGGGCAGCTTCTCGCTGATTTCGTCAAAGTGGCTAGCCCGCAAGGGATACGCAACCAGCGTAACCAGAACGGCGAAGATGGGCGCCTGCACCAGCAGAATGGCGGTCTGCGCCTTGTCCTGAAGGCGGACGATGACGTTGCGCTTGACCAGCGCCAGCCATTGGCCCAGACCCAACTCGCGGCGCGGCTTCTCGCCTGCGCCTTGCGAGGTCGTCTGCTGCTTGCCGCTGCGGTTGGTCACAAACTCCTGCCGGTAGCGTGATGCCAAATAGCGCTGCCGCCACGTGTCGGTGCGGTTGCTCTCCGGAGCTGTATTCATGCCGGTGAAGAGCATCTCGGGGTTAAGATCCTGCGGTTGAATCGGCGCGCCGGTCGCCGGCGGATTGAAGAACTGAATCGAATCCGGGAAGGCTGGACCGAAGAAGACCACCGCGCCGGGCTTTTCGCCCCGGTCGCGCGAGACCATCAGCAAATCGTCAAATTGCTTGTAAACCTTCAGGCTGGGCTGGTGAATGGTCGTCAGAATCGTCTTGCCGGTTTTGGAGAGGCTCTTCAGCAAATCAATCACCGACTCGGCGTCATAGGAGGACAGCCCGCTGGTCGGCTCATCCAGGAAGAGCACCGGCGTATCGGTGATGAGTTCGAGGGCAATGTTGACGCGCTTGCGCTGGCCGCCGCTCAGGGTCTTCTTCTCCGGCGAGCCGATCACCGTGTCAATCTTGTCCGGTATGCCCAGGTCGTAAAGGACTTTTTCAGTACGCGTGGTGATCTCTGCGTCAGTCAAGTCGGTGCGCAGCCTGGCGGAAAAGTAAAGCGCCTGGCGCACCGTCAACTGTGGATGGACAATGTCGTCCTGGGGCACGTAGCCCATCATGTGCCGATAGAGATCGTAATAATCGTAGAGGCTTTGGCCGCGGAAGAGCACCGTTCCCTGCGCCGGGCGAGTGTAGCCGTTCAGCGCTTTCAGCAGCGTGGTTTTGCCCGCGCCGGCCGGTCCCATCAGCGCCACCAGTTCATAGGGGAAGACGGTCAGCGAGACGGCGTCCAGCAGCTTTTTGCCGTTGGGCGCGTGGACCACAATGTCCTTGGCTTCGATGGTGACCTTGCCGTTGTAATCGCGCTGCGCCAAAGTGCCGTTTTCCATCAACTGGAAGCGCACGCTGCCCAGGCCGATCTCCTGCCCGGACTTGGCCAGCGCCTTCCCGCTGATGCGCACGCCGTTCACATAGGTGCCATTGCGCGAGCCCAGATCTTCAACCAGTATCCCTGACGCCGTCCGCGTAAACCTTGCGTGCCGCCAACTGACCATGGGAAAATCCGGCAGCGGAATCTCGCAGTTGGGATCGCGTCCCGCCTCCATCGAGTCGTGCTCGAAGGCGACCGTCTGGAAAGCGGCCTCGCCAATCTCCACCTTGGTGTCCAGGTTCAGCAGGCGGGCGGCGGAGATCTTGTAGGAGCCGAGGTAAACTTCGTCCGAGGTATTCAGCACCGCTCTCTGAATCCGATTGCTCAGATCGCCCAGAAAGGTTCCATTGCTCGAGTTCCGGTCCTCAAGAATGTACTTGCCATTCTCCTCGGTAATGACGGCGTGATTCCAACTGACAATCGGCAGATCAATCTGGACATCGGATTTGGGGTCGCGGCCAATGGTGATCAGCATGCCGTTGGTCTGAGGCAACGGACGGGTCATGCGTCCGGAGTCCAACATGGCGGAGGTCACCGGCCAAGGCATTGGAATCGAAATTCCCAGAGTTACTTTAACGCCCAGGGTCACCCGCACCGATTCACCGGGCGTAATCTTCACTCCATTTACATAAGTTCCGTTCTTTGATCCCAGATCTTCAATCACAAAGCCGCTGCCCTGCTGCGTAAGGCGGCAATGGCGCCCGGATACGGCCGCCTCCGGCACCACAAGGTCACAATCGCTATTCCGCCCGATCAACCAGGCAGCTTTCGGTCTGAACTCTTCGTTGGACATAAAATGATGTTCCAGATTGCTCACACTTTAACACGGCAGCCCACGGGATGAAAATTAAAGTTTGATTCGCCAAAAAATGCGCCAAGAATGCATGAAATCAAAAAACTTGATGAAGGCGTGCTATCCTGTCGCCAGTCAAATTTTGGCTTGCGGCAGGGCTTTATCCATGAAGACTTGTCCCGTCTGCGACACGGGTTATCCCGATCTACACCGAACCTGTCCCACCGACGGGGCGGTGCTGATCGAGTCTCAGGAGCTGGCGCCGGCCAGCCTGGTGCGCGGCAAATACCGCATCACGCGCAAGCTGGGCCAGGGCGGAATGGGGACGGTTTATCTGGCGGAGCATCTTTTGCTCGGCGGCCGCGTGGCGCTCAAGTTCCTGGCTCCTGAACTCAGCCGCAACCCGCAGTTCATCAAGCGCTTCCGCAACGAGGCCCGCGCCGCCTTTCAATTGCGCAATCCCAATATCGTTGAAGTGACCGATCTGGATCAGGCCGAGGACGGCAGCCTGTTCATCGCCATGGAGTATGTGGATGGACCCAGCCTGCGTGCGGCTATTCGAGAGAATCCCGGCGGTCTGCCCATCGAGACGGCGTTGATCATCACCCGTGGCATCGCCTCCGGACTGGCCGCGGCCCACGCGCGCGGCACAGTCCATCGCGACATCAAGCCCGAAAACATTCTGCTGACCGGTCCGGCTGGCCACGAGGAACAGCCCAAGGTTCTGGATTTTGGCATTGCCGCCATGCTCGAAGGCGCTACGGCAGTCAGCCATACGCGCGGCTTGATGCTCACCCCTGAATACGCCTCCCCGGAGCAGTGGCGCGGAACCCCGGCCAATGAGCTGGATGGACGCACAGACCTCTATGCGTTGGGTTGCGTCCTCTATCAGTTGCTCACCGGACGCACTCCCTTCCACGCCCACAATATCGAAGGCTGGATGTTTCAGCACCTGCAAGAGATGCCGCAGCCGCCCAGCCAGTTGCGCCCGGAGGTGGCCCATTGGCCCGGCCTGGATGATCTGGTGCTAAGCCTGCTGGCCAAGAACCGCGACGATCGCCTGCAGTGCTCCGAGTTGATTGCCTCGCTGGATGCCCTGCTCTACGGCAGCAGCCCGCCGCAGGGCGAAGCGCGCTGGGAGCGGCCTGGGACGGTGATCGAAGAGGGATGGAATCGCCCGCAAACGATGCGCACTCAAGCTCCGGCCGGTTCACAGACTTCGTCGGGCGCCCCAGCTCCGGATTCTCGAAGCTGGGAGGGAACCGCCAATCTCCCGTCGCCCCGCACCCAGACTCCTCGTTCGGCCAACCAATATTCTCCTCTGCCAGAACAGTCCGGCGCTCCCGCGTCCAAGCCCGCTCCGCGCAAATTTCCGCTTTGGGCCTGGGGAGCTTTAGCGCTGCTGTTGCTGGCGGCTGGCTTCACCGCCGTGCATCTGTTTGCGCCGCAGCCTAAGCCTCAGCCCACGCCGGTGCCAGCTGCTCAATCGCTTCCCGCGCCCAGTGTGGAGAACTCAACCGTGCAGCAAACGCAGCCCTCGATGGCCGAAGAGTCAAAGAGCGAGAGTGTGGAAGAGGCCAACCCGAACCTGGCAAAGCCGGCCGGCAAGCAGGCGGCGCAGCCCTCCCAGACTCAGCCGGTTAAACCTTCACCCGCACCAACGGTGGTCAATCCGCCGCAGATGCACGAAGCGAGCGCCGGCGACCTTACCCTGCAAGCGATTGAGCTTTACAAACAGGCGCGTTACGCCGACGCAGCGGCATTGTTCGATAAAGCCTGCGCGGGCGGCGGATGGGATGCCTGCAAGGATCTGGGAACCATCTACCGCAACGGCAAAGGCGTCATGCAGGACTACAACCGGGCAGCCAGTTTTTATGACAAGGCCTGCAACGGCGGCAATGTGCGCAGTTGCTCCGATCTCGGCTTTCTCTACGCCAGTGGCACCGGCTTGGTCAAAGATGACGCGCACGCCATGCAGCTTTACACTCAGGCATGCAATGGGGGCGATGGCCTGGGATGCAGCAATCTGGGCAATATCTATGCCAGTGGGCGCGGCGTAGCCAAGGATCCCGTGCAGGCGGCAGCGCTCTACTTGAAGGCCTGCTCCGCCGCCGATGCCTCCGGTTGCAGCAATCTGGGCAGCAGTTATCGCTATGGAAACGGCGTCGGCAAAGATCTGGACAAAGCCAAACAGTTTCTCGATAAAGGCTGCAAAATGGGCAATCAGTGGGGATGCGACAAGCTGAAAGAATTGCAATAATGCTGCTCTGTCGCCGTAACAACCATGAAGGCGGGTGCCCCAGGTCTCGATTCTGAGACCTGGGATTCCAAGAACCTTATTCACGTTATTCAAAAGGAGAATCGAAATATGCGGACAACCTTTGCATGGATCGCGGCGTTACTGCTAGGCAGCGGTTTGGCGGCGGGCGCATGGGGCGCTGAGCCGGCTCCACTCTACGGAGAGCATGGCGTCAGCCCGCAGGCGGTTCTCCAGGGAACCCTGGGCAGTTGCTACTTCCACGCCTCCATCGCCGCGCTGGCCAAGGTTGCGCCGGAAAAGCTGCGCTCGGCCATCCGCGACAATCCAGGCGGCGGCTATCGGGTTCACTTCGTCGATGGACCGGATGAGGTCGTGATGCCTGAAGACGTAGCCTTTGCCCGCGATCACCTCTATGACCGCTCCGAAGGCACTTGGGTTGCCGTGCTGATGCGCGGCTATGCCCAGCGCCAGTTGCGCCATAGCCTGATTCAAGCCGTTGATAAGTCAGATTTCATCCCCATCTACATCAAGCCGATTGGCCTCTCGCTCCTCAATCGATCCGACCAGTTGCTGCTCGGTTATGACCGCGCCATCCGCGCCGTGGTGCAGCAGGACGGGGTGATTGACAAAGCCGCGCTCAAATCCAGGCTGACCAGCCAGTTGGTCGCCCTTGGCGTCCCGGATACCGCCGTCCAGATGCTGGTCGGCTTCATGGAGGACCGGGGCTTCTTTGACTCCATCACCCTCACCGTCGAGCAGAACGGCGAGGTCTTCGGCGCCTACAAGAGCTTTGGCCAGGGCGGTGTCCCGGTGCGTGTCTTCGAGGCCTTTCAGGGCAAAGGCCTCTCCGGCCTGGTGGCCGACAAAAAACTGACCCTCGAACAGTTACAGCGGCTTACCGCAGGCCACGTAGCCATGGTGGCTGGAAGCTGGAGCACGCCCACCGCTGCCGGATACACCAGCGAGAATTGGTGGGTCGCCGGCCATTGCTACACCATACTGAGCTTTGACGAAGCGGCTCAAAGCGTCACACTGCGCAATCCCTGGGGCACCAAGCCCGACCCGGATGGCGTCTTCACCCTTCCACTGGCCACCTTCCTCGACGCTTACGAGTTCTACACCTACTCGCAATAGTCAGGATGATAGCCCTGTAGCGCCGGTCTCCAGACCGGCTGTAGCGTGGACCTCCCGGTCCACGCCGGCACGTGCCGCAGTTCCATCCACCCCAAAAGATCGGGTGCCCCAGGTCCGGATTTTCGGACCTGGGAATCCGCGGGTCAGACACACCCGCTCACGCCGCGATATTGAAGCGTTCAATTTTGGGGCGTTTCTTATGCGATGCCTGCCACATATCGTAACCCATTTGCATCTCGTACCATAGGCTGTCGTGGGTTCCCAGCGCATCCGACAGGCGCAGCGACATATCGGCGGAGATGCCTGCATTGCAATTGAGGATGCGCGAGAGCGTGGTGCGCGAGATGTGAAGCTTCTTTGCCGCGCTTGTAACATCCATCTCGCCAAGAAATTCGCGCAGCACCTTGCCTGGATGTGGCGGATTGTACATTCGTGTCATCTTACCCCCTGTGATAATCCCGATAGTCAACGAGAATGGCGTCCTCGCCTTCGAAGGTGAATGTCACTCGCCAGTTTCCATTCACCTTGACGGACCAGTGGCCCTCCAGATCACCGAGCAATGGATGTAAGTGCCATCCCGCGGCGTTCATATCCAAGGGAGACTTCGCCTGATCCAGAACATAGAGCTGCGTCATGAGCTTAGCGGCATGAGCCGGTTGAATGCCCGCCTTGCTTCCCGTCCTGAAGAATCGTTCAATCCCGCCGTGCCGGAAGCTCTTGATTGCTTGCCAAGTGTAGCGCATCACGCATCACCTGTCCACTGTGTAACCGGTGTTGTTCACCCCCAAAGATCGGGTGCCCCAGGTCCGGATTTTCGGACCTGGGAATCCACGAACCCCGACCAATGTTCCTCAGTTCCATCTCCGGGAAACTAAAGTTCTTCACGCGTCTCTGCTCCGATTTGCTGCAATTCTTCCGACAAACCCCGAAGAAACCCGTACAATAACAGAAGAATTCGCGTTCCACGTGGAAAACTTGGTACGAAATATCCTTGACGGAGAGAGCGTTTTATGCCCGTAACCACAGAGGTCCGAGTCCGCTACGCCGAGACCGACCAGATGGGCGTCGTATACTACGCCAACTACCTGGTATGGTTCGAGATCGGCCGCGTTGAGCTGCTGCGTGCGCTCGGCTTCTCCTACAAGCAGTTGGAAGCCGAGCATGGATGTATCCTCCCGGTCATCGAAGCCACCTGCCGCTATCGCGCCTCAGCTCGCTATGATGACCAAATCATGATTGAAAGCCGTCCCGCCCTGCTGCGCGGTTCCATCCTCAAATTCGCCTATCGCATCCTACGCAAAGCCGCCGAGGGCGAAGAACCGACACTCCTCGCCGAAGGCGAAACCGTCCACGTGGTCTGCGACAGCCAGATGCACAAAAAGCATCTGCCGCCGCACTACGTTGCCGTCTTGCGCGCCAGCATGGATTCCAGCCACGAATCATGAAGGCCGAATCATTGGGTTAACTCGCTTTCAAGCCCGGCGGGTTGTGTTTGACCTGTTAAAATTCTTGTCAATGAAGGTGGCCGACTGATGCTCTGTCGAAGAGGCTCTGATTCAATCAATTTGCGAATCAACATTCCCTCAGGGGCTAAAGCCCGCTTCAATTTGCAGATTTGGCGGCACGACTAAAGTCGTGCCCTGACGCTTCTGGACTCTTTGTTTAGTTTTTCCGCAACCTGGGAAGTTGTGCTCTTTCAAGACTTCGGCTTCACCAGTAGTTTCTTGAAACTGTCACCTGTCTACTGTCGATTGACAACTGACAACTAAGAACTGGTTCACCGCTTGCATTTCAAATCCATCCCGATCTCCTCCCCACTCGCCTCTTTCCGCGCGCGCGGCTCCGGTCGTCAATTGCTCCTCTTCTTCCTGGAGTGTGCGCTGGGCATGGTGGCCATCTTTCTGGTGGCTGCGCTTTCGCATTGGGCGGGTTGGCTGCTGCCGGTGGCGGTGCTGCTTTATTTGTTGATCGTAGTCCCCATCGCCCTGCTCAGTGGATTCTGGCAAGCGGTCATCGTTTCGGCGTGGGCGGTCTTCATTCACAGCATCTTCTCCTCGCGCCAGGCTCAGTCGCCCTTCCAAACCAATCTCACAGCCGATCCCGCCAACTCGGTTACGCTGCTGGTTTTTGTGCTGGTGGCGCTGGTGGTCAGCCGCCTCTCGGCGCGCGTCAAAGATCATGCGCTGGAGGCGGAGAGCTGGGGCGGCCAGATGCGCGACCTCTACGAGTTCACGCGCCGCACCCTGGAGTTGAATCTGCACGTCGAGCCCGGACCGCAGTTGGCCGAACTGGTGCATGAAATCTTTTCGCTGGAGGCCGTGGCGCTCTTCGATGCCGATCTTCACGAGGTCTATCAAGCCGGCTATTGGTCCACCGATCCACGCGAGATGGCGCAGAATGTCTACTACTTTGAAAGCTCCGACGACGACGCGGCCACCGGCCTGGGCCGCCGCGTTGTCCGCCTGGGAACGGTCCCGGTGGGCGCGCTGGTGGTCCGAGGCGAAACCGGTCCGCTTACCAACAACGCCATCGCTTCGCTGATCGCCATCACCTTCGACCGCTACCGCGCCTTCGCCAATGAGAGTCGCATTGAGACCGAGCGCCGCACCGAGCAGTTGCGCTCCACGGTTCTCGACAGTCTGGCTCACGCCTACAAAACCCCGCTCACCGCCATCCGCGCCGCTGCCAGCGGACTGAGTGAGATGGGCCATCTCTCGGCCGGTCAGGCGGATCTGATTGGACTCATCGACGAGCAGGCAGGCGTGCTGGCCAACCTGACCAACCGCCTGCTGACCACCGCCCGCCTCGACGCCGGAGAGGTCAAGATCAACGCCACCCCGGTTGGCGTTGCGCCGATGATTGAAGAGATTGTGACCAGCCTGCGCGACCGCTTGGCCAGCATGAAGGTGGCCATCGATCTGGCGGACGACGAGATGGTGGTCCACTGCGACCGTCAGTTGATGGTCATGCTGCTCACTCAGTACATTGACAACGCCTGCAAGTATTCGATCTACGGAACCACCATCACCATTCGCGTGGCGGCGGCCAAGGCCGAGACCATCTTTTCAGTGCATAGCTTCGGCCCAGTGATTCCGATTGCCGACCGGGAGCGCATCTTCAACCGTTATTATCGATCCAGCGCCAATTCAAATCGCGCCAGCGGAACCGGCATCGGACTGTCAGTGGCCAAACGCGTAGCGCAGATTCACGGTGGCTATGTTTGGGTCACCAGCGATGAGCGCGAGGGAACCACATTTTTTGCAGCCATTCCCGCCTCAGTTCGGAAGGAGAATTCTTAAATGAGTCAGCCAGCGATTCGCATTCTTATTGTCGACGATGAATCAGCCATCCGCAGGGCGTTGCGCCCGCCGTTGGTCGAGTTGGGCTTTCAGGTGATGGAAGCCTCGCGCGGTGAAGAGGCGCTGCAAACCCTCCGTGCGAGTGTCTTTGACGCCGTGCTGCTGGATGTGAATATGCCCGGTATTGGCGGCATTGAAACGCTGCGCCGCATCCGTACTTTTGCTCCCCGCCTGCCGGTGCTGGTCCTCACCGTGCGCGATCAGGAAGAAGACAAGGTGGAGGCGCTGGAACTGGGCGCCGACGATTACGTCACCAAGCCCTTCAGCACGCGCGAACTGATCGCCCGCATCCGGTCTGCGGTGCGCCGCGTCCGTGCTCCAGCCCGCGCCGAGGATGCGCCCATCGAGATTGGCGAAATCCGCCTCGATCCCGTCAAGCGCATCGTCACCAAGCGCGGCGAGCCGATCCATCTGACGCGCAAAGAGTTCGACATCCTTCACTGCCTCATGATCCGCGCCGGTCGCGTGGTCACTTATGCGCGCCTGCTCACCGCCGTCTGGGGCGCCGATTGCCGCGAAGAGGTCGAGTACCTGCGCACCTTTGTCCGCCAACTGCGCAAGAAGATCGAGGACGACCCCGCCAATCCCATCTATCTGCTGACGGATGTCTACGTGGGCTACCGCTTCGCCGACGCGCAGAGTTTTCTCAGCGAAGAGCAGCAGCAAGCCGCGGAAGAAACAGCGCCGGAAGCAGATGCAACTGCGTAGCGCCAGCACCATCTGCCAAGCGCCGGCACAAAGCGTAGCGCCGGCACAAAGCGTAGCGCTGGCCTCCTGGCCGGCTGTAGCGCGGACGTCCTCGTCCGCGCCGCACCCGGCAGAAGATTTCAGAGTCCGGCCCAGTGAAGATAGGCGTCAAGAATGGGCTTGCCCCACAAGCTGCTGACCATGCCGCCGATGCACAGGAATGTGCCCAGCGGCAGCTTGCTCGCGGCCCAGCTCTCCGACTCCCGCCGCGCCTTCGGAATCACCAGCACGAAGATTGCCGCCAGCGCGCCGAGCGTCACTCCGATGGCAAAGGCAAGCAGAGATTGCGGCAGTCCAAGCCACGCGGCCAACAGAGCCATCAGCTTGGCGTCGCCCAGACCCACGCCCTCGCGGCGGCGGACGAGCCAATAACTCCAGCGAATGAGCAGGATCAGACCGGCGGCGGCGAGGATTCCATAAAGGCAATTCAGCGCACCGGGCAAAAGTGGGGGTGGAGATAGAGCGCTTATCTCCATATGACGTCGCGTTTTCAGAATCGTGCAAATAAAACCTAGGAAGATGCCGGGCAATGTAAGCCAGTCGGGCAGCCATAGGTTTTCAGCGTCTAGAACGGCCAAGGCAACCAATAGCCAAGGGAAAATTGCCCATCCAATCAAGTAAGCTAGTCGCTCAGGGTAGTGGATGAGTTGTGGGAGATAGTAAGTTGCTAGCAGGTCGTTCATACTCCATAAGGTCAAATAGTCCCATGCCTGCAATGCCCACAGAACCCCAACCGAAAACTCCACCAGCGGATACCGCCAGCCAATCCACACGCGGCAGGTGCGGCAGCGGCCGCGGAGCGCCAGCCAACTGAGCAGCGGCAGATTCTCCCACCAGGCGAGTTCGCGCCCGCATTGGCGGCAGTGCGAACCGGGGCGGACGATGCTCTCGCCAGCCGGCCAGCGGCTCAGGCAGACGTTGAGGAAGCTGCCGAAGCAAAGCCCCATCAGCCCTGCGAAGATCGTTCCATAGATGCGTATCATCGTCGAGTTTGAGTATAGCGCCCGGCGTGGACCTGATCGAGCCGGGAGCTGTGCCCCATCCATTCCGCGCTTTTTTGCGGAATGGATGGGAGGAAGCTGGATTTTCCGCTTGCACCAAAACCAATCAAAAATAATTGTTGCAACGAGTATCGCTTCCAATGCATCCAACAGGCACAACAAGATTCCGCGCGGCACTCAGATCTGCATCCCGCGCTACAGGCAAGAGCGCTCGTCCTCTTCCCCAACCTCAACCCCGGCCTCCCGGCCCGCATTGAAAGGACATTCCCATGAAGCGTTTGGCTGTACTGACAGGCATTCTAGCGCTGGCCGCTCCCTTGGCCCTGGCGCAAACCACCACCTGGACCTCCGACCCCGCGCACAGCGAAGTCGATTTCAGCATCAAGCACATGAGCATCTCCAATGTGCATGGCCGCTTCGGCAAAGTGGCGGCAACCGTCAACTTGAATCAGGCCGACATCACCAAATCCACCGTGACCGCCACCATCGACACCACCACCGTGGACACCGGCGTGGACGCGCGTGACGCGCATCTGAAGACGGATGCGTTCTTTGACGTGGCCAAATTCCCCACCGCCACCTTCGTCAGCACCAGTGTGGTCAAGAGCGGCAGCGGTTTGACGGTCACCGGCAACCTGACCCTGCATGGCGTAACGCAAATGGTGGTTCTGGATGTGGAAGGCCCCACCGGCCCGGTTCCGGGAATGGATCACAAACAGCACGCCGGCTTTTCCGCCACCACCACCATCAGCCGCACCGCCTTCGGCATCGGAAGCAAGTTTCCCCCCGCTATGGTGGGCGACGAAGTCAAACTGACCATCGAGTTGGATGTTGCGCAGCAATAATTGCCCACCCACGAAAGAGGCAGCCGATGGCTGAATTGAAGCTGGAAATTCTGCAAGAACCGCCCTTTGCCAGCTTGGAAGAGGAGGCGCTGCTCAATCTGTTGCGCGCCTCCGACTGCCTCAACCGCGCCCTTCACCTGAAGACGCGTCCGTGGGGAGTCAGTTCCACGCAATATAACGTGCTCAGAATTCTGCGCGGCGCGCATCCCAACGGGCTGACCTGTTCGGCGATTGGCAGCCGCATGATCACTGCCGAGCCGGACATCACCCGCCTGCTTGGACGGCTCAAGGCGCTGAAGCTGATCCGCCAGCAGCGTGACTCCGGCGACCGGCGCATCGTCTGGACCAGCATCTCCGAAGCTGGCCTCAAGCTGTTGAGCGAGATGGACCCAATGATTCTGGCAGCTCCCAAAGAGCTGTTCGCTCACCTCAGCCAAGCCGATCTCGCCGAGCTGATTCGCTTGCTGGAGCTGACCCGCGGCGCCTGTGCGGAGCCGTAGCCAAACGCCGTCAAACCTCGGACGCGATACCATAAAAATGAATCCGCCTAATCCTATTCGAGGAGCGTCGCTCATGGTTCGCGAGTATCACAAAGGCTATTCCAGCCAGTTAGGCCGGGAGATGGAACTGCTCATCTTCGGTCACGCAGGATTGCCCGTTGTGGTCTTTCCCACTTCTTGCGGGCGCTTCTACGACTTTGAAGATCGCGGCATGGTGGCGGCTTTGGCCGGCCGGATCGACGCCGGCGAGCTGCAACTCTTCTGCATGGATTCCGTGGACGCAGAAAGCTGGTACAACCGCGCAACCGCGCCGCGCTGGCGCATTCAGCGCCAGTTGCGCTATGAGAGTTATCTGCTGGACGAGGCGCTGACCCTGCTACGCCAGCGCAACTCCGACCCTCGGCTGCTCACCCTCGGATGCAGCTTCGGCGGCTATCATGCGGTCAACCTCGCGCTGCGCCATCCGGAGATCTTTACCGGCTTTGTCTCGCTCAGCGGCGCCTTTGACCTGACCAATTTTTTAAGCGGCTACTATGATCTGGAGTGCTACTACAACCTGCCCACGCACTATCTGCCCAGCTTGACCGACACCTGGTTCCTGGAGCGCTTTCGCCGCAACCGCTACGTGCTGGCCACCGGGCTGGACGATCAATGCCTTGCGCAGAACCAGGAGCTCGACCGCATCCTCACCACGCTCGGCGTGCCGCATGAGCTGCACATCTGGGACGAGCGCAACTCGCACGACTGGCCCACTTGGCAGCGCATGGTGGCGCAGTACCTTTGACTCCTGAAATAAGGAACAGAGTTCAGTGAATATAGAATTTGGACTAGTATAGGTGCACACGAGGTATTGGTAAAAGGCAAGCGGATCGGAGTGTGACATGAGCGAACTTAACCCCTATGCACGCTTCCTGGACGGACGGAAGCTGGATGTGATTCTGGCGGCAACCGCCAAAGACCTTGAAAAACTGCTGGAAGCCATCGGCGCGGAGAGCACCTATCTTGCACCTGCACCCGGCAAATGGAGCCCGGCAGAGATCCTTTGTCATCTGGCCGATTGCGAATTGGTCTTTGCCTTTCGTCTGCGCCAGACTCTGGCCGAGGATGGACCTGAGATTCAGCCCTTTGACCAGGAGAAATGGGCCGGAACCTATCCCGGCATCAGTGCGGAACAGGCGCTGAAGACCTTCACCACGGTGCGCAAGTGGAACCTGCTCTTGATCTCCGTCGCTCTTCCGGCAGCCTCAGCCAGACCTGTTTATCATCCCGAGCGGGGCTTGATGACCTTCCTGACGCTGGTTGAAACCATGGCGGGCCACGATCTCAACCACCTGGAACAATTGCAGAGGCTGGCTCAGGCGGCTCGCTTCGCGGCAAGTTAACCTTCGAGCTTTTTCAGCAGCCAGGCCATGTTTTGCCCCAGAGTTTTCATCGTCTGCATGCCCTCTGCGTCCCGCTCCACATCGCCTCTGTCGCGGCCAATGCCAACATTCCAATAAGAGGAACCCGGCACGATCATCTCGCTGAAGAAAAAGAAGTGGTTCAGTGCGTCAAAGGCCGGAATGGCGCCCGCGCGGCGCACCGCCACCACCGCCGCGCCTACCTTGCGGCGCAGGCTTCCGCCATTGGCGCGGGCAACATAGCAGGCTCGATCCATCAGCGCCAAAATCTCCGGCGTTACGGTAGCGAAATACGTGGGCGAGCCAAGCAGAATGCCGTCCGCCTGGGCCATCTTTTCCATCAGCGCATTGCCGTCGTCGTTCTTCTGGCCGCAGCGGCGGTCCTTGTTGCGGGCGCACTCGCCGCACGCGCGGCAGCCATGAATCGTCAGTCCGCTCAGCTCAACCAATTCAGTCTCAATGCCTTCTGCCTCCAACTCGCCTAAAACCGTGCGCAACAGAACTGCCGTGTTTCCGCCCTTGCGCGCGCTGCCATTGAATGCCACCACTTTCATCGTTCTCTCCTTTGGCTGCCGATCCCGCAGCCGCAATGCCCAACCTTCTATTGTGCATCTTCCGCATGGATGCTTTCCGCATCGCAGCGCACGCCGTCTCCACTGATTCGTGAGCCGTTGAGCAGAAATCATTCCTCTTGCGTCAGGTACAGTAAGAATCCACTGGACGGAGGAGTAATGCAAAATCTAACTCTTTGGATGCGCAATGGCCTGATGCTGGCCGGCGTGCTGGCGCTGGGATACTGGCTTGGCGCGGGTGGCACGGCCAAGGCGTCAAGTTACAACGCAGACGCAGCCGATGTGCAGTTTCAACTGGTCGGCATAAATGAGCACAGTTCGCTGCTTGTCTACCAGCCGGAGAGCAAAACTGTTTACGTCTACCAGGGCGCCACGACGGGCAATTCCTATCTGCAATGCACCTACAAGTTTCAGCTTGGCAAGCCAGGCGGCGCAATTCAGCGTCTCCCTTGCCCGGTGCCGTCGCTGCTGCCTCAGTGAACCGCTGATCAAGTAAGCTTTGAAGGGTAAAACCTTCAGGTCGAACATGACATCTCCATTAAAATCAATGGCTTTAGCTCTCGTTGGAATCCGACGTTTAGCGCAGGGGAGAGTTGACCAGAGGTTCCTTTGAGGTCGAATCTCCCTCATTCAATCTGAATGATTCTCGGCGCGGGAACCATTTTGCCCTGCGTGGGGTCTAAGGGTATAGAGTTTCTTGTTGGTGGAATGAGGAGGCTTTGTGCGCTGTTCTTTTGTCGTTCTATCTCTTGCCGCCTTCAGCGCGGCTTCGTCCCTTGCTACAGCACAAAGTGCGCCGAAGGCGCAGTTGGCAGCACCGCAGGTGCCGAAGTTGGTTGCACCGCAGGTGCCGCAGACGTCGGCCGTGGTGAAGGATCTGCCCGTCCGCAAAGTGGTGCTCTACAAGAATGGCGTGGGCTACTTCGAACACGCCGGCTCGGTCACCGGCAATCAGCGCGTGGCCATCGACTTCACCTCGCCGCAGTTGAACGACGTGCTGCAATCGCTCACCGTGCTCGACGAGGGCGGCGGGCGCATCAGCGGCGTCAACTACAACTCGACCACGCCATTAGCCGAGCAATTGAAGACGCTCTCGCTGGGCATGACCGACGATCCGACTTCGACCGAACTCTTTCAGGCCCTGCGCGGGCAGCGGGTCGAGGTTCTCGGCGGACCCGGAGGGCCAATCACCGGGCGGCTGCTCTCGATTGAATCGCGCACAGAAAAGAAGGACGGCGATGACTCGGCTACCACCATCGACAAGTTCTATCTCTCCGTAATCGCTACCTCGGGCGCGGTGCGGGTCATTGAGCTGACGCCGGCCCTGAGCGTGCGTCCGCTGGACGCCAATCTGCAAGGCCAGCTCGACCGCTATCTGGAGCTGCTCTCGACGACCCACTCGACCGGCCTGCGCCATCTGACGCTGGACGCGCTGGGCCAGGGTCAGCGCGAGCTGCGGGTCAGTTACATCAGCGAGGTTCCGGTCTGGAAGTCCACCTATCGCATCGTCTTTCCGCGCACACCCAATGGCTCGGCGACGATGCAGGGCTGGGCCGTAGTCGATAACACCGTGGGCGCGGACTGGGACAACGTGCAGTTGTCGCTAGTGGCCGGAGCGCCGCAGAGCTTCATTCAGCCCCTCTCGCAGCCGATCTATACCAAGCGGGTGGAGATTCCGATCTCCACCGAGGAGCAGTTGACGCCAGAAACTCATGAAGCGGCAGTGGATAAACAATTCGACCGAGTGGAAATGAGCGCGAAGCTTTTTTCTCCGACACGTGTTCCGCACAGCATTATGATGAAATCCCAGAAAGAAGCGCCATCAGCACTCTTTGGTGTAGCAGGTTCCGTCATTGAAGGAGGTCTTGAATCCTCTAGTAATAGTGCGAACACTGCAAGTGGTGGTGGCATCGGCCAGGGTGTTGGTGCAGGCTACGGTCCGGGTGCTGGCGGTGGCTACGGCGGCGGAGTGGAGCGCGTCTCCGATGCCATTCAAGAAGGTGATGTCACCACCAACGCCTTTGACGACTTCTTCCAATACGCGCTGACCGCGCCGGTGACGATTCATAAGAACGAATCAGCGATGGTGCCGATCTTGCAGCAGGAGCTGCCCGCGCAACACGTCACTTTGTGGAGCGAAAAAGAGCCGACGCCGTTGCGTGCTGTCTGGCTGGAGAACAAATCCAAGCTTACGCTGGACGCGGGCAGCTTCTCCATCTTTGAGTCCGGCGAGTTCGCCGGCGAGGGATTGCTCGATCCGATTCATCCCGGCGAAAAGCGGCTGCTCTCGTATGCTGCCGATCAGGCGGTGCGCGTCCATGTAACAGACTACGATGGCCAGCGGACACTGCATCAT
>Ga0181529_10004002_pt1 | contig 16266 bp, 13 predicted proteins | sample PEATcosm2014_Bin_36_FD_119763 | JGI IMG/M metagenome (GOLD analysis project Ga0181529, IMG submission 119763) | Peatland microbial communities from MTU Mesocosm Facility, Houghton, MI, USA - PEATcosm2014_Bin10_30_metaG | ecosystem: Environmental > Terrestrial > Soil > Wetlands > Peat | place...
CGAAGCTGCCAACGCAGCGGAAGAAGAACTGGACTTGCTCATGCTTATCAAGGTGAGATTTCTTTCCCCGCCCTACAGTAATTGTTGAGGGGTTAATTGTCTCAATGATGTTGGCACAGAGGGGCGCCCACAATGGTGCGCAGGCCCTCCGTGCCGTCGGTTCCAGTGCCGGAGAGGATAACGCCAATGGCGCGCTCCGCCTGATCTTCCGCCAGCGAACGGAAGAAGGCGTCAATGGGGAAACGGTGGCCATGGGACTGCTTCGGCGCGTTCAGCCGCAGGGTTCGATCAAAGATGAGCATGTCGCGGTTGGGCGGGATCACATAGGCGTGGTCCGGTGCCACCCTCAGATTGTCGGTGACCTCAACCACTTCCATTTTGGTGTAGCGCTGGAGGATGGCAGTCAACATGCTGGCGCGCCCCGGGTCAAGGTGCTGGACTAGGACAAAGGCCATGCCGCAATGGTCGGGAATGGCGCGAAACAGCCCTTCCAACGCCTCCAGACCCCCGGCGGATGCGCCGATTCCCACGATCGGGAATCCGGGCAAAACCGTATTCTTCGCCCCTGCCCCGCTTGCTAGCTGTAGCGTATCTATTGGTTTCTTCTTGGGCATGCCTCCCCACTTATACAACCAGCATTTTCCAACTATATTGCAAGGATTGTATTCCATTCTTGCAGAGTGAACAGGTTAATTCCGGGCTGGGGGTACACCAGCGTGTAGGAGACGCCGTGGCCAGAAACTATCCAACGGGCTATAGAACTATTGAGTCCGATTACCCCATGGAAGCCATAGGGAACCGCTGAAAAAGTCGATGTTTTGAAAGGGAACGGCTTTACTGGCTGCGGAAAAACTCTTAAGGGAAGGCAAGAAGCGTCAGGGCACGACTTGAGTCGTGCCGCAAGCAGCCTGGAATCAACGCGGGCTTCACTGCGGGAAGCTTCTGATTCGGTCAGCTCGGAACTGGCCTTTTTCCGCAACATGTTTTGCCCCCTGAGGGACAGTTTGGCTGAAATTGAAGACTTGATCAGAGCTTCCATAGATGAAGTTTGGCTGCGGTCATGGGCGTGAGTCCCGGAACTTTGCCATGGAGCAGAGCAGCGCGCTGTGCATCAGGCCTAGGGTGTCATCTTCAGGATCGCCATACCGTAGCCGGGCAAGGTCACGGTCATGCGCGGGGCAGGGGTGACACCGCCCAGGGCTGGCCCATTGACCAGGTTGGTGGTGGCATCCACCTGGGTCTGGGTGGCGGCAAAGAACTGCGAAAAGTTGGTCAGGTCCACCACAATGGTGCGCGGCAGGCCGGCGCCGTTATTGTCCGCCGCCGCCGCCACGCGGTTGGCCACCAGCACGGTCACCTGTCCGCTGGAGTTCACCGTGGCCAGGGTTTCCACGTCGGAACTGTCAGTGTTCGCGGTGAGCAGGATGGACTGTACCGCGGTAGAGCTGGAAAAGGCCGTGGCCAGCGCGCGATCCACCCAGTAGCCAATGTAGGGCGTGGCGCTGGTGCTCACCTCGCCATACTGCTGGTCGCTGGCGTAGTCCCAATGGTAGAGGGCCTGATTGCCGGCCTTGGCCAACTGCGCAAACGCATAGGGTCGCCAGGCCGCAAAGAAGGGGCTGGAGCCGCGCGTGTCCAGCACAAAGGTTTTGGTGGGGGTGCAGGAGCTCATGCCGTTGGCCAGCGCGTAATCGGCATTGAGGTTGTTCTCGGTCACCCATACCGGGACCGCGGCCAAGTCGCTCCGGGTGGCCAACTGCGCGCGCAGATAGCTGACGCTGGCCACAAAATCCGGCACCGCGGCCAGCAGCGTCTTGTCGGTATCGGTCTGGTTGCAGCTGGCGTAAAAGTGCGTGGCCAGTGCATCCACCTGGGCCTTGACGCCGCCCGAGGCAGCGGAGGCCACAAAGGTGGGCATATAAAGCATGGGGTCGCCAGCCTCGCCTGTACCCAGACCGTAGTCGGAGAGTTCCAGAGCGACAATCTTGATGGAGGGATCGACGGCCAGCATGGCCGGGACCACGGTGTTATAGAGCGTCACGTATTGCGCGGCGGTGAGGCCGTTCAGGTTGAACTCGTTGAAGATGCCCCACCAGGTGATGGTGTGCGCGGAGGCTGACTTGAAGGGCACCCCGCCCCACACAAAGCCGCCTTTGTTGTAGTAGCGCACCAGGTTGGCGGCGTAGGCGGCAAAGTCCTGCAGGTGGTTGGCCATGTCCAGGTTGCCGCTCGAGTCGCACATCCACGTGGGAGCGGCGGCAATCTGGAACTCGGGACTGTTATCGGCAGAGGCCAGCACCGGCTGCGCAATGGCGTCCAGAGTGGAAAAATCCCACGCGGTGGAGGCCGTGCTGGCGCTCTTCATGGGGATGCCCTGGGAGACAGCCTGCAGGCGGATGTGCTGCGGCAGGAGCGCCGTCACCCGCGCCTCCTGTGCAGCAACCGTTGAGGAAGTGGAAAAGATTTGCGGCGTCCACTCTGCCACCTGGAAGCTGGTGGACATCGCCTGCTTCATGGCTCCGCTCACGCCGGATGTGGTGTCCACCGTTGCGGTTGGCTTGACCACCACGGCGCTCACCAGCGTGAACGTCTGGCTCATGCTCTGGCTGCCGATGGTGACCGTGACCGTGGTGGTGGTGCTGCCCGCTGGGGTGGAAGAGCTGCCCACAAAGGTCAGCGTTCCGGATGGTCCTCCGCTGACGGCCGTAAAGCTTGCCGTGACTCCCGTGGGCAGTCCGGTGGTGGCCACCGTCTCCGTGCCGGAGGGCGCGGTAACGGCCAGCCCCAGCGTGGCCGGATAGCCGTCACGGCCCACCACCACGCTGCTGGCGCTCAAGGCAAGCGTGAACTGGGTACTGGATGCGCCGGAGTTGCTGGTCTGCGAACAACCACTCACGAGCGGCATCAACGCGCTCAGTAGCGACCCTGCAAATCGTCTGATTCCAACACGCATCGGCGCATCATCCCGCAGAGCCGGTTGCCCCGTACCAGATTAACCCAAGGCTCGGCCTCAGGCAGAGATACCTACTTCGCCGGACTACACCCCTCCACCGCCACATGCACTTGCTCCACAATTTCCAAGCCAAAGCCATCGAGGGCGGGAATGTGCATGGGAGTGTTGGAGAGCAGGCGGATGCGATGAATGCCCAGGTCGGAAAGAATCTGGCCGCCCAGCCCGATGGCGCGCAGAATCCGTCCGCTGCGGTCCTGCAGGCCCTCGCGGGCGCGCAGTTCCTGGTGCAGCAGCAGTCGTACGGCCGTGGAATTGACCGCCGCGCCAGCCGCGTCAAAGACGCTGGATGGCGCGCTGGCCGGTTCGTGTTCCACCTCAAAGCCGCGCGAGGTGTTGTGCAGGTAGAGCACCACGCCGCAGCCCTCTTCGGCAATCATGCGCATGGATTCGTCCAGCGTCTCGCGGCAGTGGCAGTCGGCGCCAAAGACGTCGCCGGAGGTGCAGCGGGTGTGGACCCTGACCAGCACGGCACGCTCGCAGGCCGTGCGCTCCTCGGTGGCAGTGATGGCCGGACCGCACTGAAAGGCCGGGCACTGGTCGCACAGCTCGCCCCGCACCAGCGCCAGATGGCTCTCGCCGCCGTTCACTTCGCTCTCATAGGAGATCATGCGGAAAGGGCCGTACTTGGTCTGGATCTTGGTCTCGCCGGCGCGCACAATGTAGCGCTCATGGCGCAGCCGGTAGCGGATCAGCTCTGCCACGGTCAGAATCCGCATCTGGTGTTCGCGGCAAAACTCCACCAGGTCGGAAACGCGCGCCATGGTGCCGTCGTCCTTCATCACCTCGCAGATGACGCCGGAGGGATCGAGGCCGGCCATCCGGGCCAGATCGACCGAGGCCTCGGTTTGCCCGGCCCGCACCAGCACGCCACCCTTGCGGGCGCGCAGCGGAAACACGTGGCCGGGACGCGCCAGATCGGCCGAGGTGGCCTGGGGCGCAATCGCGGTCTGGATGGTGTGGGCACGGTCAAAGGCGGAGATGCCCGTGGTGACGCCCTCGCGCGCCTCAATGGACTCCGTAAACGCGGTGCCAAAGCGCGAAGAGTTCTGCTGGGTCATGGGGAACAGGCGCAGATGGTCGGCCCGCTCCTCGGTCATGGTCAGGCAGATGAGCCCACGGCCATGCTTGGCCATGAAGTTGATGGCTTCAGGGGTGACAAACTGGGCGGCCATGGTCAGGTCGCCTTCGTTTTCGCGATCTTCATCGTCGACAACAATCACCATCCGGCCAGCGCGAATCTCTTCAATCGCTCCCGGAACATCGATAAACGGCGCTTCAATACTGCGTGTGTTTGGGCTCATGGCAACGCTTCTATTCTCGCCCATGCTGCCGCCTCCCACCAAACCGGCGGGCACAATGAAAAACGCCGCCCTTGCGGGCGGCGTCTTTCTTGGGTCACTAGGGCGATCTCTACAAAAACTACAAAGTCGATTCGATCTCGAAACCCCAGGCCTCGAGGAGCGCCTCAGGGATGTATTTCGAGTTTTTGTTGCGCCGAGCCCACTCGCGGAGGCGAGTAGACCGGATGTACTGATCCGGAGGCAGTTTAAACTCCTTGACGATCTGCTCAAAGGAGGTTACTGTGGGCGCAACGGGGCCTATAGGCTCCGGCTTGCCCCAATTCGGATTTCCACGACGCTTTGCCATCGATTCTGTATCCTTAGGTGGTGGGTAGATTGTTCGCGCATCCAGAGGACAGGGATGTGGGGGGATCCAGTCAGTCCAGAGGAACTAATACCCTGTTATCTTAGGCGATTTTTGTTCAAAAATCAATAGAAGAATTCACTGTTAAAAACTAATTTCCATAGATTTCGTGCCCTGTTTTCCACAGTACTGCCTTCAAAGTCTGCAACTTACCCGGAAATCTCCCACTCCGGGCCCGTTTCTTTGGTACCGTTCCCTGATACCCACTCTGGCATTCAGAAACCCTTGGGTGGCATCCTAGAAAGATGGCATCTGCTCATCGGTTTCTGATCGTTGGACTCCTGGCGGGAGTGGCCGCCGCCTGCCTTCCGGCCCACGCCGTGGAACTGCGCGTTGGCCGCGGAGCGCTGGACCGCACCCTCCACCAGCAATTATTCAGCGGGCCCAACGGCCGCTACTACGTGAAAGGCGACTCCAGTTCGCCCTGCTTTACTTACATGGACCAGCCCCAGGTGGTGTTCGCGCAGAATCGCATCCTGGTGCAATTGCAGGCTCATGCGCGGCTGGGCAAGTCGATTCACGGCAAGTGCTTTGGCATTCCGCTGGATCTGCCGGTGGTGGTCTCACTGGCTCCTGACGCGGAGGGCGAAACCGTGGGCTTTCTGGACGCCCGGCTGGACAAGATCAGCGACCAGAAGGAACTGAACTTCATCCTGCAGCCGTTTCTGGCCCACGTGGTGCCAGCCAGCATGAAGATCAATGCAGCCGACCTGATGCGCAAGGCCCTGGCTGACTCCACGGCTGCCTCCGGCTATAAAGTGTCCCTGGAGCGGCTGCGGCTGACCTCGATCCATGTCAACGGCGATAACCTCATCCTCGAAGGCGACGGCGACATCAGCGTACAATGACCCTGCCTTGGTGAGGCGGCTCCTGACCGCCTCCAACCAGCCCAGAGAGAGCGCATGATCCCCCGCCGCCAATCGCTGCAGAGCACTTTTGCCGCCGCCGCAACGCTCGCCCTTTTGGGTCCGCGCGCGCTCACCGCCGAGCCTGCTTCCCCTGCTGCCGGCTCCGACGACGGCTCCATTGACGGCTTTGGCTCGCTGCGCGTCCACGCCCATCGCCGCGGCCTCCGGGTGGGCTGCGCCGTGGCCGCCAGCGACCTCAAGGATTCCCGTTTTTGCCAGCTTCTGGCCGCGCAATGCAGCATTGTCGTGGCTGAAAACGCCATGAAGTTCGGCGCCCTGCAAGCCAAAGCTGGCGTGTGGGACTTTGACGACGGCGATGCCTTGGTGGCCTTTGCCCAGCAGCACAAGATCGCCGTGCGCGGCCACAATTTTGTGTGGCATGAGAACCTCCCGGCTTGGTTTGCCGCCACCGTGACCCGCGACAACGCCCGCAACGTGCTCACCGCCCACATCCGCACCGTGGTCTCGCACTACAAAGGGAAGCTACAGAGCTGGGACGTGGTGAACGAGGCCATCCACCTCGAAGATGGCCGTCTGGACGGGCTGCGCAAAAGCCCATGGTTGGAGCTGATCGGACCGGAGTATCTGGAGCTGGCCTACAAGACCGCCCATGAGGCAGATCCCCACGCGAAACTCTGCTACAACGAGTACGGCATTGAGGACGAGAGCGCGGACGCCGCCAAGAAGCGCGCTGCCACGCTGGAGCTGATCAAGAGGCTGAAGGCCGCTGGTACGCCCATTCACGCCCTGGGCATCCAGTCGCACCTGTCGGCCTCAGGTGCGAGCTACGGTGCGGGGCTCAGCCAGCTCATCGCCGCCGCCACCGCTCTGGGCCTGGAGGTCTACCTGACGGAGATGGACGTGAACGACGATGCCGTGGACGGCGACGAGACCGCCGCACGCGATCGGCGCATTGCAGAGGTTTACACCAGCTACCTTACCGTGGCGCTCGCCAACCCAGCCGTGAAGTCGGTGCTCACCTGGGGCCTGACCGACCGCAACACCTGGCTGAATCGCATCCCCAGCCACCTCAAGAAGCGGCCCAACCGCCCGCAGCGCCCGCTGCCCTTGGACGAGAACTACGCACCGGTGCCCGCCTTCTTTGCCTTGCGCGACGCGATCGACAAGGCGGCGAAGCGCTAGCGCATTGCCTTGGACGATCTGCGAAAAACAGCCACAGATCCTTCCTGCGGTGCGGCAGACTGCTTCGCGACGTTGCATACAGCCACCTGCAGTGGAGCAGAAGTTAGCCGAAGTACAAAAGCAGATCCTTCGACTAACCACCCCCAGGCTCTGCCCCAAAGAGCCAAGATCGCTCTTTGGGGCAGAGCCTGGGGTCCCGTTCGCTCAGGATGACAGCTTCCTGTTGGTGCGGGCTCTGGAGCCATGACGTACGTCCCAAAGTTCCTGAGTCCCGGGTCCTTCGTCCCTAGTCCCTCAGTCCCTCAGTCCCTCAGTCCCCAGTCCCCAGTCCCTTCGTCCCCGCACCACGCATCAAACCGCCCGGCCCGGACCGCCGCAGCCATGGCGACGATATCCAGAGCCAGCACGCGGTCGTTCTCCAGGCGCGCGACCACTTCGCGGACCACGGTGCAGGCTTCGGCAACGGCTTTGGCCGGAGCCAGCGGCTGGCGGAACTCCACGCCCTGGGCCGCGCACATCAGCTCCACGCCTACGATGCGCTCCAGGTTGTCCACAATCTGGCGCAGCTTGAGCGCGCCGGTCATGCCCATGGAGACGTGGTCTTCCTTGCCGCCGCTGGTGGGAATGGAGCCGGTGGAGGAAGGATGCGCCAGCACCTGGCACTCGTTCACCAGAGCCGCCGAAACAATCTGCGCAATCATGAAGCCGGAGCTCAACCCGGCATGGGGCGACAAGAACGCCGGCAGCCCCTCGTTGATGTCCGGATTCAGCAGCCGGTCAATGCGCCGCTCGGTAATGCCCGCCAGATCCGTGAGCACAATGGCCGCATAGTCAAAGGCGTAGCTGAGCGGCGCGCCATGGAAGTTGCAGCCGGAGAGGACGCCGTCGCCTTGGGTCGGCTCACCCTTTTCCGGGAAGACCAGCGGGTTGTCCGTAGCCGAGCCGGACTCCACCTCCAGCACTCCGGTGATATGCGCCAAAGCGCCGCGCACCGCACCATGCACCTGGGGCATGCAGCGCAGACAGTAGGCGTCCTGCACGCGGGTGTCGTGGTCGCGATGGGCCTCGCGAATCTGGCTCTCCGCCATCAAGCTGCGCAGATGCCCGGCCGCCGCAATCTGGCCTGCATGGGGCCTGGCGGCGTGGATCCGCTCGTCAAAGGCGGAGGGCGTACCCATCAGCGCCTCCATGCTCATGGCTCCGGCAAGGTCCGCGATCCGCACCAAACGCTCGGCCCTGATCACGGCCAGCGCGCCCACGGCGGTCATGGCCTGGGTGCCGTTCAGCAGCGCCAGACCTTCCTTGGCTTCCAATTCAGCCGGCCGCAATCCAGCCCGCTGGAGCGCCTCGCCGCCCGTCATCCGATCACCCTGGTAGAAGGCCTCGCCCTCGCCCACTGCCACCAGCGCCAAGTGCGCCAGCGGAGCCAGATCGCCGCTGGCCCCCACCGAACCCTTTTCAGGGATCACCGGGGTCACGCCCGCGTTCAGCATGTTGGCCAGCAGCTCCACCAACAGCGGACGGCAACCGCTCCAGCCCTTGGCCAGCACATTGGCGCGGAGCAGCAGCATGGCCCGCGCTTCGGGAATGCTCAGGGGCTCGCCCACGCCGCCCGCATGACTGCGCACGAGGTTGATCTGCAGCTCCTTCAAGCTCTCGATGGGGACGCGCACATCGGCCAGTCGGCCAAAGCCGGTGTTCACGCCATAGACCGTTTGCCCGGTCTTCAAGATCTGTTCAATCCACGCCCGGCTCTCGGCCACGCGCTTCAGCGCCTCGGCGTCCATCGCCACCGGCCAACCCTTGGCCGCCACCCCTTCAATCTCCGCCAGCGTGAGCCGCTGACCTGCAAGAACCAAAGTCTTCATGCTCATCATGCTAGGCAAATGCGCATGGATCGTACAGAGGTAATCCACCCAACTTACCCGCCACTTGTAGGCGATTCCATCTTTTCTTTACACTTTCATGATGGAATCAACCATCATTCTAGATTCTTTTGGACGAAAGCTTCTGGATGAGCTGCAGGCCAACGCCCGCCTCTCCACGGCCGAGCTGGCCCGCCGCATTGGCCTCTCGCCCACGGCCACCGCCGAGCGGATGCGGCAGTTGGAGGAGTCGGGCGTGGTCCAGGGCTACAGCGCCCGCATTGACCCCGAGGCGCTGGGGCTCAGCGTGCAGGCCTTTGTGCGCATCAGCTCCTCCGGCCCCAACTACCACCGCCTACTGGACTACCTGCGCACTCTGGAGGAGGTCCGCGCCTGCCATCACCTGACCGGCGGCGATGATTTTCTTCTGGATGTTGCGGTGCTGGACCTCGCCCACCTGGAGGCGCTGATCGAGGCGCTGCTGCCTTACGGCTCACCCGTGACCAGCCTGGTGCTCTCCACGCCCATTGAGCGCCACAGCTACCCGGCCAGCGGCAAGCTGGCCACGCTCACGCCCAAGGCCAGGATTGCGCGAAGGCGGTGAGCGGTAGGGACTGAGGGACTCGGGACTGGGGACTAGGATGGAGGGACAAGTCCCCCCCGACACAGGCTGTCATGCTGAGCGAACGGGGCCCCAGGCGCTTTCTTCAGCCTGGGGGTGGTGAGTCGAAGTATCTGTAGTTGCTCTTGAAAAGCTCGCCGTGCCAATTGCTAAGTATTCCGGCGATCCAGCGAGCGCAGGAAGTCAGCTGGCTCTGCATCAAACCAATCCCGGGCCAGATCCACCCAGGCATGATTCTCGCGCTCGATCAGCGCCAATTTCTTCTTGCGCCGCCAACCTTTCAGCTGCTTCTCACGGGCGATGGCGGCGTTTACGTCGTTGTGGAGCTCAAACCAAACCAGACGGTCGCAGTTATAGTGCTCCGTAAAGCCGTCGTGTTCCCGCCATTTGTGCTGGAAGACGCGCTTGTGCAGGTCGCTCGTTACCCCCACGTAGAGCGTCCGGCTGCGGCTGGCCATGATGTAGGTGACATAGCTGTGCTCCTGCATGGAGCGGATTTTACGCCGCTGCGGTCTTCGTTCCGCAAGCAGAAAAAAGCAACTGCAGATGCTTCGACTCACCACCCCCAAACTGAAGTACGTTTGGGGCCCCGTTCGCTCAGCATGACAGCGCATGGGGGAGGCAGTTCCTATTCCCTCTATTCCCTATTCCCTATTCCCTATCCCCTCTGCCCCCCTCTAGCCAGAGGTCAGACCACTCTTGTACAATCCGGCTCGTAACTATCTCCTGGTGATATGATCCGGGTGTCAAAAAAAAGGGAGGCGCAATGGCAGACGCATCGTGTGATATTGGCCTGATCGGCCTGGCAGTGATGGGACAGAACCTGGTCCTCAACATGAACGACCACGGCTTCAAAGTGGCTGTCTTCAACCGCACCGTGTCCAAGGTGGACGAGTTCATCAACAACGAGGCCAAGGGCACTCAGGTAGTCGGCGCGCACTCCATGGAAGAGTTCGTAAGCCTGCTCCAGCGTCCCCGCCGCGTCATGCTGATGGTCAAGGCCGGTGACACGGTCGACAAGATGATCGACCAGATCGTTCCCCACCTGGAAAAAGGCGACATCATTATCGACGGCGGTAACTCGCTGTTTACCGATTCCAACCGCCGCACCGCCGATCTGGCTGCCAAGGGCCTTCTGTTCATCGGCACCGGCGTCTCCGGTGGCGAAGAGGGCGCGCGTCGCGGCCCCTCCATCATGCCCGGTGGCAACCCCGAGGCGTGGCCCCATGTGAAGGCGATCTTCCAGGCCATCAGCGCCAAGGTCGAAGGCGACATCCCCTGCTGCGACTGGGTGGGCGAGAACGGCGCCGGCCACTTCGTAAAGATGGTCCACAACGGCATTGAGTATGGCGACATGCAGCTGATCTGCGAAGCCTACGACCTGCTCTCGCGCGGCCTGGGCCTCAGCGCCGACGAGCTGCACGAAGTCTTTACCGAGTGGAACAAGGGCGAGCTGGATAGCTACCTGATCGAGATCTCCCGCGACATCTTCGGCAAGAAGGACGAGGACGGCTCCCCGCTCGTCGACAAGATTCTGGACACCGCCGGCCAAAAGGGTACCGGCAAGTGGACCGTGATCAGCGCGCTCGATACGGGCCAGCCGGTTACGCTCATCGGCGAGTCGGTCTTCGCCCGCTGCCTCAGCTCCATCAAGGATGAGCGCGTGGCCGCCTCCAAGGTGCTCGTCGGACCCGCGCCCAAGCTGCACGAAGGGGATCGCGCCGAGTTCATCGAGGAAGTGCGCCGCGCCCTCTTCTGCTCCAAGATCGTCAGCTACGCGCAGGGCTACATGCTGCTCCGCGCCGCTGCCAAGGAGCACGGCTGGAACCTGAACATGGGCGGCATCGCGCTGATGTGGCGCGGCGGTTGCATCATCCGCTCCCAGTTCCTGGGCAACATCAAGGAAGCCTTCGACAAGAACCCCAAGCTGGACAACCTGCTGCTGGACAGCTACTTCTCGGAGCTGGTCAACAAGTACCAGGCCAGCTGGCGCAAGGGCGTCATCGCCGGCATCGAGCTGGGCATTCCTACCCCGGCCTTCTCCACCGCGCTGGCCTTCTTTGACGGCTATCGCACCGGCCGCCTGCCGCAGAACCTGCTCCAGGCCCAGCGCGACTACTTTGGCGCCCACACCTACGAGCGCGTCGACAAGCCCCGCGGCGAGTTCTTCCACACCAACTGGACCGGCAAGGGCGGCCGCGTGGCTTCTTCCACCTACACGGTGTAAGAGCTAGTGGTCAGTGAACAGTGTCTGCTGATCTGCAATCACGGGCAACAAACAAAGCGGCGATTTTCCTTACGGAGATCGCCGCTTTGTTTTGCTCTATCAGGGAACGACAACGCACACCGTACCGAAGAGATGGCGCGAAGCGCGTCTGCCGCACCGCAGGTGCCAGGTGCTTGAACTACTTGCATCCGGTTCTACGTCTATACAACAAGGAGCTGCAGGAATGCCCGTAACGGCTGTACTAAGTCTGGTCCCGCTCACGCGTTCAATCGCCTTCCGCCCTTACCTGGCCGCGGTTGGCGGCAAGCCTATCCTGGCCCTGCTCGCCGAGCATCTCCTCACCCGCTCGGGCGCAGCCCGCTTCCTCGTTCTCTACCACTACGAGTCGGAGCGCGCGCTGCTGGCCGAGGCGCTCGCCAACACCGCGGCCGAGCTGCGCTTCACCCCGCACTTCTCCGAGTTGCAGGCCGTCGCCGAGCTTCTCCCCGAGTTTGAGGACGGCCAGATTGCGTTCCTGCAGCTGGGCTGCGCCTTGGCACCGGCCGACCTGCTGCTCCGCGTCACTCAGCATCATCTTAACCACGGCAACAGCTACACACTGGTGGACGGCGCGCCCGGCGGCTGCTCGCTCAGCTTGATCCAGGCCGCAACCATCAAAAGCCTTGTGCAGATTGCAGACCGCTTCGGCTTCAGCGCCGTGGACGACGCCGTGCGCCGCCTGCAACTGCTGGGAGAGCGGGTAGGCGGGACCGCAGCCACGGCCATCCGCGCCACCCCTTTCAACCTGCCCGTTGCCTATGCCGTCGCGCCGGAGACTCTTCCCCTGGCCGTGACCATCGACAAAGCCACCTGCCGCTTGCTGGACCAGGCCGTGGCCACCGCTGGCAACTGCAACGCCAGCCCTGATTCACCGGCCGTTCTTTGCGCCCTCAAGCCGTTGCAGGTGGAGTTGCTCGCCGCTCGGTGCGCGCTCGCTTCCAACTGCATCCTGGCGCCCGCGCCGCGCACTTCGCCCAAGGAGCGCATTCTCTATCTCTCCATCCCTTCCGCCTTCTCCGGCGCTGAGCAGGCTCTCTGCTCCATGGTCAAGTTCCTTGACCCCACGCGCTTCCAGCCCTTTGCCCTCACCGCTCACGAAGGCGTCTTCGCGGAAAAGCTGCGCGCCGCCGGTGCTGAGGTTGTCTGCCCGGATCGCGATGTGGGCACGCCGGAGATTGAGTCCTTCACCTACGCGCTCTCCCTGCTGCAAGAGATCCGCCCCAGCATTTTGCATTTGAACGGCTGCACCTCGCTGCCCTTTCTTGCGGCGGCCGCAGTCTCAGGAATCCCCGTTGTGCAGCACGTGCGCAACGGCGATCTGGTGGGATTCCAAAGCGGCCTCGTCCAGGCCCAGGCCATTGTGGCCATCTCCGAGTTCCTCCAGCGCGAGGCGCTGCGCCTGCCCATCCGCGCCGAGCGGGTCCACATCGTCTACGACGAGGTCGACAGCGAGGTCCTCGACCCCGCGCTCTTCGACAAATCCCAGTGCCGGGAGCAGTTCCAATTGCCGCCCCAGGCGCGCATCGCGCTCATGATTGCCCGCATGGTTCCCAACAAACGCTACGACCTGATGCTCGAAGCCGCGGCCGCAATCAAGTCGCAAGTGCCCGACTTCCTGCTCGTCCTCAAAGGCGATGTCTACGACGGCTCGCATCACACCCACGCCATTCACAACCTGATCCAGAAGCTCGATCTGGAAAGCTCCATTCGCTGGATGGACTTTGTGCCCGACATTCGCAGCCTGCTGGCCGCCGCTGACCTGCTGGTGCTCTGCTCGGATCGCGAAGGCCTGGGCAGCTGCGTGGTGGAAGCCATGTCCATGGCCTTGCCGGTGGTAGTGACCAACACCGGCGGCACCCACGAGATTGTGGAGAGCGGCGTCCGCGGAGGCTTTGTGGTGCCCGGCAGCGATCCGGCCGCGCTGGCCGCCCGCGTGACCGAACTGCTCAACGACGAGCCACTGCGTCACCGTCTGGGCAGCGCCGGCCGCGCGTTCGTCCGCACCCATCTGGACGCGCGCATCTCCGCCCGCGCCATCATGGAGATCTACACAACGCTCTTGACAGGCTGTTAAGCGGGGCCTGAATCCGCGCCACGGGCCAAGTAAGACATGGAGTGGGCGTGTCGCGATGCAGTTGGGGTTGCCAGTGTGCTTAGACAGGGGCCCTCGGATCGGCGGTTTGCAGTCAACAGACGTTAGCCGCGTCGTTCATAGTGGATGGTCGCAAGAGAAGAGGGGATGGGATGCTCGGTTGGATTCGCTTTGTCTTGGGTGGGATGGTCCTGGCTGGTTTGAGTGGGTGGGCCGGTTGGGCTCATCCACCCCAGCAGCCAGAGGTGCGCAACGACTGGAAGCTGGATGAGATCCGGGTGCATGACCCTTGGATTTTGGCTGATCTGCCGAGTAAGACTTACTTCCTGTACACTGCCGGGCGGTCCATGAGCGGAGGAACGCCGCATGGGGCGGTTATCGCTTACCGCAGCAAAGACCTAGTGACCTGGTCGGGACCGGAGACGGTGTTTGAGGTTCCGGATGGCGGTTGGGCGAATCCGGCGGATGGACTGTGGGCGCCTGAGGTTCACTTCTACAAGGGGCACTACTATCTGCTGGCCACGCTGCATAACAACGCACGGGGATTACCGGCTGGTGGATCGGGAGCCGAATCCGGTGGTGATACGACGGCTGAGGTGAAGTATCGGGGGGTGGGTCCGCATCTGCGGGGCACACAGGTGTTTCAAGGTGATGCTCCGATTGGCCCCTTCAAGCCATTGGTGGACCGGCCTGCGCCGCCGCCCTCCTATATGACTCTGGATGGGACGCTGTGGGAGGAAGATGGTGTGCCCTATATGGTGTATGCGCATGAATGGATTCAGCTTGTGGATGGGGCAATGGAGGCGGTGCCGCTGAAGCCAGACCTCTCAGCGGCGGCCGGGGACCCGATCTATCTCTTCAAGGCCTCGGATGCGCCTTGGCTGGCGGAGCGTAGCAAGACCAGTAACAAACCGACGAACTACGTTACCGACGGACCAGAACTATACCGTACAAAAGATGGACGGCTCGTGATGATTTGGTCGAGCTTCCGGGATGGGAAGTATGTGGAGACCCAGGCGCACTCCGCCAGTGGTAAATTGCGCGGGCCCTGGCGGCAGGATGGGGTACTGGTGGGCAACGACAGCGGACATGGGATGATCTTCCACACCTTCGATGGAAGGCTGTTGCTGGTGGTGCACCATCCGAATGACGGACGGCTGGCACGGCCAAATCTGTACGAGTTGGAAGAGACTGATGCCGGCTTGCAGGTGAAAGCTGGGCAGAGTGGCGCGAAGTAGCAAACGTGCGGCTGGGCAAGGCCGGTTGGTTGAACTCATTTGTCCCAGGGAAAAGGATCGGATGCGCGCCAACGAACGCGCACCCTGGACGGGCCAGTTGCAGGCCGACATGCAAAAAGTGGACAATTGCAGTCCATGCAAGTGCTCTCTTTGGTAGCGAATTTAATGCTCTGGGTGAACCCGGCGGCGACGGCTTTGAACGCGCTGACCGAGGCTCCCATTGTGCGCTTCTCGGTTCTGGCGCTCAGCTCCATCTTCTTCCTGGTGGACCCGCTGGCGGCCATCCCTTCGTTTTTGGCCATTACCATCAATGCCGATCCCAAGCGCCGCAAACGCATGGCGCGCAAAGGTGCGTTCACCTGCTTTGTGGTGCTCACCAGCTTTGCCGTCGCAGGCCAGCTCATCTTCCGCATGTTCGGAATCACGTTGCCGGCATTTGAGATAGCAGGAGGGCTGATCCTTCTGTTGATCGGCCTGGACATGCTGGAGGCGCGCCGCTCGGCCACCCAGGAAACTGGCGGTGAAGCCGAAGAGGCTGCCGGCAAAGAGGACGCTGGCATCGTCCCGCTGGGGATTCCGATGCTGGCCGGGCCAGGCGCCATCTCTTCGGTGATGGTGCTGGTGGGCCAGGTGCCGCAGCTGTGGCACTGGCAGATGGCGGCCATCCTGGGAGCGATTGCGGTAACGGCTCTGTCCGCTTACTGGATTCTGGCAGCGGCCGACCGGGTCCGCGGGGTGCTGGGGGAGACCGGAATTCGCATCCTGGTCCGCATCATGGGCCTGCTGCTGGTGGCCCTGGCGATGCAGTTCTTTGTGAATGGCCTGACGGACCTGGGGTTGATTGCCCGTCCTCAGGGATGAGCGAACCCTCTATATGGAGGGGCAGGAAAGCTGGGAAGTAGGAAACAGAGCCTCCAGAGGAGCAGATTACCCTGGTTCCTGAATGGGAAACCCAATAGGCATAGGGTGGTGGAGGGCTTTCCCACATAACACATCGACTTTCCACAGGTATAAGGCTTGCATGAAGATCGGTCTGTTGATATTCTCAGGAAGTCGCGTTGTGAAGCAAGACCGCCGTAACTAAGCTAAGTCAAGCGGAATCAAACGATTAAGACAAGTGAGAAGTTTTCCCTTGTGCATTCAAGAGACCTCTGGTAATCTTGAAAAGTTGTCGCAAGGCAGCTTACCGCAAGCAAGATACTGACTGAGCCCGCGAATGGGCCGACAAGATCAAGCATAGATTGTGGGCGCAAGTGAAAGAGAAACAAGCACTTGCAAAGTCGAGACGAGTCTGATAGTCTTGCACAGTTGGCAAAAGAGCAGTGGTGCTTCCCGGTGGCCTTTTAGGCCTGCCCGTAGTGGAGTTGGGGAGCTGGTTCGTAGGGTTGGATGAGGCATGTCCCCTGACCCCTGTA
>Ga0181529_10004004_pt1 | contig 16265 bp, 18 predicted proteins | sample PEATcosm2014_Bin_36_FD_119763 | JGI IMG/M metagenome (GOLD analysis project Ga0181529, IMG submission 119763) | Peatland microbial communities from MTU Mesocosm Facility, Houghton, MI, USA - PEATcosm2014_Bin10_30_metaG | ecosystem: Environmental > Terrestrial > Soil > Wetlands > Peat | place...
AAAACAGAACTGACGATTGACGACCCCGCCCTAGCCATGGCGAGTGTCGCACAATCAATTACGTAGAGGGAAAGAGGACAGAGACGGGGGCAGGGTCGTCAAGTTTCTTTCCCTCTCCCCTCTCCTCTCTCCTCTCTCCCCTCTTCTCGCCCCTCTCCCTGCACCGTGAGCACGAGATGACGATGACCGGCATGCTGGCGGTGCTCACAGAGACAGATGCCCTGCCAGGTGCCGAGACAGAGCCGGCCATCGCGAATGGGAATCGAGAGCCAACAGCCCAACAACGACGATTTGACGTGGCCCGGCATGTCGTCGTGACCTTCCACCGTGTGCTGATAAGGAAAGTCCTCGGGGGCCAGCGTATCCAGCACGCGGTCGAGATCCTCCAGCACATCCGGATCGGCATTTTCATTGATCGACAGCGAGGCGGACGTATGTCTCAAGAAAACGTGAAGCAAGCCCACGCCGAGCTGCGCAATCTCGGGCACCGCGTCGAGCACAAGATGGGTGATCGGATGCAGTCCGCGGGGAAAGGAGGGCAGTTGGATTTCGTGTTGATACCAGGTCACGGCGTACCTCGCGGGCATTGGGACTGGGGGTTTCTAATCATGGTAGCGGCGACCACTTCCGAGCAACCCGTCTTGGGTGGGGCGCCGGCGACTGCGCAGCTACCTTACTTTAGCGACCGAACCTTGCAAAGCCTTTTGCGAAATTGCGCACGATTCGATAGAATGGAAGTATGCCCTGCAAACACCTCAAGGAACTGTACGAGATCTGTCAAACGCATCGGCTGAAGCTGAGCAGCACCGACTTGATCCGCATTGTCTGCCCGCAGTGTGGCGTGGAAGAGGTTTGCCCTTCGGTACTGGCCGAGGAATATGAAACGCGACACAAGGAGGCGGGGGAAGAGCGGGCGGCTGACAGTCCGTCTGGCGTGGACGACTAAGCCATAGGTTGTATTTCGGGAGGCGCGCGGAGAATAATTTTCGCAATTACCTCTTGACTATTCGGCTAGTTCGGGGATAATAGAGGGTTTAGGTTTCGCGGCGCCAGCCTGGCCTAGTCAGGTACGCCTACTCCTTGCCACGACCGACACCCGTGGCGCCGTGAAGTTTTTTTGGCGATCCAGTTCCTGGCCGCGGCTTTGAGTGCCGCGTGTTCTTTGGGGACTGCGAGAAGAGGTTTGGTTCAACGAGGGAGTTTTTTGTGATGAGAAACGTGTTTGAGGCGATTTTGGAGAGCGGGCACGACGAGGATTTCCTGCCTGCCGAGACGGACTACTTCGCCGAGACCGACGCCCCTGCCGGGTCGCGTGCGAAGATCGATGTGCTGGCCGAGCGGGTACTACAGGGCGAGCCCTTGTGGCATCCGAAAGACCGCTCGGATTACAGCGGCTTGACCGGCGCAGTCCGTCCGCGTGCTTGATCCTCCAAAATGCTAGCTTCCCCCGGCACGCGCGTGCCGGGGGAAGCTATTCGCTCTGCCCACAAACCCTGCTCTCGGGCCTCCCGCGATACAACACCCGTAAGGCGAGGTGAGGCGGCTGCGTTACGCGCGTGTTCACGCCCCTCAGGCGGATGCGCGCAAGGGCGCTTCGCGCCGCTCCAACTCTCCTCGCAACACCAAGACATCTGACGGGGCTTCGATCCCCAGCCGAACGCGGTCGCCACCCAGTTTGACGACCGTGACCACGATCGAATCGCCCAGTTTGATCTGCTCGCTTTCGCGGCGGGATAAGACCAACATGAAACAACCTCCCTGACGCTGGTTTAGTGTATGACTGTATAGTATATGGACGCTTTTCTGTCAATCCCGGCGACGCTCGTTTTTGTCTGTCACCGTTCCGCCGCCGTCGGGCCACGCCCTACGCGGCAGCGGTTTCTCTTAGCGGGGCAACTAGTAGTTGGGTCTTGAGGAACCGTTCTCCACGCGAGCCATAGAACAAAACTTGGTTGCGATCGGTTTCCCAGATGGCGGTGAACTTTGTGGCCCGCGGGCCATGGAGGCAAAAATAGACCCCGCAGGGTTTATTGCCTCGCAGCAGAACTCGTTCCGTCATCCGATAGGCTCCGGCTTGGAGCTGGTGGTGATTACAAATGGTTTTGTTGACGTATTCTCGAAGATCGTGAACGCTTTCAATCTGTTGAAAACGAGTCAACATTATTGGCAAGTGTCTCCTGTATGTGCGCGAAGGCCGGCAAGTTACGCAGCTCCGCGCAGGTGAGGTAACATGGGGGTGAGTGCCGACAGAGAAGCTATCGGCAGTTTGCGTCGAGAAATTCGCCTGAGTATCTCAGGGGTTTTCGGAGATTTAGCAGCGCTTTCGTCGAGTTTGACGAGCCACTAACCTAATCCTATTAAGGAGATGCGGTGCAGCAACGACTGGCGAAACTGACTGGGGCCAGCCCTTCTCAAAATACAAAGCGATAACGTCAGAATCCGTTATCCCAACGCCAATTGCCTATCTTACCTCTTGCGAGTACGCCGTAAACGCTTCGGCAACCTTGCCCTCTTGCTCGTCCCCACGATGCAGAAACACGCGGTACCGAAGGTTCATGTTTTTGCCGGCCGGAATTGTGTAGGCGCCGTTTTTCTGTTTGCCGCCAGTGAACTCGGTCACGCCGAACGGGTTGGCCGAGAACAGTCCATAGGTCCTCACATGCCAGTAGGTGGGGTAGCGAAAGCTGGTGGGATGATTAAAGATGGCAATGCCCACGGTTTTTCCGTCGATGGGTCCGTGGTAGTCGACCCACGGAGCACGCTGTGCCCAGGCGGCCGCATCGACTTTCTGCTCGCTATTGACGATCTTTCCCCCTTTTTTGGCGTCGACGCTAAGCGTATGCGCCACGCGCACGGCGAACGTGCCTTCCTTCGTATCGCCAAAGGTCACCGGCCCATCGGTGGCCTTGATGGTAATATCGAAATCGATCCAACGCGCGTCGTCATCGGTGCCAAAACGCAAGGTCCGCTCATCTTCGCAAACCCGCTTGCCGTCCTTGCCAAGCCAATTGTTTTGGGTGACGATGATCGCCGGTTGGCCGCTGGCGACCTTGACAAACTTGACGTGCTTCGTGGTGACTGCTTTGCCAAAGGCCGGCTCATCCCAGAAATTCATGTGATTGACGTCACCGTGCGCAAACCACAGCGAACGGTGATGAGGGTGATCGTGGGCTTCGCCGCGCCGCTTCACCATCGGGTAGTCGCGTGTCATCGGCTTGCCTGTCGGGCCCATGATCGGCCACAGGATCGGCTTGTTCCCCGATTGCACCAGGTACTCCGTAAATAACTTGCCATCGATCTTAACCACCACGCCTTTGGACGAGCGTTCGGCGGTAATCTCGGCCGAAAAGCTATCGCGGTGGACTAACGAACCGAGCACGACCAGGGCGGCTATTAGGGACAGACGGCGTTTCATGGCGGGACTCCTGGGTGGGGTGGACGATTTATCGTAGCACACCCCCCTTCGACGTGCAAGCATCCGAAATCCGTGTCAGGGCCCGATGTGGCGCTGGTGGCGAAAGCACGCATACTCGCACCGCTGGAAAAGGCCGTCCCAGCAACCCTTGCGTTCCAGAAAAAGTGGAGTTCGGGTTCGCTGATTCCACCCATTGCCTTCGGCTATCTGAGCGGTTTTACGTCCGCCCGGTCGTAGTCCTTTACGGTGGCCGCCCCCTTCCACCGTTTGAACGGCTGTGCAATAATAAGGGACTCGCTGCCGAGGCCGGCTGACCGGGCAGGTAGAGCGACTATATATCCCTTAGTTTCACGGAGCGATGCCATGTTCAAAAACCTTAATCCATCGGCGCTTGGTATTTCCGGGCACCAGAGTGAGATCATCGAGTTGACCCTGACTTACGGTTTTGCGGGGCTCGATGTGAACATGGTGGAGTTCTCCGCGAGGGCACGGCTCAAGGGGATGGCGTACGCCCGGCGATTGATCGACAGCGCCAGGATTCGCGTCGGCACGTTCACCTTGCCAATGGAATGGGACACCGACGACGAGAGTTTTCAAAAGGACCTGAAGAAACTAGCGGAATACGCGGCCTGCGCGGCCGAGCTGGGCTGCACCTGTGCGACGGCTGTGCTGGCGCCTGCCGGCGACAAACGGCCCTATCACGAGAATTTCGAGTTTCACCGCCATCGCTTCCAAGACATCTGCGCCGTGTTGCAGCCGACCGGCGTCCGGCTGGCCGTGGGCTTTTTGGCCGCCGAGTACCACCGTCGTAACCAGGTCTTCCAGTTCGTTCATGACCTTGATGCCCTGACCTTGCTGCTGAACATGGTGGGCGCCCCCAATCTGGGGTTGCTGCTGGATGCGTGGGAGATTACTGCTTGCGGCGCGTCGCTCGAGGCGGTGCGCAAGCTGCCGGTCGGCCAGATTGTGGCCGTGCAGTTGGCCGAGATGCCGGCCAACATATTGCCGGCCGATTTGGACGACAAATCCCGGCTGCTACCGGCCGTGGAGGGGGCGCGGATTGATCTGGTAGGGCTGTTGAGTATTCTGCAGGAAAAGGGCTACGAGGGCCCGGTCACGGTCAAGCCGTCACGCACCGCGTTTCAGACCCGGCGCCGCGAGACGGTCGTCAAGCAGACCGCCGAATCGCTGGACAAGCTGTGGCGGGCGGCCGGACTACCGCCAGCGGTCCGGCCCGTGCTGGCGGGCGCGCACGACTAACTGCCACGGTCGACTACCTTGTTCCACTGGGACAACGGACTGAAGCTGACCAAGGCCGACCTGGCGATTGATTTTTGCCGGCGTCAGCCGCGGGCGTTTGTCTCGCACGCCCATGGCGATCACATCGCCCGGCACGAATACGCGTTGTGTACTCCCGAGACGGCCGCACTCTATCAGCACCGGTTGGGCCGGCGACCGACCTTGCCGATGCCCTATCGCATGCCCATCGAGTGGGGCGGGCTGCGGCTGACGACCTTTCCGGCCGGCCACTGCCTCGGCTCGGCCATGCTCCTGGCCGAAGACGGTCAGCAATCGCTTCTCTATACGGGCGATTTCAAGCTGGGCGAGTCGGCCACTGCCTGCCGAGCCGAACTACCCCACGCCGACATCCTCGTGATCGAGAGCACGTACGGACACCCGAACTACCGCCTCCCGCCGCGGCAACAAGTGCTAGAACAACTGTTTGCCATCGTGCGCGAGGCCTTCGACGAGGGCGCTGTGCCTGTTATTCAGGCGTACACGCTGGGCAAATCTCAAGAAGTCACCCGGCTGCTGACGGCTGAGGGCATTCCCGTCTTGCAACACCGCGACGTCTTCGCCGTCAGTCAGGTTTATGAAGCGTGTGGAATGCGATTGGGCCGGCATGAATGCTTCACCGGCACTGCGGAGCCGGGTTGGGTGGTGATCGTGCCGCCAGGTACCGGGCAACTGGAGCGACTCGGCCGGCAGGTCCGCATTGCGGTGACGGGCTGGGCAGTCGACCCACGGACGAAATATCGCCTTGGCGTAGACCGCGCGGTGCCGCTTTCGGACCATGCCGACTTCGACGAGTTATTCGAAGCCGTGGCGCGAGTCGCGCCGCGGGTGGTGTACTGCACGCACGGCCCGGAAAGTTTTGTCGATCGGCTGCGGGATGTCGGTTACGATGCCCATCCGCTGGGTCGGCCCAGCCAGAAGCGGCTATTTTGACGTTATTTTGAGGAGGTAGGGGATCCCGAGGGCGGCTGCTTGACCGGCGGGAAGAACCGGAATACACTTAATATGCGTACACATTCTATGCAGCGAAATCATGAAGAACCTCACTCTCTCGGCGGATGAAAAGCTGATTGCCAATGCCCGAGCCTATGCCCAGGCGCACGGTACCACGCTCAACGATTTGATCCGGGACTATCTGAAAGCGGTGACTGGCCAACGTGACCCCAAAGAGGTCGCCGAGGAGTTTGTCCGCGAAGCATTGAAACAGGCTGGTTGCTCTGAAGAAGGATGGCGGTTTAACCGCGAGGAAGCCCACCGGCGTGGGAGTTGGATGTGAGCAAAACATTTCTTGACACAAACATCTTGGTCTATGCGAGCGATCGTCGCGATCTACGCAAACAGGCGTTGGCGACGAAAGCGATTGGCCGGTGCATCGGCGAGCGAAGCGGCGTGATCTCCACACAGGTGCTGCAAGAGTATGTCTCCGTGGCGCTTTCCAAGCTGAAGCAAGACAGTGACTACATCGTTCGCCGTTTGAGACAGTTCGAGTCGATGGAGGTTGTGCAACTCACGCCGGCGCTCATCCGCCGGGGATTGGAGTTGCACGACCTGTACCGGATCCATTACTGGGACGCTATGATTCTCGCGGCCGCTGAAGTCGCGCGTTGTTCGCGGTTATGGTCCGAGGATTTTGTGCCCGGCTCGCTCTATGGGCTAACGCGTGCGGAGAACCCGCTCGCGGAGTAATGAGGTCGCAGTCTGGCTTGGCGACGTTATTGCCGAATTTCTCGAAAGAACCGGTTGGCGGCCGGGTTCTGGTCGTCGTAGCAGTACTCGATTTCCAGGCGGCTTCTCCGAACATGCATGTAAGGTGAGATGTCCGCCGCGGGCGGCAATGAACGGTGTTTGAACAGTTTCGTGTCGTGGAATCCTATGTGCCACCGTGGCTGGTTGGACCAATTGGTAAACGTCGATATCGCTCTCCCGTCATCAAGCTCGATTCTGAGTTCCGGAAGTCGTCCCAAAAGACGAACGGCTGCGACGCGCGTGCCGACCAATGATTTGAGCCGCGTATCGATTTGACGATCGGAGAATCCGCTTCCGAAGTGAATCGAGCGTCGCTTTTCGACGCGCCAGTCGGATTCCGTCATGCAGCTAATCTGCCCACTGAGCGTGTGCAGCGGCTTTGAGCGCGTCGCCAGTTGCAACACCTCCCTCCTTAACCGACCCATTTCTAGAACGATGCAGGGTTCAACGCTTCTCCAGCAACGAGCAATCCGTAGCCCTCGGCAAACGCTGAGCGCCGCATTAGCCTCCTCCACGGTCAGCAATTCGTAGTGTGTCATAGAGAAGAAGCAGAGGAATGCATGGCGGTCCGTTTTCTTGCCCTAATCGGACCGCTGCGTCAGGTCTCCCACCGCCGCCCGGTGGCCGGGTGCATCACTTGAAGGTGTGGCCGAGGCTCGCCGGGGAGTAGTTGGAACGTCAGCCCAACCGATTGGCTGGATAGCACGTCGGGCGTCGTGAGGCTGGATTGGCCCGCCTTCGTCAACTGACCATCCTGATGGCGGTAGAGTTCGAGCGTCCAGGGTTCGCGATCGATCACCAGTAGCTCTACCACGCCAAGGCTACTGTAGAAAGGGATCTTTTCGCGGCTGCGCTCGCCGGGGCTAATGATCTCGACCAGAAAATCGGCCGCCCCGCGCCAGTGCGTGCCGCAATTGACGGCTTTCGTGTCGCGAAGGAAGACCGCCACGTCGGGCTCGCGATAATTTCGCTCCCAACCTTCTTCGCGGTCGCTGAGATTCACGCCGGGGAATACCTGGCCGATTGCCGGACGACGTACGACTTCCCCCAAAATAGACACGAATTCAAACACCAGTTCCTGATGATCGTTATTTGGTAGCGGCGTCACGACATAGACTCCTTCCCAAACCTCGTCGTACTGATCGCCGTCCGAACGTGCCCGTTCGGCCAGTATTTGTTGTTCCACGTACGGGTCGAGCACCATGACGGCCATGACCGATTCCCCCTTTTTTCCCCACCCTAGATTATCTATTCCATTATTGGCTCTGGCTGCCACGGCGCCAACCCGATGGCCCCGCTTTTCACCATCCCCCACGGCAGATATGATAAAGGGTTCGATACCGCTATCTACACACCGCCATGGGCGCGAGAAACCATGAAAACTGACGAACTCCGCGAAAAATACCTTGCCTTCTTCGAGACCAAAGGTTGCGTCCGCCGGCCCAGTGATGTCCTGGTCCCCCGTTGGGACCCGTCGGTGCTATTCACGCCAGCCGGCATGAACCAATTCAAAGACCATTTTCTCGGCCGCTGCAAGCTGGAGTTCACCCGCGCAACAACCTGCCAAAAATGTCTCCGCACGGGCGACATCGACAACGTGGGACGCACCGCCTATCACCACACGTTCTTCGAGATGATGGGCAATTTCAGCTTTGGCGATTATTTCAAACGCGAGGCAATCCATTGGGCGTGGGAGTTCCTGACGAGTTCGAAGTGGCTGGGACTGCCGCCGGAAAAACTTTCGGCCACGATCTATCTAGACGACGAGGAAGCGGCCCGCATTTGGCTGGATGAGATCAAGCTGGCGCCGGAGCGGCTCCAGCGGTTGGGCGAAGACGAGAACTTCTGGCCGGCCAACGCGCCGAGCCAAGGGCCCGACGGCGTCTGCGGTCCGTGCAGCGAAATCTATTACCACACGGCCTTCGGCCAGGTCGAAATCTGGAACCTGGTTTTCACCCAGTTCAATCGCGTGGGCGATCCGCCCAATAACCTTCGCCCACTGCCGAGCAAGAACATCGACACGGGCATGGGGCTGGAGCGCACGGCTTCGGTGTTGCAGGGCGTGGAGTCGAACTTCCACATCGACATCCTCCGCCCGTTGGTCGAGGCGTCCGGCGAGGTCTGCGGCGTGTCCTATAATCCCGAGGATGAGAACGGCCGCCGCCTGCGCCGCATTGCCGACCACGTCCGCGCCTGCACGTTTGCCATCCATGAGAACGTCAATCCCGGCAACAAGAAGCAGGGCTACGTTGTCCGCCGGCTCCTGCGTCGTGCGGTGCTCGACGGGCATCAGATGGGCGTCCGCGAGCCATTCCTGCACAAGCTCGTCGGCTGCGTGGCGGAACTCATGAAAAAGCCCTATCCCGAACTGGGCGAGACCGTCGCCAGCGTGGCCAGCGTAATCGTGAACGAGGAAACGAATTTTCTGGCCACGATCGATGATGGCTTGAACCGCATCGAGCGGATTTTCGACCAGATGAAGCGGCAGCGGCGGGGAATCGTCTCCGGGGCCGAGGCCGCCGACATGTTCCAAACGCACGGCTTTCCGCCCGAACTGTTTGAAACTCTGGCGGCGGAACGCAATTTGACCTTCGACTGGAATGGTTTTCGCGACGAGATGGAGCAGCACGGAATCGAGTCCGGCGGCGGGCAGAAAGTCGAATTGTTCCGCCACGACCCGCTGGAAGCCTTGAAAAAGGCCCTGCATGGCAGCCGTTTCCTTGGCTATGAGACGCTCGAAGCCCGCGATGCCAAGGTAATCGGCATTATCGCCAATGATCAACTTTGCGACCATGTTGACGAGGTCGACCACGAGCACCCGATCGTGGTAGTGCTCGACCAAACGCCATTTTACGGTGAGATGGGCGGCCAGGTGGGCGATAGGGGCGAGATCAAGGGGACCGGCTTCCGCTTCCAAGTGATCGATGCGCAGGTCGACGGCGCCTTTACGCTACACCGTGGGCATCTGCGCGAGGGCCGGATCGAGTTGGGCGCGGCGGCCACCGCGCGCGTGGACACCGAGCGCCGGCAGGGCATCCGCCGCGCACATTCGGCCACCCATTTGCTCCATTACGCTCTGCAAAAGCACCTCGGCAAACATGCCCTGCAGCAAGGTTCCAAAGTCGACGACGATTGGCTGCGATTCGACTTTGCCAACCCGGCGGCCATCAGCGTCGAGGATTTGATTCGCATCGAAGACGAGGTGAATGCCAAGATTTTGACCGGCGCGCCGATCGCCTCTACGAACCAGTCGCTGGCCGAAGCCCGCAAGGCTGGCGCCATGATGCTCTTCGGCGAAAAATACCCCGACGTGGTTCGCATGGTCGCCATCGGCGACTTCAGCAAGGAACTTTGCGGCGGCACCCACCTGAGCAACAGTGCCCTGGTGGGCATTTTCAAGATCCTGAGCGAAGAAAGCGTGGCCGCCGGCACGCGGCGCATTACGGCGATCACGGGGCGGCGGGTGCTGGAGAACATTCGCCATGTGCAAACGATCCTCGCCCAGGCGGGGGCTGCGATGCGGGTTCCGCCCGAAGAACTGCCCGATCGGATCGAGACCCTGGCCAAGGAACTCCGCCAACTGAAAAAGCAGGTGGTCGCTGGCTCGAGGGGCGGTCCGAGCATCGACCAGTTGATTGCCGAAGCCACCGAGTTGGCCGGCGTAAAGGTGGTGATTGCCGAGGTGCCCGGCGGACCAAACGACTTGCGACAGTTGATCGACCAGCTTCGCCGCAAGGTCGCACCGGTGGCCGTATTGCTGGCCAATCGGCAGGAGGAAGAGCAGAAAGTGACACTGATCGCCGGCCTCAGCCGCGATTTGGTCCAGCGTGGGCTCGATGCGGTTAAGTGGGTCCGTGCGGCGGCAAGCGTGGTGGATGGGGGCGGCGGCGGCCGCTCCGACATGGCGCAGGCAGGCGGAAAGCTGCCGGAGAATTTGCCTGCCGCGCTGGAAGTTGCCCGAAGCGAGATCGAGAAGCTGTTGAGCGCGGGCTAGGGCCGTGGCTCACAATCGGGGGCAACTACTATGCCCATGTCCGGTGACGTAGACGTTCGTGCCTGCCCCTCATTCGCCATGGCCTGCCAAATTTCCGGGACAGACACAAATGGTTGACTTTTCCGGTGTCTGCGCTTACAATTCGGCGGTTTGGAGAGACCGTTGACGCCACTTTGGAGCACGGTGGCGCCCGGCTCGGACATCGTTCTTGAATCCTCTGGGAGGGCCTTTATTCTGCCGATTGCCCCTAGTTCGCGGGAACCGGCGTTGAGAATTCCCTGATGGGGCATGCTGGAGGCTGTGCCCGATTCCTCACCCAAATGTTCCGGATGCAGGAAGGAGTGTCGCCGACATGAAGCCATCAAGGTTCCCAAAAATTGGGGGCGGCGTCGTGGTAGGGCCACTACGTGTCCCGCGGAGCCGGATTAACGGCAATCGCCGACCGGCGCGGCTCCTCTACTTCACCCGGTCCGCCGGCTACGTGCATTCGGTCATTCACCGCAATGGCAGCGGCTTGGCCTACTCGGAGGCGATTCTGACCGAGTTGGGACGGCAGTGCGGCGTCGAGGTGATCGCCACCAAAGACGGCCGAGTGTTTGACGGCGATCTTGGTTCTTATGATGCCATTGCCTTCTATACGTTGGGAGACCTGATTCGAGAGTCGGGCGAACCGACGCCTCCAATGAGTCCGCAGGGCAAGCAGCGGTTGCTGGCGGCCATCGCGGCCGGCAAGGGCTTCCTCGGCTTCCATTCGGCCAGTGACACGTTTCTTTCCCGCGAGGAACAAATCGACCCCTACATCGCCATGGTCGGCGGGGAATTCGTTACCCACGACCAGTCACAGCAGGCCACGCTGAAGGTTGTCAGCCCGGACTTTCCGGGGGCGGCCGAATTGGGTGGATCATTGACAATGTACGAGGAATGGTATGCCCTGAAGAACTTCGGCACCGATCTGCACGTAATTCTCGTCCAGCACACCCCAGGTATGATTGGCGGCTGCTACCGGCGGCCGCCGTTTCCCGTCACCTGGGCACGGATGCACGGTAAAGGCCGCGTGTTTTACACTTCCCTGGGGCACGGCGAACATGTCTGGACTCACCGAGGCTTTCAGCAACTCGCCCTCGGAGCGCTCGCGTGGGTCTTGGGCCGTGTCGATGCAGACGTCACGCCCAACATCCATCGGGTTACACCGGACGCAGATCAATGGCCGCGAGAACATTGCTCCGCCCACCTCTTAATGCCGGCCGGCACCTCGTAGAAAGTCGGAGCACCAGCAGTCCATGGATACCTCCGGTGGCGCAACGGTACGGCAGCTGCGGCCAGAAGGCGGACGATCGAGCCAGATCGTGGGCGACCTCAGCCCAGAGCCGCTTCTCGCCGCCGTCGAGTCGTTCGCTGGGCGATGGATCGACCTCGATCGCGGTATTACGGTAGGGCGCGACAGTTTTGCCCGCGGTTGGCAGGACTTGACACAGCAGATGCGATGGCTGGGACTGCGGCCCGGTGATCGGGTGATTCTGGCCGTCGGCAACGGTCCGCTGTTCCCGGCTGCTTTAGCCGCCGTGTTGGCCAACGGTGGCTCGCCCTTGCTGCTCCACGTGGAAACACCGCCGGCCGAGTTGAAGCGCACGGCAATGCGTTATGGGGTCCCATTCATGGTCTGCGATGGCTCAGAGGAGGCCGACCTCCAGCCAGTAGTTCGTTCCACGGCGCCGCTGATAGCCGATAACTGGGGATCAGCCACATGGGGCGCAATAGACCAGGCAGATCCCGCCTTTGACGGCAACTGGAAAATTCTTGCCGGAGTGCCGCTGCATCCCACCTCGGGCACAACCGGGCGTCCCAAGCTGGCCGTGCGGCCGGGGCGGGTCGCCATGGCCGACGCAATTCACTTTATCCAAGCCCTGGATATCGACGCCAGCGACGTCCTTTTGGCCGCCGGTCCGATGAGCCACATGTATACGTATGGGTTGTGCGTGATGGTGCCGCTAGTGACCAGTGCTACCTGTATCACGATGCGGCGGTTTCAGGCGAAGCTCGTCTACCAGGCGGTCCGTGAGCATCGCGTGACCATTTTTCCCACGGCCCCAGCAATGCTCGACGTGCTCTTATTCGGCGCCGGCGATCGGTTGCGCCATTTCGTTCGCCGATTGCTCGTCGCCGGTGCTCCCTTGCCGGAGAAGACCGCGCGAAGTTTCTGGAAGGCCGCTGCGGTGATGGTCCAGCCGCATTACGGCGCAACGGAGACCGGCGGCATCACCGTGGCCGACGTAGCCGAGTCGGGACAGTTCGGCCGTTGTGTAGGCCGGCCCATGCCGGGGGTTGCGGTAGAGGTTCGGCCCAGCCTCATCCACCCGGACCTGCCCGCCGACACGGGAACCGTTTGCGTTCGATCGCCCTCGGCGATGGCCGGCTACGTCGCCCGCTCGGGCCTCGACACCTCGCCGTTTCAAGAGGGTTGGTTCCGTACCGGCGATCTGGCCGAAACCAGCGCGGCTGGCGGCGTGTGTCTCAAAGGGCGGGAAAACGACGTGATCAACGTGGCCGGCTTGAAGGTCATCCCCCGCGAAGTGGAAGACGTGATCAGTTTGCTGCCGGGTGTGATGGAGGTGAAAGTCTATCCGGGCGTCTATCCTTCGGGTTCTCAATACGTCAAGGCAGCCGTGGTGGCCGAGCGGCCTGTGGAGGCAGCGGCGGCAGTGCGGGCCCACTGCCAGCAGAACTTGGTCTATTACAAGCGGCCCGAGCGCATCGTGGTCCTGGATGCCTTGCCGCGCTCGGCGGCCGGCAAGATCGTCCGCGAACAGTTGCCCTAACAGTGTTGTGAAAACTTCCGCCGGAGGTTTGATGACCGATGCACCTGGGCGATTGGCAGTTCGATGGCCTCAACGGCGGAACGTTCCTGATCGACGGCGGGGTGATGTTCGGCGTGGTCCCGCGAACTCTTTGGAGCGGCGTCGCAGCGCCCGATGATCTCAACCGGGTGCGCTGCGTCAACCAATGCGTGCTGGCTCGCAATGGTCGACAAACCGTGCTCGTCGACACGGGTTACGGTGGCAAGTATGGTTCCTTGGACCGGAAGTTCTATGCCATGGAGCAAGGCGAGCCGCTGTTGGATAGCTTGGCCGCGCTCGGCGTGGGGCCGGAAGACATCGATTTGGTTGTCCTCAGCCACCTCCACTTCGACCACGCCGGAGGCTGCACTCGCTACGATCGCCAACGGCGGCTAGTGACCACCTTTCCTCGGGCGCAGCACTTCGTGGGCCGCCGCGAGTGGGAGGACGCCACCAGCGGCAGCGCCGAATTGCAATCCGCCTACTGCTCCGACAATCTGCACCCCTTGGAAGCCTCCGGCCGGCTGGCGCTGCTGGACGACAATGCCGAAATCTTGCCTGGACTACGGGCGAGTCTGACCGGCGGCCATACCCGGGGGCATCTGGCCTTGCGGTTCGAGTCGGCCGGCCAGGCGGCCCTGTTTATCAGCGACTTTTGTCCGACCACCGCCCACGTGCGGCGGATGTGGTGTACGGCCTACGACACCTACCCTGTCGAAACCCGCCGCCGAAAACCCCAGATTCTCGGCGAGGCGGCGGATCGCAATTGGTGGGTCCTGTGGTACCATGATCCGCGGGTTGCCGCAAGCCGGTTGCGGCGTGATGCCCGGCGAGAATTTCTCGTCGTCGATCCGCAGACCCGGCTCTAGCAAGCCACGGATCAGTTCCGCCAATGGAGGTTGACACGGATGAGTGTGCCACGATGTTCAGCATCCTCGAAACACGGGCTGCCGCTTCCCCAGGGCCGAAAGGCCCTCGTAGGCATCCCGCGTGGCGAACAGTTCCGGCAGGCGATCGAGCACCAACTGCATGGCCTCTGCCGGCGAACGTTTCACACCTTCGTCGATCAACCACTCGGCCAATCCAAGCGCGATCGGCGCATTGGCCCGAACCCGCCTCAACGCGCCGATCAATCGCGGCTTGCCTTGCGTATCGGCCCGCTCGGCCAACAGGTCTGCCACGCTGTACGATTGAAAGAATGCTTCCAGCGACAGAAGCTCGGCGGAGCGCCCTGGCCGCGGCTGAGATGGTTGGCCCCCGAGAATCGCCTCTCGGGCGACGTCTTGAAGATCCGTCGCGGGAACGAGATCGTTGGCCAGCCCACAGCTTTGGGCCTCGGTAGCCGAAAGAATCTTGCCGGTATAGATGAGCCATTTCGCCAGCCCGACGCCGATCTTGCACGGCATCCGTTGCGTGCCACCCAGCCCAGGATAGAGTCCCAAGCTGGTTTCCGGCAGCCCCAAAGTGGCTGGCGGAGCGACCAGAATCCGGTCACAGGCCAGGGCCAATTCCAGCCCGCCGCCAAGGGCCAAGCCGTGGACGCAGGCTATCACGGGTTTCGCCGCGCAATCGATTTCATCCAACAGCGCGTGACCGGCCGCTGTAAAGCGGACGATGCGGTCGACGTCACCCGCGGCCAGGCTCCGCAGAAAGAAGCCGACGTCGGCCCCAGCCACAAACGCCTTGCCGATCCCGCCGATCACTATGCCGCGGACTTTCTCGTCCGCGACCGCCTGGCGAAAGGCCGCGTGCAATTGGAACACGACGGCCGGATTGAGCGCGTTCATCGCTTGCGGACGATTGATGCTCAACTGAGCAATTGCGTCCACAGTTTGCACCTCCAGCATGGGAAACGTTGTAGGCATCGGCAACCTCCGATCATTCTAGCGCCAACAGTATCCAGCCGCTTGCGGCTTCGCAACAATGGCGTGCCCCATCCGGTCCATGTTTTTCAGCATTAAGGGCGGCCGTCTATGTCCAACGCTCAATCTGGCAGCCTTTTTCCTCTGCCGCTGACGCCGCTGGAATACTATTATCTCTGCGACAACCGGCCCGACTATCCTACCGCGTTTCCCGCCGAATTGCAGTTCTCCGGGCGGCTCGACCGCGACGGTTTCCTGCGGGCCCTGGCTTGCGTGCTCAGCCGCCACCCCATGCTCACGGCCCGTGTGGGGCGGCTGGCCAACGGCATCCCCGCGTGGATCGAAGGTGATGGCAGCCTGCCGTCGGTCGATTGGGGCGGCCCGTCCGAGCCAATCCGGCACTCCGAGGGACCGGCCATCGATCTGGCTTCCTCGCCGGGACTGCGGGTTTGGGTTCGTCAGACCGACGACACCTCGCGGTTGGTCCTCCAATTCCATCACGCATGCTGTGATGGCTGGGCCTCGGTGCAATTCATCGAAGAACTGTTGATCGCCTACCATATCCAGATCGAGGGGCCGCGTTGCGGCGTGGCGCTTCGCCCGCTGGACCCAGCCCGGCTTCACCATCGTGGCCGCTTGGAAGTGCCGTCGGGCTGGTGGGCGCGGGCCCGCGACCTGTGGGTGGGAAGCCGGCTGTGGACCGGATGGACCTTCCGGCAGCCAGCACTGTTGGCCTCCGGCCGGCCCGCCCCGGCAGAAGGCGATCCTCCGTTGCTCGACTTCCAAACCGTAGACGTCAACCGCAAGTTGACCCTTGGCTTGCGACAAGTGGCGGCCGCAGCCGGCGGCACCCTGCACGACGTATTGCTTCGCGACCTGTTTCAAAGCATTCACCAATGGAACCATCGCCAGGGAAGCAATGACCGGCGACCGATTCGCATCAATGTTCCCATCATGATTCGCGACCGTGACGATCGACTATTGCCTGCGGCCAATCGCCTAACATTCTCCTTCCTCTCGCGCCGCCCCCGGCAATTGGTCGACCCGCAGCGGCTGCTGGAGGGCATTGGGGGCGAAATGCAGGCCATCCGGAAAGATCGACTGGGGTTATATTTTGT
>Ga0181529_10004005_pt1 | contig 16264 bp, 11 predicted proteins | sample PEATcosm2014_Bin_36_FD_119763 | JGI IMG/M metagenome (GOLD analysis project Ga0181529, IMG submission 119763) | Peatland microbial communities from MTU Mesocosm Facility, Houghton, MI, USA - PEATcosm2014_Bin10_30_metaG | ecosystem: Environmental > Terrestrial > Soil > Wetlands > Peat | place...
CCTTGCAGCTCCTCTCGCTTGACAACGCGGCCAAGAAATTCCCCTCGGATCTTTCGGGCGGAATGAAGAAGCGGGTGGCGATCGCGCGGGCCCTGGTCATGGAACCGCAGCTTCTTCTTTACGACGAGCCGACGAGCGAACTCGATCCGGTCATGTCGGCGACGATCGACGAAGTGATAGCGACCCTCAGGAACCAGTACCGGGTGACCTCGATCGTGGTCTCGCACGATCGCGATCTGGCGTTCAGCATTGCCGACCGCGTCGGAATCCTGATGGGAGGGGCGCTGATTCACGTCGGCTCCCCGGATTCGCTCAAGAACCCGCAAGACCCCCGCGTGGCCGATTTTCTCAATCCGAAGATCGATCTCGACCATCCCCGTTTCAAGAAGAACGGTATTTGAACATCGAAGGCTCCTTATGAACAACTCACAACAAACCTTGCGTGTCGGCCTCTTTTTCCTGCTGGGCGTCGCACTCGTCTGGGTGACCTTTGAAACGCTGAGCGGCGGCAAGCTGTTCAAGCCGGCCGGCTACACGATCGTGGCCGGATTTCCAAGCATTCAGGACCTGAAGGTGACCGACGACGTGCGGATGGCCGGCGTGCTCGTCGGGGCCGTCGCGGAAACCCGCCTGGCGAACCACCGCGCCGAGGCGGTGCTGCGGATCAATCCGGGCGTTATCATCCCCGCCGATGCCACGGCGACCGTCACGACCGCGGGAATCATCGGGACCGATTATGTGGCGATCGACCTCGGATCGCCGGGGGCGCCTGCGCTTGCGCCGGGAGCGGAGATTCGCACGCGCGTGACTCCGGACATGGCGACCATCATGACGGAGCTCGGCGATCTCGGTCAAAAGCTCGATGGCGCGTTGAGCACGATCAATGCCGCGTTTGGCGGCAACAACAAGGATGGGGGCGGGCTCTTCCAGAAGCTCGACCGCATGGTCGGGGAGAACCAGGTCAAATTCAACACGACGATGTCCAATCTCCAGGAGATCACGGGCAAGCTGAATCGCGGAGAGGGGACCCTGGGCAAGCTGATCAACGACTCCCGGCTGCACGACGAACTGCTTGCGGAGGTCGGCCAGCTCCGGTCGACGACGGACCAAGCCAAGGAATTCATAGCCAACGCGCAGGGAATGGTTGCGCAGGTCAAGTCGGGCCAGGGCGCCTTGGGCGCGCTCCTCTATGACCAGAAAGTGGCGGACGACTTGAAGCTCACTTTCCACAACGTCCGGGATGTCTCCGACAAGCTGACGACCGGGAAGGGAACCCTGGGCAGGCTTATCAACGATGACAGCCTCTATTTCGGCCTTCAGGATACGCTCAAGAAGACCGACCGGGCCATGGACAGCCTGAACGACTCCGGGCCCATTTCGGCGGTCGGCGTCCTTGCAAACTCGCTATTCTAGCCATCCGCCGCCGGTCGCGAGGAAAGGAATCGTGAAATATCTGATCCCGGTTGTTGCCGTTTGCCTGTTTCTTCCGTGCATTCCTTCCGCCAGCGCCTCGGATGGCCCGGGCGGGAGCGCGCACGATCCGTCGCCAGAGCAGGTGCGGTCCGCCATGAAGAAGGTGGCCGACTGGCAGCTCGCGCATCCCTCGAAGGACAAGTTTGACGGCTGGGTCCAGGGAGCATTTCTCGCCGGGCTTTCCGCCGCAGACCGGATACTCCCCGATGCCGGATATCACGACGCCCTTCTCAAGATCGGCGAAGGCAACGGGTGGAAGCTGGCGCCGCGGGTCTACCACGCCGACGACATGTGCGTCGGCCAGGCCTACCTCGAACTTTATGCGCACGATCGCGATCCGAGGATGGTTTCCGCGATGCGTGAGCGGTGCGATTTCATTCTCGCCCATCCCAAGGACGACGATCTCGAATTTGTGGGTTCGGGGAGGACCGACCGCTGGTCGTGGTGCGATTCGCTGTTCATGGCGCCGCCGGGGTGGGCCCGCCTGTATTCCGCGACCGGAAACCGGGCCTATCTCGATTTCATGATCGCGAATTGGTGGAAGACTTCCGCCTACCTGTACGACGCGTCCGAGCATTTGTTTTTCCGCGACAGCACTTACTTCAAGCGCACGGAACCCAACGGAAAGAAGGTATTCTGGAGCCGGGGCAATGGCTGGGTGCTCGCCGGCATTGCGCGCGTGATTCCATTCGTTCCGCCGGACGATCCGGCCCGCCCTCGGTTCGAGCTTCGATTCCGCGAAATGGCCGCGCGGGTGGCGGAGTTGCAGGGCCCGGGCGGCGGTTGGAGCGCCAGCCTTTTGGATCCGGATAGTTGCTCGCCGAAGTTGGAGTCGAGCGGCACGGGCTTTTACTGTTTCGCCCTGGCCTGGGGTGTCAATCAGGGCCTTCTCGACCGCGCAACTTACGCACCGCGGGCCCTGAATGCCTGGCATGCGCTACTGGGCTGCGTGACGCCCGAGGGCAAGCTGACCCATGTGCAGCCCGTCGGCGCCGCTCCCGAGGGATTCGACCCGGAAAGCACGGTGCCGTACGGACCGGGCGCCTTCCTCCTCGCCGGCAGCGAAATCTGCCGGCTATTGGAATCGTCGCGCTGACGGGGGATCTCACTTGTTCGGGGGATCGCCGTAGTGCGCCTTGTGCGCCGCATACGCGGCCGTGTCCGCCAGCATGGCCTCGATCGCGGCCGCCATAGGCTCGATCCGCACAAGACCCGAAAATATGGCCTTGTCGCCGATCGGGTCCTCAAGAATGAAGGCGGGCCGCTGGCTGATCCGGTGAGCGTGAAACTCGAGGGTGCTGGCTTCCACCCTCGCCATGACGGCGACCGATTCCGCGCGGGCACGCAGCTTCTTGGGGTTGATCTTTCCCGCCTTTGCCGCCACGGCGACCGCCTCGGTCAAGTCGCCTATCTTGCGGCCGTGCCGAACGGCCGCCTCGGAGAGCGCGAGCCGAACGGTGTCGTCGGCCGCGCCGAAGTCCCGGGCTGCCTCGGCCACGAGATTCGGAGCAGGGTAGCGGCCTTTGCGCGCCGTCTCAAGCCAGCCCGGATTGAGCATATAGGGAGAATGCATCGTCGTGCCGCCGCTTCTCCTGTAAAACCACTCGCATTGTTCGCGGGAAACCGGGTAGCCCGCGGGATCCATGAGTGCGATCCGCCAGTCGAACTGCACGCGGCCGGCGTATCGTTGCTTCAACTCGGCCCAGGCGGGCTCGGCCCAGTGGCACCAGGACGAAAGGACTTCGAGGTAGTAGGTGATTTTCATGGATTGGAAGGCTCCTGTTGCTTGTTGCCGAACAATTCCTTCAGCCGCTGTCCGGCCGCCGCACCCAGGGTTTTGCCGATCTTGCCCGAAGCCTCGGTCGTCGCTTGGACAACGCTGCCGAGTATGCTGCGCATGAGTGCGACGGAGAGCTGGCTCGAAGTGATGCCTCCCTCGCTTGTCCCGAGGTTGGCGAGTTCGATGGGAGGCATGGGCAGGGTCAGCGCAGCGGGGCCGATCCCCAGCGTGAGCTTCCCATTCGTGAGGTGAAAGTGCCGGACCTCGAACTTGAGCGGATTGCCGCCCTTTGCGGTCGCCGGATCCGCCCGGCTGCTGCCGGCGGTCTCGCTGATCTTTTGGAGCAATTCGGATATATTGCTCGACACCACGCGCGTCTCATAGACGAACTCCGGCCTGTCGATGGCGATCTCCTTCACAATAATGTGGTCGCCAAACAGGGATCTCGGTTCGACTTCAACGTGGATCCTGCCGAAGTAGAATGCCTTTTCCGATTTCCATCCCGCGGGGTTGCCGACGAACAGGCCCGAGAGTGTGCCGCTGCCGTTCAGGGGCGAAATGTGTGCGCCTTCGAGACTGACTTTTGTTTGCGTGATAAGCGGGCCGAACCGATTCACGCCCCTGGTGACTATCGAGCCGAGGAAAAAGTCGGCCCCGATGTAAGCGAGGAGGACCGCGATGGCGGCGGCGGCTCCAGTTATCAGTAGAGTCTTGGGTTTCATCGGGCGGAGAGAACGTAAGCTATGTGAGCCGTGGAGATCGGCAAGTGCGGAGGTCGGGGGAAAAAGGCCCCACCACTTCGCCATCTCTCAATTTGACTTGTCACGGACCTCCGCGGCCAAACCCTACAGTCTGTTCCCATGGCATCCGAGTACAACGAAGCGAGCATCAAGACCCTTTCCTCGACCGAGCACATCCGGCTGCGGCCGGGGATGTACATCGGCCGGCTGGGCAATGGCTCCCACGCCGAAGACGGAATCTACGTCCTGATCAAGGAGACGATCGACAATGCCGTCGATGAATTCGCGATGGGGTGCGGCAGGAGGATCGATGTCGAACTCAACGACAGAACCGTGCGGGTGCGCGACTACGGCCGAGGCATCCCGCTCGGCAAACTGCTCGAATGCGTCTCGATCATCAATACGGGCGCCAAGTACGACAGCGAGACGTTCAAGAAGGCGGTGGGCTTGAACGGAGTGGGGCAGAAGGCCGTGAACGCGCTTTCGGTCGCATACCGGGCCCAGGCGGTGAGGGACGGCCAGGCAAAGGAAGTCGAATTTGTCCGCGGCAGGCTGAAGAAGGACCACAAAATCGCGAAGAGCGGCGAGCGCAATGGCACCCTTGTCGAGTTCACCCCCGACGAGGAGCTTTTCGGGGCGGATTTCCGGTTTCGCCGGGAATTCGTCGAGGACCTGCTGTGGACGTACGCGTTTCTGAACCGGGGGCTCACGCTCAACCTCAACGGGACGCCGTTCCGGTCCGAGAACGGCCTTCTGGACCTGCTTCAAAAGAACCTCAGCGGCGACATTCTCTATCCGATCATCCATCTGGAGGGGGACGACATCGAGATAGCCCTCACGCACGGTTCGCACTACGGCGAGGAGTACTTCTCGTTCGTCAACGGGCAGCACACCACGATGGGAGGGAGCCACCTCTCCGCTTTCCGCGAGGCTCTTGTCGAGACCCTTCGCAATTTCTTCAAGAAGGACTTCGACGCCGCCGACCTGCGGCAGTCGATCGTCGCGGCGGTGTCGATCCGCGTGATCGAGCCGGTTTTCGAATCGCAGACCAAGACGAAGCTCGGCTCGACCGACATGGGCCCGGATGGCCCCTCGATCCGCGATTTCATCGGGAAGTTCGTCCAGCAAAGCCTGGACGGGCACTTGCACAAGAACCCCGAGACGGCGGACGCCCTGCTGCGCAAGGTCCAGGAAAGCGAGCGCGAACGCAAGGATCTGGCAGGCATCCGTAGCCTTGCCCGCGAGCGCGGCAAGAAGGCCTCGCTGCACAACCGAAAGCTCAGGGACTGCCGGCTGCACCTGGGCGACAAGGATGCCCGCTCGGAGGCGAGCACGCTATTCATCGTCGAGGGCGATTCCGCGTCGGGTTCGCTCACCGCCTGCCGCGACGTCCAGACGCAGGCGGTCTTCGCCCTGAAGGGGAAGCCCCTCAACACCTACGGCCTTTCGAAGAAGGTGATCTACGAGAACGAGGAGTTCCACCTGCTTCAGTCGGCTCTCGACATCGAGGAGGGGCTCGACGGCCTGCGGTACGCGAAAGTCGTGATTGCGACCGACGCCGACGTCGACGGAATGCACATCCGGCTGCTGCTGATCTCGTTTTTTCTGCAGTTTTTTCCCGAGCTTATCACGGCCGGACGGCTCTTCGTCCTGGAGACGCCGCTTTTCCGGGTGCGCAACAAGAAGGAGACCCGCTACTGCTACTCGGAAGCCGAAAAGCAGGCGGCGATGGCCCAGCTCGGCGCGGGCGTCGAGGTGACCCGTTTCAAGGGTTTGGGCGAGATCTCGGCGAACGAATTCAAGAACTTCATCGGCGAGGGCATCCGCCTTGAGCCCGTTTCCCTTGCCCATCTCCACAACAGCGACGAACTGCTGACGTTCTTCATGGGGAAAAACACCCCCGAGCGCCAGGACTTCATCATCGCGAATCTCAAGGTCGAGAAAGACCTTGTCGAGATCTGACACCGAATTCAGGCATGTCCGATTCAAAATCTCCCGGCAAGAAAGCGGGCGCCCGGGCGCCCGAAGCGCCGCTGGCGGCGAGCTATCGCGAATGGTTCCTCGAATACGCGAGCTATGTCATTCTCGACCGCGCGGTCCCCCAGATCGGCGACGGCCTGAAGCCGGTGCAGCGCCGCATCCTGCACACGCTCTGGGAAATGGACGACGGCCGCTTCCACAAGGTGGCCAATGTCGTCGGAGCCTGCATGCGTTTCCACCCGCACGGCGACGCCTCGATCGGGGCGGCGCTGGTCGGAATGGGCCAGCGCGGCTATCTGGTCGAACCGCAGGGAAATTACGGCAACACCCTGACCGGCGACGAGCCCGCCGCCCCGCGCTACATCGAGGCCCGCCTGACGGCCTTCGCGAGGGAGGTGATCTTCAATCCCAAGACCACGGTCTGGCAGTCGAGCTACGACGGACGCGCGCGCGAGCCGGTCACGCTGCCGGCCAAATTTCCGCTGGTCCTCCTGGATGGCGCGGAGGGCATCGCGGTGGGGCTTTCGACGAAGATACTTCCCCACAACTTCAACGACCTTTGCCGGGCCGCGATCAACCACCTGCAGGGAAAGCGATTTCGCATCGTCCCGGACTTTCCCACGGGCGGAATCGCGGATTTTTCCGAGTACAACGACGGGGAGCGTGGCGGAAAAGTGAAGGTCCGCGCAAAGATCGACGTAAAGAGCAAGCTCCTCCTGGCGATCACGGAGCTGCCGTTCGGCGCGACGACCGAGTCGGTGATCGACTCGATCCTCGCGGCGAACGCCAAGGGGAAGATCAAGATCCGGCACGTCGACGACAACACGGCGGACGAGGTCGAGATCCTCATCCATCTGCCCCAGGGAAGCGATCCGGAGCAGGTGATCCAGCAACTGTACGTTTTCACCGACTGCCAGGTGGCGATCTCGCCCTCGGCGTGCGTCATCGTGGACGACCGGCCGGAGTTCCTCGGGGTATCGGAGATTCTCAAGCGAAGCACCGACAGGACCGTGAGCCTGCTCAAGAGCGAGCTTGAGATCCGGCTCTCCGAACTCGAGCAGCAATGGCACTGGGACTCGCTGGAGCGGATCTTCATCGAGGAGCGGATTTACCGCAGGATCGAGAAATCGAAGACCTGGGAAAGCGTTTTGGCGGAAATTCGCGAGGGACTGCGGCCGTTCACCAAGGCCCTGCGGCGCACGGTCACCGACGAGGACATCGCCCGGCTGACCGAGATCAGGATCAAGCGCATCTCGGCTTACAACCGATTCCAGGCCGACGAGGCGATGGGAAAGATCGAGGCCGAGATGAAGGAAGTGAAACACAACCTAAAGCACATGACGGATCACGCCGTCCGCTGGTTCGAGGGGCTCGCGGAGAAGTTTGGCAAGGGCCGCAAACGCCGGACGCAGTACGACGAGATCGAGCAGATCAGCGCCGCCGAGGTCGTGTCCGCCAACCAGAGGCTCTATGTGAACCGGGCGGAGGGATTCATCGGGCTCAACTGGCGCCAGCACGAGTTCGTCCAGGAATGCACGATCCTCGACGACATCGTCTGCATCATGGCGGACGGCACGATGAAGGTGGCGCGCGTCGGCGACAAGGTCTTCATGGGCCGGGACATCATCCACTGCGCCGTCCTGCCCAAGGACGGGGACTCCGCGTTTTATGCGATCGTGTACCAGGACAAGGCCACGGGGAAGGCGTTCGCAAAGAAGTTCCAGATCGGCGGCGTGACGCGCGACAAGCTCTACACCCTCCTCAAGTCCGACGGATCGCGGGTCGTCTATTTCGAGCGCTGCCCGACCGAAAAAGCCCTTCCGGCCGTGCTGCACGTTTCCCTGGACGGCCGAAGCCGGGCGAGGGTGCGCGAGTTCGACTTCGAGATGGCGGCCGTGTCCGTGAGCCACCGGGCGGCAAAAGGCCTGACCGTCACAAAATGGCCGATCAAGGACGTGAGGCGCACCGATCCGGCGAATTAGTCACTATCGGGCAAGAGCGTAGCCGAGCTCATGCCCGCGGACCGTCTTTCGGAATTGTGATCTCAGGGCGGGCGGGTTATTGATGCGGGTTGTCCGACGGCCGCTTTCACGGCGACTCGGCCAGCGACTGTCACCGCCCCATACCATGAGCAAAACTCTCTTGAAACTTTGCCTCGCCGGCTGGATCGCGCTGGTCCCCGTCATCGCCGGCGCCCAGACGGTCTTGCCGAAACCGCTCAGCGCCCCCGAGCCGGGTTACCCGGAATCGCTCACCGACACGGGCATCAGCGGAGCGGCCGAGGTCGACATCACGGTGAAGACCGACGGGTCGGTCGTGGACGCGCAGCTCGCCACCGCCAATCACCGGGCTTTTGGCAAGGCGGCGCTCGCGATCGTCAAGACATGGAAATTCACTCCCGGCACGCACGACGGGGTGCCGGTCGAGATGCAGGTGACCGTCCCGTTCATCTTCAAGGCCCCGCTCGAACAGCAGGTGAACGCCGTGGTCAAGCGGAAGGTATTCGTGAATATATCGGATCCCGTGCTCAGCCCGCAGGATTACGGTTCGAAGTTGAAGCTGAAGTCGGAATTCCATCCGGTATATCCCCGGTCGCTCCTGAGTTCCCATGATGCAGTGACGGTCGAGGTTAAATTTGTCGTTGCGCCGGATGGAAGGACCTTCAATCCCGCCGTTGTCGGGAGTCCTCGCAAGGAGTTTGTCGGTCCTGCGCTGGTCGCCGTTGCCGAGGCGGCGTACGCGCCGCCGATCAAGGACGGCAAGGCCGTCTATGTGGCCGCCTCCACGAAACTGGAATTCACGAATGAACGGCACGACCGCAATGAGAACGAAAACGGTGGAGGGCGTTCGCGGGGCGGAATGGGCGGCGGCATGGGGGGAGGCATGGGCGGCGGGCGGTGAACCGAGGAATCGGGATCGCCGGGCAGGGAAGGCCAACGGAACCCGTCTGCCAGAGGTTGCTGTAATTGACCGTCCGGATCGGGATAAGAAATTAATGTTTGTGCCCTGGGATCTTCGCGTATGTTTGCAGTTGCCCGCGTTCCCAAGGGTCGATCACAGTTTCCTCCAGAAAATACATGTATCTTCAGGCGCTCACCCTTCGCGGCTTCAAGTCATTCGCCGATCCCACCACCCTTCGCTTTGAACCCGGCGTGACCGCCATCGTCGGGCCCAACGGGTGCGGCAAGTCCAATATCGCGGACGCCATCCGCTGGGTGCTGGGCGAGCAAAGCGCGAAGGCCCTGCGCGGCGGAAAGATGCAGGACGTCATCTTCGAGGGCGTCGATACGCGCAAGCCGGCCCAGCTCTGCGAGGTCTCGCTTCTGCTCACCGAATGCGAGAAGCAGATGGGAAGCGAATTCCACCAGATTGAAATCATGCGCCGGGGCCACCGGGACGGCCAGGGGGAGTATTTCTTCAACGGCCAGCCCTGCCGGTTGAAGGATATTCACAAGCTTTTCATGGACACGGGCGTGGGTCGCACGAGCTATTCGATCATGGCGCAGGGCCAGATCGACCAGATCCTGTCCTCCAAGCCGGATGAGCGCCGGGCCGTGTTCGAGGAAGCGGCGGGGATCACGAAGTACAAGAGCCAGCGGCGCGAGGCGATGAGCAAGCTCGCGCTCACCGAGCAAAACCTCGCGCGCGTGACCGACATCGTCGGAGAGGTCGGGCGGCAGATCGGGAGCCTCCGGCGCCAGGCCGCAAAGGCGATGCGCTACAAGCGATTGAACCATCGCCTGCGCCATCTGAGCCTCGCCTGGAGCGCGCGCCAGCATGCAATTCTCTCGGCCGTCCTTGCGGAACTCGACGCGACAGTCGGCGGCCTTAGGACCGCCGCCACCGATCGCCGGGCCAACCTGGAGAGCCAGCAGGCGGGGCTCGAGTCCAAGAAGACCCAGCGAAGCCGATTGAATCAGCGCATCCAGGAGGCCCAGCAGGCGGCCTTTGACCTTCGCTCGGAGCGCGAGCAGGCGGAGAATGCGTCCAATCTGGCGCGGATCAGGAGGAACGGACTCGAGGAGCGGATTTCATCCTCCACTGCCAACTTTGGCGAACTGGAGATGCAGCTCCGAGAAGTGGCCGCGCAGGTGGATACCGGCGCCCAGGACAAGCAGCTCCAGCTCAATCTCCTCGGCAGTTCGGACGCGGTATTTCAGCAGTGCAACCGCGAGCTGGCGATTGCGGACGGGCAGTTGAGCAAGATCGAGGAGGATCTCCATCAGGCGAAATTCGACCTGCTGCAGGTCGAAAGCACGGTGGCGCGCCTTCGAACGGATTGCTCCGGGTACGAGGTGGAGCAGCGCACGAGCGCCCACAAGCACGAGATTGTCGGTCGCGATCTGGCCGGCGTGCGCGGCGAGCAGGAGGCGGCTGCCCGCGCGGTCGAGGAAATCGGCGCGCGCGCCGAAGCGGCGCTCGTCGAGAAAAACCACGCCCACGAGGAGGAGGCGGCCGCGCAGAAGGCGCTTGCGGATACGACGCGGGAATTTCGGGACGCGCAGCGGCGTCTCCAGGATATCGACCGGGTGCTCGCGCAGCGCAGCGCCAGGCTCAAGATTCTCCAGCAGCTGCAGGAGCGGTGGGAGGGGTTTGGAGAGGGAGCAAAGGCGCTATTGCAGGGCCGGCTCGCCTCCGCATTGGAAGGGCAAAAAGCGGTGCCGGTCCTACAGGGACTCGAGGTCGCGCCGGACTGCGGGAGGGCGCTGGAGGCGCTTCTCGGCACGGCCGCCGAGGCGATCCAAGTCGCCGACGTGGCTACGGCCCGACGGATCCTGGCCAAACTGGAGGCGGATCAAATCGGCTCGGCTATCCTGCGGATCGGTGAATGTGGCGGGAGTGAAACGGCTGCCGAAGTTCTGCCCCCGGGGCTTTTTCCAGCGACCTCCGCCCTGGCAAACCCCGACCCGAACCACCCGGTGTTCGCCCTGCTGGGCTCCTGTTACCTGGCCGACGATCTCGGAGGTTTTCTCGAATTCTGGAAGGCCAATCCCGGTTTCGGCTTTCTGGCCGTGGCGACTCGCAAGGGCGAGATCGTCGACCGGAGGGGACTTGTCGCGGGTGGGCACGCAAGCTCCAAGAAAGGAGCGAACAGCCTGGTGCAGAGGGAGATCGATATTCGCGAGACGGCTCGTGCGATCGCGGAGGAGCAGAAGCAGCACGATGGGCAGAAGGCGCGGATTGACGCGTTGAATGCTGCGCTGGCCGCAGCTGAGAAGGCGCTCGAAAGCGGTCGTGAGCGGGTTCTTTCCGCCACGCAAAACTCCGCCGCCGTGCAGGCCGAACAGCGCAATGCGCAGCGCGCCCGCGACGAGGTCGAAGGCCGTTTTCGCCGAATGGAGGCGGAACTGGCCGGGCTCGAACAGGCGCGCAACGAAGCGCAGGCGCGCTGGGTCAAGGCACAGGACAACCTGGCCCAGGCGGAGGCGGCCGACGCCGCCCAGAGGAGCCGGATCGCACAGCTCGAAACCGCAATCGCCGCGGCTCGGGCCGACCGCGATGCCAAGCGCGATTCCCTTGCGCAGGCCCGCCTCGAATTGGCGGAGCGGCGCCAGAAGGTCGAGGTCCTCGACCGCGGCCTGGGCGAGATGGAGCGCCGCAGACAACAAATACTCGAACTTCTGACGCAGCGCCGGCACGAGATCGACGCATGGACCGAGCAGTCGGCCGGTTTGGAAAAGGAGGCCGCTGCGCAACGCGAACGCGCGGCGCAGATCGCGGAAACGCTAGGAGTCGCCCAAGAGCAAGTGGAGGCGATACGCGGTGAACTCGTGGCAATTGAATCCGAAATCGGCGCTCTCGAATCGGCCCAGGCGCGGGTCCGCGAGGAGGCCGAGGCTGCTCACGAAGAGTTGAGCGCCCACGAGGTGAAACTGGCCGAGAATCGACAGCGAGCGCAGTTTCTAGCCGAGGAGGTCGCCCGCGAGTTTTCAACGGAGATCGCGGGCCTGGACTGGAAACACCTGCTGTGGCATGCTGAGGACGAGCCGGAGGGACTGAAGGAGCTCGATCTGGATGAGGAAGAGGCGGCTTTGCCGGAGGGAAACCCGCCGCGGGAGGGAGAACCGGCCGACACCGAAGCCGCTCGAGCGCCGCGGACGCGCCGCCGGAGAGACAAGGCGCGCGGCGAGCCGACGGAATCGGACCTCGCCGCCCTCGATGCAACCCCCTGGGACGATATCAAGGCCCAGGTGGACGCCCTTCGGCAAAGAATCGGTGCGATGGGCGCGGTGAATCTGGTCGCGATCGAGGAGTACGTGGAGCTCAAGCAGCGGCACGATTTCCTCAAGAATCAGAGCGACGATCTGACCAACGCGAAGGCCGAGCTTTTGGGCGCGATCGACGAGATCAACCGGACCTCGCAGGAGCAGTTCTCCGTCACCTTCGAGCAGATCAAGAAGAATTTCGCCTACACGTTCGAGACGCTTTTCGGCGGAGGGCACGCCCTGCTCGAACTCGTCCAGGCCGAGGACATCCTGGAGAGCGGGGTCGAGATCATCGCCCAGCCTCCCGGGACCCGGTTCAAGAACATCAGCCTCCTTTCGGGCGGGCAAAAGACGCTTACCGCGGTAGCGCTGCTCTTCGCCCTCTACATGGTGAAGCCGTCGCCGTTCTGCCTCCTCGACGAACTGGATGCGCCGCTGGACGAGTCGAACATCGGCCGGTTCACCGACCTGCTCCGGAAGTTCATAAAGGAATCCCAGTTCATCATCATCACCCACAACAAGCGCACGGTGGCTGCGGCCAGCGTGATTTACGGCGTGACGATGGAGGAACGCGGCGTTTCGAAGACCGTGTCCATGCGATTCAATCACGAGCGCGGTCAGGCCGAGGTGCACACGCCAAACATCGCGGAATCGGTGGCAGCCGTTCAGTCCGCCGTGCCCGAGCCGGCCTGATTCCCGCCCTTGTCGGCGTCATGAAAGCGCTTCTCATCGACGGGTTCAACCTCGCCTACCGCTGTTTCTTCGCGATTCCCGAACTGAACCGCGGCGACGGGTTCCCGACCAACGCGCTTCACGGATGGGTCAAGTCGATCTGGAAACTGGACGACCAGGAGAAGCCCGACGCTACGGCGGTTTTTTTTGATCTGGGCGGATCCCAGGACCGGCTGGCTCTCCACCCGGAGTACAAGGCCCATCGCAAGGAGATGCCCGAGGCCCTGGTGCAGCAGCTCCCCCATGTGAAGGCGCTGACGAGGGCGATGGGATTGAAAAGCGTCGAGCAGCGCGGAGTCGAAAGCGACGATCTTCTCGCCTCCGAAGCGGTCTCGCTGGCCCGCGCCGGCAACGACGTGCTCATCGTCAGCTCCGACAAGGACTTCGCCCAGATCGTCGGCGAGCGGATCCAGATCATGCTTCCGCCGCCCACCTCGAGCCCGAAGCTCGGCTGGCGCCGGCTCGACTCAGCGGGGGTGGTGGACAAGTTCGGCGTTCCTCCCGCGAGGATTCCGGACTACCTGTCCCTGATCGGGGACGTGTCCGACAATATCCCGGGGGTTACGGGAGTGGGTCCAAAGACCGCTGCAAAATGGCTCGCCGCATTCGGAAGCCTCGAGGGGGTGATAGCGCACGCCGCGGAGCTGCAGCCGGAGCGGTTTTGCCCCGAGGTCGCCGCCGCCGCCTCCCGCCTCCGCCTGAATCTCAGGCTCACGACGCTCAACCTTTCGATCCCCGTCGTTCCTTTGGAGAAGCCCGCCCCTCAGCTCCCGGAGCTCACCCGCATCCTGGAAGAGATGGAGATGCGCTCGGCCTTGGCCGAGGCCCGCCAGCGCTACACCCAGCCCGAGCTTTTCTAGATTCTTATCACAGAGATAGGTAGGCCGGCTAAATTTTCAGGAACGTTGCTGGCTGCTTATTTGCCTTCTCTCCAGGCTCTTCCGATAGTGTTGTGGTGGGGCAGGTTGTTCAAAGGGGTTCTACCCAGGGGAGTTGCTGGCCGGGTCTGCATGAGCGGGAGGTCGGGCATACGGACCCACCATTAAGAATTCCGTGACATCCGCTCATTCCCCGGTTTCTACTAGCCACCGTGTCCGAATCAAAACCACTTCTGATGCTCGGGCTGCCGAAGGGCAGCCTTGAGGAATCCACCAAGAACCTCTTCGCGAAAGCGGGCTGGAGGATCACGACGAGTTCGCGCTCGTACAAGCCCTCGATCGACGATCCCGAGCTCGACGGGCGTTTCATCCGAGCCCAGGAGGTGAGCCGGTACGTCGAGCACGGATTCTTCGATTGCGGCCTCACGGGCCGGGATTGGATCGAGGAGAACGGATCGGACGTGGTCGAGGTGTGCGACCTCATCTACAGCAAGGTTTCCGTCCAGAAGTCGCGCTGGGTGCTCTGCGTGCCCGAGGCTTCACCCGTCCAGCGTGCGGAGGATCTGGCCGGAAAGCGGGTGGCGACCGAACTCGTCGGCACGGTAAAACGGTATTTTGCGGCAAAAAAGATCCCCGTCGAAGTGGAGTTCTCCTGGGGTGCGACCGAAGTCAAGGTGCCCGACCTGGTCGATGCGATCGTCGACATAACGGAAACGGGCAGTTCCCTTCGCGCAAACAAGCTGCGCATTGTCGACACGCTCCTGGAAACCAACACGAAGCTGATCGCAAACCGCTCGAGTTGGGCCAATCCGGCGAAGCGCCAGAAAATCGAGACGATCGCCCTGCTCCTGAAAGGAGCGCTCGAGGCGGAGTCCAAGGTCGGATTGAAGATGAATGCTCCCAAGGCATCCCTTGGCGACATCGTCAAAGCGGTGCCTTCGCTTCGAAATCCGACGATTTCCCCCCTCGCCAACGCCGACTGGGTCGCCCTCGAGACGATCATAGACGAAAGCGTTGTGCGGGAGATCATCCCGCAGTTGAAGCGGTTGGGTGCCGAAGGCATCGTCGAGTACCCGCTTAACAAGGTCGTCTATTGAGGGTGCCCGAATGTCCCAATCAGGCCCGACCCGAGCCGGCGCCAAACGGAGTACCGTCAAGATCGGGCTCCTCCAGCACGCATGCGGCCACGAGCCCGAGGTTAATCTGGGGAAGGCCCTCGCTTTGGCGGAAAAGGCGGTAAAAAAGGGCGCCCGGATCCTCTGCACCCAGGAGCTGTTCCGCACCCAGTATTTCTGCCAGGCGGAAGACTACGGGAATTTCGCGCTCGCGGAGAGCGTTCAGGGCCCGACCTGCCGGGCATTCCGGAGATTCGCCAAAAAACACGCGGTGGTGGTCGTCGCGGCTTTCTTCGAGAAGCGCGCGAACGGGATTTACCACAATTCGGCGGCGGTCATCGATGCCGACGGTTCGGTCCTGGGCACCTACCGGAAGATGCACATACCCGACGATCCGCTGTTCTATGAAAAGTTTTATTTCACGCCGGGCGACACCGGTTTCCGAGCATGGCGGACGCGCTACGGGACGATCGGCGTCCTGATCTGCTGGGACCAATGGTATCCCGAGGCGGCCCGTTTGGCCGCGCTGAATGGGGCTGAGATCCTTTTTTATCCGACGGCGATCGGCTGGCACCCGCGCGAAAAGCCCGTGCTGGGGGGCGAACAGCACGGAGCATGGGAAACTATCCAACGCGGCCACGCGGTTGCCAACGGCTGTTATGTGGCCGTGTGCAACCGGGTCGGACACGAGCGCCCCGCCGGCGGGGACGGAATCGAATTCTGGGGACAAAGTTTTGTCGCGGGAACGAGCGGGCAGATCCTGGCGAAGGCCGGACCGGTCGGGGAGGAAGTCCTCATCGCCACGGTCGATCTGGCAAAGGTCGATGACACCGGCACACATTGGCCGTTCCTGCGCGACCGGCGGATCGACGCCTACGGAGATCTGTCAAAGAGGTTCGTCGATTGAAGGGGAGGAGCTCTTCATGTCCATGCCGCTCAAGCCAAAAAAGTCGTCGCGCATGCCGGAAGGCAAACCCGCGGCCCTTGGATTTCGCATGCCGGCCGAATGGGAGCCTCAGGAGGCGGTCTGGCTGTCCTGGCCGCATCGGCGGGCGACGTGGCCTCGGCGTTTCCGGCCGATTCCCGCGAAGTTTGCCGAGATAGCGGCACTCATCAGCCGGTGGGAGAAGGTGCGCATCAATGCCCCGGGACCTTTGCAAGCCCGCGCCCGTTCGCTGATTGCGCGCGCAGGGGCCGAGGCTGCGAACGTGGAGCTGTTCGACCATCCCACGAACGACGCCTGGTGCCGGGATCATGGACCGATTTTTGTCAAAAACGATCGCACGGGCGACGTGGCGATCACGGACTGGTGTTACAACGCCTGGGGCGGAAAATATCCGCCCTTCGATGACGATGACGC
>Ga0181529_10004006_pt1 | contig 16264 bp, 12 predicted proteins | sample PEATcosm2014_Bin_36_FD_119763 | JGI IMG/M metagenome (GOLD analysis project Ga0181529, IMG submission 119763) | Peatland microbial communities from MTU Mesocosm Facility, Houghton, MI, USA - PEATcosm2014_Bin10_30_metaG | ecosystem: Environmental > Terrestrial > Soil > Wetlands > Peat | place...
ACTACTCCAGTTTTTCGTTCCATCCCGGTAATCTGATAACCGGAATGGCCTAACAGGATCTCTGAGCTGATCACGCTGATCAAAACGTTTCTCCCAAGATTGTTTTATCAACTTGGGATCACGATGTCACTGCTTACCTGTCGGAAATTCGGGAAGCGGAGGCGAGGTTGATTTACAAGTCGCTCAGAATCACGCCCGGCCTGGAAGGGCAGCACATTGGGTTCGACATCGAGAATACCGGTAATAGCGATATCGAGATCATCATGCTGGAAGTCTTAGTTCCGGATGCAATCGTCAACAAAAACTGGGATACAGGCTACCAATCCGGTGTGGATCTGAGCTACGCCGCGCGCGGCGGCGTCCGCTTTAGATGAGTAGCCTGCTACTCCCCGCATGGGACGTACGGAACGATTCGGCCGATACTGCGGCCGATCACAACGCCGACCATGGGTTAGGTGCGCCCACATTTGTCAATCATGTCCACTTGACCGCTTTCAAACGAGCAGAGGGGACTACCAATTTGGTTCCAGATCCACGCGGCTAACTACTGCGCGCAAATGGAGCAGACTACGATGGCCGAGTTGGAGCTTCCGAGAACAGGGGTGTGAGGCCCAGTATCAACTCGGTTGGCCGAAAGGGGATGGACGCGCCTGAGAAACATGAGGACGGGACGTACCCGGCACTTAACCTCGGATTGGTCCTGATATGTCCCGCTCACGTCATCTGGACGGGAATCCGCCTAAACCCCGTGGATGCGCATGGGAGGACCGCTACCGATAACCCGAAGTAGCGTCGGCGCGGAACCGGCGTCACCCGCGACGTTTTGAGCGCGGAAAGTCTTCGGGCTAGTTGCTCGCAAGCGTCTGCGCGAATACTTCGGTGTCCACGTTTCCGCCGGACAGAATCACTGCCACTCGCCGGCCCTGCATGCGCTCCCGTTCCTGGAGTAGCGCCGCAAGCGCTGCCGCGCCGGCACCTTCGGCGACGTTGTGGGTGTCGGAGAACAGGTGGCGCATGGAACTCCGGATCTCGTCCTCCTCCACCGTGACGATGCGGCTGACACCGCCAAGAATGATCTCGATTGCCGCCAAGTCCGGCATCCGGCAAGCCATGCCGTCGGCAATGGTCTGCCCGACTTCGGCAGCGATCGGGCGGCCGGCAGCGAAAGACTGGGCATACGCGCTGGCCCGAGCGGCCACCACGCCGATCACTTCGGTTCGCAGACCCATCGCATTGCGCGCCGCTACGACCGCGCAAATCCCGGAACCCATACCGATCGGAACATACACAGCATCCAGGTCCGCCACGGCGTCGAACAATTCGAGCGCGTAGCTTGCCACGCCGGCAATTAGCGCGCTGTCGAACGAGCGAACCAGGTGCAGTCTCTCAGCCTCCGCCAGTTTGGCCGAATGCTCGTAAGCCTCCTGAAAGTCCTGGCCGTATTCGACCAGTTCCGCGCCCAGCGCGCGCATCGCGGCGTTCTTCTCGCGACTGTTGCCATACGGAACCACGATGACCGAGCGCAATCCCAAACGGCTCGCCGCGAACGCAACACTTTGACCGTGATTTCCACGAGTCGCTGCGATCACGCCAGTCACGTTGGGTTCGCGCCGGCGGAGCGAATCCATGTAGACCAGGCCGCCGCGCACCTTGAACGCTCCTACTGGAGAATGATTCTCGTGCTTCACCCAGGTCTCCGCTCCGACGCGGGCACATAGCAGCGGCCACCGGATCTGAGGGGTCGGCAGCATGACGCGATGGACAAGTTCCGCCGCGGCGCGGATCGAAGTGAGGGAAGGCAGGGTCATTAGGGTGCTTCTGACGATTGTAAACAATGTCGACACCCTACGAGGTGAACATCTTCGCGGAGGCAGGCGTTTCTGCTCCACCAGCCATCACTCCCACGCCGCCGCAGAAGCCCCACGGCTACCGATATCTCCACATATCGCGACGTCTCCGGGCGCTGGGCGCACAGCGCCACGCTCATGCCGATGGTCCCGCGACAGGAAGCGCGAACATAGCAGGTCGTGGCCGTGACGGGACACCGCCTCAAGCAGGGACAGCAGTGACTCGGCGCTGCCCTTTTCCACTCGCGATCTATAGATGCGAACCGGCGTGACGTCAAGGGGGTCCCAGCACTTCGATGAAGAAGCTCTCTTCTGGTCGCGTTCCTGGCTCCTCGTCCTCCAGTCCGCTCACGCGGATTCCGGTTCCCAGCCTTTTCGGTACTCGCGGGACAGATACTTGTTCGCGTCGGGCATGTTGGTGATCTTAACGCTCTCCGCATCGTATTGAAGCTTACGTCCCGTGCGCAGCGCCACGGCGTAGAGGTTGACCGCTTCTGAAATCGGCCACGCATTCAGGAAACTTCCAGGCGATGGCGCGCCGCCCCGGCAAGCCTCGACCCATTTGAGCAGTCCAGGCTGAACCTGGTCCCCACTGGATCGCTCGGGAGCCTGAGGCATCGAGTACCCGCGCATCCGTGACTCGGGAATCAGGCGTGGGCTTTCCAGTTGGAAGCCTGCCAGGATCTTGCCCTTGTCGCCGACGAACATCATGCCTTCGGACGGAAGGTCCTTATGATCCTCCTCCAGTTCGTCCGGTGTCGGAGGCTTGATCCCACCCTCATACCAGATCAGATCCACCGCCGGTCTTTGCCCCCGCGCCGGGTACTGAAACCGCACGATGCTGGCCGTGGGAAACGAGAAATCATTTCGTATCGTTGTCGATACGTGCTCCACGAGCGTGCAGTTGTGAGACAGCATCGGCTCGACGCTGACAGGGCCGCTTAGCTCCAGGGCATTGAAAACCGTCCAGAGACTGTAGTGGCCCATGTCGGCCATGCTGCCGCCACCGAAGTCATACCACCCGCGAAAAACCATGTGCGTGTAGTTCGGATGGTATGGGCGGTATGCCTCCGGGCCGAGCCAGAGATCCCAGTCGAAGCCTTTAGGGACAGGAGGCGCGTCCGCCGGAAGTGTTGGGTATTGCGGCCAGACGGGGCGGTTGGTCCAGTTATGGACCTCGCGGAGGGTTCCTATGGCCCCATCCCGGATCCACTCCATAATCCGTTCCATGGACCCGTTCGCGTCCCACGGCATGAAGTGGGTGGCGACGCCTTTCGCTTGGACGGTGTCGAGGACGAGCCGGGCCTCGGCCAGACGGTTAGCGATAGGCTTATGCATCACGACGTGTTTGCCGCGCTTGGCGACGGCAATACTGATAATCCCGTGAAGATGATCGGGCGTCATGATCTTAACCGCTGTGAGGTCCTTCTCTTTGTCGAGTAACTCGCGATAGTCGGCGTAAGCGGAGCAGCCGGTGCACTTGTCCGCGGATCTTCGCGTGACATAGTAAGTATCCACGATGTCTTTCGCCGCCTCGCGGCCGCCCGGAATTACGCCATCGGCGCCGGCCCACCAGTCGGGCTTCCCGAGAGTGGATCGAATCGCGCTGAGAAGGCCGGTGCGGGACCAGTCGCGATAGTCGACGGCATCCCTGCTTGGGTCGCAAACCGAAACGATCTGAATCTCCGGCACCGCGAGCAGCGGCAGCAGTTCGCGCAGACCCTGCGTTCCCACGCCGATGTAAGCTAGCGTGATCTTGTCGCTCGGTGCGACGAACCCCGGTCCTCCCAGCACGGGCCGTGGAACAATCGTGAATGCGGCAACGCCTGCCGCGGCTCCCAGAAACTCGCGGCGGTTCCGATCGGGTGTCATCTGCTTCCTCCTGAGGTCGACGCGGACGCTGGCCACCAATAGCCGCTTGCCATCATATCCCCATTCCACACTTCTGGTGGCAGCGGGCGTCCCGTTGTGAGGGTGGCTTCGGACATATAGCTGTCGACTCTCCCCGTGAACCGTTTGATAAACCGTTTGAGCCTGCGCATGAATTAGCATGGTCAAGCTCCTGTGCCCAACGTCAGACGCGCAATTACGCGGTGGGATAGAATCTATGCAAATGAAACTCCCATTGGGCTTAATCCTGGCTGCCGGCACGGCGCTGGCCGCGCCCGGAGAGATCGCGTTTTCGCAGTCGGCTCCCGCCGTGGAAACCTGGGATTTTGTGGAGGTGACCGTGCAGGCGGTATCGCCAAAGGTGCGAAACCCGTTCGTGGACGCCTCCGTCACCGGGTCTTTCGGCAAATCCGGCTCACGCCAGCGGTTGAACGTCGAAGGGTTTTGCGACTCGCCGGACGGCTCCATCTTTCGCATTCGTTTCCAGCCGGCGTCGCCAGGTGACTACGCATACTCGGTGAACTACAGCGAGGCGGGCTTCGGAAAGAGCCACGATGGGACCTTTCGCGCAACCGACGGCCACCGGCGCGGGCCTGTTCGCGTGGATCCCCAATACCCGTGGCACTTCCTCTGGGCAGGAACTGGGGAGCACTACTTCTTCAACGGCACCACGGCGTTCTGGTTGATGGGCTGGCGTGACGAAGGCATAATTCATGCCAGCCTCGACCGGCTACACCGGCTCAAGGTCAACCGCGTACGAGTCCTGTTGGGCGGACGAAGTTGGACCCTGTACGGTGAGGCGGTGATGAACAGCGAGGCCTTCAGCATTTTTCTGAGCCCCTGGCCCGCGGTCAAAGTTGACGACTACGATCATCCGGGCTTCGACTACACGCGCTTCAACATCGCTCACTGGCAAAGATACGAACGCATGCTGCGCTTCGCGCGCGATAGGGACATGATCGTCTCCGTAATTCTCGATATCGCCGACGGGAAGATTCATCCGGGCGCGGGCAGCGAGGACGAACGCCGCTACATTCGTTACGCCGCAGCGCGCCTGTCGGCTTTCTCGAACATCACCTGGGATTTGGGCGACGATCTGGACACCTTTCGCGACGACAAGTGGGCGCATGAGACGGGTTCCATGCTCGTCGGAGGCTGGGACCCCTACGGGCATCTCGCCACCAGCCACCCGGTGCATGCCGAGCACATGGACCGCGCTTCGAGCTGGTTCGGCTTCGCGTCCGTGCAGGATTGGTCGCGTACGCAGCACGCTCTGATGCTGCGATCGCGCCAACTGCAGAAGAAGGCCGGCCGCATCGTTCCACAAACCAACGAAGAATATGGATACGAGGACCACTACCCCATCTGGGCGCCTCGGCCTCCCGGCGATTCGGCTGAAACGCTACGCCGGGTTGCCTGGGATATCGCCATGGCCGGAGCCTATGGCACGGCCGGCGAATCCGCGCGCCGTGGTACGAACATCTGGCCGGACACCGGAGGCGGCTGGGTGAACGGCCGCGGCGACGACACCATGACGATGCTGAGTGGCTATGCACACATGGTGGACTTCTTCACGAGTTTCGAATGGTGGAAGACCGAGCCACACGACGAACTGGTCGGCGGCGGCGCCTGGTGTCTGGCCGAGCCGGGCCGAATCTACGCGGTGTATCTGCCGAAAGGTGGAACGGTCACAGTGAGATTGCGGCCGGGCCGATACCGCGCCCGGTGGTTCGCCGCGTCCACGGGCAAGGTGGTTCCCATCGGCGTCATTGACGGCCCCACCTGGACTTCACCCAGCGCCCCCGACAAAAACGACTGGGCTCTGTTATTGGCGCAGTGAAGGTCGGCGTTTGGGGATGGCTACCGATAACCCGTAATGACGCCGCTTACCGGTGCCGAATCGATACCCACCTTCCGCGGAATGCCTTCCCAGCGGCCGGTGGTTCCGCGGTCAGAGGCGGAGCGCGGAGTTCTCCGGAATGGCCCTTAGTTGAGAAATGCAATGTGGAACACGTATGATAAAGGCCACTCCGCAGGTTGTCGGGGCTCCGGAAACGAAAGGTGTCGAGTCGCATGCCAAAGATGAAGGAGTTTACAGTAACGATTGAAGACAAACCAGGCGCGCTCGGGAAGTGCTTCCTTGCTCTGGCGGAGCGCGGAGTGAACGTCCTGGCTTTTCAATCGTTTGTGGAGGAGGGCGAGAGCCTGGCCCGAATCCTGGTGGACGATTCGGCTGGCGCCAAGGCGGTGCTGGGCGGCCAGCGCATGATCTTCGAGGAGACGGAGGTTGTCGTAATCCGGCTTGCACATCGTCCAGGTGAGTTGGGCCGCGCAGCCTCGCGGCTGGGCGAAGAACAGATCAACATCGACTACTCGTACTGCGGACCGGAGCCCGGATCGACGCGGGTGCTGGTGGCCTTCGGCGTAGACGACCTTACCAGAGCCGAAAATGTGCTGGACAAGCTGGCCACCGAACATGCCGAATAAGCTGGTCGCATTGTTGCTTTGCGACTAAGCCTCCAAACGGCGCCATCGCTTCCGGCGGGCGGCTGCGCAGCCAAGTGGAGTCGCGTACACTCCGCCGCCGTCACCGATGCTGCCACTGGCATCCCTGATCGTGTTCGGGTCTCTGGCCGGCGCCGTAACGTGGCGCACAATCCTTGGCACAGCGGTGCCAACGATCCTGGCGGGCTCCCCACGCCAGAGCGTCGCTGCGGCAAACGCCGCACAGGATCTCCAGCACCCACCGGCCCTCCCGATCAGTTGAGTTTCCTGGCTTCGAAGCTACCGTCCTGATATCCGCTGAAACCGGTCACCTTGCCTGCGGGGTCGCGAACGAAGCTGACCCACACGCCATACTTAGGAAGGTCGTAATCCGTTTCGGACTCGGGCATCAGTTCATCAGCTTCGCTCTGGCCTTGCTGTCTCACCATCAGGCGCTTGGCGTCCTGAAACACATCGAGCAGCGGGCCGTTCTCGATCTGGTAACGGCCCACGTAGGCTGTGGACACCTTTGGGTCCACGCTGAGATTCGCTTTCGGGCGGTGGAACTGGCGGCCTTTGGCGCGGATCTCAGCATCGCCGGGCTGTGCCAACGCATCGCTGTATCGCCAATTGTAGTTAAACATCCCGGACACGACCTTAGTGTCGAGCGGCGAGGCCGATTGCCTGGCAGCGGGAATATGCCCGTCCGTGATGACGTAATCCCAGTCGGAGAGCCTTTGCGGGTTCATCTCGCAGAAATACATGCCGTCCGTGGAACTGCCGGCGGCGATCCACACATACCGATCCGGGTTCAGCGGATTCGGGTAGATCATTTGCACGGCGGCATCTTTGACCGCGAAGGCCTTGCCATCGATGGTGATCCGATCCGTCGCGATTTGGAGCGGCAGCTTGGCGGCGAGTTGCGCTGTCACACGATTAGCTTCGGGTCCGCCTACGAGAAGGAGCGAGTACTTCGCTATGTCCGCGTCCTGGATTGCCGTGTCCTCGAAGACGCGGGGCTCCTGCTTCTGCCAGTCTCGCCAGCCGTTGAGGAACGCTTCGGCCTTCTTGCGGCATAGCGCCACCATTTCCGGATCCTTGGAGACGGTGCCGATCACGATCGCGAAAGGTGTGACCGTGAAATCCTTTGTTGAGCCGGGCAGACGCGCGTTCTTATGAAGGGGCGCCGGCTGGTACACCGCTGCGGTCAGCCGCAGCTCCCCATTTTGCAATCGCATTTCCTGGGCCGAGCCATTCCAGACGACTTTCACGGGCTTGGCCGGATCCACCAGAACAGCCGACGGTGACAACGTGATGTCGAGGACGTTCTCGGTGTCCAGGCGGATCACGTTGCGATCCACTACTTCGGCATCCACCACCACGAAGGCCAGCGGACTGGCCGCCTGCACCACGTGTGCCCAATAAGCCACAGCATTGCGCAATTCGGCGGAGCGGATTCGGACATGGCGAGGATTGGGGTTGCGCCGGTGATCGAGGAACCATTCGATGCTCATGTTCCCGTTTTGGCTCTCCAGCGCCTCGTGGCTGCGGCCGGGGTACTCCTGATAACGCACGTCGTAGCCCCAGCGCTGGAGCATCCGCACAGCCCATCGCGAGTACTCGACGTTCACGGATTGATCGGCGTCGCCGTGGTGGACGAAGATTGGGATGTTAAGCAGCCCGTCCGCCATGGCCCAGGTGCTCTCCTTCTCGTTCAAGAAACGGTCCACCAGGCTCAGCTTGGCCAATTCCTCTTCCGACATCCGCGAGTGGTAATCGGAGCCTCCGAACACCGGCGCGATGGCGGCGAACAGGTCGGGGTGACGGTTGGCGATTTCCCACGTGCCCCAACCACCCATCGAATCGCCCGTGAGGTACACACGATCGTCATCCACGCTGAAGAGCCGCTTCGCGTCGGCGATGGCATGCACCACGTCACTGTCCCCCATGCCCAGGTATGACACGTTCCCTCGGCCGTGGGGTTCCATGTAGATCACCTGTCGATGATTGGAGAACTCGGTGTCGATGCCCGCGTAGCGGCTATCCGCAGCCCACCACCGCACATAAACCGGATTGGCGGGGTTGTAGCCGTGCAGTTGGATCACGAGCGGCCACTTCTTGGCCGGGTCGTAATTCGCCGGCAAGTAAGCGCGGCAGTATTGCGGCGAGCCATCCACTTCGTCCCGGTAGGCCAGGCGCACGAAGCCATCGGGGCGGATTCGCCCGGTTTGGCCTTTCCGCTCCAACATCATTTCGTCGTATTCCATCAGCGGAGACTGGATCTTCTGCCATGGGTTGCCCTTGGCCTCGCTGAGCTTGGATCCCAGGCGATCGTCCACCATCTCGGCGAGCATCTTGAGGGTGAAGCCCTCCGGCGTCGAAGCGTCGGCCTTGGCAGCAGTAGCAGCCAACTCGCGAGCCTTGGCCAGCGAATCCCCTTTGTACCAGGGGAGGTGGGTGACATAGAGCAGGCCGGCGAACGTGTGCGTGCTGCAGCGCACCTCGTAAGGGCCATCCGGCCAAGCCTTGGCATCGATCAGCACGTTCGCGCCTCGATTGGCCTGCGTGGTGAGGACCGCCTTGCCGCCGGGATGGATAACCTCGATCTTGACCGCTTCCGGCTCGGTTCGCTCCGCGCCGATATCGGTCTTGAGAGTAAACCCATCCGGCAAAAGTTTGACGATCGATGGGCCGATTTCGGCCTTCCGTGTCATGATCGTCCCCGGCTCGACCACCCTTGCACTGAAGGAACGCGCCGCGGATACCTTAACGAGCAGAGCGTTCTCTCCTGCGTTCATTTCCACTTCGACTTGGTCCTCGTCGGGAGTCAAGGACCGGAGCCCATCGCTAGCCAGCACCGGTTTCCCGTTCAGCCACACCCGGATGCCATCTTCGCTTCCCACTAGCAGCAGGGCTTTCCCCGCTTTGGAGCGGGAAACCTTGGTGAAGGCGTAAGCAACCGCGCCTTTTTTGGGACCTGTTAAATCGTCGAAAGCGACGACATCGCCCCAACTCTTCTGGGAATGCCATTTCACGCTCGTGCCATCCGCGCGCTTTAGTTCCAGGCCGTCGGTGGGCCGAATTCCGGCTTCCCCGCCTTGACCGTTGAGGCAATCGGTTTCCAGCCCGCCCTCGAATGGTCCGGCCACCAGCCACAGGCGGAGGAAGTTTCGCTCGCCGCGTTGCCACGGCATGCGCAGTTCTTCTTTGAGTTTGGTGGTTGCAGGAGCCGTTTGAGCACCTGCGTTTGATAGGCACGACAAAATGGCCGTCAACAGGGACAGCCGAACGAGTTTCGACACTCTAGCCTCCGGAAATAACTAGTGACATACGCGGAGATGCCGTTCAAAGTTCCCGAAATTTCTTGCGCCGCTGGCCGGACTGCGCCGGCCGGCAAAGTCACACCTTGAGGGAGTTTCTGGCGGAACGTCCGCAGTTTGGAAGGTCCCAGATCGAGGCAGACGTAGCGGCAATCGACGCCCAAATGCCGCCGCGGCGTGCCGGTGCCGCCGCTGATATCCAGCACCACCGGATTGAACTGGTGGCCAGGTATTCCAGCCGCGAATTCCGCGTAAACTCTCTTAGCGCCGACGGCGTTCTGAATCCAGTCGTAGGCCCTGCCGTGGGAAGCCACCCGATGGAACAAGCGAAGGATCACGCATTCGCGCCATTGCCCTGGCAGCCCGAACCCATTCTGTTCGTCTTGCAAGTCAGCACGGGTGTTAGAATCGTTGGAACAGCGTGAAGCGATGTTCAGAGACCGGCTACGTAACGTGTTCCGATGGCTTTCCTGGCTCACCGCCAATCCGGTTGGCCAGTACCTTTTGGACAATGGCGTTATCGCCGGGCAGTATATGCAAGGTATTGGAGCCGCCGTCGGCCCGGAGATTTCCGGCGAGCGCGGAATCTTCGATCGGATTGCGAAAGGCAGTCTTCTTGCAGGGCGTCGAGAGGAGCCGCTTTGTGTTTTCGATGTGGGAGCCAACTGTGGACAGTTTCTAAACCTGGCTCTGGACTGCCTGCGGAATCGCAAAGCCGATGTGCATTGCTTCGAACCCGGCTTGAAGGCCTTTGAGCTTCTGTGCAAAGCCGTCGCAAATCGACCTGGAGTGTTCGTAAACAATTGTGCCCTGGGGAAAGCCGCCGGGCGGCTGCCGCTCTTCTACGACACTGAGGCGTCCGTTCACGCTTCCCTTACCAGGCGAAACCTGACGCATCAAGGCATAGAGATCGACCAATCCGAAATGGTCGAGGTCCAAACCGTGGACCAATACTGTCACTCGAGGGATATTCGCCGAATCGATCTTTTGAAGATTGACGTCGAGGGGCACGAGTTGGAGGTGCTCGAGGGCGCCAGCGATATGTTCCGCCAAAACGCCGTTGAATTCGTGACCTTTGAGTTTGGCAACGCCAGCGTCGATTCACGAGTCTTTATGAAAGACTACTTTGCGTTCTTTCAAACTCACGGCATGCGGATCGCAAGAATCACTCCTTCCGGCTACTGCCACGAGCTAGTAAAGTACAAGGAGTCCTTGGAGCAGTTCCGGGTTACCAATCTCATTTGCTACAAGGTTTGAGGCGCGGCACATGCCTGGCCCACTGTTTTCCAGGGAGGCTGATGGCTGTTAGCGGATTGAGGAATGCTCAACCGCAGCCTGGTTCGATCATACGGGCGGATTGCACTCTGAAGCTACCTGGGTGGGGAAGCGCGATGACTTATCGGGGCTTCGCCAACCGAGCATGCGCCAGTTCCCTTGGAGTATCAAAAGGTGAGACGCGTCGGTCTCGATCTATTCCAGGCAGGGTGGAATGAGTGCCCTGCGAGGTGGCAAAGGGCAACTCGCCGGGTCGAGCGAAGCCGAGTGGAGCTATACTGAACGGAATCTGGGGATCCCAGATCAAGATTCCGGCGGCGGAGTTGCCTGCTGGCGGTGTTCCGGACGCATGCGGTATTGAACTAGGGAGTTAGCGTGTCACGAATCAACGTAGTCACGGCGATCGGGACGGTTCTGCTGATCTCTGTCGGAATCGCCCGACTGGTGCCTACGTACACCACCTCCAGCGCGAGTATAGACGAGCCATTCCACATAGCCTGCGGAATGGAATGGTTGGACAAGGGTGTCTACACCTACGAGGCGCAGCATCCTCCTCTGGCGCGCGTTGCCGACGCTCTTGGTCCGTATCTTGCGGAACTGCGTTCCCACTCCGCTCGCTCTGCCAACCCTGAAGACAAGCAGCCTGTTGCGGGCGTGAATGAGTTGGGGTGGGCTGAAGGGAACGCTATCTTGTATGCAGACGGGAACTACTGGCGCAACCTAACCTTGGCCCGATTGGGAGCCTTGCCGTTTCTGGTGCTCGCCTGCGCAGGAATTGTCCTCTGGGCCCGCCGATGGTTCTCGACCGGCGCCGCCATGTGGGCGCTGCTTCTGTTCATCAGTCTTCCGCCGGTGCTCGCAGCCGCGGGCCAAGCGACAACCGATATGGCTTGCGCCGCGACTGTATTCGTCGCGCTATATCAGTTCATGCGCTGGCTGGAGCATCCGGACGCGCGGCGCTCGGCGATCTTCGGCGCGGCGCTCGGCCTTGCGCTGCTGAGTAAATTCTCCAGCATTCCATTCCTGGCGGCCTGCTGCGCCGTGGCCCTCGTCTATTTCGCGTTGGTCACGCGTGACTGGCGGGGCAGAACCTATGGGCGCTGGCGCCCACTGTGCATAATAGGGGGTGTTGCCTTTGTCTTGGTCTGGGCCGGCTATCGCTTCAGTTTCCATCCCATCTTGGCCGAGCCCGGCTACACGAAGACTCTCGCCGGAATCTCGGAGACGAGTCCGCGCCTCGGTCGTGCCATGGCGGAAATCAGCAAGATACCGCTTCCGATGCCCGAGCTGCCGCACGGCATTTACATGGTGTTTCGTCACAATCAGTTTGGACACGAGAGTTATCTGTTCGGTCGATATCAAAACCGAGGCTGCTGGTATTTCTTTCCCGTAATAGTCGCCATCAAAACACCCCTCGGCTTTCTGTTGTTGGCAGCTCTCGGAGCTGCAGCCATCGTGTGGAGGAAGGAGAGCAGCCCCTGGCGTCGTCTAACCGTCCTGTTCCCCGTCGCGCTGATGCTTGTGTGCATGACGTCTCGAATTAACGCCGGGTTGCGTCACATCCTTCCGATCTATCCGCTGCTGGCGGTACTGGCCGGGCATGCGATTTCTAGTTCTTTTTCGCTCCAGAACCGGGCAAAATGGGCGGTCGCGCCAGTGGTGGTATTGCTGGCTGGATGGGCAGTGGTGGACTCCTGGATCGCTCAACCCGACTATATTGCGTACTTCAACCAACTGGCCGGAAGCCATCCGGAGCGGATTACAATCGAGTCGGATATCGGTCAGGACGTTCACCGCTTGAGTCTGGCGCTCCGGTCACTGGACGCCAAAGAGGTGGCGATCCAGATCAGCACGTCAGCAGAGCTCGCCAAGGAAGGGCTGCCGCCCTTTTCTGATGTCCCGCGTTACCGGAAGGTATCGGGATTCGTGGCGATCAGCGATTGGTTCTTCGAAATCGGATACGCACAGAACAAGTCCTACGGGTGGCTAAGAGAGTACACACCAATACAAAGAGTTGGTAAGACCATCTCTCTGTACTTCATACCAGAGTAAACGGCACCTTGGTTTTGACTCAGCCTTCCCTCACGCCGCTATATTCCCCAGAGCGGGCAGAACACGTACGCGTCAAACTGGAACACTTGACGTGTTGCCGTTCGAATGTCGCGATCGGGGGCGCGACGGCCTTTCGGAGTAATGGCCTGCGAAAGGCCGCGAGGCTCAGCATCGTGCACGCCGCGCGGCTCGAATGTTGAAATCACCGGTCTGGGGTGAAGGTAATGATCAGAGAGTTCGCGCACAGTATTCCGATGGCCTTCCAAGCATGGATCGGCTCGGACATCACCTCGTTCTCGCCCCGGAGCTACAATGAGAGGGCCCCGAGTCATCTGGGTGCAAATCGTTTAGCAGTGTCGAATGCGTCATGAGGTTCGCCAACGCGGCAGAGCAGTCCTGCAAACCGGCGCGGACTATCCGGGTGTTGCACCTCGTCGCAACCCTCGCCTCCGGCGGCCCGGAACGATGGATACTGGACCTCTGTGAACGGGGCCGCTCCGAGGCGCTCGCGATGGACATCGCGGCGCTCGACGGCACGGAGGGCCTATTCGCGAAAAAGGCTCGTGAACTGGGGATCACCGTTTTTCACTGCGCTACTGACGGCAATCCGTTCCGCTTCATCCGCAATTTGCGGCGATTGCTTCGCGTGCATGGCCCCTACGACGCAATTCATTCCCACCTCCACGCTTACAGCGGGTTCGCCGTTTTGGCGGCATGGCTCGAGAATGTTCCTGCCAGAGTGGTCCATTCGCACAATGTCGTTCAGAATTCACTGAAGTCGCTGGGCCGCCGCGTGTACATTGTGATCGCTCGTGCCTTGATCCAGATGTTCGCAACGGCCGGAATGGGCCCATCGGCCGTCTCAACTGAAGATCTATTGGGTCCGTCATGGCGGAATGATCCTCGGTGGTCCGTCCTGCGTTGCGGGATTGATCTCTCCCCGTTCCGCGCTCCGATCGCGGCGACGTCGTCCCGTGCGGCGTTTGGGATTCCCCCGGACGCCCTGGTGCTGGGCAGCGTTGGCCGGCTAACGGCAGAGAAGAACTCGGAGTTTCTGGTCGATATTCTCGGAGCCGTGCTCGCCCGGGATTCCCATGCGTACCTCATGCTGATCGGCGAGGGCCCCCTTCGTGACCGATTGATGTGCAAGGCACAGCAGGGCGGTTTTGGTGAACGCCTGGTGCTTCCCGGCACGCGGTCCGACGTGCCGGCGATACTGCGAGGGGTGGTGGACGTCTTTGTCTTCCCTTCACCGCCCCCGCCCAATGGAAACGAGGCGCTGCCGATTGCTGTCGTCGAGGCACAGGCGGCTGGTTTACCGACCGTCATTTCCGATGGCATCACGCCTGAAGCTATCGTAGTCCCGGAATTGGTCGCCCAGATTCCAGCCGCAGCGGGCGCCGACAGGTGGGCCGACACCGTACTCGACCAAGCGCGCCGGAGGAATGCCGGCAGGGCCGATCAAGCGCTTGCCATTTTGGAACAGTCGGACTTCAACTGCGCGCAAACGCTCAAAGCACTGGCCAAACAATACGGCCGGGAGCCTGCCAGCAGGCACAATACCGGGTGAAGCCAGCGCCACGGCTCGCCGTGAACGCACCAAAGCGTCAGGATTGACGGCACTCTGGACCTTCCGCTATTGTCGCAGTACGATTCTGTTTCGATGCGCCACCTTTCACCAAACTACCGGCGATTTCCTGTCCGGTTGTTCTGCCAAGCGCCGTTCACGAACAAAAACCTAAGAGTTTCATCGCGGCGGCTGCACTCTACTATGTGCCTGGCCCCTCCGCGGAGACCTCACGATCGGTCGGAATTAGGAGCGCAAAACACCGTCCGCTCAACCAGTATCGAGTCTTACACAGGACGATCAGACCGGCCGACACCAAAGCGCTCTGTGTATTCTCGAATCTTCTCGGAAACGCGAAGGTGACGCGGACGCTAATCCACGCGCTCGACCGCGTGTCGGGGCTGGACCCGACATATGTGACTATCGACGTCGACGACTATGCGAACTATCCCACACCGTGGTGGGCGCGACTGACGAACCCGTGGCAAGCGGAGTATATTGCGCGTCAAAAAACTCGCGTCGAGAGGCAACGACAGTTCGATGTGCTGTGTCTGCACGGGTGGGAAAGTGTCGTGGCCTTTCGGGACCTCGCGAAGCGGATGCCGGCGGCTGTCATGCTGGATGCAGTCCCGGCGACGCTGGACAGGCAGATTCGGCTCAGAGCAGGTGGCTCCTGGAAACGGTTGCTCGCGCATCAGGTCCATCACCGGGCGCTTCGTGCCGTCACGGGCCGAATCGAGTGCTGGCTTCCGATGGCCTCGGAGTGCGCCGCTTCTCTCGAACATGACTATGGCGTCGATCCGGAGCGTTGTCTGGTGACGTTGTCGCCGCAAGACATCGGCTGGTGGGCCTTTCCAAGGAGAAGGTTTGCGCCCCCCTGGCGGGCTTTGTTCATCGGGAACGACTTCGAGCGGAAGGGAGGCGAGTTCCTGCTCCAGTTGTACGCGGGTCACCTGGCGGACGCGTGCACCCTGACGATCGTGTCCAATGATCCTGTGCTGGAAGGGCGGAGACTACCCACGGGCGTCGAATGGATTCGCGGAGCGACCAAAGACCGGGTACGGGCGGCTTACTGGAACAGTGACATATTCCTGTTCCCCACCCGCCAGGACTACGGACCGCACGTCGTTGCGGAGGCGGCGGCGGCGGGGCTGCCCTCGATTGCGACGAACGTGGGAGCGGTTCCGGATCTGATTCAAGACGGCGAGAGCGGATACGTTCTGCCGCGCGAAGCCTCGCTCGAGCAATGGGCCGAGCGGGTCCAGGGCCTATTCGCGGAGCCTGAGGCGCTGCGGCGGATGTCGGGCCGGGCGCGAAGATTCGCGGAGGAGTTCCTTAGCCTCGAGCGCTTCGATCGCCTGGTTTCGAGTGCCGTCGATCGGCTGCGCGCCGTCCTCTGATTCGGCCCTTGTCCGGCATGCACGCACCACGAGTTCGAATCGCCGCCGAGAGACCTGAACTCCCCGGTAGGGTACACTAAGCCAGGCGCGCGGCGCTCCGTAAGCGTCCTGTGATGGCCGCATGGACTGCGGTGGTGTAGCGGTGCATCCTTGATGGGGAACGCGGTGCGTTCCGCGGAGAGGGTGATGAACGCATCAGCACGGGTAAGCGACGAGCCGGAGGCCGGCGACCGGCCGCAACGCCGCAAGCACTCCATCGCCGAGAAGCGGCGGATCGTGGAGGCCACCTTGGTGGCGGGGGCTTCGGTGGCGCGGGAGCACGGCGTGAACGCCAACCAGGTGTTCGGTTGGCGGCAGCTCTATCAACGCGGATTACTGGGTGGCAACGTGGCGTCGGTCGCGCTGGTGCCGGTGAAGGTCACCGAAAGC
>Ga0181529_10004007_pt1 | contig 16263 bp, 10 predicted proteins | sample PEATcosm2014_Bin_36_FD_119763 | JGI IMG/M metagenome (GOLD analysis project Ga0181529, IMG submission 119763) | Peatland microbial communities from MTU Mesocosm Facility, Houghton, MI, USA - PEATcosm2014_Bin10_30_metaG | ecosystem: Environmental > Terrestrial > Soil > Wetlands > Peat | place...
GAGACGCAATGCCAGGAGTTCATGCAGAGCTGTCCGGAGTTTGAGCGGATGCTGATCCGCTCAGGGATTCACCTCATCAAATACTGGTTCTCGGTGAGCGACGAGGAGCAGGAGCGGCGCTTCCAGGAGCGCATGAAGAACCCCACCAAGCGCTGGAAGCTGAGTCCGATGGATCTGGAGTCGCGCAAACACTGGGCCGAGTACTCGCGCGCCAAGGACGAGATGTTTGCCGTGACCGATCTGAAGATGTCGCCGTGGTTTGTGGTGAACGCGGAGAACAAGAAGAGCGCGCGGCTGAATGTGATCCGGCACCTGCTCTCGCAGTTCGACTATAAGGATCTGACGCCGGAGCCGCTGGAGCTGCCCAAGCTGGAGAAGTCCAACTACGTGCGCCCGCCGATCCAAGAGCAGAACTTTATCCCGCAGATCTACCGGTAGCGGAATGAGGAATCCTCGGGCGCTTTCAGCGAATCTAACGGGCGAAACCGGCTGAAAGGAGGAGCGAAAGCTCATGACCTTATCCGCGATCGAAGTCAATCAATTGAAGCAAGCCCAGAGCATCGAGGGCATTTTACCGGCGGTGGTTAGCCGCTGGAGCCCGCGTTCTTTTGCCCAGCGCGAGGTCAGCGCAGAGGAACTGATTAAAGTTTTTGAGGCCGCCCGCTGGTCCGCCTCGTCCTTCAACGAGCAGCCGTGGCGCTTTTTGGTGGGCCGGCGCGGCTCAGAAACACACCAGAAGATTTCTTCCGCACTCTCTGACCAAAACCGTTATTGGGCCGCTAGCGCGCCGGTTTTGATTTTGGGCGCGGCCTGCGCCACCTTCAGCCATAATGGCAGCCCAAACCACTATGCGTTTTATGACCTGGGAGCGGCCGCCAGCGTGCTCACGCTGCAAGCCTCTGCGCTGGGAATTCGAACCCATTCCATGGCTGGCTTTGACCACGATGCCGCGCGCCGGATTTTTGGGATTCCAGAGGGCTATCTGCTCGGCGCGGTGATTGCGCTCGGCTATCAGGGCGAACCGGAGGCTTTGAACCATCCAAAGCTGATCAGTCTTGAAGTTGAGCCGCGAACGCGTAAGCCATTGAGCGAGATCGTTTTGTCGGCATGGGATACCCCCAGCAAGCTGACGGCGGCAAAGGCCTAGAACGCTCTTCGGTGTTGAGACTCTGCCTGTTCAGGAAACGAGCGTGGACCGGGAGGGCTAACCGGCAGCCGGACAGAAGGCCGGCGTTGCTTTTTCATTCAAGGCGGGCTGGATGTGCTGGCGGATGAGTTCAGGATCTGGAATGGCGCGCCCTTGGCCTGAGAGAGTATAAAGCTGGAATGGGCGGCTCGGCGGTGGAGATCGATGATTGGCTGCGGTCGGGCGGGAAGGTGGTTACGGCCAGCGACCGAGCGGCTCGCGCTTTGGCAGCCGGCTTTCACCGCCGGCGTCAGGCCGAAGGGCTGAGCGCCTGGCCCTCGCCTGGAATTATCGATTGGAAGAACTTTGTTCGCGAAGCATGGCAAGCGCGCGCCGCCGATGCGCGCATGGTGCTCAACTCCGCTCAGGAAGAGGCGCTCTGGGTGGGGATTGTGAGCCGGGAAGGCGCGCTGGCCACGCTGCTGGAAGGCCCCCGGCAGCGGTTGGCAGCGCTGGCCATGGAAGCCCATGAACTGCTCTGCGGCTATGCTCCGCGATTTTTGGCGCGCGCGGCGCGGGGCGCGTGGCAGCAGGATGCGGGAGCATTCAGCAACTGGCTGACGGCCTTTGACGAAGCCTGCCGCTTGGGAGATCTGCTGAGCGCGAGCCGCCTGCCGCAGGAGTTGATTCCGCTGCTGGAAGCTTATCCGGCACCGCGTTCTCCGCTGCTGCTGGCTGGATTTGACCGGATTCTTCCTACGCAGCGCAGCTTTTTTGACGCCTGGGGCGAGTGGCGCGAGGCTGCCCAAGCTGAGCCGGTTGGTGAAGTTTATTTTTACCAGAGCGCCGACGCCCAGGCGGAAGTGACGGCCTGCGCGCTTTGGTGCGGCCAGCGGCTTGCAGCCCAGCCGGATGCGCGTCTGCTGGTGGTGGCGCAATCGGCCAGCGTGCGGCGGGGCGAAATCGAACGCGCCTTTGACCGCAGCGCCGGCGCGGCCTTTGAGTTCTCGCTGGGCGTTCCACTCAGTCAGGTTGCGTTGGCGCGCGCGGCACGGCTTGCGCTGCGCTGGCTTGACGGCGCGCTGGCCGAGCAGGAGCTGGACTGGCTGCTCTCGACAGGTTTGGCCGCAGCCAGCGCGCAGGAGAACGCCGCGCTGCAAACTTATATGCGCAAGCTGCGCGGCAAGGGATTGGAGCGGACCCAGTGGAGCTTGCGCGCCTTTTTGGGCGAAGGCTGCGCCGATGACCTGCTGCCGGAAGAGTGGGTGGAGCGGGTTACGGCTGCGCAACAACTGCTGGCGAGCTTCGCTCGGCGTCCGCAAAGCCCGCTCGATTGGGCGGAGTTGATTCCGCGCCTGCTTGACGCGATGCACTTTGCCAGCGCAAGATCGCTCTCGAGCGCCGAGTTCCAAGCGCTGCGCCGCTGGCAGCAGGCCGTCGAGAGCTGCGGCTCGCTGGGCTTTGATGGGCGCCGGGTGAGCTGGAGGGAGTTTTTGACCCAGCTCGACCGCGCTCTGGAGGAGACGCTCTTCGCGCCTGAATCGCGCCACGCACCGATTTTGATCGCCGGTCCCGCCGAGTCGGCTGGCCTGAGCGCCGACGCCGTCTGGTTTCTGGGAGCCGATGAAGATGCCTGGCCAACGAACGGCGCGGCGCATCCGCTGCTGCCCATCGATCTTCAGCGCACGGCGGGAATGCCGCACGCGAGTGCGCAGTTGGATTGGGAGCTGGCCGAAACCGTCTCGCGCCGCCTGCTCGCCTCCGCGCCCGTGGTCTGCTTCAGTTACTCGAAGCAGAACGCCGCCGCCGAGGCGCGCCCGTCGCGGTTGATCGTCCAACTGGCAGGAGCGCCGCAAGAGCTTCCGCTGGAGTTGCAAGCGCCGGCAAGTTCAGCGCCGTTCACCGTTCCTTTTGAGGATGCCAGCCGCGTTCCGTTTCCTCCGGGCAAGGTTGCGGGTGGAGCCAGCGTCCTCACCGCGCAGTCGCAGTGTCCCTTTCAAGCCTTTGCCACGGCACGGCTGGGGGCGAAGAATTGGCAGCCCGCCGAGGCAGGTTTGACTGCTGGGCAGCGCGGCAACCTGCTCCATGCCGTGCTTCATTCCATCTGGGCCGGTCCGCCGGAGGGCATCCGCAGCCACGCGGAGCTTGTCGCCTTGATTAACCAGGAAGGGTGCCCCAGGTCTGGATCTTCAGACCTGGGAAATGACGATTCCCAACCAGATCCTTCCAACAGCAGCCGGAGCTCCCTGCAAGCCTTCGTCGCCGCCCACGTCCAACGCACGCTGGCGAGCAAGTTGCACCCGCACCTGCGCGAGCAAATGCCTCGGCGCTATCTGGAGCTGGAGGCGCTGCGGCTCACCCGGCTGGTCACAGAATGGCTGGAGTTTGAAGCGGCGCGGGTTGCCTTTGTGGTCGAGGCCGCCGAAGACAAACGCACCGTCCACATTCATGGACTGACCATCAACCTGCGCCTCGACCGCTTGGACCGGCTGCAAGACGAAATGTTGCTCGTCGTCGACTACAAATCCGGCAACGTTTCGCCAAGTGAGTGGAATCTGCCTCGCATGGAGGACGTGCAACTGCCGCTCTATGCCGGTTTTGCGCTGAAGGAAGGTGAGGTGCTGGGCGGGTTGGCCTTCGCCAAGGTGCGGGCTGGAAATCTGGAGTTTGCCGGGCGCGTGGGCGATGCGGCGGCGACGCTCTTCAGCGGACTGAAAGGCTCAAGCCCGCTCATCAAGAATCCCTTCACCGCCGAGGAGCTGCTTGGCTGGCGGGATTGCATCGAGCAACTGGCCAAAGATTTTGTAGCGGGACGAGCCGAGGTTGACCCGCTCGATGCGCCCAAGACCTGCGAGCGATGCGGCCTGCAAACCCTCTGCCGCATTCATGAGAACGACGCTCAGCTCGCGGATGAAGATGAGCCGGACGGCGAGGAGGGCGGCGATGCATAAGCCTCCCGATCAGACGCAGCGCGACCGGGCGCTCGACCCAAGCCGGTCGATTCTGGTGCAGGCGCCGGCCGGCTCCGGCAAAACGACTCTGCTCACCGAGCGCTTTCTGCGCCTGCTTGCCGAGGTGGAGGAGCCGGGGCAGGTGGTAGCGATTACCTTTACCAACGCCGCCGCCGCCGAGATGCGCAACCGGATTCTGGATGAGCTGAGAAGCAGCGAACCGAGCACGCTTGCCCGCCGCGCGATGGAACACTCGCAAGCCCTCGGCTGGAAGCTGCTTGATCTGCCCGCCCAGCTTCGCATTTGTACCATTGATTCCTTTTGCCGCGAGCTGGCCGTGCAGCAGCCGCTGCTCTCCGGCCTGGGCGGAGCGCTGGAGATTGCCGAGCAGCCCAGGGAGCTTTATCGCCGCGCCGCCCGCGAGACGCTGCGCAAGATCGACCAGAACGGATCGGCTCTGAGCGCGGCGATTGAAGACCTGCTGCTGTGGCGCGACAACGGCTGGGCGGAGATGGAAGCCCTGCTGATGGAGATGCTTGCCAACCGCGACCGCTGGATGCACAACTTTGTGCTGGAGCGCGAGCCGGATTGGCCGGCGCTGCGCGCGCGGCTGGAGCGGCCCTTTGCTTGCGACGTCGCTCAGGCGCTCGATGCGCTCAGCCGGCTGCTCGATCTGGCTCCCGGCGTGCGCGAGGAGGCGCTGCAACTGGCGCGCTTTGCTTGCGCGCAGAGCGGCGGGCTGCTTCATCAGGAACTCGCCGAAGTGGCCGAGCTGCCCTCCGCGCCCTTCACGGATTTGGAAGAGGCTCGCTCGGCGCTTACGGCTCTCAGCTCGCTGCTGCTGACCGGCGACGGCTCCTTCCGCAAAGCCATCGACAAGCGTTTGGGCTTTCCCGCCGACCGCAAGCGCGAGAAGGCTCGGCTGGTTGAATTGATCGCCGCACTGGCTGCCGTTCCTGGCCTGGAGGCAGCGCTTGGCGCCGTGCGCGCTCTGCCTCCGGCGCGCTACACCGAGGACGATTGGCAGATTGTGCGCGCCTGCTTTACGCTGCTGCGCCATGCGGCGGGCGAGTTGCAAATCGCCTTTGCCGAGGCCGGGCGGGTGGACTTTATCGAGGTGGCGCAGGTGGCGCAGCGCGTGCTGCGCGGCGAGGACGGCCTGCCCACGGACGCGGCGCTCGCTCTCGCGGACGGCATCCGCCATCTGCTGGTGGATGAGTTCCAGGACACCAGCCGCAAGCAGCATGAGCTGCTGCGCAGCCTCGTCGCCGCGTGGCCGGAACGCACCGGCCGCACCTGCTTCGTGGTTGGCGACCCCATGCAGTCGATCTACTCCTTCCGCGACGCCGATGCGGAACTCTTCGAGCGGGTCAAAGCCTTTGGCCTGGAGATCCCCCACGAAGAGGCGCAGCGCTTCGATTTTGCCGAACTCACGGCGAACTTTCGCACCGCGCCCAGCCTGGTTGCGCGGCTTAACCAAGCCTTCACGCAGATTTTTGCTGTGGACGACGGCAGCGGCATTTGCTTCTCTGCCGCGCAACCCGCGCGGCAAGAGGCCGCCGATGCCGCTCCAACCTTCAGTCTGCATCTTGAGTTTGTCCCGCAGGCCGCGCGCGGCAGCTCCGCCGATACGGATGAAAAAGAAGCCGCCCGCGCAAGGCAAATGGACGAGATCATTGCGCTGATTCGCAACTGCGCCAACCGCATGGAAGCCGCAAAAGCCAGCGGTCAAAAATTTCGCATCGCCGTTCTGGGTCGCGCCCGTTCGGCTCTTGCGCCTATCGCCGCGGCCCTGCGCGCGGCTGGGATTCCCTTCCGCGCCGTCGATCTGGAGAACCTTGCCGACCGCCCTGAAGTTCTGGACGCCCTGGCTCTCGCCCGCGCACTGCTCAATCCGCTGGATCGCGTGGCCTGGCTGGGTCTTCTGCGCGCTCCGTGGTGCGGCTTCTCGTTGCAAGAGCTGCACGCGCTGGCCGGCGACGGCGCTGCCGAATTGCTTTCGCGCCCCGTGCCGGAGTTGCTGGCCGAGCGGCTTTCGCTCCTTACGGAAGCCAGCCGCCCCGCCGCTACGCGTGTGCTGCAAGCCATTGACGCCGCTGCCGCGCTGCGCTCGATGCAGCCCGCCCTCAAGCTGGGAAGCCGGCTGGAGCAAGTCTGGCTGCAACTGGGCGGCGCGGCATGCGTGGACGCGGCTGAGCGCGCCAACCTCGACCTGCTTTGGAGCTGCCTGGATCGCCTTCCCGGCGGCGAAGAGGATCTGCTCGGTCCCGCTCTCAACGCGGCGCTCGACCGGCTCACCGCGCTGCCTGACCCTGCGGCATCGAGCGAGTGCGGCGTGCAGTTGATGACCATCCACAAAGCCAAGGGCCTGGAGTTCGAGGTGGTGATTGTGCCGGAGCTGCAAGCGGCAACTGGGCGCGGCGGCTACAAGATGCTCTCCTGGCTGGAACGCGGACTGGCCGAGCCGGACGAGTCTGGCGAGGTCACCGAGTTCCTCATCGCGCCCTTCCAGCGCAAAGGCGAGGAGCGCGGCTCGGCCAAAACCTGGGTGGATCAGGTTTATCGCCTGCGCGAATCGCGGGAGACGCGCCGCATTCTCTACGTGGCCGCCACACGAGCCCGTGAGGAGCTGCACCTGTTTGCGCGGCCTGCTTGCAAGGAACAGAACGGCGAGCTGGCGCTGGTGGAACCCTCAAACAGTTTGTTGGCCACGGCTTGGCCGGCGCTGGAGCAGGAGGTCCGCGCGCGCTTTGAGGAGTGGAAGGCACGGCGCTCCCCAGAGCAGGCCGGCGAGGAAGAAGAGATCGAATCGATTGCCGCCGCGGGCGAATTGCTGGTGATGCCGTCGCCCATCCGGCCCACGTTGCTGCGCCGTCTGCCCGTCAACTATACATCTCATCAATCTGTCATCCTGAGCGAGCATGGCGAGTCAAAGGACCAGCGGTTCGGTTTTGCGGAAAATGTACGAATCCCCAGAACAGCGGGTGCCCCCGGTCTCGATTTTGAGACCGGGGAGAGAAGCCTTTATCCCCGCCACGAGGGCGGCTTGCTCTCTCGCGCTTTGGGCACGGCGGTCCACGCGCTGCTGGAGGAGCTGGCCCGTCTGCGCGCCAAGCTTGATTGGGAGGCGGCCCGCTTGGCCATTCAAAGCTTCGAGCCGCGCATCATGGCCCAGGTGCGCGCGGTGGGCGTTGATCCGGCACAGGCTGCGCGCATCAGCGCCGAAGCGCTTCAGCTTGCGCTTGCGGCCTCGAACGATCCCACCGGCGCATGGATTCTTTCGCCGCACAGATCCGCCGCGAGCGAGACCGCATGGGCGGGTGTCGTCGCCGGTTCCGTGCGCGCGGTGCGGGTGGATCGCGTCTTCCGGGCTGGTCCCGAGCCGCTGAGCGAGGGAGAAGATTGCTGGTGGATTATTGACTACAAGACCGCTCACGGCGGCGAGATTGACCTGGCCGCGCTGCGCTCGCTCTTTGCGCCGCAGATGGAAAGCTACGCTCAGTTGTTGCGCAATCAGGTGGGCGATGAGCCGGAGCTCTTTGCCGGACTCTACTATCCGCGCATGAAGACGCTGGATTGGTGGCAGCTCTGACGGGCGCGGTCAAGCGGAATCCGGGCGGCGGCCGTCCTTACAATAGAAGATATGGACTCCGCCCCTCCGACCGCCGCGCCACAGGTGTACGTCGAACCCGGCTTTGCCTGGGACGCGCAAGCCGCCTATCTGTTTGATATTGACGGCACGCTGCTGCGCGAACCAGACCGCTTCCATATGAACTCCTTTGTTCCCAGCGCACGGCAGGTGACGGGGATCGAGCTCTCACTGGAGGGCGTTTTGGTCCATGGCAACACAGACACGGGCATTTTGCGCGAAGCCTTTCGACACGCGGGAATCACTGCCGAAGCGCTGGAGCCGCAGTTGGAAGCCATCCAGGCGGCGATGTGCCAGCGTGTGGCCGAGCAGCGGGATCAATTGCGCATCGTGTTGATGCCGGGCGTGCAAGCGGTGCTTGAGCATTTGGCCGCGCGCGGGGCGCTGCTGGGTGTGGCCACCGGCAACCTGGAGGCGATCGGCTGGATCAAGATCGAGAAGGCAGGGCTGCGGGAGTGGTTTCGCTTTGGCGGCTTCAGCGATCATTTTTCCGTGCGCGCCGCATTGATCGGCAACGCCGCGCGCAAGGCTCGCGAACTGGCCGGAGCCGATGCGCAAGTCTGCGTGGTGGGCGACACACCGCGCGACATTGAGGCGGCGCACGCGAATGGCTTGGCGGTGATTGCCGTAGCCACCGGCAACTACAGCTTTGATACGCTGCTCGAACTTCGCCCGGAGGCTTGCGCTGCGACGCTGGCCGATCTGCTGGCGCTTGCGGCGGGTGAGGCATGAGAGGACGCAACGGGTTGTGGTTGGCGCAAGGTCTTGTCTTGAAAGGGCTTGCGCAGAGCCATGTTTTGAAAGGGCACGACTTCAGTCGTGCCGCGAACCATGCAAAAAAATGTTGGGCTTTAGCCCCTGGGGAATGGTTTCTCTCAAAATTACATAGAATCCCGAAGTATATCCCTCAGGGGCTAAAGCCCAAGATTCTATTTAGCTCTGGAGCGGCACGACTGAAGTCGTGCCTTTTCAAAGCAATGCGGCTTCATCGAATGCGGTTTCGTCCAATATGGCTTCATTTGTTCGCAGTGGCGGCAGCGGTCTTATGCTTGACAATCGCTTCAGATGGGATGCTCGCTCAATCTCTTTCTCAATTGGCACAGTCAGCTCAGTTGCAACAAGCGTTGCCGCCAATCCCAACTCCCAGCGCAAAGCCAGCCAACGAAGCGGCGCAGCCCAGGCCGGTGCGCACCTCCGACCGCCGGCGCGCGGCCAAGCTCTTTCTGGCCTCCAGCAAGCTCTACGAGAAGGCGGCCTTTGAAGAGGCGTTGCAAGGCTATGAGCTGGCCGCCCAACTGGACCCGGAGAATCGCGAGTATTTGCTAGCGGCCAGCGTGGCGCGCAGCCATGCGGTGACCGCGCTGATTCAGGCCGCGGCCAAGGCTCGGTCGCGGATGGACGAGGCATCGGCGCGCGCGGCGCTGGCTCATGCCCTGGTGTTGGACCCGGAGAACAGCCAGCTCCAGGCGCACCTCTTTGAACTGGGCGACGACGCGCTGCTAGGCCAGACCCGGCCGCTCTACGAAGCGCGGGTCGACACGGAGGGCGAAGCAGTGCAACTCGAGCCCATGGCCGGAGTCCACAGCTTCCACCTGCGCAGCGACCAGCGCCAGATTATTCAGCAGGTCTTTAAAGCCTTCGGGATTCAGGCCACCGTGGACGAAAGCGTGCGCGGGGCCAGCACCCGCCTGGATCTGGACGATGTTTCCTTTGCGCGCGCGGCGAAGATTCTGGGCATGCTCACCCAAAGTTTTTATGTGCCGCTGGACGCCCATCGCGCTTTGGTGGTGCGCGACACGAGGGAGAATCGTACCCAATACACGCGCCAGGAGTACGAAACCGTCTATCTCACCGGCCTGAACAAGGAAGATTTGACCGACGTGAGCAATCTGGCCAAGCAGCTTTTTGATGCGCAGATGGCCTCGGTCCAGCCTGACTCGGAAACCATCACTGTCCGCGCGCCTCACTCTACGCTGGAGGCCTTCAACGCCACGCTAAGCGGCTTGCTGGGCGGGCGCAGCCAGGTGGTGCTGGACGTGAAGATGATTCAACTGGCGCACAACTCCACGCGCAACACAGGTTTGCAGCCGCCGCAGAATGCCTCGGCCTTCAATGTTTACTCCGAGGAGCAGTCCATTCTGAACGCCAATCAGGCTTTGGTGCAGCAGATCATCTCCTCCGGTTTGGCCTCGGCCAATGATCCGCTGGCCATCATTGGCATATTGCTCGCCTCCGGACAGGTCTCCGGCGCCTCGATGCTGACCAACGGCGTGGCTCTCTTCGGCGGCGGACTCACATCCTCGGCGCTGGCACCCGGCTCGCTCTCGGCCAACTTTAATCTGAACTCCTCGGAGTCGCGCGAGCTGGACGAGATTCGCCTGCGGGTGGGCGACGGCGAAGATGCCTCGCTGAAATCCGGCACCAAATACCCCATCCAGACCGCCTCTTACTCGAGCCTTGGAACAGGCCTGCCCAACATTGCCGGCCTGACCGGCGCGGGAAATTCCAGCAGCCTCGCCTCGCTGGCCGCCTCCTATGGCGTCGGAACAGGCGTTCCGAACTTTCCCCAGGTGCAGTACGAAGACCTGGGACTGACCCTCAAGGCGAATCCGCGCGTGCTGCGCGGCGGCGAGGTGGCGCTCAAGATCGATATGAAGATCGACGCCCTGGCCGGCTCCTCGATCAACGGCAATCCGATCCTGAGCAACCAATCCTTCTCCGGCGTGGTCACCATCAAAGAGGGCGAGACGGTGGAAGTGGTGAGCGAAGTGGACGAGAACGAAAGCCGCGCCCTCAGCGGCGTTCCCGGACTGAGCGAAATCCCCGGCTTGAACAACCTGACCGGCAACGACACACAGAAGAACTACGCAACGCTGTTGATCCTGATTACGCCGCACGTGGTGCGCGGCGCGCAGGCCGCCGGCCACTCTCCCATGATGCGCATTGAACGCGGTGAAGCGCGGCATTAACAGCAAACTGCAAGTTGTAGCGCCGGTCTCCAGACCGGCTGGAGCGCGGACGTCCTCGTCCGCGCCTTTGTTTTTGCGTTTAAGATTGGATTCCAGCAACCCGAAAAGAAACAAGCGTGGACCGGGAGGTCCACGCGACAGCCGACCAGGAGGTCGGCGCTACAGATTCATGCGGCGGATGGGAAACCACGAATCCCAACCAGCGTTCTTCTGATCCCTGACCCCTGTCCCCCGACCACTTTTGAAGTAAACTGAGCTTATGATGCGTCGATTGCTTGCTCTCCCATTGCTCGCTCTCCTCGTGCTGACCGCCTGTCACGGCGGTCAAAAGCCGGCAGCCGCCTCGAACGACAATGTGAAGGTCTACCATCTGCGCGGCAAGGTCGTCTCCACCGACGCCGCCCAGGGCGAAGTCACGCTCAACCACGAAGCCATTCCCGGCTTCATGGATGCGATGACCATGCCTTACAAACTCAAAGACCCAAGCATTCTTGGCGAGCTGCATCCGGGCGACACGATCACCGCCGACGTGCTGGTTTCACCCGATCCGAATGTGGATTATCTGGTGGATCACATTGTCGTTGTGGCGCAGGCGAGGCCGGACACCAAGCCGCCCGTCTCCTATCACGTGCCCGCGCCGGGTGACCGTGTGCCCGACTTCAAGCTGCGCAACCAGGACGGACGCGCCATTCATCTGAGCCAGTTTCGCGGCAAGTCGCTGGTGGTCACCTTCATTTACACGCGCTGCCCCTCGCCTGATTTTTGCCCGCGCATGACGCGCAACTTTGCCGCGCTGGAAAAGCTGCTGGCCGCAAGCCCCGCCGTCTACGCCCGCACGCATCTGCTCAGCATCAGCTTTGATCCCGAGCACGACACGCCGGCTCGACTGAGGGCCTATGGCGCGGGATATCTGGGTAGCGATGCAAAAGATGCCTTTGCGCATTGGGAGTTTGCTGCACCGGACAGCAACGAACTGCTTGAAATGGCCAAGTTCTTTGACTTGGGAATGACCAGTGAAGAGGACTCAACCATCACCCACACGCTCTCTACCACGCTGATCGGCCCCGACGGCAAGGTTGTGCGCTTCTATCCCGGCAATGCGTGGACGACGGAAGAGGTGTGTGCCGATTTGGAACAGAAAACCGCAAAGGCTGGATAGCGCCATAAAAAACTCTCATCTTTCCCTGAAAAATGTTCGATTATACTTCTATGGGTGGTTAGTAATGGCAAATCTAAGCTTCATCACAAAATTCTCAATCGGCGCGCTCTGCCTGGCGTTCTCGCTTCCAGCCTGCGCCGATCCGGTGGTTCTTACCTTGGACGGCAACTTTGCCGCGCCGGACTATGCCTTTTATTCCTATACAGATACCGAAGGAGCGACCACAGACAATGTGCCCATCAGCCCCTACATCACCACCTTGAATGGCGGCGGCTACAGCAACGAATCGGTGCTTGCGATCTGTTTCGACTATGCCAGCGATACACCGGTGGGGTCGGCGCTCTCCGGCACGGTTGAGCCGCTCAGTTATTTCACGGGCGATGCGTACAACGAGGTGATGGAATCCACCTACCTGATCAATGAACTGGTGGAAGATGGCGGGCTCAACGCGCCCTTGGCCACGCGGGGAGCGCTCTCGTTTGCCATCTGGGAGCTGATGAACCCTTCTTCCACCAACAGCCTCGCTTCGTTTCCTTCCGACCCGGATTCGTTGACGTATGAAGCCCAAGCGGCCGCTGCCGTCACGAGCGGGGCATGGACAGTGGCCGATGCCAACCAATATCCGACTTGGGTGCCCGACGATTCGGCTTATCAGCGCTTTGGCATTATTGATCTGGCTCCTGAGCCTTCTACGCTGGTGTTGACGGGGTTGGGCTTTCTCGGTCTTGCCGTTGCGGGCGGCAGGCGCTGGGTGCTGGCGAGGGCTGAACTTAGAAGATAGCACACAGCTTGGCAAACGAATCCAGCTCGATTAACTGCTGCCCTGCAGGCGCGGGGTCCAGCGCGGCGTGCTCCAGCACCCAGGTGTCTTTGTGGAAGAGATGGACGGCGTTCAGCCCGGCGGCGAGCGCGGGATTGATGTCGCTCTTGGGGCTGTTGCCGATCATCCAATAACTGTGCGGCGCGGAGCCGGCGCGCGTGGCCTCATGACGCCGGATGACATCGCGATAGGTTGCGGGGTCTTTTTCGGCGACAATTTCGACGGCGGAAAAATAACCCGCCACGCCGGAGCGGCTCAGCTTGTCGGCCTGCTCGGCATGGTTTCCTTTGGTCATCAGGATCAGCCGATGGCGCGCGCTCAATTCGGCCAGTGCATCGGCCACTCCCGGCAGCAGTTCGATCTCCTGCTCGGCGATGGCGCGGCAAAAGCCCAGGATGCGCTCGCGCGTGTGATCGGTCATGGGCGCGGGGCTGAGCCGCTCAAAGCACAGCAGCAGCGAACGGGTAAAGCTGGGCAGCCCGTAGCCGTGGGTGAGGATCGTCTCGCGCTCCACCTCATTGAGCGCGGCGCGCACCTGGGCGGGCGAATGCTCGCGGTGGTCAAGAAAGCTGATAAAGGCGGCAATGGCGCGCTCGAAGTAGACGTTGTTCTCCCAAAGAGTGTCGTCGGCGTCGATCAGCAGGGTTTGTCCTGGAGGAAATTGCGGCATGAGTTTATGGTAGCGAATGGGGCGGAAGATGCGATCGGGCTGCCAGGCGGAGAGCTTCGTGCAATTCGGAGTATTTTTATCGAATGCCGATTGACAGCCAAGTTTTGCGGCTGCTATACAAGGGTTGGCCGGAATCCGGCCCAGAATCAATCACGAAAGGCGGAAACACCCCCCATGTTGAAGCGTATTGGTTTGTTCACCCTTGCCGGCTTGCTCTTCGGTCTGTGCACGGCAAGCGCTCAGGCACAGTTCCTGCCGGATTTCCCATCCAACTTCCAGTTGCACAGCACGGACTTCGTCAATGGCGGCGTCATTCCTCTCTCGGCGGTTCTCAACAACCAGTCGAATGGCGTAAACACTTGCACGGCGAATGGCGCCGCCGGTGGAGATCAATCGCCGCAGCTCACCTGGACCGGAGCGCCCTGGGGCACGGAGTCGTACGTGGTGGTTCTTTATGACGTGACCGCAGCCTTTACCCATTGGGGAATCTATAACATCAAGGGCAGCGCGACGGGGTTGCCAGCCAACGCGGGCGTGGCGGGAAGCACCTATGGAACGCAGATTGGAAATGATTTCGGCTTGGGCAACCAATACGACGGCCCATGCCCGCCGGCCGGCTACACGCCGTATGCGCACCAATATGTTTTCACGGTGTATGCCTTGAGCGGCAGGCTGAATCTGCCCGAGTCAGCGAACTTCCCGGCCAACGGAGAGACGCTGTATCATGCGCTGATTCGGGCGGGCGTGAATGGGCAGATTCTGGGCAGCGCCAGCCTTACCGGCTATTACTCCTCGACGCCCGGAACCTTCGGGGCAAATTGACCTTTGCCAAAGCTTTTTACGAGAATAGAAAGGCCGCCAGCGTTGAACTGGCGGCTTTTATTTATCAGCCGATTGCCCGCCCAGGCGACTGTTCCTGGTTCCCTGATCCCTAATCCCTGTTCCCTCGTACCTGATCTCTGCCCCCTGCTATCCTTATCTTGTGGACCACCTCAGCCGCATCGGCCTTTTGCGCCGCCGTTTGACCAAAGCCGGGCTTCATGGCCTGCTGGTTACGCATCTGCCTGACCTGCGCTATCTCTCTGAATTTACTGGCTCGAGCGCCGCACTGGCCGTTACCCGCCGCGCCGCGCGGCTGTTTACCGATGGGCGTTATGTGGCGCAGGCTGCCGCGGAGGTTTCCGCCGCCGAGGTCGAGATTGTGCATAGCTCCCCCTCGGTGGCCGCCGTCCAGTGGCTGGCCGCGCAATCCGGCGTGGAGTTTGCCGGCTTCGATCCGGCCAAGACGACCGTCGCCAATCTGGCTCGCTTCAAGGCTGCTTTGCCCGCGCGGCTGCGGCGGGGCTTTCTTACCGAGATTGCCAGCCCGCTGGTTGAGCCGCTGCGCATGGTGAAAGATGAGGACGAACTGGCGGTGATGAAGGAAGCGGCACTCGTCGGCTGCCGGCTCTTCGATCACATACTGGGCTTCATTCAGCCGGGGATGCGGGAGCTGGAGGTGGCCGCCGAGTTGGAGCATCAGGCGCGGCTGCTGGGTGCGGAGGGAATGTCCTTTGAGACCATCGTCGCCGCCGGGGCGCGTTCGGCGATGCCCCATGGCCGCGCCACCAGTGCCCGGCTTCCGCGCCGGGGCTTTGTGGTGATGGATTTTGGTATCATTCATAAGGGTTATTGCTCGGATATGACCCGCACCGTGCATTTGGGCGCGCCCACAGCCAAGGAGCGAGCCGCCTATGACGCGGTGCTGGAGGCGCAGGAGGCTGGGGTTGCCGCGGTTACCGCGGGAGCAAGCTGCGCGGAGGTGGACGAGGCGGCGCGCGGCGTGCTGCGCAAGGCTGGGTTGGCGGAGGCTTTTTCCCACTCCACCGGCCACGGCGTCGGGTTGGAAATTCACGAATCCCCACGCATAGGTGACAAAGAAAGTGCGCGGCTGCTGGCTGGAATGGTGATTACGATTGAGCCGGGGGTTTATCTGGCCGGAGAGTTTGGCATTCGCATCGAGGATATGGTGGCCGTTACGCGCAGCGGAGGCCAGGTGCTCACCCCCGCGACCAAGGCGCTGATCGAGCTGTGAGAGATGCGAACAAGAAATTACTCTTCGCTGAGGTTGCAAATGGATGAGTTCATTGAATCTCGCAAGGACGCAGAAGTTGCGCCGTCCCTACGGGACTCCGATTGAATGGTGTGGGAGCTTACCCCACGCTGAAGCGCGGGGCTAATAACCTTTGCGCCTACGGCGCGGAGTGTTTTGCAACAAGGGCACGACTTTAGAGGCTGCGGAAAAAGGGCTGAATTTGGGTGAAAATCCAGAAAATATCCCGCAGGGGCTAAAGCCCGTTCTTTATTATCAGTGTCTTGCGGCACGACTGAAGTCGTGCCCTGATACAAAACAGACTCGCTCGTGAGTTTTTCCGCAGCCTGTTTAGTTGGGCCGCTAACTGAGTAAAAAAAGCGTGGGCTTTAGCTTTTGAGGAACGAATGAAACCAGAAGACATTGCGGATTTGAAACAACTGATTGAATTCCTGCAAGCAAACCAGGTTGCCGAGTTCGACCTCGACCGGGGCGACCTGAAGATTCGCCTCAAGTTCTCTCCAGCCGAAGGCGCTTCCACCAGCCTGGGTGATCTGGGGCGGCTGCTCGGTTCCGCACCGGCTCCTGTGGCGCGCGCCGCTGCCGCGGCTACTCAACCGGCGGCTCCGGTCCAAACACCTGGTGAAGCGGAAGCCGGCTTGCACATGGTCAAGTCGCCGATGGTGGGCACATTCTTTGGTTCGCCTTCGCCGGGCTCCGCGCCGTTCGTCTCGGTTGGCGACCGCGTAGCCAAGGGGCAAGTGATCGGCATTGTCGAAGCGATGAAGCTGATGAACGAGATCGAATCCGACGCCGCCGGCGAAGTGGTCAAGTGCCTGGTCTCGAAC
>Ga0181529_10004009_pt1 | contig 16259 bp, 14 predicted proteins | sample PEATcosm2014_Bin_36_FD_119763 | JGI IMG/M metagenome (GOLD analysis project Ga0181529, IMG submission 119763) | Peatland microbial communities from MTU Mesocosm Facility, Houghton, MI, USA - PEATcosm2014_Bin10_30_metaG | ecosystem: Environmental > Terrestrial > Soil > Wetlands > Peat | place...
GAGTGTTTGAATCGAGAAGGGTTGGCAAAGGCGAACCCGCATCCGGCTTGACTTGGGCGGTCAAGCATTTTAAAATCCGGGCGTCTATTGTTTTCTTGAAAGGTGTCAGGAAAGGCGCAGGACATATGGCTAAGGCACGGTTGATTTGTGTCTCGGGGTTGGTCTTCTTTTCATTGGTATCCGGGGTTTTTTTGGCGGCGCAAAGCGGCAGCCCCAGGGGTGACCTGGTCAAGAAACTGAATGAGCAGTTTGTGCCGACCAAGTTTACCGTGGACAAAAGCGATATTGTTACTCAGGGCGCCGTGGTGGTTCTCAAAGAAGATGGACTGTTTCTGTACCCTGCTTCGTTTCCGGTGGCCCCGATCAGTGTACCGAAGGATGGAAAGCTGATACAAATGTTTGCCGACAGGCTCTCGGTGGGCTTGGTCGACGGCCTGAATCGTCCCGGAGGAGCGTCCACTATTCCAATCAAGAAGATGGTCGCCGGCGAAAAGCTATGGGTGCGCCAAATTGATGCGACCATGGATTCGATCACGGTTCAGGTGGTCACCGATCCGTATGCGGATGGGCGCTACTTTGCCACCATCCGATTCGTGATACCCAAGGGCACTGATCCCACCCCGGAGGATGCCGTACAGATGGTTTCAGAGGTTTTGGAGGTTCAAGCGCCGCAGGATCAGGGAACGCCGCCGGCTGTGACTCCAGAACCAACACCGGCGCCGGAACCAGCGCCTGCTCCGGCTCCCGCGTCGAGCCAGCAAATTGCTCCGCCGCCGCCGCCCGATGGGCAACCGCCGACGATTGAATTGGGGCAGACCAAGGATCAGGTACTGGCAAGTTTCGGGCAGCCTCTGCACTTGGCTAACCTGGGCCCCAAGACAATTTTTTTCTACAAGGGAATGAAAGTAACTTTTACCAACGGTAAAGTCAGCAACATTGAGTGAAGCCTTTGTCGATGAACGTGAAACATCGCTTCGTGGCAGCAACGGGACCCCATGCAGAACAAGATCGGTTACGAGCGAGATTTGACAGCGCCTGGGCTTTGATATACATTGCGGGGCAGTCACACATTCCCCCCCAACCCACGAAAGGCAAGCGGCAAATGGCGAAGAGGCAGTGGTTTCTTTCATCAGGATTGGTTGCAATCGCATTGATCTTCAATCTTGCGCTCGCAGCTCAGACGGCGCCGCCCATCGACACGGCAGCGATTCAACAGCAGATTAACTCGCAATTCAAGCTGACGAAATCGACAGCGGATCATACAGACATAGTGATGGCGGGGGATATTGTTCTTTTGCAAAAGGACGGACTGGTCATGAATAGTTCAGTTTGTCCTTATGCGGGTTCAAACACCTACAACGATGGTGTTCTCTCTGCGAATTTGACCAACCGCGCCAAGGACGCCGCGAAGAATGCCGCGAAGAACTATGTGAAGGCTTGGGGCTTGAGTAAATTAGGATTAGGCGGCGGGCCCAACGTTGCCGACGCCTTAAACAATGGCTGCGCCAACCGCAAATTTGTTGCTGGCGAAAAGTTCTGGGTTACCGGGGTCACGGCTAAATCGGACAGCATCCTGGTAAGCACCTTCAGCGACCCATACAACGACGTACGTTTTTATGGAGAGATCAAGTTCCCTTATGTGAAAGGTTCCGTGACGCAGGGAGCCGATTTTCTGAAGTCCGTCGCCGAAGTGTTAACGGTGGTGCAGCCGGAAGGCCAGGCCGATCAAGGCAATCCACCAGCGCAGGACGCCGCGCCTGCTCCAGCGCCCGCTCCGGAAGCCGCTCCGGCGCCCGCTCCAATCCAAGCGATTGCTCCGCCGCCTCCGCCGCCCGACCAGCCGCCACCGGCAATTGATCTGGGCCAGACCAAGGATCAGGTGATTGCCAGCTCCGGGCAGCCTTTGCGGGTAGCCAACCTGGGCGCCAAGACGATCTTTTATTACAAGGATATGAAGGTGACCTTCATGAACGGCAAGGTCAGCAACGTAGAATAACCCGTTTGCGCGGCAAGCTTCGCGCCGCCCGGTTCGCAAAGCAACTTTCCGCTTCGCAAATGAAGCGCTGAACAAGAGTGAAAAGGAAAAGAGGTCAAATGACGATTCAACTTCTCCGCCAAGCCATCCGCACCGGCTCCGCGGTAATGGTTCTTCTCCTGCTCGTGGGATTGGGCAGCGCCATCGCCGGCAGTAAACCATCTGCACCCAAGCCTCCCGCCCCTCGTCCGTCTGCGCCTTCAAGGCCAGCCGGCGGTGGCGGGGCAACCACCCATGGTCCAACCACCGGCGGAGCGACTACACATGGACCAACGACCGGCGGGGCAACCACGCATGGACCGACGACCGGCGGAGCGACCACACATGGTCCAACCACCGGTGGAGCAACTACGCATGGACCGACGACTGGCGGAGCGACCACGCATGGACCGACGACTGGTGGGGCAACTACGCATGGTCCGACGACCGGCGGAGCGACCACGCATGGTCCGACGACTGGTGGAGCGACTACTGGCGGGACACACACGACCACCGGCGGAGCCACAACTGGCGGCTCGCACACGACGCCGACCGGCGGCGGCGGAGCCCATCCTACGAGTGGAGGAGCAGCTGGTTCGCATACTGGACCTACCGGGGGTGGAGCGCATCCAACCAGCGGCGTCGTCAAGGCAACGCCGATCAAGGCTGGTCCCGCGCCCAAGGGCAGCAATGAACACGTGACCAAGAGCGGCAACGCGGTTCGCACTCGCCCCGGAGGCAGGGTGAGCGACGTGCATGACGCCAAGCGGGGGATGGATGTCCATCATGGATTGAATGGCAACCGGAGAGTATCGGTGGAGCGCCGTGACGGCAGCCGTATGGTTGCAGAGCGGGGCCGGCCTGGCTACGTGCAGCGCGGGTACAGCTATCACGGTCACGATTTTGGGCGGAGAGCCTATTTTTACCACGGCCATGAATACAACCGCTTTTACCGCGGCTATGGTTACCGCGGGTTGAGCTTGAACGTCTACGCTCCGGGCTTCTACTTCGCACCTGGATTCTATGGTTGGGCGTATAACCCATGGGCGGCGCCGATTGCCTACGGTTGGGGATGGGGAGCGGCTCCGTGGTACGGGTATTACGGCGGCTACTTTACTCCTTATCCGGTGTACGCCAGCGCCGATTTTTGGCTGACGGACTACATCATTTCGCAAAACCTCCAGGCAGCCTATGCGGCGCACCAGGAGGCCGGCGAAGTGGATGGCACTCCAGAAGCGGCAGGTGGAACGCCGGAACTGACTCCCGATGTGAAACAGGAGATCGCGGACGAAGTGAAGCTGGAGTTGGCTCTGGAGAACTCCGAGGCTAAACAAACGGCGCAGGGCCAGGATGTAGATCCCGGCTCCAGCGGGATTGCGCGCCTGTTGGCCGATGGGCGGCAGCACGTCTTTGTGGCGGGCGATGCCTTGGACCTGGTGGACTCGAATGGCCAGGAGTGCGCGATCAGCGACGGCGATGTTCTGCTGCTGAAGACTCCTCCTCCGGCCGATGCAACCACTGCGGACCTGGTGGTTCTGGCTAGCAAGGGAGGCAAGGAGTGCCAGAAGCTTGATACGGTTTCGGTTCAGTTGACCGACCTGCAGGAGATGCAGAACCAGATGCGGGCGACGGTCGACCAGGGACTGAAGGAGTTGCAGGACAAACAAGGCAAGGGTGGATTGCCTCCTGCGCCGCCCTCGGCGCTGGCTCCGCCAACTCAGACCGAGTACGCCCAGATTGCTCCGCCATCCACTCCTCAGGATGAGGCTGATTTGAAGCAGCAGGACCAGCAAGCCGATCAGGCCGAGCAGGAAGTAACTGCCGATGCGGCGCAAGACAGCGGAGCCCCGGTCAGCGAGGCTCCGGCAGCTCCTGTCTCTGTCGAACTGGGGCAAAGCCTTAACCAAGTGGAGGGTGCGATGGGCGCGCCTCAGCGGGTGGCCAGGCTGGGACCGAAGGTGATCTACTACTACACCAACGGCATGAAGGTGATCTTCATTGACGGCAAGGTGACGGACGTACAGTAAGACACGCAGCAAAACCCGGCCCGTGAGAGAGTTTTACATTCTTTCCCGGGCCATTTTTTTGCCTTAAATGCACCCCGGCCTTTCAGAATCAACGAGGAAGGTTCTTGCCGGGCGGACGTCGCTCAAGAAGCTGGAGCGGTATCTTACCTCTGAAAGATGGCTGTGGCTTGCGCGGCAAGGCAAAGGTTTTCATAACCACACACTGAGTTGCAAGTAACGCATTGTTGGAAGGCCGCAGGGCTTTGGCCAGAGCGGAGCAGGCAATCTCCAGCCCCAAGAGCTTGGACAGATCCTCTCCACCCAAAACCTGATTCACTTCAGCTCTCGACCGTACGCTTCAATTGGCCGCAGGCGGCATAGATGTCGCGGCCGCGGGGCTTGCGGACAAAGGAAGGAATATCGGCGTAAGACAATGTCTTACGGAATGCTTCCACGGCCTCCGGCAGCGGCGTGGAGTAGTCGATCCCAGGGCCTGGATTCCAGGCGATCAGGTTGACCTTGGCGTTGAGGCCCGAGCGCCGGAGCTGGCGTGCCAACTCACGGGCGTGGGAGAGCTGATCGTTGATACCGCCCAGCAGCACGTACTCGAAAGTGATGTGCTCGCGCGGGCGGAGTTGGAGTTGGCGCGCGGCATCGATCACCTCGGCGATGGGCCACTTGCGGTTAATGGGCATGATTTCGCTGCGAATTGCATCGTTGGGCGCGTTGAGGCTGATGGCCAGCCGAGGACGCAATTCCAGCGGCTCCTGGGCAAATCGCAAGATACCGGGAACGATGCCGCTGGTGGAAACCGTCATGCGGCGCGGGCTGAGACCGGACTCGCGCGTGAGCAGGCGCACGGCGGCCATAAAGTTGTCGAAGTTGAGGAATGGCTCGCCCATGCCCATGAAGACCAGATTGACGCGGTCGCGACCGGCTTCTACGGCGTGACGGTCGAGAACAGCCAACACTTGACCGGCGATCTCGCCCGCTGTGAGGTTGCGCAGCAAGTTCAGTTTGGCGGTGAGGCAGAACTGGCAGTTGACGGCGCAGCCGATTTGGCTGGAGACGCAGATCGTCGCGCGGCGGGATCGGTTGGCTTCCCAGCTCCGAAGATCCCCACCGGAGTCACCCGAAGTTGGCGAAGCTTCCGCATCGCTCTCGTCGCCCGATTCGCCGTCGTCGCCTTCGGGCATCCAAACCGTCTCCACGGTCTGGAGCGCTTCACCCTCTCCATGGCACTCCATCAGATAGCGCTCGGTTCCATCGGTCGATTGAAAGACCTGCGCGATGCTTGGCCGGCCCACCTGCCAGCCCTCCGCGGCCAGCCTCTGGCGCAGTGCTTTGGGCAGGGTGGTGATCGAGTCAAGATCGACAACATGTTGACGGTAAATGGCTTCAGTCAGTTGCCGGCCGCGCCAGGCCGGTTCACCTGTCGCCACCATCAAGGCCGCCAGCGCCTCCGCATCGAGACCAAAAAAGTTTTTGCGCAAAGGGGCCTCGGCGCCGGAAGCGGCGGATGCAATCTGTGCAAGCTGGGGATAGTCTTCACGCATGGCTTGGCTCAGGATAGACCATTTTGCTTCTCCGCGCCGCCAATGCGCTTGCCAAAAGCCGCCGGCAGTGGTGCAGGGGCGGGGGATTCGCCCACAAAAAAACTCCCGATCCGCTTCCGGTATCGGGAGTCTTTTGGCATTGAGTGCAGGACGGACTAAGCAATCACCTTGCGGCGTAACATGGCGGCCAAGCCGACGATGCCGCTGCCCAGAAGGTAGAAGCTGCCCGGCTCCGGAGTTGCACTGGGATTGGAAGATGTCAAGTTTTGGAAGACGAAGGTGTCGTCTGCGTAGTTGAGATCGGAGTCATCAAATGTGGCCAGGTCCTCCATGCCGACATAGGTGCCTGCCCCAAACGTGTAACCGTTCAGAACGCCGCCAGCGAAGGAGGTGATGTAGGCGTGATTCACGCTATCCGCGCTATCGGCTGGAATCGAGGAGAGTATGTATCCTGCAGAGGAATTAAGCAGTTCAATCTCCAGCTCATCGCCAGCATTGACGGACAGAAAGTCATCCGATGTTCCGGTGGTGGTGGTCTGATTGTCGAAGACCCAACCGCTGGAAGTATTCTGGGTGACGTCAATCACTTGAACGTAATCCGTGTCACCGGCAGTACCTCCGGAGAGGCTACCGCCCAATATGAATTCGCCAACAATTTCGCCCGTGGACGAGGCTGTCAAAGTAACCGTGGGGGCAACGGTTCCGATGTTGGGGTAGGGGATTTCGCCGGCCCTGGCTTGCGTGGCCATCAGCACAAATACTGCCGCTGCAGGGAGAATGATTTTGCGCATGACACTCCTTTGATTTGTTGTAACTACAGTGGAATCAATGTAGAAGGTAAACTAACCCTCCGTTGATATTTGGCCGGACAAAGAGGGATCACTCGAGGACAGTGCCCTCCCAGAAGGTGTGAACCATCTGAAACCAACCAAATTACTCCAATTTAATGCTGAGATTAGTAAAGCCGAGCCAATAATGATTGTCAACAGATTTTTCAGATTTTAATTTTCCGAGGAAAAAACCACTGGATTTCCGGCGCATTCGATTCCGCTTCCACTGGGTTTTCCTGTCCATTCTGCATACGGGCTGGGAAAAATTCGCTGAGCCATCTCGCCACAGGACGGGCTTTGGCCTACAATCGAAGAACTGATGACCATGACCACGGAAAGAAATTTTCGCCGCACCGTATTGCCGAACGGCCTGATCGTACTGACCGAGCGCATGGAGTTCATGCGTTCCGTGGCCATGGGGGTGTGGATCAAATCCGGTTCGCGTTGCGAGGCAGCGGGTGTGAACGGCATCTCTCACTTTGTCGAGCATATGCTCTTCAAGGGCACGCGCTCCCGCACCGCGCAACACATTGCCCGCGAGATGGACTCCATCGGCGGCAACCTGGACGCCTTCACCGGCAAAGAGACCATCTGCTTTAACGTGAAGTCGTTAGCCGAGCACGTGCCCATCGCGCTGGACGTGCTGGCCGATCTGGTCCTCAACCCCGTCTTTGCCTCGACCGACATCGAGCGCGAGCGCGGAGTGATTCTGGAAGAGATCAAGATCGACGAAGACAATCCGGATGTGCTGGTGCACGAGCTGTTTACGCAGGCCTTCTGGAAGGATCATCCGCTCGGCTGGCCGATTCTGGGAACTACGGCGACGGTGGCTGGGCTGGACCAACGCAGCCTGATGGATTACCACGGTGACCGCTTCCACGGCGGAAACATGATTTTTTCGGCGGCGGGGAATCTGGATCACGACGCCTTTGTTGAAACCATTGCGCAGAAGTTTCTTACGCTGCCCGGCGGAGCCACGCTGCACGAACTGCCGGCGCCGGAGGCCGAGGCGCGCATCATTCAGCGCAACAAAAAATCCCTCGAGCAGGTGCAGATCTGCCTCGGCGTGCCCGCCCCGCCCATCACCGACGAGAATCGCTACGCCACGCTGATCCTGAATACCGTGCTGGGCGGCGGCATGAGCTCGCGGCTCTTCCAGACCATCCGCGAGGAGCGCGGCATGGCCTACTCCATCTACTCCGATCTCAGCCCTTACCGTGATACCGGCACACTCTGCGTCTACGCGGGCACCTCGGCCGGCAAGGCGCTGGAGGTTGTCGAACTGATTCTGGCCGAGTTCCGCAAACTCAAGCTGGAGCCGCTCACCACCGAGGAGCTGACCCGCGCCAAGGACCAGGTCAAAGGCAATATCCTGATGGGGCTGGAGAGCTCCAATGCTCGCATGGCCAATCTGGCGCGGCAGGAGATGTACTTTCACGAATTCTTTACGGTGGATGAGATCATCACGCGCATCAATGAAGTAACCGCTGAGCAGGTGCAAACCATGGCCCAACGGCTCTTTTCCGCCGACCGCGTCGCCGTGACGCTGCTGGGACGTCTGAACGGAGTCAAGCTGAAACGCGAGCGGCTGGAGTGCTAAGGCAGCAAGAAAGCGTTGGCCAACTCCGCAACTCCCATTCGCTGCTTCCTCAATCGCCAGATCCTTGCTTGAGAAAGACAATTACTGATCTTGCATCTCGCCGCAGGCCATCCATCCCTTTCAAGGGCCTCACGAAATCCCTCGCAGTCGTCCATCGAGAACGGGTCGTAAAAATGTAACTCATTTATTTTCTATGGTGGGCGAGGCGGGGATCGAACCCACAACCCCCGGCTTAGAAGGCCGGTGCTCTATCCAATTGAGCTACTCGCCCATATTATCAACAACTTGCGAGATTTTCCTTCAAAATTCACCCCCAGCATGGAGGAAATCTTTGACGCTCGCTTTGAACAGTTTACCCGTGAACGCCAATATCGAACAAACGTTCGAGCGGAATCAGAATCTCTGTGCCCTATGGGGTTCAGTGGAAGGTTGCCGCTCCCTGTTGGTCGCGGCCACTTGAGTGTCCCGGCTCTGGGTATACCAATTCTGATTCCGCTATAGCGCATCTGATTCACCCTTCCAACTGGGCCATCAGCTATTCCCATGAACTCCAATCTGACAGATTGGAAGCGATGACAATAAAAGAAGTGTAAATTCTTGTGCTGAGAACCCGCGGAGACTAGCATTCCGAGATGAGGAAGGTCTCTGTAAGCAACTGATATTGAATGGTATGACGAGGAAGAAGGTCATTTTCCCCGGTGCGGCCAAGTGGGCGGGAGCTCGTTCTAATCAAGCTACTCGCCCACATTCTCAGCCAGATACAAGATTTTCTATCAAACTCCACCTTGGTTCGTAAGGGAATGTTTGGATCTCGCTTTGATCACTATCCCCGCCAACGCCGGCACCAGCCATATGTTGCAAGATCAGTGGTGGAACTCGCTTTGCGGATTCCATTACCGGGGTGCCAAGCCACAGCTTCATTGTGCGGAAATTCGATTCTTCCGCCATGCCGATTTTTTTGAGGGCAGTTTCCTAGGCGTAGTTGATCGGATTCTTGGTGAGCCATTTCTCGTCGCGAACCTTGCCGATCTCCTTTAACGCGCCGCTGGCAACGCTGGCGCTCAAACCGCGGCTCTTCCAGGCCAGACCCGCAGTCAGCCCCACCACGCAGCCCAGCAAGCCATACGCCAAGGTGGCGGTAGCCGTCGAGGACTTCTTCCGATAAAACGGATAAGCCGCCAGCGCGCCCACACAAGCGCCAATCGCCGCTGGGGCGATTGAGGCCTTCACCGACTCACTGAGAAAGGGAGCGAGAGGCTCTCCATTGAGGAACTCTTCCTGACCGGCGCGCGCTCCTTCAATCCCCGAGCCCACCAGCCGCTTGCCATATTCGACATTGGATTTCACCCACTCGCCCACTTCCATTGAAACCTCCACGCCTTCCTCGAAAGCACACTCAGTTTAGCAGATTTCCGCAAATTTGTTGGAGCGATTCTCCGATTGCATCACGATGTGGACCGCCGCGCTAGACGCCGGACGGCGCCGCTGCCTTCCAGATTCAAATCAGGAATAAATTCGAAGAACGGCAGAAACAAAAGAAACAATTTTTCAGTCTCCAACACCGGAGACTGTAGACCAGCAAGACTCTCTCTGAACTCCGCGCAGCAGTATGGAGTCAATGGTCCGTCAAAATCCGAGCCTCTTTTATTGCTTTATAGGGGATACGACTCAGTGTCAGGGTACGACTTCAGCTGTGGCACGAATGCTGTACTATCGCTGTGGGCAACTGCCCCTGAGAGAATCGCTGATGAAAAAGTTCTTTGCCGTCCTCTGCCTGTTGTTCAGCGCCGCCACTTTGCAGGCAAAAAATACGCCCGATCAGGCCGAATACACTATCAAAGTGCATATCTCTGCTTCAACAATTCCGAATCTTTATTCGGTTGGGATACCGGTAATGATCGCTGAGGCAATTCTGAATGGCAAGAAGATTGAGTTATCCGGAAATGCTGTGCTTTTGGACGACCGCAACCAGATAAAATCAGGGAACAATGCCATGTTGATTGTTCCAGGCGACTATCAGGCGCGGCTCATCAAAGAGGTTCACAATTCAGACAGCACCCTGATTCATCAGGAATATGACATTCTTCTCACCGACGGCATCGTCTGGCACTGCATCACCAACGGCATCTACGAATAGCGGCCTTCCAGTGGAGGGTGGCAACCGGTGCCGTCTGGATATCGCCCCCTCGGCGAGCAATTAAAATAGCAATAAAGGAAATCTTTCATGGCGAACATTTTGCACATCGTGGTTTGCGCGGGAATTGTGCCTGATCCGCTGCAAACGTTGGAGCCGGTTACTGGGCCTCTGGGTCCGGGACTGAAGAATGAGATGGTATTGCCTGCGGTGCTGGACCCGTGGGCGGCCAGCGCGCTGTATGAAGCGGCACAACTGGCCGCCAAGAACCCCGGTAGCAAGCTGTGGCTGGTTTCGCTGGGGCCCAAGGCCAAGCTGCAACAGGTGATGATGACCGTGGCGCAGAAGGTGGCCTTCGAGCTGGTTCCGGTGGACGGGCCGATCGGCGGCTTCCCGGATGCGCACGCAACCGCTGCTGTCCTTGCCGAAACCATTGCTGCGATTCCCGGGCTCGACCAGGCGAAGTTGTTGCTCTTTGGCGGCTGGGAGTCGGCGACGCGCGGGGCGGGTGTGACGCTTCAGCTTGTCGGCGAGCGGCTGGGCATCACCGACCAGTTCCAGGGCGTGGATCAGATCGATCTGCGCGAGGACGGCAGCTTTGAGGTTCTGGAGCGCGTGGAGGGCGGCAAGCACCAGCTTTCAGTCTGCACCGGAGCGCCCGCCGTGCTGGGCTGGGCGACCGGCAATCTGGCCGAGCCGCGCAACAATCCGCAGGTGGGCATGGCCAATATGCGCACCATTATGCCCGCGCTGGCCAAAGCCAAAGTGGCCAAGCTGGAGGCGAATGGCTTGAGCTACGTTTCAGTGAGCTTGCCCAAGCAACAGCGTGAAACCCGCGTGGTGAAGGATTTGTCGCCAGAGCAGATTGCCGCCGAACTGGTCGAGTGGATTGGAGCCGAATAATGGAAAAAATACTTGTACTGACGCATGCAGATGAAAGCGGCTCGGCACTCAGCAAGGCCTCGCTGGAGGCTGTCACGGCTGGCCTTGAATTAGCCACGCGCTTGAACGTTCCGCTGACCATCGGCATTGTGGCGGTTAACTCTGCAATTGCCTCTGCAACATTGGCCGAAACCGGCGCGCAATTGCTGACCGTCTCTGGCGAGGCCTTTGCACAGGCGCGCTATGCTTCAGACGCCGCCGCCGTTGAAGCGCTTTGCCGCGCGGCAGAGGCCACCATCGTCCTCGCTCCCGGCACGTCGCGCTTTACGCGCGTTACCGCTGGCGTGGCGCACAGGCTGGGCGGATTCATTGATACACACATTACGGCGCTCGGCGGCACGGAGACGGTGGAAGCCTCGCGCTGGTTCTATCGCCAGCGGATTGAGGCTGCAATCAGCCGCACAACGCGTCCTTGGTTCCTGCTGCTGGATGCGGGTACGCACGCGGCCTTTGCGGGCGCGGCGGGCGCGGCGCAGGTGGAGGCGATTGCGGTTGAGCTTCCGGCATTGCGCACCACGGTCAGCGGCTTCCGCGCACCGGCGCAAGACGCGCAGACAATCCGCCCGGATGCGAAGATGCTCTTTGTGGCTGGCGCCGGCTGGACCAAAAAGCAGCCCGATGGCCAGACGCATGCAGCCGAGGCGGGCAAGCTGATTCTCGGCTTCCTTGGCGCAACGGGGGCTTCGCTTGGCAGCAGCAAATCGCTGGTGGATCAAGGCGGAGAGGGTGAGCCGGTGCTGCCTTTCCTGACGCACATGAACCAAATTGGCCAAACCGGATCAACGCCGCGGCACGCCAAGGGGCTTTCGACTTGCTGCCACGGCGAGGAGCCGCACGTGGTGGGCTGGCGGTTTATCGGCTCGCGGCGGGCGATCAGCCTGGACCCCAACTGCGGCTGGACGCGCGGCAAGGCTGACGTGGTGTATGTCGCCGACGCCTTCCAGGTGATGGCCAAGGTGAACGCGCTGTTGGAGGCCAAAGGGTAACGCGGCATCCCACCCTGGCCGCAAAGACAACTGCGCGGCTAGGGTGGGGCGCATGGCAACGAATGATCTTGCTCCATGTACGCGCCGGGGATATACTCAAGAGTAACCTGAGCGGGGAGGTTGCGATGACGCCAAAACAGTTGAAGAAGTTCATGGAAGCTGCGGATAAATTACGGCGCGAACTCGACACTCCAGAGAAGCGCAAGGCGTTGCTCGTCGAGATTGGCTACTTGAACCCGGACGGCCAGGTGGCAGAGAGATATAGGTAGGTAGAGAGAATTGCCTCTAATCCTCGCATATCACGGATGCAGTCTCGAAACCGCCCAGCAGCTTTTGGGCGGTTCACCATTTTTGCACAGTGTGCAGGACTATGACTGGCTTGGCTCTGGAATTTACTTCTGGGAAAACGACATTCTCCGCGCCTATCAGTGGGCTACCGAATCCCGCCTGAACTTCGACCACCCCTCGGTGGTCGGCGCTGTGATTGAACTGGGGAACTGCCTTGATCTGACCACGCAGTCCGGAATTGCAGCCGTCAAGCGAGCATACGACGAGTTCATGGAGACTTCTGAAAGTGATGGAGTTCCTATTCCTGTGAACGTGGATACTGCCAGGAATCCAAGCGGTGACAAAATCCTTCGGCGGTTGGACTGCGCGGTGATGAATTACCTCTACAAAATCGCAAAGACCGAGCAGGAATCGGACCCGCAAAGCCAGCCGTATGCAACCGTGCGGGCGATGTTTCCGGAGGGAAAGGAACTCTATCCCGGCGCGGGCTTTCGAGACAAGACGCACATTCAAGTCTGTGTGCGGGAGCCGGAGCAGATCATGGGCATCTTTCGCATTCCGGAATGGCAGCGCAAGGAACTTGAATTGCCCAGCTTATACGAACGCTGCTGATTCAGGAATCTACGAGCGCGGACCAGGAGGTCCACGCCACAGCCGACCAGGAGGTCGGCGCTACCTATTCATTCGGCGCTACTATTCTACAGGCGACAGGCAACCTTCTTATTCAAAAAGCCCGGGCAGCACCTCGCCGGCTTTGCCCTCGACTACATGCGTAAAGGCTTCGGCGTTGAGCGGCGGCTCGGGGCCGATGTAGACGGTGCGCGCTCCGTTGCGCCGCGCCCAGTGGACGAAGTTGGCCGCGGGATAGACTGACCCTGAACTTCCCACCACCAGCATCAACGTGGCACGGTCGATCTCCCGATGAATTCGTTCTATCTGCAGCGGAACCTCGCCGAAGAAAACAATGTGCGGGCGCATCCGTCCACCGCAAGGACAGCGGCCCACCTCGTTGAGAGTTTGATAGATGCGGCGATCGGTGAGCGGGGGAGCGCCGCACTCGTTTTCACAGCGGGCCTTGTTCAACTCGCCATGCATATGCAACAGACGGCGGCTTCCGGCGCGCTCGTGCAGATCATCGACATTTTGCGTGCAGAGGAAGAAGCGCTCGCCGAGCCGCGCCTCCAGTTCGGCTAGCGCGATGTGCGCCGGATTCGGCTGTGCCGCTGCGCCCGCCGCCCGCCGCGCCGAGTAAAAAGCCCACACCCGCTCCGGGTCGCGCTGCCATGCATCCGGGGTGCAGACATCCTCGACGCGGCTGTCGGCCCATAGGCCATCGGAGGCGCGGAAGGTGGGCAGCCCGCTCTCGGCGCTAATGCCCGCGCCGGTCAGCACAAAGACCTGGTCGCTGGAGTCAATGGGTATTTTGCTCATCGTGGCAGTTTAAGCGAACCAATGGCCGATCCATGCTACAAAGCGAGTCAAAGGTCCTGGTGGCGGCTGATATAACTCCTCGACCAGTTGCTGGGGCGCGGGTTCATTGCCGGTGACAAAGGTCAGTTTGTGCGGTTCATAGGCTGAGCAGAGATCTTCCTGCCATTCGAGGATCTCTCCCACAATCGGATCCTTGCTTTCACCCCGCGCGGTCTTTTCAAACTCGATGGCCGTAGCCTCGCGCGCCAATGCCAGGTCCTTCAAAAGCCGTGCCTCTTCGCGGCGGCCTGAGTCCTCTGCCGCTTGCGCGCCTTCAAAGAGCTGCTTGGCTTCGCGACGGTGGATTCGGGCAACTTCGAGGCAGTCTTCAGCGGCGGATTTGAATTGAGAGGTGAATTCCGGCGGTGGAACTGCTGGGCTCTGCTTTTCCATTTTCTCCTCCTGGGGGTCCACATCCATCGTCGGCCTTCTACCCGTATCCAAACGAGCGAACGAGTGGCAGACTACTGACTGGACAAGCTAACCAGCAAGGCTTTACCGATCTACTTTAATCCTCTTGGCGGATCATTGGGAAATTTCTCATCGATTTAGTGTAAAATTCTGCTCGTGAGTATTGACCAGGAAGTTTCCCCTCTCGTCGAGAAGCAAGAGCGCAACTGGCTACCGCTGGTGGTTTCCGGCGTCGTTGTTTTGACGGTTGTCGGGATTGCAATCCTGAGCCTGAATGGCGGCGATCACGCCAAGAACGCGAGCTTACCGGCCAATGCGCCTCTGGATTCTTACGCTGCCAGTCTCACGCTGGACCGGCTTGTGATGAGCGAATCCGCCAATTTGGCTGGCGGCAAGGTCACCTATATCGACGGACATATTGCCAACCAAGGCACGCGCACAGTTACCGCCGTTACATTGCAGGTGCTCTTCCGCGATTTCGCTCATCAGGTAACACAGAATGAGACGAAGTCTCTCAAACTGATCCGCGTGCGGGAACCGTCCATCGATATCGAAGCTGTTTCCGCTGCGCCCCTCAAGCCCGGCGACGAGCGCGAGTTCCGGTTGATCTTTGATTCCGTCAACCCGGACTGGGACGGAGCATATCCTGAACTGCGCGTCGTGCACGTCGAGACAAAATAGGCTACTGAATACAAAAAAATAGGGTACTGAATACAAAATAGAGCAACGCATCCCGGTTTTACCGGGAAGAAAATACACTACCCGGTAAAATTTACCGACCTGGCTGGCCTCTCCTTGGCCGGATTTTGTCCTTTCAGCGCGGGTTTTATTTTGTAAATTATTTATTTTAAACAGGTTGTTCCGCCACTAAAGTAAACTTCCGACTCTGGCACGCTCCTTGCTATCTACTTGAGTGTGCAAGCGAAATTGCTCTCTCTGGTCATCCAGCCAGAGGCGGAACCAAAAAGGGTCCAGATTGTGAAAACATTGTCGCCAATCCGGAGGTTTGTGCTCGGTCAGCAGGCTCTTGTTGAACTGAAGCCGACGAGCGTTCCTCCCACTTTGGCGCAACAGCAGCCCTCCCCCAAGTTCGCTGCTGTCTTTTGCGGAGCGGCTCCGAAAGAAGAGTTAGAGGGCCGTGTGAGTCTTATTGAAGCGATGTTGAACTGCAACCAACCGATTGATTCGGTAGTGGAAGTCAAGCACTGCCTTGTCTTACAAGATCAGATTCCCGTCTACCTTTCGCACACCGGAACTGTTGACAATACTTTCTCGCTTCGCTCCCAGCAGAGCCAGGCGGTGAGAGCCAGCAGCGTGTACAGCGGGTGGATGGCAAACACTTTGGCGGCCCAGGCGACTACATCTCCCCATGATGCAGCCTCCTTGACCGGCGCGGAGCGGCCCTAAAAGACCGCAGAGACTCTCCCCCGAGGCGCTCTCCCGCTCCGGCCGGCTCTCCCGCCGTACGGCCGCCAATCAAGCTCTCGCTTAACGAGAGAACCAAGGCAATTTGGCCCCCGCCGAAAACGGGGGCCCTTTTTTTGGTCCTTAAGGCCAGGGTTAACACCAGAAAAAATATCATCATCGAGCAAACAGTCTGGTTGCGTTGATTCCAGGCTGCCTTCAATCCGGTGCTGCTTCTTAAGCCGCTTGTTTCTTCTTCTTTTTGACCTCGTACATCGCGTTGTCGGCGGCATTCAACAGTTCATCCCGCGTTGTGCCGTCTTGCGGATACAGCGCATAGCCGATGCTTGCCGCGCCATGGATGCAGTGTCCATCGATGGAGAAGGGCTCGACGAAGCAGTGCTTGAGCCGGGCGACGATGCGATCAAGATCCGAGCGCCCGTGCTGCAGCGAGACCAGCGCGGCAAACTCGTCTCCACCCAGCCGCGCCAGCATGTCGCTTCCCAGCAGTTGCTTGCTCATGCGCAGAGCTACAGCCTGCAAAAACAGGTCTCCAACGTGATGCCCAAAGCGATCATTGATGGGTTTGAATTTGTCCAGGTCGATGTAGATCAGCCC
>Ga0181529_10004011_pt1 | contig 16255 bp, 18 predicted proteins | sample PEATcosm2014_Bin_36_FD_119763 | JGI IMG/M metagenome (GOLD analysis project Ga0181529, IMG submission 119763) | Peatland microbial communities from MTU Mesocosm Facility, Houghton, MI, USA - PEATcosm2014_Bin10_30_metaG | ecosystem: Environmental > Terrestrial > Soil > Wetlands > Peat | place...
AAGAAGAAACAGAGGGGAGGGGGGACAAAAAAAGGGCGAAACGAATGACAAGAAAAATTTACCCCTCTCCCGTTTCTTTTATATAAGGGGGGGGGGGGGGGGGGGGGGGCGAGTATGTCTTCTATTGCTCACTTATTGAAAATATTATTAAATCTTTAATAAAGTGCTTGTCTGGCTTTGCACGCCTGTTTGTGTTTTGAGCGTTCTAGCTCAGACGTAAGAATTTCATCTCGCTACTGTGGGAGTTACCTTGTGCGCCACAATGCGCATAGAGCTAGTGACGCTGCGCATGGGTAGAAAAAGGTGAGATGCATGAAGAAACTTGTAACGTTGGTGGCAGTACTCAGCTTGACGAGCATCGGCTGGGCGGGAAGCGGTACAGAAGCAACAGCCGACCGCCTGGATCATGCCGGCGCAGTGCTGCATGAGATCATGGCCGCGCCCGATCGCGGCATTCCGGAAGAAGTTCTGGAACACGCAAAATGCGTGGCCGTTGTGCCGCATATGATCAAGGGCGGCTTTATCTTTGGCGCGGAGAATGGCCGCGGCGTGGCCACCTGCCGCACCGCAAACGGATGGAGCGCACCAGCGTTCTTCGCCATCACCGGCGGAAGCTGGGGCTTGCAGATCGGCGTCGAAGGCGTTGATGTGGTCATGATTATCCAGAACGAGCGTGGTATGCAGCATCTGATCAACAGCAATTTTCAACTGGGCGGAGATGCTTCGGCGGCAGCCGGTCCGGTGGGCCGTCATGCCTCGGCTGATACCGACTGGAAGCTGAATACCGAGGTTCTTACTTACTCGCGCGCCAGGGGCGCATTTGCGGGACTGACTCTGACCGGCGCTTCGATTCGCCGCGACGACGATTCCACCGAAGCCACCTATGGACATGACATTTCCACGCGCCGCATTCTGCTTGGCGAAATTGCCGTGCCTGCCTCCGCGCATATTTTCCTCGACGCAGTCAGGGATGCAAAAGCCCAGGCCATCGCCTCCAACTAACAACCGGTATTAAAATGCATGGCGGGCGCTCGCGAGCGAGTATCGCTCTCTGGCTCCCGCTATGCGGAAAAGAGGATCTATGCTTTGGACAATCTTTGTAATCATTCTCGTTCTCTGGCTACTGGGTTTCAGCTTCCATGTCGCCGGTGGACTGATTCATTTACTGCTGGTGGTTGCGCTTGTAGTATTGGTCATCAACCTGATTACCGGACGGCGCAGCGATATCTGAAGGATCACGTCTCAAAAATCAACCACGGCCACTGACTGTTGCGACAGTGTCTCTGCATCGCGGTTGCCATCAACTTCATACGGCTCTACTTTGAGACGCCTGTGCCATCCATTCCAGTCATACAAGCGCCCTGGGCCACAGACAATCTCCGCACACCTGCGTCGTCTTCCGTTGAATCTATGACATCGCACCACCTTCGAAAGGTCAACGCGAATTTACGCGACTGGCCATGAATGGTTTTCGCTTGATGGCGGGGAAACTGAATTCCATTGTCATAGCATAGACGATATATCTGCGTGAATTATTTGCAGGCCTGGAATAATTCCGCCACAAAAGTGATATAAATAACACTCAATTATTAAAAATGGTGCTTAGGAAGTAAAGGCCGTTGCGGAATAATCAAAGATGTTGCAATAGCAGGAGTAATCCGGTATTTTCGTTTTTCATTGATTTCTGAGGCAAATTTCGCTCTTTGTTGCGCTGTTTTGCGCTCGATAGGACAGCTACCCAAACAGCGCAAATGACTGGCCTTTCTCTTCGCAGCAGCCATCAGATTTTTCTCCGTTTGAGAGAAAGACTTGTTCAAGAATGCAAAATGAATTCTCCCTTTAGCGGGATCTCTAAGCCGATGAATCGTACTTTGGTCCGCGTCGTGTGCGCGGCAAGCGCGGTCGCGGTGCGGCGGGTAAAACCATCGTCTTTGGGCTGCTCGATTGCGACGACCAGGTCTACAGCAAGATTGTGCCCAATGCGTAAAAGCCATGCTACAAGCCATCATTCGCGGCAAAGCGAGTCTGGAATCGGTGCTCCACACGGACCGTTGGCGAGGCTATGACGGTCTGGTCGATCTAGGCTTCGACAAACATCTGAGAGTCAATCATTGCGACCATGAACTTGCTTTTGGATCAAACCATATCAACGGAATTGAAAGCTTCTGGAGCTATGCCAAACATCGTCTGGCGAAGTTCCATGGCATGACAAAAAGAACCTTACTTCTGCATTTGACAGAAACAGGGATCCGCTTCAATCAGAAAAAAGCAACCTCTACAAAGTGCTACTATCAATCCACAGAAAAAAACCGCTTTGACGGTCGTTTTTGCCTAGGCACCTTGAAGATAATTAACTCCACTCGGCGCACAATCATTCCAGTACATCGTACACAAGCGCATACCAATCCACTTACTTTCTGCCGCGCAAGCAGCGTCCGCATGCACGGCCAGTCTTTCTATCTTCTGCAATATTTTAGGGCAGATTATTCATCGCCAGAGTCAGTAATCGCCGACATATAGTTCTGAACACCGTTGTCTTCGCTGCACAAACTCATTTCGAGGCAAAAATCATGATTGTTAATATTCGATTGACATATATCCCACATTCCATAATGCTCGTTTTTTCGGCGCCAGAAACTCGTGCAGCATATATGGACGACTCCGCCAGACGGATACTCCTCGCTGATGTTGACATAGTCAGTTGACTAGTGATAAGACTATGCAGATGGATGTTCTGATGAGTTGGCAGGTCTACGACGCAAAGGCGCGCTTGAGCGAGTTTCTTGATGCCTCGCTCAAGCAAGGCCCGCAGATCATCACCAAGCGCGGTGTTGAAGCCGCCGTGCGGATTTCCATCAATGAATGGAAGCGGCTGAGGAACTCGACACGTCCCAACATAAAGGACATTCTCCTTGATCCCAACGGTCCGTATGACATTGATATTCCGCCACGCCGTCGGCTTCTTTTCCATCCCGTCGACTTCGATGGGCAAGCGTAGGCTTCATGTGCCTAATAGATACAAATGTGATCGCGGAGTTGCGCAAGGCTAAGCCGCATAGAGCGGTTCTTGATTGGTTTCATGCTGTGCGTCCCGAAGAGATAGCTATCGCCGCTTTTGTCGTTGGAGAGATTCAGGACGGCGCGGAGATCACGCGGAAACAGGACCAGGTGAAGGCCGCCGAAATTGAGGCGTGGCTGGATTACATTTTGGCTAACTTTTCGGTATTGCCGATGGACGCTAGGATATTTCGTGACTGGGCGCGACTGATGACAGATAAGTCGGACGAACTCAGTGGAGACGCCATGATAGCCGCCACCGCTCGCATTCATCGCCTGATTGTCGTGACTCGCCACGTAAAAGACTTCGCAGCCTTTAACGTGGAAGTCTTCAATTCATTTGCCATGGAATCAGGAGTATAGATTGACCAATGTAACTCTTCCTACCATCGGAGTCTTAGCCATTCAAGGCGATTACGCCGCCCACGCCGAAGCGCTCGCCGCCTCCGGCGCTACGCCTGTTGAAGTGCGCAAGCCTATCCAACTTGACGGCCTGGACGGCCTAGTGCTTCCTGGCGGCGAATCCACCACAATTCTGAAATTCCTGGAAATACACGGTTTCTTTGAGGCCTTACAGGAGTTTTGCGTCATCAAGCCCATCTTCGGCACCTGCGCGGGAGCGATTCTACTGGCACGCGAGGTCACCAATCCAGCGCAGCGCTCGCTCGGCTTCCTTGATGCCACGGTGGAGCGCAATGCCTATGGACGCCAGATTGACTCGTCGATCGTTACCGCTGAGACCTCGCTCGCCGGCGGGCCACTAGAGATGGTCTTTATCCGCGCCCCGCGCATCACGCGAACCGGATCAGGCGTCGAGGTTCTCGCCCAGCGCGAGAGCTTTCCCACGCTGGTTCGCCAGGGCCGCATCCTCGCCGCCACTTTTCATCCCGAGCTGTCATCCGACTTCCGTGTCCACCGGCTCTTTGTCGCGTCCGTCCTTGCGGCCCTGCAATAATCGCAGCCAATTCCAGCACACGTCAGGCTCCCCGGCCAGACTTGGGAATCCCCCCGTCACTCAATTGGAACAAAACAACAGAATACTGGTGCATCCAAGTCAAAGTGGGAGTAATCTCTACTTCACAGAGGCACGAATGCCCGCAACCATCACCCGCAAACCGGCGAAGAAAAAGAAGCGGCGAGACTCCGGCGTAGGTACGCCTCCGCCGCCTGTCCGACATCGAACCGGGGGCAGCGGCGAAGGGGGCGGCGATGACGACAACTGGGAATATGAGTTGGGCGGACCGCGCGAACTTCTCTCGCGCATTCGCTTCTTTGTCTTATTTGCCCTGGCGGCTGACCTGACTCTTTTTGCCGTGCTGGCGGCTATCTTCTTTGCCAGCCACGGGGCCTCTCACATGGACCCACGCACACACGAGCAGATCGGCGACTGGCATGCGATACTTTTGCCGCGCATTCTCTATCTGAACACTGCGGCGTTGCTGCTCAGTTGCTTCACCATGGAGTGCGCACGACGCAACATCTTTCATGAGATCGACGCGCTAGAGGAGTGGCTCGGCATGGGACGTCCCGCTCTGAATCGCGCCCTGCCCTGGCTGGGAGCTACTCTCGCGCTGGGCGCGCTTTTTCTTGCCGGACAATGGACGGCATGGCGACAGCTAGCGGCGCGCGGCATTGCCTTCAACCGCTTCTCCACTCCGGCTGGCACTTTCTTCTATCTCCTCACCGGTTTTCATGCAGCTCATTTGCTGCTGGGCACAGCCGCGCTGGTCGTCTGCCTGAGCGCGCTGGGCTGGCTGCGGCGTGTTGACCTCCGCCAGATAGCCGTGGACGCGACCGCCTGGTACTGGCATTCCATGGGCCTAGTGTGGCTGCTGCTGATGGCCGTGTTGGCGCTGGGTCAATAATGCCAACGAAGTTACCGCGAATGGGAGTTGCAACAGGCGATTACCTGGATCTCGTACCCGGGACGAAGGATGCGTAGCAGAAAAAGCAGGAGCCTATAAAGCCTGTATTCGCCACGGAGTCGAAGCGCGAGGTTGGCGGCGAATCGGTCAGCTCCGTAGCGTTTGACGGCACGCGAACGTACGGAATATCCGCAAGCCAGAAGGAATTCATTGAGTGACTGAACATTCCATGAGAATAGATGGTGGTTGTCGTCTTGCAGGGAGATTTTACGGGCGGGAGATTCCAGCGGAACTATCACCAGCAACTCGCCGTCCGGCTTCAGTAGCGCGCCGATCTGTTTCAGCATTATGGCCGGCTCAAGCAGATGCTCCATGACATGAGAGAGGATCACCAGATCGAAGCGCTGTCCGGAGAGATGCGCCAGGTCCGAGACGAATTCAATTCCCTGCCCTCTCAACTGCTCAGCATATTGAGGTGTTACGTCCATGCCCACGCGACGACGCGCGGGAAGACAGAGGAGGTTCCATCCCGGACCTACGCCTACCTCAAGAATTTCTAATGTTGAATTCTTGAGGAAGGCGCTGAATTTATGGGCGCGATAGCTCGTGATAAGCTCGGCTGCCTCTGGAGTGACATCATGCTTCCGCGCATGATAGTCGGTCGAAGAGTATATCCTGTCCTGAGTTGATAGCACCATCAGCAACCTCTAATGATTCTGATATAAGCGGCTAGGCAAATATCAACATCATCGTATCATTGGGCGCCAAGGGTCTCGCTTCAACTGGCCATCAACTTACATCGGCTTGTTCGCTTCCACCTCAGTAGGGCCGGACTCCGGCTTCATGCTTTTGTGGTGGCGCACATCGGCACCCTGCACCCAGAAGATGATGTCTTCGGAGATGTTGGTGGCGTGGTCAGCGATGCGCTCCAGAGCGCGAGAGATCATCAGCGCGTTGAGCGCCTGCGCAGCCAGGTGGCTCTGCTCTTCCATCACCTTGGTCAGCGCCTTGTAGGCGGCACGGTTCATCGCGTCCACGGCGTCGTCCATGGTGAGAATCGTGCGCGCCAGCTCGGCATCACCCTCGATAAAGGATTGCAGGCTCTTGCGCACCATCTCCGCTGCCAGCGCGGCCATGCGCGGAATATCCACCGGCAGCTCGGCCTCAGCCATCTGCTCCATGTTGCGCACACGGTCGCTGATGCTCTTGGCCGCGTCCCCCACGCGCTCCAAATCGGCATTGATCTTGATGACGCTGAGGATAAAGCGCAGATCACTGGCCATGGGCTGCTCCATCGCCAACAGGTCAAGGGCGGCCTGGTCGATCTCGCGCTCCAGGCGGTTGATGGCCATCTCGTTGCGGTTGACCAAATCGCAGATCGACAGGTCTCGTACACGATAAGCCTCAATGGCGCGCTGTATGGCCTGCTCGACGAGGCCCGCCATCACCAGCAGTTGCTCCTTCAGCTCTTCCAAACTTTGTTGAAAGCGTATGCGCGTCATCCGAACCTGCCTGTGATGTAATCCTCGGTGCGTTTATCGCTGGGATTGGTGAAGATTTTGTGGGTAGTGTCAAACTCCACCATCCTACCATTCAGAAAGAAACCTGTCTTCTCAGCGACACGCGCGGCCTGCTGCATATTGTGCGTCACAATCACAATTGTGTACTGCGATTTCAATTGGAAGATCAGGTCTTCAATCTTCGAAGTGGAAACAGGGTCGAGCGCCGAGGCCGGTTCGTCCATCAGCAGCACCTCCGGGTCCACAGCCAGCGCGCGCGCAATGCACAAGCGCTGCTGTTGGCCGCCGCTGAGGCTGGCGCCTGATTTCTTCTTCAAGTCGTCTTTGACCTCGTCCCACAGCGCGGAGTTTTTCAGCGACTTCTCCACAATCTCGTCCAGCACGCGATGATTTGTGTAGCCGTTCAACTGGAGACCAGCGGCGACGTTGTCATAGATTGACATTGTGGGAAAGGGATTGGGGCGCTGGAAGACCATGCCCACGCGACGGCGAATCTCCACCGGCTTGCAGTCCTCGTAGATGTCCTGATCGCCGATGCGCACCGTTCCGGTGACGCGCGCGATGGGGTTGGTCTCGTGCATACGATTGAGGCAGCGGACAAAGGTGCTTTTGCCGCAGCCCGATGGGCCAATCAGCGCCGTCGCGTGGTTGGCCGGAATATTCAGGTTGATCTCCTGTAGCGTGTGGTTGCTTCCGTACCACGCATTCAGGTTGACGACTTCAATGCCGACGCCCACTTAGCTTGCCCCTTTCAGTACGCCGCGGCTGGTGACAAAGCGCACCAGCGAAACGGCAAGCACAATCAGCACAATCAAAACCAGCGCGCCCGCCCACGCCAGCCGGTGCCACTCATCGTACGGGGAGATGGCATAAACGTAAATCTGCAAGGGAAGCGCGGCGATGGGTTCGCTTAGCTTCTCGCTCCAATCCACGTTGCCAAAGGCGGTAAAGATCAGCGGCGCGGTCTCGCCGGCCACGCGCGCAAAGGCCAGCATACAGCCGGTGATGATGCCCGGTGAGGCCGTCTTCACGGTAATCGCCAGCACCGAGCGCCAGTTGGGAACACCCAGCGCCAACGCCGCTTCGCGCACCGCGTTGGGCACCATCAGCAGCATCTCCTCTGTGGTTCGGCAGACGGTAGGAATCATCATGATGCCCAGCACCACGCCGCCGGAGAAGGCGGAAAAATGTCCTTGCGGAACCACCACCAGCGAGTAGATCGCAATCCCCATCACGATCGACGGGACGCCGTTGAGCACGTCTGCGGTGAAGCGAATCGCGTTGGCCAGCTTGGTGCCGCGGCCAAACTCGGCGAGGAAAATGCCACCCGCGATGCCGATGGGAATACCGATTATACTGCCGAGTCCGAGCAGAATCGCCGAACCGACGATGGCGTTGGCCATGCCGCCACCGGCCTCGCCCACCGGCTTGGGAACCTGAGTGAAAAAATCCCAACTGAGCGAGCTGGCACCCTTGTAGATGAGATAAACAAAGATCGCCACCAGCGGCGCTACCACCAGCACCGTCGCCATCACCGCAAGAGCAGTGGCCGCGCCATCGGTCAGCGCCCGTATCTTTGCCCGCAGCTTGTGCTCGTTCTTCAGTTTGCTTCTCCCTAGCTAAAAACTGTACTCAATGCGTCGACGACGGCGCTCCTCGCGTCACTGCCCAAACCAGCATACGCGCAAAAGCGTTCACGATAATGGTGACAATGAAGAGCGCAAGGCCAAGTTCCATCAACGCGCTCAGATGCAGTTCGCTGGATGCCTCGGCAAACTCATTGGCAATCACTGACGACATGGTGCTGCCGTTGGCCAGTAGCGAGCGGTGAATCTCCGGGCTGTTGCCGATCACCATGGTCACGGCCATCGTCTCGCCCAGCGCGCGCCCCAAGCCGAGAATGATGGCACCCACGATGCCGATACGTGCATTGCGAAGCACGCCCGTGCGAATCATCTCCCAGCGTGTAGCACCAAGCGCCAACACCGCTTCGCGCTGCGAATTCGGAACCGCCATCATCACTTCGCGGGTGAGCGAGGAGATAATAGGCAGAATCATGATGGCCAGAATAACGCCCGCCGAAACAAAGCCCAGGCCGGTGGGATTGTCATCGCCGAAAAAGCCCGTCCAGCCCAACCCCTTGATTAACCAGGGATTCAAGTTTTCTCGCAGCAGCGGCACCAGCACGAAGACTGCCCACAGGCCGTAGATCACGCTGGGAATAGCGGCCAGCAGTTCGGTGATGAAGGCCAGCGGGCCGCGTAAAATGCCAGGGCACATCTCGGTCAGGAAGACGGCCACGCCGATGGCCAGAGGAACAGCCAGCAGCAGAGCCAGAAACGACGATACCAATGTGCCGTATAGAAACGGCAATGCGCTGAAGTGGCCGTTGACCGGATCCCAGTACATCGGCTTGCTGGTATAGGTGTCTATAAAGGCTTTATAGAAAAAGTCGAGGCCGAACTTGCCCCAAGCAATCCGCGAGCGCACCACCAGTTCGCAGGCAATCAGCACCACGATGCCGAAGATGCTCAGCGCGCAGAGTACCATCAGCCAGTGAAAGCCGCGGTCGGCCAAGGCCGAGTTTCCACGCGAGAGCAGGAAGCTGCGAATCGCCGAAACCTCATGCGGCACCGGCTCCGGCGAGGGATGCTCACCGGACGAGCCAGACTCTGACATAAGCTGAGCCTGGTTGATGCGAATCTCGGGCACTGGGGCTATCACCAAAATCAGACTACCGCGGCAAGATGAATAGGAGGTTACAATGCAAGCAAAATCCGACGCATATAACGGCGATTATTGACCGTTGCGGGAGTGAATTCCAAGCAGTGAACGCAGAAAAACTGATCTTGCAAGCTTAGAATGCGACGCCTATTTCTCGCGTGATGATCGCTTCCACAGGATTCTCAAGGGTCGTTGCATCGTAGCCGAGGATGGATTCAAGCAGCATTCCATAGTAGAGCGCCGTGAATCCCCAGAAGCGCGTCTGGCCAAGGCCTTCGCCTGTCTCAGCATTGTAGTACTCGCGCAGGACGGGATTCTTGACAAGGACCATTGTAAAGAGGCGCGTAGCCAGTTCGCGTGCATCTGCATGGTAGCCGTAGCGCCGGAGGCCTTGGAAGATCATATAGTTGGTGGGTGCCCAGGTGGGACCGCGCCAGTTGCACTCCTTGTGCGATCCCTGATAGTAGTCCGGCTCGGTCTTCGCATAGCTGGCCACCGGATAGGTCAGCCAAAACTCCTCTGGATTCATCAGGTGTTCGTGGATCATGCGTTTGGCGCGCGCGTGCGTGGCTGCACCGGCAAAGAGCGGCGTGAAGTTGGTGGCGGACTTGACATAGACGCGCTTGCCGGTCTTCTCATTGCGGTCAAAGTACATCCCCTGCTGCTCATCCCAGAAGGTAGCATTGATGATCCTGACGACCTGATCTGCATGGCGGGTGAAGGCCTTGCTGTCGGCTGTCAGGTTAAGGTGCGCGGCGATGACCGCCATGGCGCGCAGCTCACGAATGAGATAGGAGGCCAGATCGACGCCTTCTATTTCAAAGGCTCCGAGAGCGCCGCCGCGCGACCACTGATTGTCGGTTCCGGCGGCGTCGGCGGAGTTCCAGACGGGTAGGCCGTTGTGGTCTGAGTCGTAGGAGAACCACTTGTCGATGTATTTGATTAGCCGGTTATAGTAGTTACCGCGCAGCCACTCGTAGTCGTCGTGATTCTGCTTGCAGCCCAGCACGGCCAGTTGTGCCAGAAAGGGCTTGAACTGCTGCCGGTCGCGCTGCTTTATCAGGCTGCGATTGACGTAGCCATCCGGCTGCTCGCGGTTGAGGAACTCCTTGAGGTTGGTGAAGCAGTACTGCCAGACACCATAATAAGACAGATAGAGATTCTCGAAGTAGAGATCCCAATCGTAAAACTCGTTGTAGGGATAGCCGGTAAGGAAGGTGCCTTCGACGCCGGAAATATACCGCAGCCCGTGGGCATGGATATCAGCGTTTACAGTGCGAAGACTGTGGTTGAGTTCGGTCCAGTGATCCGCTCCGATTTGATCGTAGAGAATCTTTGCCGCGGGAGTTGCAGCAGCTGGGATGGCCGGGGAAGCGGCGGTTCGCGCCAGCGCGCGCAGAGGTAAAGAATCGCTGCCGAGCAACGCGGATGAACCGATGAGCAGTTTGCGCCGGGTAAGGGACACGGACCACCTCCTCCGCCTTGTAGGGTGGGAACGATCGCCGGACCCCATCAGGGTCAGGTCAGCATACCAGAGGCGCTTGTGCTAAGTCACCTGGAGAATGACGGCGGTGGCCTCGCTTCTGTGTCACGCAGCAGCAACATATCTGCCCACTGCCTCCGCTACTCCAACATTTGCAACTCCAGCGGCTCTGCCCTCATACAGTTCATGGTGCGAATGCGCTCCAGCGACCGCCGCAGCGACGAAGCGGTGCAAGGTTCGACGGTAATTACAAATGGAAGCGCATGTTGCGGGTAGCCAGGCTTCTGTACAATGCCACGAATGTTAATCTTCTCCCTGGCCAGCGCACTGGTAATTTCGGCAACGATACCGGGGCGGTCATCAACCAGAAAGCGAATATAATGCGGAACCTCGAATTCCGCGCTCACCCTCGCCTTGGCCGCAGGCAACTCGACCCGCCGCGAGCCGTGCGCGAGACTGAGTAGATCGCTGACCACAGCAACCGCTGTGGGATGACCACCCGCACCGTGGCCGCTGAAGACCACATCGCCGCCGTAATGGCCGGTCAGGATCACCATATTCTCTGTGCCCCGCGACCAAGCCAGCGGCGAACGCACCGCAACCAGCGTCGGCCCCACGGAGGCGGCAACCTTGCCCTCGGCGCTGTCGGCCCGCGCAACCTGCCGGATGGTGCAGCCCAAATCGTGCGCATAGCTGAAGTCCACAGCGGCAATCGCGGTGATGGGCTGAGGCGCAATCTCGTCGGCATTAACTGCAACCCGCAGCGCTAGCCGCATCAGAATTGCGAGCTTGGCGCGGGCATCAAAGCCTCCCACATCTTCGGTGGGATCGGCCTCGGCATAGCCCTTGGCCTGCGCCTCCGCTAGCGCCGGCGCATACTCTACTCCATCTTCCATCTTGCTCAAGATATAGTTGCAGGTGCCGTTCAGGATGCCTTCGATGCGCTCGATGCGGTCACCGGCCAGCCCCTGCTCCAGGCCTGGAATTATCGGAATTCCGCCTGCCACAGCTGCGCCGTAAAGCAAAAGTCCACCCTTGTCCGCAGCCAACTGCTCCAGTTCGACTCCTTGAACGGAGATGAGCCTTTTGTTGGCTGAGACTACACTCTTGCCGGCGCTAAGCGCCTTGCGTATCCAGCTTCCAGCAGGCTCAAGGCCGCCAGCCAACTCCACAATCACATCCACATCCGAGGTCAGCACGACCTCCGCGTCTTCGCTCCACACAACACTCGCGGGAAGCCAATCCACACGCCGCTTAGCCAAACTGCGGACATACACATGGGTCAGTTCCAGGCCTGCCGGTTTGGATTCGACCAGAATCCGCGCCACCGAAGTTGCCACCGTTCCAAAGCCAAACAAAGCAATACGCAGGGGGCGCTTACCGGCAGATTCCCGGGCTGAGATTTCATGGGGCAGAGCAGAGAAATTCGACTGGGACACGGCATTTCCTCTTGAGAGCGGATGGAAGTTCGCAATAAACCGATGATACTTGACCGAGCGTCGCAGCAGGTCACGCTCATCTTCAGCAGCGGATATGCGGTGTATATCGCGGCAGAACGTATCATATTGTGGAATTATTTCTTAGGATTCTCTAATGTTTTACCGGCGTTCTCCGATGAAACTGATGTAGTTAATCACCCCATTGGAGGAATCATGCACATTATCCACTCTTGCCTTAGTAACGTTCGCGCGCGGCGTGTTGCGGTAAGGCTGATGCAAACAGCCGCGCTGGCGATGATCGTTTTGCTGGCGAGTCAAGCCCTGGCAGCCAGCAATCGCGAAGTTCAGTCGCGGGTTGCACCGGTTTATCCGGAGCTTGCCAAGCGTATGAAAATTACCGGCATCGTCGAGGTTGAAGCCACCGTTGATCCCGACGGAAAGGTAATTGGCGCCAAAGCGATCAGCGGGAGTACTGTCTTGTCGCCTGCCGCCGCAGAGGCCGTGCGCCACTGGAAATTCGCGCCCGGAGCAGAACAATCGACCGTGGACGTGCACGTGAATTTTGCTCTCGGCGGATAGCTCGAAGCTGCGGCTTCGCCGGTACGAAATCTGAAAACTGATCAGATGGGGAGAGCGGGGCTATGAGCCGGCCTCCCCATGGATGTTTTGCCACAAAATTGTTCGTGGAAATTTGCAGATTATTTATTAGATTTGATTATGATGAAAATCCATGAGCGGAATATTTGAGAAACTCAACCTGAAGGATCAGCAAGAGATCCTCGTCCTTCGCGCGCCCGACAGCTTCCTACCAGAGATGGCGCAGTTACCCGTACTCACCATTCACCACCATATTGAATCCGTTCCGCAGATCAGCTTCTTCCTTGGCTTTGTCACACGGCAGAGCGAAGTTGATGCACTGGCCTCAGCGGTAGCCGCTCGCGTCAAAGATGATGCGACGGTGTGGTTCGCCTATCCCAAAACCACTGCGAAGAAGTACTCCTGCAACTTCCGTCGCGAAACCGTCTGTAAGACCCTGAAGACTCTGGGCTTCGACTCCATGCGCTCGGTTTCCATCGATGAGGACTGGACCGCGCAGCGCTTCAGGCGCGTCGGGTACGTCGAATCCGCCGACAAAGGCCATGGATTATCCATTCAAACAACCGAACCGGCCACACTGGCCGCCGAAAAAACCACGGAGGAAATCTTATGCAAAGCATCCCCACGCGATTGCGCACCGCGCAAGCCGAAGTCCACAACGCGGCGCACGACCAGGATTTAGTAGAAGTTCCCAAGCGCGCCAGACTCGATCGCGAGGCAGAGAATCAAAAGATTCACATGCATCGCACCAAGCACGGCGAAGATCGAATTGAACGCGAAGCCTGAGCGAACGAGTTCGACACTCACCCGGACGGATTTTTCTCTCACGCTGATCGACTCAAAGGCCCGCCTGCCGAAGCAGGCGGGCCTTTGCCGAAAAGCCTAAAATTCTTACCGGTGACCGCCGCCATGGCCGCCGCCGCTGAAGCCTCCACCGTGGCCTCCACCGCCGCTAAACCCGCCACGCGGTGCCGCATATCCGCGTCCCCCGCCGACGCCTCCACCGCGGCCAACAGTGTTTCCTCGTCCCACAACTCCACCGCTCACGCCGCGTGCCGCAAAACCGCGCCCGCCGTAGCCGTAGCCATGACCGTACCAGCCTCCCCGGCCATACCAGCCGCGGTGATACCACGGTCCTGCGCCGATAAAAAAGCCACCGTAGAACCAGCCCGGCCCGTACCAGCCGTAAGGCGCGCAGGCATAGGGATAATACGGGTAATAGCCCCAGGAGCAGACCGGAGGTCCGTAGACGATGGGGGCGGGAACCAGCGCCGGACCAACGCCAACCTCCTCCACCACATCCTGCGCCATCGCCGTTGCCGCAAACGGCAGAGCCAGCAGCATTGCCAACAAAACCATGCGTGTATTCCGCATAAATCCTCCTTGTGCTTCCTCGCCCTCAGCACTGCCGGCTCCGGGCTTCTGCTCCCATCCGGCTTCTGTTCTCTCAGACAACATTCCGGCGCGAAAGTTGCGGTCTATCTCAAGAATCTTCTCGGCACAGGCAGAATTCCGCTTACAGCAGTTTGCCCGCCGCCAGATCGCGGATCAGCCCGCGGTCGGCAGCCAGGAACTCATAGCCGGACAACTCCGCAAATTTTACCCAGCGTACCTGGTGGTAGATGCGGCTTTCAATCTCGCCGGCGAACTCGCGCACCGCAAAGAACTGCAAATCCACCGCTCCGCCGTGGCGATAGTTGTGGCGGACATGAGTGACGCGTGGGCCGATGATGGCGCGAATCCCCAGTTCTTCGTCCAGTTCACGCGCCAAGGCCTCTTCTGGGCTTTCGCCCTGCTCGATCTTGCCGCCGGGAAACTCCCACAGCAGCGCCATCGGCTGATCCGGACGGCGCTGGCCAATCAGAACCTCGCCGTCGCGCACAATCAACGCTGCCGCCACAAAGCGGAGGGCAAATCCGGCAGGCCGGACTTCGGGTTGCGGCTTGGTCTCTTCCACATTCCTAGTGTAAATGCAAGAAAAGGTTATAGAAAACTTACTCGCCTGCCACGGCCGCCTCAGCGCCCTCAGCCGCCGCAGGCCGGAAGTAGCCCCAACCATTCTTTGCCGCCGCCGCTATCAGCGTTGGCGAAGGATTCACAGGATAGGCGCAGCGCGCAATCTCCAGCATCGCCAGGTCGTGAAAAGAGTTACCGAAGACCGCATCGGGGCGGGAGAGACCCACGCGCCGCAGCGCAACAGCCTTGCCCGCGCCTGTGGGTACATCCACAATCTCGCTGGTAATGAGGCCCGCCGCGACGCGTATCTCGGCGGCCAGCACGCGCTCCGCGGGAATGCCAAAGTCTCGCACTCCTTCGCTGACAATCCACTTATTGGTGGAACTAACAGCCCACAGTTCCACGCCAGCCTCGCGCAGCCTGCCCACCAGCGCCGCCATCTCCACAAAGATGCGCGGCTGGATAAACTGGCTCACGTAGCACGCAGCCGCCACGCGTAGCTCCTCGTCGCGCAGCCCCGCGTACATCTGCACCATCTCGCCGCAGATCTCCACCTCGCTCACCGTGCCCGCCCGGTAGCCGCGATAACGCGTGTCGATCCAATCGCTGGTGGAGCGCGAAACCAGCCCCTGATCGATGGACCAGCGCATAAAGCCGTTGCCGGAGTCGCCGCCCCACAGAGTACCATCGCAATCAAAGACCGCGACCTTGGGGTTGCCGTTAAAAACCTGCCGCTCAAACTCCTCGGCACTCCATGGGGTAATTTCAATCACTGAGCCTGTCAATCGTTCCTCTTGTCCTGCTTGATAATGTGTCCCTCTCTATTCTCTTTCAAATCGCATAATTTTGCACGTGAAGGTTCGATGAAGCAGTTGATCCCCGCCCTTTGAAGAATCGCCGGGATGGACACAGGACTGCTGTTATTTTGCGGGGTTGACCGGTCGAAGCATAAGCGATCGATTCTCGCTGATGCTCATCAGTGCATACACTCTTTGAATTCGCAATAAATCTAACTGGAGCCAAGTAAAGCAAAAGGAACTTCTTGTCCTACCGAAAGGACTTCACGGCTCTCCAGTCCATCTCTCCTTGCTTGTTACCGAAACCAATAAAGAGTATCCCGCCGGCACCGCCGATGACAGTCCGGATGGAAGCACCCGTAATGAGATACCTGCAAATTCGATTTTGTTTTGAATCCAGGAATCATCGTACCCAAAGGCAGCAAACCTTCGATGGAAAACTGACAACTAACCACGGAAAACTGTAAGCTGGAGTTAGCCCATGAAGCAGACCCTCACACGCCTCGCGCTCACCCTTCCAGTTGTTTGGCTGGTGGTTTCACTGGTCTTTTTCCTCATTCATCTCGTCCCCGGCGACCCCATCCAGATGATGCTCGGCGAGGGCGCCGCTCCTGCCGATGTTGCGAAGATGCGCCACGATATCGGCCTCGACCTGACCCTCGGCAAGCAGTACGTGTGCTACTGGCATGGTGTTTTCCACGGCGACCTTGGCAACTCCATCCGCCTACACAACTCGGTCGCTCACCTGATAGCCGCACGCTACCCCTATACTCTGACTCTCACCCTCACCGCGCTTGGCCTCGGCCTGTTGTTAGCT
>Ga0181529_10004012_pt1 | contig 16252 bp, 12 predicted proteins | sample PEATcosm2014_Bin_36_FD_119763 | JGI IMG/M metagenome (GOLD analysis project Ga0181529, IMG submission 119763) | Peatland microbial communities from MTU Mesocosm Facility, Houghton, MI, USA - PEATcosm2014_Bin10_30_metaG | ecosystem: Environmental > Terrestrial > Soil > Wetlands > Peat | place...
GCGGTGCGGGTTCGTTCCCATATGCGTACCGGCACCGGGGCCACGCTGGAGTTTCCGTTCCGCGAGGGAGCGGTGACGCTGGCTAAACTGCTGCGGCCGGCGAATGGCAAGCTGAAGCTGTTCGCGGCGCGCGGCGTGGCCATCGCACCCGGAGTGGAAACGCGCGGCAGCGTGGCGGAAGTGCGGCCGGAACCCTCGGCGGCGGCGTTCCTGGAAAAAATGATGGAAGAGGGCGTGGAACACCACGTCGCCCTGGTCCCCGGGACGTGGACGCGCGAACTGCGGCAATTTTGCGACTTCACCGGGGTGGAATACGTCCCGGTCTCCGCTGAGCCTCACTAGCCGGACCGCGGCGTTGCGACATGATGAAAACCCGCTATAAAGTCCTCCTATATCTGTTTTTGGTGTCGACCATCAGCTACCTGGACCGCGTCTGCCTGTCCGTGGCCGGGCCCTCGATCCAGTCGCATCTCGGTTTGCGGCCGGACCAGTGGGGATGGGTGGTCGGCTCGTTCGTTCTGACTTACGCATTGTGCGCCATGCCGACGGCCTCCCTGGGAGACCGCTACGGCGCCCGCAAGGTCCTGACCCTGATTGTGCTGTGGTGGTCGGCCTTCACTTTCCTTACCGGCGCGGCGATTGGTTTTCGGATGCTTCTGGTCACCTCGCTGCTGTTTGGAATCGGCGAATCCGGAGCCTACCCAAATGCCACGGGAGCCATTTCCCGATGGTTCCCCAAGCCGAGCGCGCCCGGGCGGTGGGAGTAGTCTGGATGGCCGCACGCATTGGCGGCGCGCTGGCGCCGATCGTCGTGGTGCCGATTCTGAAGGCCTACGGATGGCGGACTCCTTTCTTTGTCTTCGCCTGCATTGGCCCGTTGTGGGCCGCCCTCTGGTATGCGTCGTACCGGGACAACCCGGCTGAGAAGAAAGGGGTGAAAGCAGCCGAACTGGAGGAACTCCGGAAAGAGCCGCAGAGCACCGCGCCCCGGGGCGCGACGTGGGCTATGGTGCTGTCGAATCGCAACGTCCAGTACCTCATGGCGATGTATTTCGCCTACTGTTTTGGCGGCTATTTCTACCAATCGTGGCTGCCTACTTACCTGGTCAAAGGACGCGGCTTCACCCAGGAGCAAATGGCTATCTGGTCATCGCTGCCGTTCGTTTTGGGCGCTTGCGGCAACCTGATTGGCGGCGCGACCAGCGACTGGCTGGGAAAGAAGTACGGGTTGAAAATCGCCCGGCGGACCGTAGGCGCGGCAGGCTTGGGGCTGGCAGGGCTGCTTGAGCTAATGGCTGTTGTGACGCGCCACGGCACGCTGGCGGCGATCTTTCTGGCCTTCGGCTTCGGTTTCATGGACTGCATGATGCCGGCAAGCTGGGCCACCTGCCTGGACATCGGCCGCAAGTACGCCGGAACGGTCAGCGGGGCGATGAATATGGCGGGCCAGGCTGGCTCATTCCTCTCCTCGATTGTCTTCGGGTACCTGGTCCAGGCGTTTCACAGCTATGACCTGCCCCTGGTGGCAATGGCCATAGCGCTATTCATCGCCTCGTCGCTCTGGTGGCGGATCGATCCCACCAAACCGCTCGTTCCCGCAACGGCTTGCCAGGGGTGACATCTCCCGTAGGCCGCATTTCCCGTCGCGCCGGCCGATCCGCAGGCCGCACGGGAAGACCGGCCCGTGGTAGCGCACGCGGCGAACCGGCGTTGTGGCAGGGATTGGTGTTCCCGAAGAGGATCGAGAACTGGCCGCTGACGGCGGCAGATTGATAAGGCACGCCCGGCTTAGTCGGCTAATAAGCTCCCGTGCCGGAAAGCGTGCCGGAATGCGTGCCGGAACGCCGCGCGCCGGCGCCTGGCCGGACGCGGTGTGCTAGTCTGGTCTACCGGCATGGACTGCATAGAGGCTTTGAAGACGCGGCGATCGGTTCGCGCCTACACGGGCGAACCCGTTTCGCGAGAGGTGATCGAAGATATCATCGACTGCGGCCGCCTGGCCGCCACGGCAATCAACATCCAACCCTGGGAATTTGTGGTGGTTACCGAAAAGGAAATGCTGCGCGCGATAGCCCGAGCGGCGGACTTCGGAAGCTTCATCGCGCAGGCGGCGGCTTGTGTGGTGGTGCTGTCGAAGGATACCAAGTACTACCTGGAGGACGGCTGCAACGCCAGCCAGAACATACTTGTGGCTGCGCGGGCGCATGGCTTGGGCGCCTGCTGGGTGGCCGGGGACAAGAAGCCTTACGCCGGGACGATCTGCCAGTTGGTGGGCGCGCCCGAGGGCTATAAGTTAATCAGCCTGCTCTCGATCGGGCGGCCGGCCGAGGAGCCCCGCAAGGACAAGCGGCCGCTTGCCGAGGTGCTCCACTGGGAGCGGTTCTGACGGTGCGAACGCGGCCATCCGGGGAGGAAGCATGAAGAAACTGATCAACGATCCGCAGGATGCGGTGCGGGAGTCCCTGGCGGGGCTGGCTCTGGCGCATGCCGATATTCTGAAGGTTTGCCTGGACCCGGTGTACGTGGTGCGGGCTGACGCGCCGGTCGCGGGCAAGACCGGCATCGTGTCGGGCGGAGGCAGCGGCCACGAACCTCTGCACACGGGGTTCGTCGGCAAAGGCATGCTGGATGCCGCTTGTCCCGGCCAGGTGTTCACTTCTCCGACCCCGGATCAGATCGAAGCCGCTACGCGCGCCGTTGACGGCGGAGCGGGCGTGCTCCATATCGTCAAGAACTACACCGGCGACATCATGAATTTCGAGATGGCAGCGGAGCTGTGCCAGGCGGACGGCATCGAGGTGCGGGTCGTGGTCATCAGCGACGACGTTGCCGTGGAAGACAGCCTCTACACCGCGGGCCGCCGCGGCGTTGGGACCACGGTTCTGGCGGAGAAGCTGTGCGGAGCGGCGGCCGAACGCGGCTACGATCTGGCGCGCGTGCAAGCGCTCTGCCGCAGGATCAACGCGAACGGGCGTTCCATGGGGATGGCCCTGACTTCCTGCACCGTGCCCGCCGCCGGCAAACCCACTTTCGAGCTGGGCGAGAATGAGATGGAAATGGGCATCGGCATCCATGGCGAACCGGGGCGCGAACGTATGCCCCTGCTGCCCGCCGCGGAATTGACCGAGCGCATGGCAGCGACGGTCCTGGCGGACCTGCCGTTCCGCAGCGGCGACCAGGTCATTGCCATGGTCAACGGCATGGGTGGCACGCCTTTGATGGAGCTGTATCTGATCTACGCGGAGTTGGAGCGGGTCCTGCGCGGGCGGGGAATCCGCGTTGAGCGGCGCCTGGTGGGAAATTACATCACCAGCCTCGATATGGCCGGCTGCTCCACCACGCTGCTGAAAGCCGATGACGAGATGCTATCGCTATGGGACGACCCGGTACTCACGCCGGGGTTGCGATGGGGGATCTGAGCGAATGGCCGTGGGCAAGCAGGAAGTGCTGAACTGGCTGGGAGCCCTGCAGCAGGTCTATGCCGGGAACCGGCAATGGCTCACGGAATTGGACTCGGCCATCGGCGATGCCGACCACGGAATCAACATGGACCGCGGCTTCACCGCGGTGAAAGCGGAGCTGGCAGCTCAGGCTCCGGCCGATATCGCTGCCGTCTTCCGGAGCGTGGCCACCACCTTAATCCGCCATGTAGGGGGCTCCGCCGGGCCGCTCTACGGCACCTTCTTTCTGCGCGCCGCCGCGGCCTGCGGCGGGAAAACCGAAATCGCGGCGGCCGATGTGGTGACACTGTTCCAGACGGGCATCGAGGGCATCGGGCAGCGGGGCAAAGCGGCTGCCGGCGACAAGACCATGCTGGACGCCCTGCTTCCGGCCTTGGACGCGATGCGTGAGGCCCTCGCCGGCGGGGGCAGCTTGTCGGCCATCCTCGACCAGGGAGCGGCAGCGGCCAAAGCCGGGATGCTGGCGACGATTCCCATGCAGGCGCGCAAGGGCCGGGCCAGTTACCTGGGCGCGCGCAGCATCGGCCACCAGGATCCGGGAGCGACCTCGTCCTACCTGTTGCTCCAGGCCGCCGCGGACACGTGGCGCGCATGATCGGCCTGGTCATTGTTTCGCACAGCGCCCGGCTGGCCGAGGGCGTATGCGAACTGGCGCGGCAGGTGGCGCAGGACAAGGTGCGGATCGCGGCTGCCGGGGGCACTGGCGATCCCGCAAACCCCATCGGCACCGATGCTTTCCAGGTGCTCCAAGCCATCGAGTCGGTCTACAGTGAGGACGGGGTGCTGGTTCTCATGGACCTCGGCAGCGCTGTGCTGAGCGCCGGGACAGCGATCGAGCTTTTGGGCGAGGCGCGGCAATCGCATGTGCACCTGTGCGCCGCTCCGCTGGTGGAGGGAGCCGTAGCGGCAGCCAGCCTGGCCGCCGCCGGGGCCAGCTTCGCGGAAGTCGCCCGCGAGGCGGGCAACGCGCTAGCCGGCAAAGTGGCGCAGTTAGACTCGACGGCCGAGGAACCGCAGCCTGCCGGCGAAGAGGGCGCAAGCGGTGAGCAAGCGCAACCCATCGGCCAGGGGGGCGAAGGCAAGGGGCGACCGAAGTCTACCGGCCAGGCGGGCGCAAGCGGCGAGCAGCCGCAGCCTGCCGGCGAAGAGGGCGTAGGCAGCGAGCAAGCGCAACCCATCGGCCAGGGGGGCGAAGGCAACGGCCGGCCGAAGCCTACCAGCCATGTGGGCGCAAGCGGCGAGGAACCGCAGCCTGCCGGCGAAGAGGGCGCAAGCGCCGCCGCGGAAGCCGCCGGGCCCTGCGAGCAGGGGCGGGTCACGCTCCCCAACCGTCTCGGACTGCACGCCCGGCCGGCGGCGCAACTCGTTCGCCTGGCGCGGCGCTATCGGGCGCGCGTGACACTGGAGAACATGACCCGCCCGTCCGCTCCGGCCACGGGCGACAGCATCAACGGCGTCCTGAGCCTGGGCGCGCGGCAGGGACATGAGCTGCGGATCTGCGCGCAAGGTCCCGAAGCGCGCGAGGCGCTGGCTGCGCTGACCGGTTTCCTCGCATCGGGCTGCGGCGATAAAGACAAAGGCGAACCGGCCGAGGTCCTTCCACCCCGCCAGCCGCTGCCACTGGCTCCGCCTTCTCCACAGCAGCTCGGCGGCATGCCGGCGTCCGCCGGCATCGCCATCGGCCCCCTCGTCAGGCTCCGGCACGCTGCCCCGGAGCTTGCGCCGCGCGCCATCGGGAATCCGGAGACGGAGCGGCAACGCCTGATGTCCGCCATCAAGGGCGCGCAGGAAGAGACACGGGCGCTCTACGAATGGTCCAAAGCTCACCTCGGCCCGGAGGAAGCGGGCATCTTTGACGCGCAGTCGCTGTTTCTCGAAGATCCGGAGCTGGTCCGCGGAGTCGCGCGCCGGCTGGTGGAAGACGGCGTCAGCGCGGAGTCTGCCTGGCAGGCGGAAACCGGCCGGCTCGCAGACCGTCTTGGCGCCCTGGACGACACCTACCTGCGGGCCCGTGCGGCCGACGCGGCGGATGTCGCGGCACGGGTATTGCGAAGGCTTACCGGGCAGATGGGCGGCCCTCCGGTTCTGCACGAGCCGGCGATCCTGACGGCGCACGATCTGACACCTTCCGAGGTCAAGGACTTCGATCCGGCGCTGGTCCTGGGATTGTGCCTGGAGACGGGCAGCTCGAGCGCACACAGTGTGATCCTGACGCGGGCCATGGGGATTCCGGTGGTTGTGGGATTGGGCCCGGGGATCTCCGCGCTGGCCAATGGAACGATGGTGGCGATGGACGGCGGGCAGGGGATGGTTTGGATTTCACCGGATGCCGGGCAGGTGCAGGCGCTCGAAGCCCGCCGCCAGGATTGGCTGGCCGCTCGCCGCGCGGCGGAACTGGAGCGTCTGAGACCCGGAGCGACGCGCGACGGGCGACGCGTTCGTGTGCTCGCCAATATCAGCGGTGTTGCCGAAGCGGCGGAAGCCGTGGCCTGCGGCGCCGAAGGAGTGGGCGTCCTGCGCACGGAGTTTCTGTTCCTCGGCCGCACGGCCGCACCGGGCGAAGAGGAACAGTTAGCCGCGTATCGCGCCATCGCCGAGGGGCTGGAGGGGCGCCCGCTGAGCATTCGCACGCTCGACATCGGCGGCGACAAAAGCCTGTCCTACGTGGATATCGGCGAGGAAGCCAACCCGTTCCTCGGCTGGCGGGGCATTCGCGTGACGTTGAGCCGGCGCGACCTGTTCCGCACCCAGCTCCGCGCCATCCTGCGGGCGGGCGCGGCGCACGCGGTCGAGCTGCTGTTGCCGATGATCGCCTCGCTGGACGAGGTGCGCGAGACCAAAGCCATGCTTCGCGAAGCGGAGGCGGAGCTGGCGCGGGAAGGCCTTCCTTTCCGGAAGAATATCAGGATCGGCGTCATGATCGAAGTGCCCGCGGCCGTGGCCATCGCCGGCCTGTTGGCCCGCGAAGCCGGCTTCTTCAGCATCGGCAGTAACGATCTGATCCAGTACTGTATGGCTGCCGACCGGACGAACTCCCGCGTGGCGCCGATGGCGGACCCCTTTCAACCCGCCGTCCTGCGCATGATCCGGCAGACCATCGAGGCGGGCCGCGGAGGGGGAATCGGCGTGACCCTCTGTGGCGAGCTGGCCGCCGATCCTCTGGCCACCCCGCTTCTCCTTGGTCTGGGCCTGGACGAATTCAGCGTCAGCGCGCCCCTGATTCCCGAGCTCAAGCGGGCTATCTCGTGTTGGAGCGCGCCGGAAGCCGAAGGGCTGGCGCAGGAGGCGCTCGCCATGGACTCCAGCCGGGATGTGAGGCGGCTTCTTCTCGCCGCCGCCGCCGATCGCCGCGGACGGCCCTGATGCAGTTGCGGGCAGGCCGCGGCGCCGTACCGTGTGCCGGGGTGCCTCGGCACTCGCGAGGGATGGCGCTGTTCCGAATTGAATTACGGCGACGTATTGTGGGACAGGCCTCCCGGCCTGTCGTCGCGCCGAAGGCGCGCTCCGTCCGCGGGACAGGCCGGGAGGCCTGTCCTACTCAACGCCACAGAATACGTGGCTGTATTTTGGAAAAGGTATGCTCAGCCGATGCCGGCCGGCCACTCGTTTCCCACACCGCTTAAGCGCCAGCCTGCGCCAGGCGCGATCGGCAGACACCCGCGCTACCATTAGGAGTATGCGCTCTCTCTCAGCCGTACTCTTCACGATTGCCTCACTCGTCCCGCTGGCGGCCCAGGATCTCAAACCCAAAGACGTCCGCGAGGCGGCCAAAGGGGGCACTGCGGCCATCCCCAAGCTGCAGGGATATCTTAAGAACCAGCCTCCCGACATCCGCGCCGAGGCGGTCAAGCAGCTCACCCAGATCGGCAACGCCCAATGTCTCGATCCGCTAATTCTGGCCACCCAGGACGACGACCCCGAAATCCAGGTACTCGCCACCGACGGACTGGTCAATTTCTACTCACCAGGCTATGTCAAAACCGGTCTCAGCGGGTCGCTACGGAAGGTCGGGACCAGCATCAAGGGCAAGTTCACCGACACCAACGACCTGGTGATCGACGCGTATGTGGTGGTGCGTCCCGACGTGATTTCCGCGATCGCCAAGCTGGTTACCAGCGGGGTGAACTCGGACGCGCGCGCCAATGCCGCCCATGCCATAGGCATCCTGCGTGGCAAAGCCGCGGTCCCCGAATTGGTTGAAGCCGTCCACTCCAAGGACAGCGATGTGATCTACGAAGCGCTGGTGGCTTTGCAGAAAATCCGCGACGAATCGGCCGGTCCGAGTATCGCTTTCCGCCTGCACGACCTCGACCCTAAGGTGCAGATTGCGGCCATCCAGGCTACCGGGGTCCTGCTCAACAAGGCGGCCGTGCCCGACCTCATCGACGCATTCAACCGCAGCCGCGACGCCAAAGTGAAGCGCGAAGCGCTCGGCGCCATCGCCATGTTGCCGGTGGACACGAGCCGCTCTTTGTACGCGCAATACCTGCACGACAAGGACGACCGCCTGCGCGCCGACGCCGCCGAAGGCTACGCGCGGCTGCGCAACCCTACCGATCTGCCCATGATCGAGAAAGCCTGGCAGGACGAGACCAAGCCGGCGCCGCGCCTCTCGCTGGCCTTCGCCCAGGTGATGTTAGGCAAAACCGAGCTGAGCGAATTGAGCCCCTTGCAGTACGTCGTGAACAACCTGGACTCCGCGGCCTATAACGGCGTGGCATTGCCGTTTCTGGTGGAGCTGGCGCGCGATGCGGCGGTGCGGCAAGCGCTCTACCCCGCGCTGGGAACCGCCACCAAGGATGAGAAAATCGGCCTGGCCCGCGCACTCGCCCGCAGCGGCGACAGCGGAAGCGTGGCCCCGCTCGACAAGCTGAGCCGGGACAGCGACCCGGCCGTGGCGCAAGAGGGTCTGCGGGCCCTACGCAGCCTGCAAAGCCGGTTGTAACTACTTGGCCTTCTTCTGTTTCTGCTGACCGACGCGGACTTTGAAGTGCAGCACCTTGGATTCCTGGAACGCCTTGTGATCGTGGCGCGCCACGGCATCGGCCAGGTACTTGTCCACATCCGCGTCCTTCGGCAGGACGGACATCAGGGTGAAATTGTCGTTGCAGGTCGGGCAGAAGGGCCGGAACCGCTTCACATTCGGGATTGCCATAACTTTTTCCAGTGTACCAGAAAGCGGGCAAGGCGCAGCTTTCAGCGGGCAGCGGTCAGCTTTCAGCATTCAGCGCCCGGCCGTGGCCGGTCCGGGGTTTTCGCGGGTCCCGGTGCCCCGCCACGGCCTGGCGCGCTGGGTGACGCGCGGCCCGATCTCGACCCCAAAGAATGCGTCAGGGTATTTATGAAACGGTGTACTAAGCTATAACCCCGCCCCATACACCGGGATCGCCGCGCCGGTGATTTCCGCGGCGTCGTCCGAGGCCAGGAACACCGCCAGCGCCGCCAGTTTCTGCGGCGAAACCCACTTCGCACGGTCCCCGCCGGGGTCGGAGGCGCGATTGGCTGGGGTATCGATGGTTCCAGGCAGAATCACGTTGGCGGCGATGCCGGCAGCGCGGTTTTCGAGCGCCGCCGTTTTCAGCAACGAGACCAGCGCGGCTTTGGAAGCCGCGTACGCCGCGATGTTGGCTGCCGGCTCCACGCCGGCCCGGCTGCCGATGGCCACGATTCGCCCGCCCTTTTGCCGCCGCATGTGCGGGATCGCGGCCCGCAGAATGTGGAATGCCGCCCGCAAGTTGAGGTTCATCATCCCGTCCCAGGTGGCGTCATCGGTTTCGTGGATGGGGCTGCCGCCGGCAAAACCGCCGGCCACGTGGATCAGGGCGTCGATTCTGTCAAACCGCTCCACCGTGATGGCGGCGAGGCGGACGGCGTCCTCGGGCTTAGTCAGGTCCGCCGCGATGCCGGCGAACCGCGGATGGGGAAATGCGCTGTCGTCGATCTTACGCGACGATCCTACAACCTGCGCCCCGGCTTCCAGGAAGGCTTGGGTTACATATGTGCCCAGTCCGCCCTGCGCGCCGGTAATTAAGACTATCCGGTTATCGTTCATGGCAGTTGTGCAGCCTTGGCGCTGCCGTAATACAAACTATTAAAGAGTAACTTATAAGTTCCGTGGGACTGGTCGCGGAAATTCACTTCGGGGCCCAGCAGCACCACTTTGCCCTCGCCCACCGTAGTTTCGGCTACGGCCGTGCCGCCATCGAGATACTGCTGGCCCCATGCCCAGCCGCTATCCAGAACCTGCTTGCCGGAGAACCACCCCACGGGCGTTGTGCGCTCGAATTCCACCGTTGGCTGCAGCTTGAAAACCGGGCTGTCGTCGAAGAACACGTCCACTTGCTTAGGCATGCCGAAGGCCAGCGGATTGGTGTTATCCACGGTCATCTTGAGCAGCGAACCGGGTACGTAGAACTTATCGGCGGGCAGATTCCGCTCGCGGCCGTCCGCACCCATCTCGGTAAGATAGTTAGTCGCAGGCAGGCCGAACGCGGTTGCCGCCGCATGAGTGCTGCTGCCGATTGCGACGATGGTGCCGCCCAAATCCACGAATTTCTTAAGCTGCGGGATGGTGGTCTGCTGGGAAATCCGGCCCTGCATGATGCGATACTCTTCCGGCGCGCTCGAGTTTCCGGGTCCACCCGAGCCACGGCCCCCGCGCCCGCGTCCATTCAGGGTCCCGGCCACGAACACCAGCACGTCGAACCTGCTCTTCAGATCGCCCGAGTCCAGCATGGACGGGTACACCACCTGAAACGGCATCTCGTATTGCTCGAACAGCCAGCGCGTCCAGCCGGACGGTATGCTGCCGCCGTAGGAGTCGTAGAGTCCGATGCGCACCGGCTTCAACCTCAGGGCATCGCCGGCGGGCGCGTTCGTCAGGGCGTGAACCGGTATGCCGAGTTCCTTCGCAGCCTTGTCGAGCACCGGCCGCACCGCCGCGAGAGCCGGTATCCAGAGGGCGCCCGTGCCAATGCTCCTGCCGGCGATGGTCTGCTCCCGCTTGAGCCAATAGACCTCGCCGCCGGCCTGCAGCAGGCGGTTGATCAGGATGAAGGAATTGTCGATCTCGTGGCTGATGAGATAACCGGCGGGGTGCGCGGGGCCGCTGACGGAACTGGCCGGCGGCGGCAGCAGGCCGGGAATCTTCTGAAACGGGCCGTCGAAACCGTCGGGAATCCGGTCGTACTTCACACCCATCTGCATGGCCAGCGTCCAGCCGGTGATGTCGTAGGGGCGATTGGGCGGGCCGCCGGGATAGGCGAAATCGTTGGGGTGGTCCTGCGGCTCGAACATGTCCATGATATGCGGCCGGAAGGCCTGCGCGGTCTTCACCACGTAGGATCCGGCGGGGTAACTCTTGCCGGCCGCTTCGAAGGGCGCTGTGGCCCTCAGACAAGTGATGCCGTTCTTCACGAGCGCGTTGACGAATTCCGTGGCCGTGGGGAAATCGGGCTGGTCCGACGGAATGACGTAACCGCGCGGGTCGCGCATCTTGGGGTCGTGCAGGATAGAGTTGTAAAGCTCCATAGAAACGCTGCCCCCGCCGCCGGCGCCCGAGGCCGCGCCGCCCGCCGTTGCCGCCGTATCGCCGCCCCCGCCGCCGCGTTCCGGATTGGCCGCGCCCGCCGCGGCTTCGAGAGCTGCGATGCGTTTGGGCGTCACGGTCCAGTAGTCCTTACTGCCCTTTTCAATGGAGTTCATTCCCATGCGCCAGATATTGAAGAGCCAGGTTTCGCGGTAGCGCGAAGCGATGTCGAGAATGGCGCGGTTGTTGGTGATTTCGTATTCGATGGACTGCCGGTAGTGCCAGGGCCCGGGCGCGGCCGGCATGGGCCAATCGCCCTGCGGCAACTGCTTGCCGGGGACCAGCGCGATCGAGGTGGGAGTGGGGCTGCCGACGATTTCCGTCAGGATGCCGATCATGTTGTGAAAGTAAGTGACCGTGCGCAGTCCGCCGTTCCACCACGTAGAGTAGTTGGAGCCGCTGCGCATGGCGCTGCCGCCTTTGCCCTCGGCCACCAGGCGGCTGTGCATGGCCGTGCCCACCATTTCGATTCCCAGCGGCACCAGCGGATCGAAATTGTAATTGAAGGGATCGCGGAACGGCGGCATGAAAATCACCGCGCCCGCGGGACCGGTCTGGTGATGGTTATAGACGATCTGCGGAAACCACTCGAGGAACAGTTGGCGATTCATGTTGGTGGTTTCCTTCATGTTGGACATGTAGAAATCGCGGTTGTCGTCGTGGCCGATGTACTTGGCGTAGAGGCGCGGCAGGTTGTCCATGCTGCGCAACTGCGGCTCGCGCAGCGGGCTATCGGCCTTCTCGGCGCCGCGCATGTACCAGTTGGCAATCAGCTCCTGGCCGTCCGGGTTGGCCTGGACGCAGAGGACGATGACGTCGTTGAGGAACCGCATGGTTTCGGGATCGGTGCGGCTCGCCAGTTGGTAGACCATTTCCATGAGTTGCTGCGAGCCCACCGATTCGCTGGCGTGCAATCCGCCGTCGATCCACACCACCGCCTTGCCCTCGGCGGCCAGCGCGTGCGCCTGTTCTTCGCTGACGCCCTCGGCGAGCGCCAGGCTGCGGGAAATCCGCTTGTAGCGGGCCAGGTTCCCGATGTTGGCGGGTGAGGAGAGGATGGCCATCCACTGGTCGCGGCCCTCCTCGGTCTTGCCGATGCTGACCAGCTTCATGCGGTCCGACTCGCTGGCCAGTTTTTTCCAGTACGCTTCGAGCTGGGTATAGTTGGCGACCATATAGTCGTCACCCAGGTTGAACCCGAGGGCCTCCTTGGGGGTGGTGATTTTCGGCGCGGACTGGGCGCACAGAGAGACGGCAGACAGAGCTGCCGCCAGGACGAATGTCCAGCGATGCGGCTCGCGAGTCCTCATGGGTGCCAGTGTACCAAGGGCCGCGGCGGTCCGGACCGCCGCCGGCTTGCCGCGCGCCTGATTGTCATTCACCGGCTAGTCGCATGCAGCTTCCAGCGACCCGGCGTCGCATGTGCCGGCTTGCCGCGCCAGGGCTTGTCACGCGCCGGCCGCAGCACGCAGCCAGTAACGCCCCCACGTCGCGCATGCCAGCATGCCGGGCGTGGCGGCTTCTCACGCCTGCGGGTTTTCGCGTGTCGGACTGTCGCGCACCGGCATGCCGCGCACGCTCCCTTGCCACGCGCGTCGGCCTGCCGCGGGCCAGCTACAATAGTGCCGATGAACCGGCTAGATGAATTGCGATACCGCCGCGCGGCCGCCGAAGAGGGCGGAGGGCCGGAGCGGCGCGCCCGGCAGCACCGGGAAGGTAAGCTCTCCGTGCGCGAGCGCATCGAGATCCTGCTCGACGAGAACTCCTTCGAGGAGCTCGATAAGCTGGTCACCCACCGGTGCCGCGACTTCGGCATGGGCGACCAGGCCATCCCCGGCGATGGTTTCGTCACCGGGTACGGCCACATCGATGGCCGTCTGGTCTACGTGTTCGCGCAGGATTTCACCGTGTTCGGCGGGTCGCTTTCGGAAGCCAACGCGCAGAAAATCTGCAAGGTGATGGACCTCGCGCTGAAAACCGGCGCCCCGGTGATCGGTCTCAACGATTCCGGCGGCGCGCGCATTCAGGAAGGCGTGGTGTCGCTGGCCGGCTATGCCGACATCTTCCTGCGCAACACCCTGGCGAGCGGCGTGGTGCCGCAGATTTCCGCCATCATGGGGCCGTGCGCCGGGGGCGCAGTTTACTCCCCCGCCATCACCGATTTCGTCTTCATGGTGGACCGGACCAGCTACATGTTCGTGACCGGTCCCGACGTCATCAAGACCGTCACCCATGAAGACGTGACTAAGGAAGAGTTGGGCGGCGCCATGACGCACAACGCCACCAGCGGCGTGGGCCACTTCACGGCGCACGACGATGCCGAGTGCCTGCGCATGATCCGCGAGCTTGTCGGCTACCTGCCGCAGAACAACCGCGAGGACCCGCCGCGCCGCGCGACCAACGATTCGCCGGACCGCGCCGACCCCGCGCTCGATACCATCGTCCCGGCGGAATCCAACATGCCCTATGACATTAAGGACGTCATCCACCGGGTGGTGGACGATGGCGAGTTTTTCGAAGTGCACGAGCATTGGGCGCGGAACATCGTAATCGGCTTCGCCCACATGGACGGCCGCTCGGTGGGAATTGTCGCCAACCAGCCGGCGTTTCTGGCGGGCTGCCTGGACATCAATTCGTCGGTGAAAGGCGCGCGATTCGTGCGCTTCTGCGACGCCTTCAACATCCCGATTCTGACGTTCGAAGACGTGCCCGGTTTCCTGCCCGGCACGGGGCAGGAGTTCGGCGGCATCATCCGGCACGGCGCCAAGCTGCTCTACGCCTATTGCGAAGCCACCGTGCCGAAGATCACCGTGATTACGCGCAAGGCCTATGGCGGGGCTTACTGCGTGATGGGCTCGAAGCAGGTGCGCACCGATATCAACCTGGCGTGGCCCACCGCGGAAGTAGCGGTGATGGGCCCCGAAGGCGCGGTGAACATCGTGTATCGCCGCGAGCTGGCGGCGGCCGCCGACACCGATGAGATGCGCCGGCAGAAGATCGCGGAGTTCCGCGACCGTTTCGCCAACCCGTTCGTGGCCGCCGAGCGCGGTTACGTGGACGACGTGATTGAGCCGCGCGAAACGCGCGCACGGGTGATTCGTGCGCTGCGCATGCTGGAGAACAAGGTGGATACCATGCCGAAAAAGAAGCATGGGAATATTCCGCTGTAGGGACTCGGCAACGACGTTTCCACCCCGCTGTGCAAAATGGAGACGCGGCGGTTGCGCCGCACTCGCAGCGAACTGCGCACGGTGTCGGGGGGCACAGACTATCGTCGCTTGGGCCTTGGCGCTTGCCGGCAATCGGGTTTGAAAGTCTCTAAGACCTGCCGAAACACCAAGTCATACAGCGCGAAGTCGCTGGACTTACAGTTCAGCGAAAGCGAAAAGACGGCACCCTTCCTCAACAACCAAATGCTCTCTTCTACCCGGACGTCAGTCCGATCTTCCAGTCTGACCCTCGTCCACACGGCCGGAACCCCCGCGATCTGCGTGGAGCGAGTCTCCTGTACTTCGACTTTCCGGTCCGGTTGATCCCCCAGGTTCTTAAGGTAGTATTGGCCGTTCTCCCGTAACGTCATTGGCGTATCATCGTCGAAATCGCCCGTCAGAAAGCCGCGAGGTTGGCTCGGCAAGGCGCCGACGGTTATCGACACTACCGGTGCCCTGCCGCCCTTCGATACCCGAATGCCAGCACCATCTAAGCTCTCGTTGAGATCCCATCCGGCAGGGTAGCTGACGCAGAACGACCACCGGCTGTTGTGGTACGGCTTCAACTGCACGGCCTCTGCCGGAACTTGCGCCAAGCCGGTAGGAATTTGCGTTAAGGCCATCGCAGGGTCAGACGTTGGCCGATTAGCCGGGTGAGCCGGCCCAGCTTGCATGACGGGCGCATAACAACCTCGATGTTATCGTAGCAAGTGGTCCTCCAATTGCCTTGCTAGGCGCTATGACTCGCCCCGGTAGTTGCGCATGTCTGTTTGCCTGGTTGATCCTATTGAATCTGGCCGAAGCCCAGGACGAATCCGCGGCGGATCGCGCAGCGGCGGCAGCCTTCCAGCGTGTGTCGGGATTGCCGCGCGCCGTGGCGATGCGGCGAATTCCGGCGGAAGACGAGTGGGATCTGGTGGTTGCGCTCGCGTCGGGATATCCTTGCGAACCGGCTCCCCACCCCTGCCCGTGGACCACCAAGGATCGCCTGGGGGTGCTGCTCCAGGACAGGAACCATCCGGACAATGTGCAGACGCTGGCCGTCGAACCGGGTCCGCACGACGACTGCTCGGCACGAATCGAGCACCTGACCGCGGAGGAACTGGTGCTCTCCTGCACGGCCGAGAAGGGGGGCAACTACGAGAATCGGAACTTCGTTTACGATATCCGTGCACGAAAGCTGGTGAGCCATTTCTCGTATCCGCCCTTTTTCGCCGCGCGCGTCTTACGCGGCCGCAACGGGCCGCAATTCGTGATGGCCGATAACCATCGGCTGTTGCTGGTGGATATCGACGCTGCGACGGGCGAACCCCGCGTGGTGCCCGCGGCGGAAGCGCGGCCGGTGCTGGCGCAAATCCCCATGATGGAAAATACCTTCGGGGATCCACTCCAGACACTGCACGTGCCCGCACCGGAACCGGAGCCGCTTGCCGGCTTTGGTCCCGGCCGGCGGTTCCACCTGGCCAAGCTGAAGAACAAGTACGGCTCCGAATACCCCGTCGTGATGGAGGGCCAGAAGGTCTACGCATTGCCGCAGACGGATTTGGAGACGTGGCGGCGGGCGCGGCCCGATGACGCCAAGACCCCTATTCAACCCGACCCGGCGGAGATGAACGAGCAGATGGGGCCGCACCAACTGGAAGACGGGCGCCTCTGGTTCGGCAAGACGTTCTATAACAGCGAAGGGCTCACCGGCGTGGGAGGTTTCGGCTACTTCGACACGGCCACCGCGCGGTACCGTCTCATCGCGCCGCCGGAGATATACGCCTGGTCGGTCTCCGCGATCCTGGTAGAGCCGGCAAGCGTCTGGCTGGCGCTCTACCGCCGCGGCGAGTACGGCAACTATCCCGGCGGCCTGCTGCGCTGGGACCGCAAAGGCGCGCTGGCGCAACATTGGGATGTGGCGGCGGTGATCGTGAATATCACGCGGGCGGGAGAGGCGATCTGGATGGGCACGGTGGACGGAATCGTGGCGTTGCGGGGAGACCAGGTGA
>Ga0181529_10004013_pt1 | contig 16247 bp, 13 predicted proteins | sample PEATcosm2014_Bin_36_FD_119763 | JGI IMG/M metagenome (GOLD analysis project Ga0181529, IMG submission 119763) | Peatland microbial communities from MTU Mesocosm Facility, Houghton, MI, USA - PEATcosm2014_Bin10_30_metaG | ecosystem: Environmental > Terrestrial > Soil > Wetlands > Peat | place...
CCGCGATCTCGGTGCCGCTGCTGCACATCGCCGATGCCGTCTCGGTGGCGGTGAAGGCCGGCGGGTTCAGGCGGCCGCTGCTGCTGGCCACCCAATACACCATGGAGCAGGATTTCTATCTCGGGCGCATGCGCAAGCGCCATGGCCTGTCGGCGCTGGTGCCGGCGTCGGCCGATGACCGCCGCATGGTCCATTCGGTGATCTTCGACGAACTCTGCCAGGGCATCGTGCGCGAAGAATCGCGGGCGGCTTTCCAGGCGGTCATGGCGACCGGCAAGAAGGCGGGCGCGGACTGCGTGATCCTCGGCTGCACCGAGATCGGCCTGCTGATCAGCCAGAAGGACACCGACCTGCCGGTGTTCGACTCGACCCTGCTGCACGCCGACGCCGCGCTCGATCTGGCGATGGCGGAGGCGCCGAAGGTGGCCCGGCAACCGGCGATGGCCGACTAGAAGGAAACCAGGGCGGGGGGAGAGACGGGGTTCGTGCCGGCTCTCCCCCTCCCCCAGCCCCCTCCCACAAGGGGGAGAAGATGGGCGCGTTCGGGTGTAGAACGGGTCCACACGACGGGAGGTGAGCGATATGCCGGCAGCGACGATGAACCATTGGGAACGCGTGACGGCGGCCATCGCGGGTCAGCCGGTCGATCGCGTGCCGGTCAGCCTGTGGCGCCACTTTCCGGAAATCGACCTCGATCCGGCGCAGCTCGCCGAGGCAAGCGTGCGCTGGCAGCGGACCTATGACTTCGACCTGGTGAAATTCATGCCGTCCGGCACCTACGGGGTCGAGGACTGGGGGGCGAAAACCGCCTATCTGGCCTCGCCGATCGGCACCAGGACGGTGATCCAGCACGGACTGACCAGCGCCGAGGAATGGCCCCGCCTGGCCGGGCTGTCGCCGGCGGAGGGCCGGCTGGGCCAGGAGGTCAAGGCGATCGCGCTCGCCGCCGAGGCGCTCAAGGGCGAGGTGCCGATTCTGCAGACGCTGTTCGGCCCCCTGACCACGGCCTACAAACTGGCCGGCGACCGCGTTTTCGCCGACCTCAGGCGCCATCCCGATCTTTTCGAGGCGGGGCTGGCCATCATCGCCGAGACCACGCTGGCCTTCGCCCGCGCCTGCCTGCGGGCCGGGGCGCATGGGGTGTTCTTCTCGACCCAGTGCGCCAGCTACCGGATGCTGAGCGAGGCGGAGCATCTGCGCTTCGGCGTGGCCTACGACCGCCGCGTCCTCGATGGGCTCGGCGACGAATCGCGCTTCACCATGCTGCACCTGCACGGCAACGACGTGATGTTCGACCAGATGCTGGCCTATCCGGCCAACATGGCGAACTGGCATGACCGCAAGGGCGAACTCACCCTGGCCGGCGCGACCAGCCGTTTCGGCGGTCTGCTGGTCGGCGGGCTGAACGAGGACGTGACCTTGCCGCAGGGGCCCATCGAGGCGATCAAGGCCGAAGTGCGCGACGCCATCGCGCAGACCGGCGGGCGTCGCCTGATGATTGCGCCGGGCTGCGTGATCCCGATCGCCACCCCCGAGTCGCACTACCGCGCGGTGATCGAGGCGGTCAGCGAGATGGCGCGCTAGCGGCGGGCCTGGAAGAAGTCGCGCAGCAGGGCGGCGGATTCGCTCTCGCACACGCCGCCCACCACCTCCGGGCGGTGCAGGCAGCCCGGGGCGTCGAAGATGCGGGGGCCGTGCTCCACCCCACCGCCCTTCGGGTCGTAGGCGCCGAACACCAGGCGGCGGACGCGGAAGAAGGCAATCGCGGCGGCGCACATCGGGCACGGCTCCAGGGTCACTACCAGGTCGCAGTCGGTGAGGTGCGGGTCGCCCCGCAGCGCCGCGGCTTCGCGCAGCGCCAGCAGTTCCGCGTGCGCCGTCGGGTCCGAGATTTCCTCGCAGCGGTTGGCGGCACGCGCCAGCACCGCGCCGTCCGGGCCGAGCACCACCGCGCCCACCGGCACCTCGCCGCGGGCGGCGGCCAGCCGGGCTTCGGACAGGGCGATTTGCATCGGAGTCATGCGGCGTTCTTGCTCCTATCCGGTCCGTGGGGCTAGCAAGAGCCCATGAAGAAAAAACCCGTCATCGGCGTCACCCTGGACGCCGAAAAACCCGGCGGCTACTCGAAATTTCCCTGGTACGCGGTGCGCGCCAACTATGCCGAGGCGATCGCCGGCGCCGGCGGCGTGCCGGTCGCGCTGCCACATTTGCCCGCGCTGGCCGAGGACCTGCTGGACCGGATCGAGGCGCTGGTGGTCACCGGCGGCGCCTTCGACGTCGATCCGGCGCTGTACGGCGATACCACCCGCCACACCAGCGTCACCCTGAAGGAGACCCGCACCGCGACCGAGCTTGCCCTGGTCCGCGGAGCGCTGGAACGCGACATGCCGGTGCTGGGCATCTGCGGCGGCGAGCAGCTGCTCGCCGTCGTGCTGGGGGGGACGCTGATCCAGCACATCCCGGCGAGCGTGCCCGACGCGCTGAGCCACGAGCAGCCCAATCCGCGCGATCAGGCCGGGCACGGCGTCGCGGTCGTCCCGGGCACGCTGCTGCACCGCATCGTCGGGGCGGACACAATGCAGGTGAACTCGGCCCACCATCAGGCCGTGCTCGGCCCCGGGCCGCGCGCCGTGGTCGACGCCCGCGCCACCGACGGCGTGATCGAGGGCATCGAGGACACGACCTACCGGTTCTGCCTGGGCGTGCAGTGGCACCCCGAGTTCCTGATCGACCCCGGGGATGCGCGCATTTTCGCCGCCCTGATCGCGGCGGCCGCGCCATGAGCGACCCGCCCGCCGGCGAACGCATCGCCAAATTCCTGTCCCGTGCCGGCGTCGCCAGCCGGCGCGACGCCGAGCGGATGGTGGCCGAGGGACGGGTGAAGCTGAACAACGAGACGGTCACCCACCCCGCCACCTTCGTCACCAAGGACGACCTGATCGTCGTGGACGGCAAGCCGGTCGATGCGCCGGAACGCACCCGGCTGTGGCGCTACCACAAGCCGGACGGGTTGATGACCACGCATCGCGACCCCGAGGGTCGGCCCACCGTGTTCGAGAAGCTGCCGCCGCACCTGCCGCGGGTGGTCAGCATCGGCCGGCTCGACCTCAACAGCGAGGGGTTGCTGCTGCTGACCAACGACGGGGCGCTGGCACGGCGGCTGGAACTGCCCGCCACCGGCTGGATCCGGCGCTACCGGGTGCGGGTGTTCGGGGCGGTCGATCCCAAGGCGCTGGCCGCGCTCGCCAAGGGCGTGAGCGTGGACGGGGTGCGCTACGGCCCGATCGAGGCCGGGCTGGACAGCCGCAAGGGCGACAACTGCTGGCTCACCGTGGCGCTGCGCGAGGGCCGCAACCGCGAGGTGCGCCGGGTGATGGCGCATCTCGGGCTGCACGTGTCGCGGCTGATCCGGGTCAGCTACGGGCCGTTCCAGCTTGGCCAGTTGGCGCGCGGCGCGGTGGAGGAAGTGCCCGGCAAGGTGCTGCGCGAGCAGTTGCCGGCGGAGAAGGCTCAGCGGTGAGAATCGTCGCCGGCGCCTGGCGCGGGCTTTCGCTCGCCTCCCCGCCGGGCGCCGCCACGCGGCCGACCGCCGAGCGGGTGCGCCAGGCGCTGTTCGACATGCTGCTGCACGCCCCCTGGGGCGGCCGCGACCTGGTGGAGGACGCCCAGGTGCTGGACGCCTTCGCCGGCACCGGGGCGCTCGGGCTGGAGGCGCTGTCGCGCGGCGCCGCGCACGCCACCTTTCTGGAACGCGACCGCGCCGCGCTGGCGGCGCTCAACGCCAACGTCGAGCGCTGCCGCGCCGGCGCGCGCGCCACCGTGCTGGCCGCCGACGCCACCAGCCCGCCGCTGGGCCGGCCGTGTTCGCTCATCTTCCTCGATCCGCCGTACCGGCAGGCGCTGGTTCCGGCGGCGCTGGCGGCGCTGGACCGGGCGGGCTGGATCGCCCCGCATGCGGTGGTGGTGGCCGAGAGCGCGCGCGACGAGGCCATCGACATCCCCGGCACCCTGCTGGCCGAACGGGCCCACGGCGCCGCCGGGCTGACCGTGTGGCGCCTCGGCCGATAAGCCGGCGCGCATGGCTGCCATCCGGGCGGACTCATGGCCCGGTGGCGCGTTGCGGCACATTAGGACATCCACACGCCGGAGCGCCCGCAACGGCTCGGCTTTCTGCTACAATGTCGCCTGTCCGGGCCCGCCCGATCCCGCCACGGAGGAAAAATGCAAATTACAGGCATGCTGCACGGCGCCAAGGTGCTGCAGTTCGTCGGCTTCCCCACCGCCGAGGTGCTGGGGCCCGGCGCCACCGAGGATGAGATCAAGGGACTGATCGACCGCCACGGCTCGGTGTTCATCAAACCCGTGTTCAAGGGTGGCATCGGCAAGAAGGGGAAATCCGGCCTGCTCGGCCGCGCCACCGACGTCAAAGGCGCGCTGCGCGAGAAGGAGCGGCTGTATTTCGTCGAGCACCGCGTCGGCAATATCACCGCCAAGGCCAATGGCGTGACCTTCGAGGGCGCCGTGCCGGCCGAGCACGAGGTGTATTTCTCGATCACCGACAGCACGCATTTTCGCGCCCCGACGATGACGCTGACCCACCGCGGCGGCGTCGCGATCGAGGAACTGGACCGCAGCGAACTGCGCCAGGTGCCGTTCGACCCGCTGACCGGGCTGAAATCCTTCGTGGTGGCGAACGCGCTGAGCGAGCTGAACGCGCCGCATGCCATCGTCTCGCCGCTGGTGCAGCAACTGCCGAAACTGTGGGAACTGTTCCACAACTTCGGCATGACCACGCTGGAACTGAACCCGATCCGCATGAGCCCGGACCGCCGGGGCCGGTTGAGCCCGATCGCCTGCGACTTCAAATGCGGCTTCGACCGCGACGACCCGCGCTGGCAACGCCTGGGCCTGCCGGCACGCCTGTTCGCCGTCGATTATTCGGAATTCGAGGCCGAAATCAACGAGCTGCGCACCTACCAGGGGCAGAGCGACGTCTATGTCATCAACGACGCCGGCACCATCCTGGCGCCCACCTTCGGCGGCGGCGCCAACTCGATGGTCACCGAAATGCTGGGCGACAGCGCGATCATCTCGTCGGATTTCGGCGGCAACCCGCCTTATGAAAAGATGAAGGCGGTGGCACGCATCTGCTTCAAGCACTGGCTGGCGCAGAGCAACGTGCTGTTCATCATCGGCGGCAAGGCCAACAACACCGACATCTTCGAGACCTTCCGCGCGATGGCCGATGCCTTGCGCGAGCATTTCAGCAAGCACGGACCGACGCCGCTCTATCTGGTGGTGGGCCGCGGCGGGCCCAACCTGGTGCGCGGCCTCGGCGTGCTGCGCGACACCGCCGACGCGCTCGGCATACCGTACCGCATCTTCGGCTTCGATTCGGACATGAGCGAGGTCGTCGCCTACGCCCGCCACGCCGACCTATGGATGAAGGCGGGCGGGCGCGAACAGGTCGCCCAATCGCTCAACATCGCCGCCTCGCTGGCCGCGGCCTAGGAGCATCGCCATGGACAAGCAGGGCGTCGGCCATTTCAAATACTTCGTCGGCATCAGCTCGCTGGACCAGATCGCCACGCGCGAGGACCGGGTGTGCGTGCTGAACATTCTCGGCGGCGAGTCGAGCGACGTCACCCCGGTCGGCCATGCCTGGTCGGGCGGCAACGTGGTGTTCGGCACCTCGCCGGGCCGCGGCGGCCAGGTGCTGGAGACCCCGATCGGCGACATTCCGGTGTTCGACAACGTCCGCGAGGGAATGGAGGCCGGCCACCACTTCAACTGCGGCGTCGTCTATCTGCCGCCGGCCGGCGCGCGCGACGGCGTCGCCGAGTTGATCCGCGTCAACCCGGAACTGCGCAAGATCTTCATCGTCACCGAGAAGCTGTCGGTCCACGACGCGCGCGAAATCCGCGCCATGGGCCAGCAGCACGGCATCGACATTTTCGGCGGCAACAGCCTGGGCGTGGCGGATTCGTGGAACCAGGTGCGCATCGGCGGCGCGCTCGGCGGCGACGCGCCGGGCGAGGCGTTGCGGCGCGGCTCGATCGCCATCTTCTCCAACTCCGGCAATTTCACCACCACCATGGCGACCTACCTGCGCATGGCGGGCTGGGGCACCACCACGCTGATCTCCAGCGGCAAGGACGTCTACATCCACTACGCCGCGCCGGAGTTCGCCTTCGCGCTGGCCAACGACGCGCGCAGCCGCGCGGCGGTGCTGTATGTCGAGCCGGGCGGCACCTATGAACTCGACGCCCAGTTCACCAAGCCCGTGGTGGCCTGCGTGGTCGGGCGGTGGAAGACCAAGCTGACCCGCGCGGTCGGCCATGCCGGCGCCATGGCCGGCGGCGGCGACGACGCCGCGACCAAGGAAGGCTGGTTCATGGAAAAATTCGGCGTCTCCGGAATCTACACGCCGGAAACGCCGATCTTCTCCGCGCGCGGCGCGGTGGTGACCAACATCGCCCACATCGCCCCGGCGCTCACCGCCATCATGCGCGAGAACGGCGCCCGGCCCGATTTCCCGCCCGAGGGCAACCTGGCGCTGAAGCCGTGGTTCGGGGCCAACCAGGGCCTGCAACTGCCGCCCGAACTCGACCTCAAGGTGGTCGAGGCGGCACCGCCCTACAACGAGCAGATCGCGGCCCTGAACCGCCAGATCGGCTTGGTGTTCCCGCGCCAGAACATGAAGGATGCATCCGGCGCCTCGCAGATGGACGCCAAGACGCAAGTGACCAGCCTGTACGGCACGACGATGATGCAGACCGCCTGCAACCCGTTCGAGGCGAATCTGTTCCTGTCGCTGCTGCACGAACCGGCCGGGCAGAACGACCGCCTACTGGTCAATCTGGTGGTGGCCGCCGGGGTGAACCTGCACGGCACGCCGGCGTTGGCCGCGGCCGAGGCGGCGCGCGAGGCCGGCAACTCGCCCAACGTGGTGCTCGCCGCCGCGGCCGGCCTGGTCGGCCCGCGCGACGCCGCGGCGGGGCGGGCGATCGTGGGCGCGCTGATCGATGCCTTCGCGGCCGCCGGCCTGCGCTATGCCCATGACGAGGGTTTCGACGCCAGCGCGGTAACGGTGGCGGCGGCGGTGCGTCCGCTGCTGAGCCGCCCGGCGCCGGATGCGCGCGCGGAAGCGATGCTGGCGGGGCTGCGGGCGCGCGGCGGACGCTCCGTCTTCGTCCGCTGGCTGGAGGCGCAGGATGGCCATCCGACCGCCGATGGCGTGCTGGCGGCGATCGCCGCGACGCTCGCCTGGGGGCCGCTGTCGCGCAAGCGGGTTTCGCGCCTGACGGCGGAGACGCTGCCCTGGTGGCTGCGTATTGTCGCCACCCTGATCGGCGCCTCGGTACCCGCCGCGCGCCACGAGGCCGGGCGGTTCTGCGGCGTCGAACAGGATACGCTGCTGGCCAGCTATGGGATGAACGCGATCGGCTGCCTGGCGCTGACCGGCACGGCGCCGTCGGACGCCGAACTGTTCGGTTTCCAGACGCTGGTCGGGCTGTTGCTGACCAACGGGCCTGGCACCATCTCGGCCCAGGGCGCCAAGGGGGCGGTGTCGTCGGACGGCCCCGAAACCCCGGAGCGCGTGCTGCTGAACAAGGCCGTGATCGGTTTCCTGAGCCATTCCGGCTATGCGCACGGCGGCAACGGCTTTGAGGGCATCGCCTTCCTCATCGACCAATTCCGCGACACCGCGCTGGCCGATCCGGGCGACCCTGGCCACGGCATCGACCTGGACGCGCTGGCGGCGCGCTGCGCGGAGAAGTTCGCGCTCAACAAGGCGGCGCAGAAAACGGCCGGCAGTTCGGTGGCGAAAATCCCCTGCGTGAACCACCCGGTGTTCCGCGACCAGCCGGTGAACTTCGATCCGCGCGAGGTGTGGACGCACGAGTTGTTCAGCCAGCGCGGCGAATACAACATCTTCCAGGAGTACTACCACGCGCTGGTGGAAGCGCTGTTCAAGGCCGGCGTGTCGCGGGTGGTGTACTGCGTGAACATCGACGCGGTGATCGCCACCGTGCTGCTGAAGATGCTGTGGCAGCCCTGGCGCAGCGGCGCGCTGGAGCGCTCGGCGCTGGAGACCGCGGCCTTCACGGTATTCCTGTACGCCCGCATGCTGGGCTGTGCGGCCGAGATCGACGACCACCTGAACCGTGGCCGCGACATGGACACCCGCACGCCCGCCTCGCAGTGCAAGTTCGTCGCCTAGCGCGGTTTTGACACCCTCCGGCCGGGATCGATATGATTCCCGGAGCAACCGGAGTGTGTGCCGTGACCCAGCATCGCGTCGCCGTCGTGCAGGCCGGCTCGAGCCTGTTCGACACCCCTCGGACCTTCGAGCGGATGGCTGCCCTTTGCGAGACCGCCGCGCGCGAAGAGGTGGAACTCGTCGTCTTTCCCGAGGCCTATATCGGCGGCTATCCGAAGGGGCTCGACTTCGGCGCGCGCGTCGGCATGCGTAGCGCGGCGGGCCGCGACGACTTCCTGCGCTACTGGCAGGGGGCCATCGACGTGCCCGGGCCCGAATGCGCCCGGCTTGGAAATTTCGCAACCAAAATGAAAGCCCATCTGGTCACCGGCGTCATCGAGCGGGACGGTGGAACGCTCTATTGCACGGCGCTGTTTTTCGGCCCGGACGGAGCACTCCTCGGCAAGCATCGCAAACTGATGCCGACCGCGAGCGAGCGGCTGGTGTGGGGGCAGGGCGACGGCTCGACGCTGCCCGTCTTCGACACCGCCGTCGGCAAGCTCGGCGCCGCGATCTGCTGGGAAAACTACATGCCCAATCTGCGGCAAACCCTTTATGCCAAGGGCATCAACGTCTGGTGCGCGCCAACTGTGGACGAGCGCGACATCTGGTTGGCTTCGATGCGCCACATCGCTTATGAGGGGCGCACCTTCGTGCTCAGCGCCTGCCAGTACATGACGCGGGCGGATGCGCCGGAGGCCTATGACTGCATCCAGGGCAACGACCCGAAGACCGAGCTGATTCGCGGCGGCAGCGCGATCGTGGGGCCGCTTGGCGATGTTCTGGCGGGCCCCGTCCATGGGCAGGAGGCCGTGATCGCCGCCGATATCGATCTGCTCGATGCGATCCGCGGCAAATACGACCTGGACGTCGCCGGTCACTATGCCTGCCCGGAGGTCTTCCATCTCACCGTCGATACGTCGCCGCGCCGCGCGGTCACGTTCGCGCTTGCGGCCGCACCGGACCAGGACGTGCCCGTCGAGCCCGCCGAATGACGCGCGCGAAGGACATCGCCGCGCTGCTGGACGACGCTGTGGCGCGCGGCACGGTGGCGGGCGCGGTGGCGTTGGCGGTGCGGCGCGACGGGGCGCTGTTCGAGGCGTCGGCCGGGCGGCGCGACCTTTCGGGTCCGGCCGCGATGACCGCCGATGCGATCTTCTGGCTGGCCTCGATGACCAAGGCGATCGTCTCGGTGGGGGCGATGCAACTGGTGGAACAGGAGCGCCTGTCGCTCGACGCGCCGGTTGGCGATGTGCTGCCGGCACTGGCCGCGCCGAGGGTGCTGACAGGGTTCGGCGCCGCCGGCGCGCCGCGGCTGCGGCCGGCGCGCACGGTGATGACGCTGCGCCACCTGCTCAGCCACACCGCGGGCTTCGGCTACACCGACTGGAATGCCGACCTAAAGCGCGCGCTGGCGCACGACGACATGCCGCGTATCCCCACCAACTTCGACCAGGTGGCGCGCTGCCCGTTGCTGTTCGATCCTGGCACGGACTGGAACTACGGCATCAGCACCGACATGGTCGGGCTGGTGATCGAGGCGGTCAGCCGGCAATCGCTGGAGCGCTATCTGCACGACCACGTGCTGGGTCCCCTCGGCATGGAGGATACCGGCTTTCTGCTGAGCCCGGCGCAGCAGGCCCGGCGGGCGCGGATGCATCGGCGCACGGCTGACGGCCGGTTGCAGCCGATCGACTGGCCGGCCGGCCGGGGCCAGGGCTTCACCGGCGGCGGCGGCGGACTGTGCGGCAGCCCAGGCGATTATGGCCGCTTTCTCCGCATGCTCCTGAACGGCGGTACGCTGGACGGCGTGCGCCTGCTGCGCGGCGAGACGGTGGCCGAGATGAGCCGCAACCAGATCGGGAAGTTGCAGGTGCACACACTGGTTTCTGGGGTGCCGGAGCGCTCCAACGACGCCAACTTCTTCCCTGGCATGGAACAGAAATGGGGGCTCGGCTTCCTGCTCAACACCAGGCCCGGGCCGAACGGCCGCAGCGCGGGTAGCCTGGCCTGGGGCGGGCTGTGCAACTCCTATTTCTGGCTCGACCCGGCGCGCGGCGTGGCGGGTTGCCTGATGACACAGGTGCTGCCGTTTGCCGACGCGGCGGTGCTGGACCTGTTCGGCGCGGTGGAGCGGACGGCCTATGCCAGCCGGTGATGGGACCTTGAAGAAGCGCCCGTTCGATCCGGCCGCCACCGGGCCGCTGACGGGCGTGAAGGTGCTGGACTTCTCCCGCCTGATGGCGGGCAATATGCTGAGCCTGCAACTGGCTGATTTCGGCGCCGAGGTCGTCAAGGTCGAGGCGCCTGGCCGGGGCGACACCTTGCGCGACTGGCGGGCAGCCGGCGTCAGCGCCCATTGGAAGGTCTATGCCCGCAACAAGAAAAGCATCACCCTGAATCTGAAGTCGCCCGCGGCACCCGGCGTCATTCTCGATCTCGTTGGCCATTTCGATGTCATGATCGAGAGCTTTCGCCACCGCTATCTCGAGAAGCTGGGCGTCGGTCCGGAACGACTCCTGCAAGCCAATCCCCGGCTTGTGCTCGTGCGTATTTCCGGTTTCGGGCAGAGCGGACCCTATGCCAAGCGGCCCGGATTCGGCACCCTGGTGGAAGCGATGTCGGGGTTCGCCTCGCGCAACGGATTTGCCGATCGGGAACCGGTGCTGCCACCGCTGGCGCTGGCCGACATGATCGCCGGCCTGTCCGGCGCCATGGCAACGCTCGCGGCCGTGCGCGAGGTCGAGATGCGCGGCGGGGCGGGCCAGGTGATCGATCTCAGCCTGCTCGATCCGATGGTCTCCGTGCTCGGGCCGGAAGCGCTGATCTATCAGCTCACCGGGAAAACCCGGCGGCGGGTGGGCAGCGCTTCGGAATCCTCCGCGCCGAGAAACGTGTATGCGACGCGCGATGGCGGGTGGCTGGCGATATCCGCCTCGACGCAGAGCATGGCCGAGCGGCTGTTTCACGTCATTGGCCGGGACGACCTCAACGGCAATCCCGACTTCCGCACCAACGCCGACCGGGTCAAACGGCGCGCCGAGATCGATGCCATCGTCGGCGGCTGGATCGCACAGCGCACGCTGGCGGAGAACTGCGCTTTCTTCGAGGAGCAGGGCGTCACCGCGGGACCGGTCTACGACATCGCGCAGTTCATGGCGGACCCGCATGTCCAGGAGCGCGGCATTATCGTCACCACTGCGGATGAGGAGCTTGGCGAGGTGCCGACGCATGATGTCGTGCCGCGGCTGAGTGGAACGCCGGGTTCGTTCCGCACGGCGGCGCCGGCGATCGGACAGCATAACGACGACGTCTACGGCCGCATCGGCTATTCGGCCGACCGCCTCGCCACGCTCCGGGCGGATCGAACCATCTGATGACAGGACAACGAACCGATGAAACTGCATGAGGAGAAGGACCTGCCGCTGTGGCGGTCCCAGATCATCGTTCCCGTCAATGTCGAGAAGTTCGTCGCCAAGGCGCATACGCGGGGCGCCGACGCCATCATCCTCGACCTTGAGGACAGCGTCCCGCCGCCGGAAAAGGCGGCAGCGCGCGGGTTGGTCGCCGACGCGGCCCGCCGAAGCGGCGCCGGGGGTGCCGATATCCTGGTGCGCATCAACCGGCCCCTGGAACTCGCGGTGCGCGACATCGAGACCGTGGTGTCACCGGCGGTCATGGCGCTGGTGCTGACGAAGGTCGACAGCGAAGCCCATGTCCGCCTGCTCGCTGAGTTGCTCGACACCGTCGAGGCGGACAAGGGATTGCCGCAAGGCCACACGAAGTTCGTCGTGTTGATCGAGACGGCGGAGGCGTTCCTGCGAGTTCGCGAGATCGCCGGCGCACACCCGCGCGTCGTGGCGATTTCGTTGGCCAGCGAGGATTTCACTCTGTCCACCAACTCCCAGCCCGACCCGGATGTGTTGCTGTATCCAAAGCAGCAGGTGCTGATTGCCGCCTGCGCCGCCGGGATTTTGCCGCTCGGGGTGATCGGATCGATCGCCAATTATCGCGACGAGGAGGGCTACCGGGACGCGATCCGGCGGTCGCGGCGGTTCGGCTTCCAGGGCGCCTCCTGCATCCATCCGGCGATCGTGCCGTTGCTGAATGAGGGATTCGGACCCTCGGCGGAGGACATCGCCACGGCCGGGAAGATCGTCGCCGCATTCGAAAAAGCGAAGGCCGAAGGCCGCGGCTCGGCCAGCGTGGACGGCAAGATGATCGACATCCCGATCGTGCTCCGCGCCGAGCGGGTGCTCCGCGTTGCCGAGCGCATCAAGGCGCGCGCGATGCCTATTGCAGGAAGCCGATAGAAATCCAGGGCACCGCGGCGACGATAAGGAGGGCGGCGACAAGCGTTGCCATGTAGGACCAGATCGGGCCGAACGCATCGTCGCTGGAGACCTTGCCGATCAGACAGCTCTGATAGAAGCCCACGCCGAAGGGCGGCGAAAACAGCCCGATGCCCATCGCCAGGATGGCCACGATCGCGTACTGCACGAGGTGAATGCCGAGTTGCTGCGCGGCCGGAAACAGCAACGGCCCGAACAGCACCATGGCCGGCAGACCTTCGAGCACGCTGCCCAGGACGATGAACAGGCCGATCGAGACGACCAGGAAGCCGGCGCGGCCACCGGGAAGCCCGATCATCATGTCAGTCAGCGTCTGGGCGAATCCGGCCTGGGTGAGCGCCCAGCCCATCGTGCTGGCGGTGCCGATGATAAGTAGGATGGCACCCGACAACGCCGCCGTCTCGATCAGAAGAGGCACCAGCCGTCGCCAGTCGAAGCAACGGTACACGGCGATGCCGATCAGGATCGAATAGACGACGCCGACGGTCGCCACCTCGGTCGCCGTGGTGATGCCGGCCAGCACCGCGTAGCGGATCAGGAAGGGAAGGATCAAGGCCGGCACCGCGACCACGAACAACCGGCCCACCTCGCGCGCGTTCGGATGCGACGCCTGCGGGCGGTCGCGCCGGGTGCGGAAGAAAACCAGCAGCGCAAGCCCCGCGGCCGCGATGCCGGCGGGCAACAGGCCGCCGGTGAACAGGGCGGCGATGGAAACGCCGGTGACGGCGCCGACGATGATCAGCACCAGGCTGGGCGGTATCGTCTCCGACATCGCCGCGGATGCGGCCAACTGCGCCACCAGCTCGCCGCCAGGCACGCCCCGGCGCTTCATCTCGGGCAGCAGCACCGGCGCCACCGCCGCCTGATCGGCGGCCTTGGAGCCGGAGATACCGGAGATCAAATACATCGCCACGATCAGCACATAGGAGAGGCCGCCGCGACGGTGACCGACCAGGCCGGCCAGAAAGTTGACCATGGCGCGGGCGATGCCGGTCATTTCCAGCAGCAGGCCGAGGACCACGAACATCGGCACCGCCAGCAACTGGATCGACGACATTCCCTGGTCCATCTGGGTGATGATCACCGAGAGCGGAATGTTGGTGGTGAAGTGGATGTAGCCGAAGGTCGCGGTGGCGAAGCTGAAGGCGATCGGCACGCCGGAAAAAATGCAGATGCTGACAATACCGACGAAAAAGATCAGCAAATCGTAATTGCCCAGGTCGTCGAATTGCGCCTCCAGGCTGCCGAGACCGAGGAAGATGGCGACCCCGAATCCCAGTACCAGGGCGAGGTCCATCCAGTTGGCCTGAGCGAGCAACTGCCGTAGCGCCACGTAAAGCATGAGCGCCAGGGCGGTAAGCTGGCCGATAACCTGCCAGGAGCCCGGGACTTGCAGCACCGGCGTCATGAACGCCTGCTCCTCGGCCGCGTAGGACAGGCCGGGCACGATCAGGCCGACGGAGACCACGACGACCAGCAGCGCCCCAAAGCAGGCGGTCAGACGCTGCACCCTCGGCCCGAACCGGCCCACGATGACCGTCATGCGCATGTGTTCCCCCCGGCGCAGCGCGATGACCGCGCCGAGGCTGACCAGCCACAGGAACAACACGCCGGCGAGCTCGTCGCTCCAGACGAGCGGATCGTTGAGCCCATAGCGCCAGATCACGCCGGCGAACAGGATGGCGACCTCGGCGACGACGAAGATCGCCGCCAGGCCCTGGGAGATCCAATCCACGGCCCTATCGAGGACCCGGAACAGGCTGCTCATGACAGTCGGGAGTTCAGGCGAGCGGTCCGGTGACGCTCTCCAGCGCCTCCCACAACGGCGGTCCGAACTTGGCCTGCCAGGACTTGTAGAAGCCCGACTTCGTCAACGCGGCCTGGAACGCGGCCAGGTCCGGCCTGGCGAACTGCATGCCCTGGCGCGTCAGCACTTCCTCAAGGGAGGCGTCCTCCTTCTGGTTAGCGGCTCGTTCCTCCAGCGCCTGCGCGTCGAACGTATCGGCGATGATCTTGCGTTGATCCGCCGGCAGTCCGGCCCAGAACGGCCCGTTCACCAGCATCCAGTAGCCGACCCACATGTGATTGGTCAGCGAGCAGAATTTCTGCACCTGGTCGAGCTTCATGGTCTCGATGTTGGCGAGCGGATTCTCCTGCCCGTCCACGACATGGGTCTGCAGCGCGGTATAAAGCTCGGCGGCGTTGATCGTCACCGGCGAGGCGCCGAGCGACTGGAACAGCGACAGCGAGATCGGGCTGGGCGGCACGCGCATCTTGAAGCCGTGCAGGTCTTCCGGCGTGTTGATCTGCTTCGTGCTGGTCGTGATCTCGCGGAATCCCTCGTCCCAGATGCGGCGCATCGGGTGCAGGCCGGCCTTCTCGATGTCGGCACAGACGATCTCGCCCGCCTTGCCGTCCAGCGCCTTCCAGGCCATCTCCGCTGTCTTGAAGGCAAACCCGATGTTGTCGATGGCGGCGCTCGGCACCAGGGTGGCGAAAATATTGTCGCCGACGCCCATCATCTGCATCGCGCCGGAGCGCAGGTTGGACATCATGTGGGTGTCGTCGCCGAGCTGGTTGTTGGCGAAGACCTGGACATCGACCTCGCCGTTGGTCGCGTCCTTGATCTTTTTCCCCGCCGCGACGGCGCCGACCGTGATCGGGTGGTCCAACGGGATATCCAGCCCGAGGCGGATCACCGTCGCGCGCGCCGCGATGACGGGAGGGGCGGCGAGAGCGCCCGCGGCCGCCACGGCACCGAACAGAAACTGCTTGCGTGTGATTGTCATTTTCTTGGCCTTTCCTCCGCTTCGTAGACGCATGTTGGACGCGACATGCGCCGGTTGCAATCCGTGTCCAACCCCGTATTCGCGCTGTCCCGCTATCGTCCCTTCCGTTCGCGCGTGGGTCAGCCCGCCTCGAGGCGCGCGCGTATTTCCGCTTCGTGTTCGCCCAGCTCGGGCGCCGGACGGCGCAAGGCACCCGGCGTGCGCGACAGGCGCGGCACCACCGCATGCATCGGCACGCTGCCCAACTCCTTGTCCTCCATTTCCACCAACACGCCGCGGCCGCGGACGTGCGGATCGGTCTCGAAGCCGGCGGCGTCGTAGACCGGACCGACCGTCGTCTCCGCCGCCTCGAAGAAGCGCAGATTCTCCGCCAGCGTGCGCGCGCCGATAAAAGCGCCGATCACGCCGTCCACTTCATCGACATGCTCGAGCCGGTCGGCGTTGGTGCGGAAACGCGGATCGTCAATCATGTCGGCCCGTCCGATGGCCTTGAACAGCCGCACCGTCATCGCCTGCGTCGAGGCGGACAAGGCGACCCAGCCACCGTCGGACGTGGCGTAGACATTGCGCGGCGCGGTGATCGAGGCGCGGTTGCCCGAACGCGGCGGGATGCGGCCGGTGATCCGCCAGGCCGCCGCTTCCGGGCCGAGGGTGGAATGCAGGGGCTCCAGCAGGGACAGGTCGATGACCTGGCCGGTCCCGCCCGGGCGCTCCGCCTCACGCAGCGCGACCATGACGGCGAAGGCGCCCTGGATGCCGGCGACCATGTCGGCCAGGGCGAAATTGGGCAGCGCCGGCGGCTTGTCCGCGAAGCCGTTCATGGCGGCGAACCCGCTCATCGCC
>Ga0181529_10004014_pt1 | contig 16247 bp, 9 predicted proteins | sample PEATcosm2014_Bin_36_FD_119763 | JGI IMG/M metagenome (GOLD analysis project Ga0181529, IMG submission 119763) | Peatland microbial communities from MTU Mesocosm Facility, Houghton, MI, USA - PEATcosm2014_Bin10_30_metaG | ecosystem: Environmental > Terrestrial > Soil > Wetlands > Peat | place...
AATCCCAGAAATTCAGATGGATGGTTTGACCGCGCGGAAACAGCTTCCACACTTGCGTCGCAAAAATACCGAAGTGCGTGCGCGCGTCGGCGGCCGTCTCCGGCCCGGAATGAGCGGCGAGAATATGCAGCACTCCCATGCGGAACCGGCCATCCTGGTTCTGCTGGCTCCAGACGCGGGCCGGCGTGTACATCAGCGGCGTAAACGCCCCGTACGTGCCGCTCAGCGCCCAGACGCCGGCGAACTGCTCGGGGTCCAGCGATGCGCTCTGGCTGATCAGCCCGATGGCGGTGGAAACGTTGCCGGCTTCCTGGATCGGCGCCTTCAGGCGCGTGGCCAGCGGATTGGTCTCGGGATCATAGTGTCCCCACAAGCTGCCGTGTTCTACGTTGATGGATTCGGACAGGTCCGCGGCCACCGTGAAAAAGCGGTTGCCGGTAACGTAGTTCATCCACTTGATGATTTCCGAGATCGCCCGGCGCGTGCCGGCCATCTCGCCCGGCTTGCGGAAGAGCGTGATGGACACCTCCTTTTCGGCGCCGGAGACGGCATTCCGCACCGTCACCTTTTGCGGCTCCACGGGAAGCTGCCGGACGCGCAGGCGGTCGTCCAGGAACGGGTCGCGGTGCGCGTCGAGGCGCAGCGGCAGGTCGTCCTTGACGGTGTCGCCGATGGCCACCAGGCGGTCCGCCAGCCAATCGCCCAGGCCGTTGCGATCGAGCAGCGACATCACTACGTCGATGTTGGTTTTGAACTGGATCAGGCGCTCGCGCGGGTCGCTCACCGGGCCCTGCCGGATGCCGGCGAACTCCACGCCGTAGTGCTTCTCGAAGGTCTGGGCCAGCGCGACGACGTAATCGGAATTCATCTTCATCGCAAACGGATGGCTCTTGTAGCCCACCAACTGGTCGCCGAAGCCGGGAATCCTGCCGTCCACGGCGCCCGGCCAATATCCCTTGGTGGTCTTGCCGATCACCACCATGGGCCGGCGGTCCGCGGCGTCCCAATCGTCCATGGTCTTGAGCGCCGCAAGCACCGCACCGTAGTCGTTGCCGTGCTCCAGCTCCATGACGTTCCATCCGTACGAAGTCCACTGATCCACCAGCCGGTAGGCGGCCTGGTAGCGCGAAGCGATCACGCCGCCCAACAGGCTGTCGTCGATGCCCGCGTTGTTGTCCGAAACCAGCACGCGCAGGCGTTTGCCCACCTGGAGCGCCAGAGCCTGGGTCTTGAACTCCTGGGCGTGGCCTTCGGTGAGGGCGAACTCTCCTTCCAGCGCGAAGATCTTGGGTACGCCGATGCCGGTGGCGCCGGCGATGTCCCAGAAGGCCGCTTTGCCGGCCGCGGCGGCGATGCCGATGCCCGACGGGCCGCCGTTGACGTCGTTGGTGAGGTCGGTGGCTTCCGCGTGGCCGGAGAGGGCGCGGATACCGCGCGCCCGCGCCTGCGCGAATAGCGGGTGATCGGCCAGGCCGGCATCCTCGAGCAGCGTAGCCAGCGCGCCCGCGCCGCGCCGGAAGCCCAGAGCGTCGATGGGCAGCATGGCGACCTTGGGATCGACATAGTAGCGCCTGTCGCCGGTCGCCTCGAACCTGCGCGCCAGTGCCTGTCCCAGGATCATCCACAGTGCATAGCAGGTTGGGATGCTGTGCCCGGCGGCCAGCATAAATTTGTCGGAATAGGGATGCTTCGGCCGGCGGTAGTCATACCGCAGCCCTCCCAGTTCCGGCCCCGCCAGGTGCAGGGCGACGTTGTACGGTGTGTAGGCCAACGGCCCGCCGAAATGTCCGGTCTGAGCGTAGTTGCCGAGCAGGGTCAGGGTCATGCAAGTCATGTACCCGACGTCTTCCAGATTCTTCCGGTCGTCGGGAGCCAGTAGTGGTTCCGACGGCAAAACGAGCGATTCGATCCCCAAAGCCAATTTCAGATCCCCCCTCTCAGTGCGGGCAAGCGAAACCCGCACGAACCTGTGATGATATCAGGACGATGCGATGGCCGTAAAACGAGATTTTCTTTCGGCGCCAGGCGGGCCCGGATGCGCCGGCAACCCATGGTCATAATCTCCGCGGCATTGCGCGCCGGGATTACCGGTGGCTTCCGCCGCGGCGATGGCCGAGCCATCCACGATTCCGATATTAGAGTAGAGAAAGGACCGCGTCAATCGACGGCGGCGGCTGCGGAGCGCCGCCGGGCGCCATCGCCTCCGCCGGCCCACCCCGCCATCGCTAACACCCACCACCCCGCCATTGCCCCCGCCAGCCCACGGCGCCATTGCCTCCGCCAGCCACCGCGCCATCGCTATCGCCGGCCCACCCCGCCAGCCACCGCACCCTCGCTACCACCGGCCCACCCCGCCATCGCTACCGCCGCCCACCGCGCCCATCGCCTCCGCCAGTCACCCCGCCCTCGCTACCGCCGGTCACCGCCCCGATGACGCCAAGAACGGCGGGTCGGACGCCCTCAGACGAGCCTGCTCTCTCAGCCGCAGGGTATTGCCCAGTCGCGGGCTGGCGGCGGTGCGGCGGGCTTTCACGCGGCCTTGGCGTTGCGCTGGGCGGGCGCGCGGGCGCAGGAACCCTCCGCGATAGCGAGCACGGCGCCGCGCAATGCTGTACAATTTCCGATGAATATGACTCCTCAAAATCAGGCGGTAGTGGAACCCGAGCCCGCGGGAATGGGCGAATTCTCGCGCATCGTCGGCGTCTTCTTTGAGCCTTCGAAGACCTTTGCGGATATTGCGGAGCGGCCTGGCTGGATTGTTCCGCTGATCTTGACAATCCTGGTGGCACTGGCCTTTTCCGTGGCGGTTACCCAGCGCATTGGCTGGGATCGGGTGGTCCGGCATCAATTCGAGACGAGCGCCCGCCTGCAGCAGATGCCGCAGGACCAGAAGGACCAAGCCATAGCGGTGGGGGCTAAGGCTGCGGCCATCAGCGGCTATGCGGCGCCGATCTTCTTCGTGCCCCTGGCCGACATCATCATGGCCGCCGTTCTGCTGGGGATCGCCGGCGGCATCATGTCCGGCGGAATGCGGTTCAAACAGGTATTCGCGGTGGTTTGTTACGGCGGATTGCCGACGGTGATTGCGGGGATCCTCAAAGTGGTGGTGATATTCCTGAAAAACCCCGAGGACATCGCTATCGAGAACCCGCTGCCATTCTTCAACCTGGGCGCCTTGATGGACCCTAACACCCCCGCGAAATCCCTGTACGCGTTTGCCACGGCGATGGATCTGTTTACCATCTGGGGGATTCTGCTGATGGCCACGGGTCTCAAAGCCGCCGCCGGCAAGAGGCTGTCGTTCGCCGGAGCGCTCGTTGCCGTGCTGGTGCCTTGGTTCATTTTTGTTCTGGCCACCTCGGCGCTGGCCAAGTTCAGGTAGGCGAAACGGGCGCGATGCGCCGAGTGCCGTGCGGCGCACCCAGTGCCGGGTGCGCCGCGTTCAGTCCCCGGCGTCCGGCGCCCGCCCGGGCCCTTTGCGGAGCCAGGACCCGTGCCTTTCGCGCGGCCTTCATTTCGCCGACAGGATCTCGGCCACCCGGACCGTGATTTGCGCGGGCGTGAATGGCTTCTGGAGAAACCCCTCGCCCGGTCCCAGTAGGCCCGGTTGCACATCCCCTTTCGGCGCATAGCCGGAAATGAACAAGACGCGAACCGGCCCCCGCCGCGCGTTTAAGCGCCCCGCCAATTCCCGGCCGGACATTCCCGGCATCACCACGTCCGTTATCAGCAGGTCGATGGCTCCCACCTGCGAATCCGATAACGCCAGTGCCTGCGGACCGCTGTCGGCCTCAATCACGCGGTAGCCCGACCCCAGCAGAACCCGCGAGATCAGATTGCGCACCGCGTCCTGATCCTCCACCAGCAGGATGGTGCCCTGTCCGGGTTTCGAGCGTTCCGCGGCGGGGACCGTGATGCCCCATTTGGCTTCGCCCGCCAGGCGCGGCAGGTACACCGTGAAGCTGGACCCTTCCCCGGGTTGGCTGCGCACCGCGATCGCGCCCCCACTCTGCTTGACGATCCCGTAGACCGTCGCCAAACCGAGACCGGTGCCCTTGCCGAACTCCTTGGTGGTGAAGAACGGCTCGAAGATCAGCGCGCGCGTGCGCTCATCCATGCCAATCCCCGTGTCCGTGACCGAGAGCGTCACGTAGGCGCCCGGACCGACACCCTGATCGCGTTCGCCCGTGGCGGACTCCACATCCACGTTGGCCGTCTCAATCAGGATCTTTCCGCCTTCCGGCATGGCGTCGCGGGCGTTCACCACCAGGTTCATCAGCACCTGCTCGATCTGTCCGGTGTCGGCCATGGCCGCGCCCAGCCCGGAGGCGAGTTCGGTAATCACGGCGATGTTCTCCGGCATGAGGCGGCGCAGCATGGTCTCCATGGAGGAGACGATCTGATTCAGGGATACCGACTTCGGCGAAAGAAGTTGGTTGCGGGCGAAGGCGAGCAACTGGCGGGTCAGCGCCGCGGCGCGCTCGCCGGCCCGCCGCACGTCAGTCAGGCTCTCGCGATTGGGATCGTTTGCCGCCAGGCTCGCCAGCACCAGGTCGCAATACCCATTGATCACGGTGAGGTGATTGTTGAAGTCGTGGGCCACGCCACCGGCAAGCCTCCCGATGCTCTCGAGCTTCTGGGACTGGAGCAGTTGCGATTCCAAACGCGTGCGGGCGGCCTCGGCCTCCTTGCGCTCGGTGATGTCGACACCGCACCCGACCAGGTACGCCACGCCGTCCAACTCCATGCGCCGGCCGGTGAGGGAGAAGTGGCGCACTTCCCGGGTCTGACCCAAAAAGCCGCGGGCTTCGATCTCGGCGCTTCCGTTGGCGAAGACCGCAGCAATCGTGTCCGCGACCCGCTGGCGGTCCTGGGGGTGGATTCTGTCGAGCGCCAGGGCGCCTCGGATCCGCTCGGGAGGCAAATCGATCATGACCTCCTGATTGCGGTTCCAGCGTACGTACCTTGCCTCGCGGTCCAACACGAAGAAGACGCCGGGGATGGCGTCGATCACGTGCGCGGAGAACTCGCGTTCCTGGCGCAGGGCAGATTCCGCTGCCTTGCGCTCGGTAATGTCGTGCACCACAGTGACGCTTCCGACGATGGCGCCGTCGCCTTCCCGCAAGGGCGCCGACGTCAGCTCGCCGGACCGCTCCTTCCCCTTGCGCAGGATTTGGCATTCGAGACTGACCTGCCGGCCTTCCGTGACCGTCGAATAGATCGTGGTGCGGACACGGTGCCGGTCGGCGGGCGCGATGAACTCCGGGCCCGGCTTTCCGACCAGCTCGGCGGCGTCGGCGTACCCGTGGATTTCAGCCGCGCGGCGATTGCACATCAGAATCGTGCCTGCGGGATCGGTGGCGATGATTCCGTCCGGCGAGGCCTCCACCAGCGTGCGATAGCGGGCCTCGCTATCCCGCAGGCTCCTGGTGGTGGCAACGATTGCCTCCGAAGCCAGCAGAATCATGCCGGCGGCGACGCCAAACGGCAGAATGGAAACCATGACGGCGCCGATGACGGAATTGGGACCCGGGTACGGCGGCAATCCCAGGACAGTGAGTGCCTGCGCCACAGAGTGCAGTGCCCAGATGGCGGTGAACAAAACTGTCACGCGGCCGCCTGCCGTACGCGCAAGATGGTGCTTCCGCCAAAAGGCGGCGGAGAACCAGGCGTTGGTGAGCGCGCCCAGCACTTGTCTCTCAAACCGGAGGCTCTGGGCCAGTTGCAGGGGATAGGGAGCCACGATGGCCGTGAGCAAACACAGGGCGAGCAAGCCGGCCGTGATCCAGGCCAGCAGCAGCGCCTGCCGGCGCCGGCTCGGGGCGGGCGGCTGCAGGCTGATGGCCGCCAGTGCCACCAGGGAGAACTGGGGTACCCCGATTACGTATAACACCGACGACCCGATGAGTTGCCCGGGGAAGGGGGGGCGAAGCGCCAGTTGCAGGGCGGCATAGGCCTCAACCAGCCCCAGCACGGCGAAGGAGAGAGACCAGTAGAAGAGAAACAGCTCGCGATAGACGCGCCGATACATCACGTGCAGGACGAAGGCGAGCCAAATCACGCTGCCCACCTGCACCCACAGTAAGGCTACGAACACACCCGTCATAGCCACCCCCTGGCTCCGAATTCCAGTGAGCCAACTGCCACCCCTCGCGCGATGCCTGTCACGAGTCTCCATCGTGAACTGGGACGGCCACGTGCGAAATGGCGGCAGCAGCCATGCTGGCGCCGTACGTCTATACTATAAAGCCATGTCGTAGCCGCCGCCAAGGGGAATACGGGTGCTTACCGCGGCCTCCGCCCATTTTTGTGGGGCCGGCCGGGCGACAGGCGCCGCATATCTGCACCAGGCCGGAGGGTCGCAACCCCTGCCCCCAAGACGGTCAAGCAACCTTGAGCGATCCGGACTGCGCAGAAGCCCGGCCGGGCTCCCGATGGGTGGAAGCGCCTGAGCTGCCCCCCGGCGGCGGCCCGCGCCCCGCTGTAAGCTGGCCCTAAGTACTCCCGTTCCGAATTGCGACGACGTATTGTTCGGCGGTTGAGTGGGACAGGCCTCTGGCCTGTCACTGGAGATTGGCCATTTACGCCATAAAGTAACCGCGTCAGATTTCGCTGGCTTTTTCCTCCAGATGGACAGGCCTCTGGCCAGGCCTCTGGCCTGTCAGAAACCGCCGCTGGGATTGGAGACGCTGTGCACCCTCGCGGCTTAGCCTATGGCAACCCGGCCCCCGGTTCGCGACTTCAATGGCCAACCTCCAGGGACAGGCCTCTGGCCCGTCATGCGCGCGGAGCGCGCCTTCGGCGCGACGACAGGTGGCCCAGGGCAACCCGGCCTGTCCCGCTCAACGCCTCGTAGCGCCTGAAAGGCGCACGTTTCAGGCACTTCTCAACGCCTCGGAATACGGGGCTGTGTTTTGGGAATCGTATACTAAGGAGGGATCATTATGACAGCCCATTTGCCGGCGCGGGTCATGCTTGTGCCCGGCCTGCTCATGGCTCTGGCGGCGACGGCTCCAGGCCCGCCGCAGGCGCGCGCCGCGGCGGCGATCGTCATCGATTATCCGGAGGCGGGGTCGATTTTTCCACCCGAAATTCCGCCCCCGGCTTTCCTTTGGCACGACGGCGCGAAGGGCGTCGCCACGTGGCGTATCGAGGTCTCGTTCGGCGGCGCCGCGCCGGCGATTCACGCCATCTCCAAGGGCGAGCGCATGCGCATCGGCAGGATCGATCCGGATTGCGTCGCCAATACCAACGAGCCGCCCAGGCTCACGCCCGAATTGGCCTCGGCGCATTCCTGGAGGCCCGATCCGGCGACGTGGCAGGCCATCGGGAAGAACTCGGTGGCGCGCGCCGCGACGGTGACCATCACCGGTTTTCGCGAAGACGCTCCGGGCCAGGCTGTCTCCCGTGGAGAAGCCGCCTTCAGCACCTCCAGGGACCCGGTGGGCGCGCCGATCTTCTACCGCGACGTGCCGCTGATGCCCTCGGAGCTGGAGAAAGGCGTCATCAAACCGCTGGCCGCGGAGGCGATTCCGCTGGTCGCCTGGCGAGTCCGCAACGTGGCCGAAACCGCGAGCCGCGTGGTGATGGATAGTCTGCCGGTGTGCGCCAACTGCCATTCGTTCTCCGCGGACGGCAGGACTATGGGAATGGATCTGGATGGTCTGCAGAACAACCGCGGCATGTATTTTCTCGCGGCGGTTGCGCCCGAGACGGCGATCGGCAAGCGGGACTTGATTGAGTGGAGTTCGCCGGAAGGCAAGCTGAAGGGGCGGGTGCGCGTCGGTTTTATGTCGCAGGTCTCGCCCGACGGGCAGTATGTGGCGACCACGGTGAACCCGGCTTCCATGGGGCCCACCGGACCGGAGCCTCCCAGCAATTATTACGTGGCCAATTTCAAGGATTACCGGTTTCTCCAGGTGTTCTATCCCACGCGCGGAATCGTGACCTGGTATAGCCGCCAAACAGGGGTGCTGCAGCCGCTCGCGGGCGCCGACGATCCGCGGTTTGTGCAGATGGGCGCCGTATGGAGCCCCGACGGCCAGTACCTGGTGTTTGCGCGAGCGCCGGCCACGGACGCGAATCCGCCCGGTGCGCCGCTGGCGAAATTCGCCGGCGATCCGAACGAGCTCCAACTCAAATACGACCTCTACCGGATTCCGTTCCACAACGGCCGGGGGGGCGTGCCGGAGCCCATCGCCGGCGCATCCCGGAACGGCATGAGCAACACCTTCCCCAAGGTGTCGCCCGATGGCCGCTGGATCGTGTTCGTGAAATGCCGCAACGGAGAGCTGATGCGTCCCGACAGCCAGTTGTACATTGTGCCGTCGCAGGGCGGGGAAGCGCGGCGCATGCGCTGCAACACCACGCGCATGAACTCCTGGCACAGCTTCTCGCCCAACGGCCGCTGGATGGTGTTTTCGTCCAAGAGCCGGTCGCCCTACACCCAGATGTATCTCACGCACATCGACGCCGATGGCAACGACAGCCCGCCCATTCTGATCGAAAACTCGACCGCCGCGAACCGCGCGGTGAACCTTCCGGAGTTTGTGAACATCCCGCAGGATGGCTTGCGGCAAATCGGCGGGCCGGTCATCGACTATTACCGGCTGGTCAACACCGCCGCGTATTTGCAGAGGACCGGATCGTACCAGGCGTCGGCCGCCAAGTGGCGGGAGGTGCTGAACCTGAACCCCGGCGACGAAGTGGCGCACCGCAGCCTGGGAGCCGTGCTGCTGCTGACCGGCCACCGCGAGGAGTCTGCGGCGCATTTGCAAAAAGCCAACGAGATCAAGCTCCGCACGGCCATCGAGGACGATCCCAAGTCCGCGCGAGGATACAACGATCTGGGCGAATTGCTGGTGGAGACGGGACGCGTGGAGGAAGCCGCTTCGCAATTCCGGAAAGCGGCCGAGCTGAAGCCGGACTTCGCCGCCGCGCGCGCCAACCTGGGCGGTGCGCTGGCCAGGCTGGGAAGGCTGGACGAAGCGCTGGGGGAACTGCGCCAGGCGCTGGAGTCGGACCCCCGGTATGCGCCCGCGCACTACACTCTGGGGGTGGTATTGAGCCAGCGGGGCGACGCGCCGGGAGCCATGCGCGAATGGCAGAGCGCGCTGGAGTTCGATCCGAAAGACGCGGAGGCCCACCTCCGCCTGGGCGGCGCGCTGTACGCGCAAGGGCGCGTGGCGGAAGCGCTGGCTCACTGGCGCGACGCCATCGAACTGCGGCCCAACGACGCTGCGGCGCTCCGGCAGGCGGCCTGGGTGCTGGCGACTTCGCCGGACGCGGCCATCCGCAACGGCGACGACGCGATGGCGTTTGCGGTCCGGGCGATGCACTTCTCCGGGGGACAGGACGCGCGGACGTTGGACACGCTGGCGGCGGCCTACGCCGAGAAGGAGCAGTTCGACACCGCGGCGCTGACCGCGCGCCGGGCGCTGGCACGGGCCGAGCAGGACAAGGACTCCGCGCTGGCGGACGGCGTCAGGAAGCGGATCGCGTTGTACGAAGCGGAGAAGCCGTTTCGCGATAGTGCGCCCGCCGCGGGAGGCCAGTGAGCGGGGCGGGGTGGTCCAATTAAGGCGGGCGCGAGGACAAACATCGCTACAAGAGACGCGAGACCGGCCCAAGTAAGTGCGGCGGTTTGCATGAGTCTCTGCCGCTAACAGTCTGCCACACTGCGCGGCCCGCGGGCTCCCGCCCCGGCCAAGTCCCGCTTACCGGCCGCCCGCCAGGTTCACGACTGGAATCCGCTCGGAATAGGACCCGTGCGGTTCCACGCGGAGCGGCTTCGCGGAGGAAAGATACGGCTCAACGGCCTTCGGATTGGCATACTCGATAAGATCCTCCACCGCGAAGAGGAGGTAGTCGCCGGCGGGGATGTTCTGGAAATCGTAACTGCCGTCGCTGTCGGTCTGAAAGCAATGGTAGGCTTGCCAGTCGCCGGTTTCGACGGCCGGCGCGAGCACCGCGAATGCCCCCATCACGGGCTGCTCGCCGCTCATCGCAAAGCCGCCCACGCGGCCCGTCTCGTCGCTGGCCACCATCCGGACGGTCACAGCCTGGCCTTCCGTGAGCTCCAGGACTCCGTTGACATAGGGGGCGCCATCGACGTGGACATCCGAGGCGAAGTAGCCGTCCTTCCCGCGAATCGCCAGCCGGTACTTTCCTGGGAGGACGCTCGGGAAGGAGAAGGCGCCATCGGCTCGTACGGCCGTGGAAAGCGCGCCGCCACCCTCCTCCGATACCAGCGAGGCAAGGATCGAACCTTTCGGTTTTGCGCCGGGATTCTTCAACCGGACCGTCCCGCCGACCGATGGGTAAGGCTTTGGCGAGAGTTTCACGGCGACGCCGGAACCATTCACGTCGATCGTACTCTTGGCGCCAACCGAGGTCTCCCCGCTGGTTCCGGCCAGCCTCACCTGGTAGTGCCCCGGCGGAACGGCCTCCAATCTCTGCCGTCCTCCGGTGAAGCGTTCCTGGCGCTCGAAGCCATCCGATGCGCCGATACCGTCCGCAACCAGGCCGAGATTGCCGGTAATAGGCTGGGGAGATTCCAGCTCGACAGTCACGGTTGCACCGGGAACCGTGCGGAGCGTGAAATCCGCGCGCACCTCCGCGCCGGGTTTCAGCACCAACGGCGCGGCGCCCGCCGGCTCGGAAGAATTCGGATAGTAGACCGTCGCATAGGCGAACGGCGGGGTGGCCACCTGGAACCCGAGCGGCTCCTCGGCATACCACGGCGTTCCGGTCACGGCCAGATAATAGGTGCTTCCCGGCACGAGCCCGAACCTGTACTCCCCGCGGTCCTCGCTCCTTCTCCATGCCGCGGTCACGGTAACCCGCCGCCCGCTCACAATGTGAGAACGCACCAACTGAATCAGGGCGCTCTCCACCGGCTCTCCCGCTTCATCCACGATGCGGCCGGATATCGCCCCCCGCGGAATCCAGCGGAAGACGAGCTTGGAGTTATCCTGCCCCGGCCCGACGATGAGGGACGACCCGAGCCCCAAGGCGGACGTCTTCCGGCCATAGACCTGCGGATCGTCGCTATCTCCGCTGCGCAGATCGTACTTGCCTTGCGGGAGATCGAAACTGAACAATCCGTCCGCGCCGGCGATCTGGCGCGCCACCACCACCGGGGTCCCGGTCGGCATCACGGCCAGGCGCGCCCGCGGGTGCGGAGCGCCGGTCTCGGCGTCTACCACCACTCCGGATACGCGATAGAGGTCCGCCGCATGGCAGCAGGCGGTGGCCACGAGCGCCGCGGCCGCAATTCCCGACGATCGCCGCTTCATCGAATCACGTCCGTAATTTGGATTTCCTTGTCGCCGCCGTCATCCACTTGCACGCCGACTCCTCCGGAAAGCGAGCGGAGAAACTGAGGATTGCGGTATTCGATATCTGCTTGGTCAAGAAATGCGTAGACGGCATAGATTCCGGGAGCCAGGGAGGCTGCATTGAATTGAGCGGCGCCGCTGCCATCCTCCGGCGCGAAGGCCTGAGTCAGCACAGGACCGGTAGAGCCTTGGAACTGGGGCGCCAGGAGCACGCGAACTACGGGCCGCTTTGAAGGCGAGCTGAAGGAAACCGTCCCGTGGATGGCTCCGCCGCCCAACTTCGCGATCACTTCTATGGGCGGTGGAGTTCCCTCCGGCGGAACGGTCAGAAGCGGGTTCGTCAACAGGTCCTGGTTGCCGGAAAACATAGATTGCACGTAGGCTCCGAAACACTGGGCAGCCACCCGATAGACCCCGGGCATTACATCTGAAATGGCAATCTCCTCGCCCGCGCCCGGCCTTGAACTATAGGCCCGTCCGGCTCGCCCGCGGCCGGGGTATAGGCTCAACATACAGAACTGCCTGTTAGGGCGGCGAGCCGGGCGGCCCGCAGATGGCGTGTCCGGCGGCAGGTTAGTCACGGTGACCCGCCCCTTGACCTCCACACTGCCCGCCAGAGATACCGTCACACCGCTGACATCCGCCCCACTTACTGTTACCGGCAGTTCGCCGCTGGTCTGACCCTGCGTGGCGCGCACTATGTACGACCCGTCGGCCACGAATTGGACCTCAAAGCGTCCGGTATCCCCATTTACGCCCGCACGCCCGGCAGACACGTCTTCGTCGCCGCTGAGCAGCTCGAACTTTACTGTCCGGCGCGGAACAAAATTGGCCAAAGAACCGCGTATCTTGAAAGCCGGTTCCAGTTGGATGGCAACGTCGGCAGTTGCCTCCGTCCCCGGTTCGATGCGGATCGCGGCGGCCGAATCCAGCGATTTTCCGCCGCCGAAATAGACCGGCTTGAAGCTCTCGTCGGCGAAAAACTGCGGCTGGCTGTCACCGGCGTAAAGAAATGTGCCTCCGCTCCAGCCGGCGGCCTTGATAACGTACTTGCCCGGGGACACGTTCCACATGCGGTAAATGCCGCGGTCGTCGGTGGTGACGTTCCGGTCGGTCTGAGTCTGCCGTAATCCATCCACGATCTGGGTGCTCAGGGCGACCACGTTCACGCCGCGTTTCGGCTCGCCGTTCTGGTCCGTGACCTTGCCGGTGATGACGCCCAGCGGCGTGATCTTGAGCGTGAGATCGTCTCGCGAGGCAGTCAATTCCACCAGGTTCTGGCCCCTGTCTTCCGCCACGAACTGCGGCTTCTGCACCGAGACGAGACAGTTACCGGCCGCCAGCGCATCGAATCGAAACCTCCCCGACGCGTCGGTGAAGGTCATGGAAGTCAACGGCGATCGAGGAGCGCGTGGGCGCCCGTCCTGTGCCGGCGATACCGCGGTCTGGTAGCGGACAATCTGCACCAGCGCACGATTCACCGGCTCGCCGGTGCGGCTATTGACGACCACCCCTCCCAGCGATAAGTCTCCATCGGCCCCCCGCGCGGCAGCGGCGAGTAATAGGAATGTGACGAAGCTGTAAGCCTTGGAATGTGGCAGCACAGTGACTCCGAAGCAGATATTATAGTCCCAAAATCTTGTTATGGGCTGCTGTTTGTCCCGGCTGGCACACTCCAGATCGCCGTCAATGTGCGGACTGGGATTGCGGCCGTCACTCCCGGCGCGGCGATCGTCCTATCCGATTCTCACCACATCGCCGCGTCCTATCGAACGCAACGCGAAAATCGCGGCGGGCACCAGTGGCTCCAAATCACGAAGGCGGTTTGTTGGTCCGCAGAGAATCACTGACGAGATCGTCCGCCGCGTGAGATTCTGCTGATCCGGGATGTCTTGGTCTACGGTAATGAGAACGTCGAAGCCAGCGGCTTCGGCGGCATCCAGGAGGCGTCCGTTCTTCAGTCCCGCCAGGCCGGCATACCCGGCGGTCTGACAGTCGTGGCCGGGAAACAGAAGCCGCAAGCGCTGGTCGATACACTCGTCAATTAGCAGCCGCATCCACTGTGCGCAAGCAGGAGTTCCTTGGCTTCCTCAAGGGCTTCCACAGCCTGGGTTCGGGAAACTGTTGGGAAGCCTTCCAGGAAATCCTCCAGCGTATCTCCGCCTTCCAGATATTCGAACAAGGTCCGGACCGGCACTCGTGTTCCCCCGAACACAGGAGTGCCGTGCATCGTTTCCGGATCCTTGACGATTGGTTGTGCCACGCTCTTATTGTCGCTCAATCCGATGCGCCCTACCCCGCCGCCCTCCGCAGCCGGTCCAACACTCCCGCCCACTCCGGCGCTTCCGGCGGCTGCTCTACCGCGATCCCGCCGACGCCTTGCGCGTCCAGCCGGTGCAGCGTGTCATACAGTACCGCCGCGTATTCCACCGGGTCCGCCGGCATTTCGTGTCCCATGCGCAGCCACGCGCCGCATGCCGCGGGCGGCGTCTCGCCCGAAGCCACCAGATACAGCGGCGTCACCGGCCGGTAGTGGCGCTGGTGCATCCCAGGAGAAGCGTGCGGTCCTCCCTCGGGCGCGCCGCCCAGTAGCACGGGGCCGATCAGCGCCTCGATCTCCGTCAGCGGAATCACGCCGGGGCGCAGCAGCGTGGGCGCGCCGGCTAGCGACAGCACCGTGGATTCGATGCCCACGCGCGCCGGGCCGCCATCCACCACGGTATCCGCCAGTCCCGCCGGCACATGTTCGGCATGCGTGGGCGAAAGCTCCGTGAAGCGGTTGGCGCTGGGCGCGGCAATGGGCACGCCGGCCGCGCGGATCAGCTCCAGCGCCAGCGGATGCGCCGGCATGCGCAGCCCCACCGTCGGCAGGCCCGCGGTCACGATGTCCGGAATCAGTGCGCGCTTCGGCACCACCAGCGTCAACGGGCCGGGCCAATAGCGGCGCGCCAGCACCTCGGCCGCCGCGGGCCACTCGGATGCGAGCGAGCGCGCCATCTCCACCGAATCCACGTGCACAATCAGCGGGCTGGTCCGCGGCCGGCCCTTGGCCGCGAAGATGCGCTCCACCGCCGCGGCGTCCAGGGCGTTGGCGCCCAACCCGTAGACCGTCTCGGTGGGAAACGCCACCAGACGGCCGGCGCGGATCAGCGCGGCTGCCTGCTCCAGGCTCACTCGGGCGTCTCGTCCTTATCGTCGCCGGCGATTTTTCCGGTCTTGCGCCAGACCAGGAAGGCGTGGATCAACGGCTCCAGATCGCCGTCCAGCACGCGGTCCACATCGCCCATGGCCAGCTTGCTGCGCAGGTCCTTCACCAGCCGGTAGGGCGCCAGCACGTAGTTGCGGATCTGGCTGCCGAAGTTGATATCGAGCTTGGAATCTTCGGTCTTGCGCGTCTCTTCGCGCTTCTTCTCCAGCTCGCGCTCGTACAGCCGCGCCTTCAACTGCTTCATGGCGCTGTCGCGGTTCTTGTGCTGCGACCGCTCGTTCTGGCACTGCACCACGATGTTGGTGGGCAGGTGCGTGATGCGCACGGCGGAGTCGGTCATGTTGACGTGCTGCCCGCCCGCGCCCGACGAGCGGAAGGTGTCGATGCGCAGATCGTCCAGGTTGATTTCGATCTTGATTTCGTCGTCCACCTGCGGGTACACGAACACCGAGGCGAACGAGGTGTGCCGCCGCGCGTTGGCGTCGAACGGCGAGATGCGCACCAGCCGGTGCACGCCGATCTCCGATTGCAGCAGGCCGTAGGCGTTCTCGCCGTTGACCTCGAAGGTCACCGACTTGATGCCCGCCCCTTCGCCCTCCAACCGGTCTGTCACCACCGTTTTGAAGCCGTCGCGCTCGGCCCAGCGCAGGTACATGCGCAGCAGCATCTCGGCCCAATCCTGGCTCTCGGTGCCGCCGGCGCCCGGATGGATGGTGACGATGGCGCTGCGCGCGTCGTTCTCGCCGGAGAGCAACATGGCGGTTTCCACGCGGTCCAGGAATTCGGCGTAGGCCTGGCTGTCGCGCTCGATATCGGCCTGTACGTCCTCGCCTTCGCGCGCCAGCTCGAACAGCGTGTCGAGATCGTCGGTCATGGCGCGGATGCGCTCGTCGTTGGCCATGGCCTGCTCCAACTTCTTGCGTTCCTGCATGACCTTCTGGCTTTTCTCCGGCTTGTTCCAGAAGTCGGGCGAGGAGATCTGCTCTTCGGTCTGGGCTAGTTTTCGTTTCTGAGCGGGGGCGTCAAAGATACCTCCGCACGGCCAGGGCCTGGTCGCGGAGGGGCTGATAGGCGCGTTCCAATTCTTCGAATGTCATGGGGTTTCAATCCAATTCTAACAGATACCCGGCCTTGCCGACGTTGCGCGCGCTTGTGCGTCCCATCCGGATGCCGACGCCCTCGGCTTCGTGGATGTGGCCGCAGAAAAAGTACGCCGGTTGGTACTTGTCGATGAACTCGCGCACCGGCCGCGAGCCGGCGTGCAAGCCCGGGCGGATCCGGTCGAGCGCCGTGCCGAACGGCGGCGCGTGGCACACCAGCACCAGCGGCTTCAGATTCGCGAACCGCTCCAGCCGTTCGGCGATCTGCGGCTCGGTATATTCGCCTGGGGTATTGAACGGCGTCGGATTGGAGTAGCCGAGCCCCGCCACCTGCCAGCGGCCCACCTGAAAATGGCGCTGGTGAAAATCGTGCAGCCCATACCGCGCGCACATGCCGCCGATCGTTTCCGCCGACTCGTGGTTGCCCGGCAGCACATACACCTTGTCGCCGCGCTTCGCCAGAATCTGCCCGCAGCGTTCGATTCCCTTGGCCCACGTCACCTGGTCCCCGGCGGCGATGTAGTAGTCGGCTTCGATAGCCAGCAGCCGTTCGAGCGCCGTCCAGTCGTTGTGGATGTCGGAGAAGAGGAGCAGTTTCAC
>Ga0181529_10004015_pt1 | contig 16246 bp, 12 predicted proteins | sample PEATcosm2014_Bin_36_FD_119763 | JGI IMG/M metagenome (GOLD analysis project Ga0181529, IMG submission 119763) | Peatland microbial communities from MTU Mesocosm Facility, Houghton, MI, USA - PEATcosm2014_Bin10_30_metaG | ecosystem: Environmental > Terrestrial > Soil > Wetlands > Peat | place...
CGGCCTTATCGATCACGTGATCGTTGGTGATGATGTAACCCTTGGGATCGACAATGAAGCCCGAGCCCAGCGACTCCTGCACCTGGCCGTTGTCACCTTCATCCGGTCCGCCGGGAACCTGGCCGCCGAAGAAACGATTGAAGAAGTCCTGGAAGTTATCAGGCGGTGCCTGCTGCTGCTGATCGTTGTCCTGGTTGTCGTCGGGATTTTGCTGGTTCGGCTGCACGCGCTGATGAAACTTGCCGTGTCCGTGGTCGCTCGATTCTTTGGGCAGAGTTTGCGTGTTGATATTCACCACCGCCGGTCCCACCGCCTTGGCGATGCGCACGAAATCATTCGGCGGAATACTCGAATTCACGACCTTGAGGGGAGTGGCGTCGGCGCTGTCGTTCTGCTTTTCCTGGCCGCGCACTCCATGGGCGGCAAACGAGCCGGCCACAATTGCGGCCGAAAGCGTGGCAAGCAGCACAAATGCCGTGGTAAGACGGCTCGACCGAAGTCGTGCGAAGAGCAATTTCATAGTTTCCTTGACCTCTTGAGGCGCCCGGCCAGTCTGCAATCTGGCGGCGGCCTCTCCTCTTAGTATAGTCAGCCGATGGTCTCTGCGGCAGGATCAGGTAGTGGGTCAGCTTGAAGCCGTCGTGAGCCGTCGTGAAAGGGCACGACTTTAGTCGTGCCGCAAAGGCCGCGAATACAAAGGTGGGCTTTAGCCCCTGAGGTACGGTTTCCTTCAAGCTGCCCCAGCAGCGCCGGTCGTGATGCCTCTATCCGCCCTCACCGCAACCGGCGATCCACGCCTGTTCCGTTAGACGCTTCGCAAGGCCAAAGAGCCGCACGCTCCCGAGTTACTGCTCCGCGGCCCACTTCAGCATCGCCAGCGTCAGCAGCAGGACGCGCTTGAGCGCCAGTTCGCGGTTCTTCGGCGAATACCATTCGTGCAGCGTATGTGCTTCGCCGCCTTCTCCGCCTGCGCCCATCGAAAGCGCCGGAACGCCTAGCGCCAGCGGAATGTTTGCGTCGGTCGATCCCAGCCGCAGGTCGGTGCGCAGGCCCAGGTGACGGTCCACGGCGCGCAGCGCAGCCAGCAGAACCGAATCATCCGCCAGATGTGCCGCAGGCCGGTCGCCGATTTTCGTAATCGCGAATTCCAGCCGCCCGCGCGAGCCCGCACTTGTGACTCTTGATCGCGCGTTCCAGTGTGCGACGGCATCTTCCACCGCGCGGTGCAGCGCAACTTCAAGGCGCAGCAACTCAGTTCCGTCGGTCGATCGGAAATCGATGGTGGCTTCGGCGCTTTCAGGAATTGAATTCACGCTGATACCGCCGCGTATCGTTCCCACATTGAGCGTGGTCCGTGGCTCTTCGGGCAGCTCGGTTTCCGCCACCGCGGCCAGCGCCATGGCCAGCGCCGCAATGGGATTCGCCGTCCCCGCGTCGCTGAAGCTATGTCCGCCCGGCCCAGTAACCGTAACCCGAAAGCGGCGGCTGCCCAGCGCCCGCGTTACAGCCGCATCCGCGCCGGCGCCATCCAGCACAATGTGCGCAGCCACGCGTCCGGCGAATGCGCTGTGCTCATAAAAGTGACGCACCCCGCGCAAATCGCCTTCGCCCTCTTCGCCCACATTGCCCAGCACCAGGAGCGGCGCCGGTAGTTCCACCCCGGCGCGCAGAAGCGCATGCACCACAGCCAGCATGCCAACCACGCCTGCCGCGTTATCGCATGCGCCCGGAGCTTCCAGGCGATCGTCCGCAAGCACTGGACGCAGGGGAGTATCGGCGGGAAACACAGTGTCGAGATGCGCCGAAAGAAGGATCACGGGCCCGGTGCTCTCCGGAGGCAACTTTGTAGCCGGCAGAACTCCCAGCACGTTGCCCGCCGCATCGGTCTCCACCGCGCTCACGCCGGCCTCAGCAAAACGCGCCGCCAGCCATCGCGCCCGCTCCTGCTCGCCATTCGAAGGCGCGGGAATGCCCACCAAGTCGACCTGCCAATTCATCAGGGTTTTTGGATTCGTGTGCACCCAGGAAAATGCCGCATGAAGCTGCCGTTGCGCAGCCAGGGCGGTTACGCGCGAGAATGCCGAGGTTGCGGAAAGTATCGGCATGGCAATGGATTCAGGGTAGCAGGATGCTTGACGACGCCAAAATCACTGCGCGGCCCGATGCAATTCACTCGCTGGCCGGCATTTCTCCTGCGTCGTACTCCACCGAGTGCAGAAAAAGACCCCGCGCCGGTGCCGTTGGTCCTGCTGCCGAGCGATCGCACGCCGCAAGAATCCCCGGAATCTCTTCAAGCGCAAGATGCCCCCGGCCCACGTCCAGCATGGTTCCCACCAGGTTACGCACCATGTGATGCAGAAATCCGTTGCCACGCACGCGGTAAACCAGCATCGCGCCGGCTTCGCCCTGCCGCAGTTCCCAAGTCGAGGTGTAAATGGTGCGCACCGTCGACAGCGGCGCAATCTTAAGCGCCGCTTCGGCCCCAGGCTCATATGTTGCGCGGCCTGCCTCGCGCTCGCTCAGATCAGGATCGTTCGCGGCAAAGCTCTGGAAATCGTATTTTCCTTCGAAGACCTGCGCGCAGCTCTGCAGTTTCTCGACATCGAGCACCCACGGGCACGCATACACGTAGCGGGCCAGAAAGGGTGGAGAGTCGGCCTCGCGGTAGATCCGGTATTCGTAGGTCTTCGCAACCGATGAGTGCCGCGCATGAAATGTACTCGGTACCGTTCTTGCTTCGGAGATACGGATCGATGGGGGCAATGTCCGGTTCAACGCGCGCTGCAGATTCTCGGCAGGAATAGGGGCGCGCAGCGTGAAGCTGGCTACCTGGGCCAGTGCGTGAACTCCCGCGTCAGTGCGGCCGGAGCCCTGCGGCAGGGGCGACTCGCCCGTAACCCGGCCCAGTGCGGCCTGCAATTCACCTTGAATTGTCGGCAGTCCGGGCTGCACCTGCCAGCCCTGGAAGTCGGTGCCGTCGTACGCCAATGTAAGCTTCCAGGTCTGGAACTCTCGATCTACTTGGGCGCTGTCGCTCATGGGAATCGCTGCAACAAGGGTACCCGATGCTGCCGATCTGCCGGCCCGGTTAACTATCCCTCCCCAAACGGAGAGATTTGCATCCCTGGCGGGGTAGATTTGGGTTGCCAGAGGCCGGAATTTGAGTTATTTTACTAACCAGTTAGTTAATTTGCTCATCCGGACGCCTCTGCACTGCGTCTTCGCCCGGTTCAACCCGCTCCACGTAACCTTAACCGGAGCCTCGGCTGCGATTTACGACAATGCCTGGAACGAGCGGGGTACCGTTTTCGTAATCAACAAAGAACCATGCGGGACCACATAACGGCGATAATCATTTTGAGAAACCCGAAACTCGCATCCGGAGCGGTTTCCTGGATGTCTTGAAGCGCAACCGGGGAACCCACCCATTGGGTGGGTCACGTGCCTCAAATTTTGGAGAGAAGAAACATGCATTCTTTAAGGGCAGGTGTATCGCATCTGGAGCCGACAACCGACTGCAGTGAACGCAAAGGAACCAGCCTCAGCCGCAAAGGGCAGGGGCAAGCCGCCGGACGTTTGCGCGCGGTTGCCGCCATTTTGTTGACGTTGGCGGCCACCACGCCGCCTGGCTTCGCGCAGCAGACGGGCACTACCGCCGCTCCGCCTGATAAGGCTGCCTCCGATCTTCCCGTGGCGCCGGTGCCCATTCCCACGCAGCCGATTCCGCTGCGCACCTCCGGCGCTGACTACTCGAGACCCTTCGGCAGTTGGATTGGCAATCCCATAAACGTCTACCGTCCCACGTCCATCGCCAAGGCAAGCTTCGCCAACTCCGTGCGCCTTGCCGATCTCATGAAAGACGGCAAGATTTATCTCAGTCTCTCCGATGCCATCGCCCTGGCCATTGAGAACAACTACGACATTGCCATTGCTCGTTACGATCTCGACATCGCCGATACTGATATTCTTCGCACCAAAACGGGCGCAACTCCTCTGGGCGCTCCTTCAGGCTTGATCACAGGAACCCTCGGCGGTTCTAACTCCATTTTGTCGACCGGCGGCGGACCGGGCGGATCAGCGGGTGGTGCGGGCGGCGCGGGCTCCGGGGTGAATGGATTGACGCTGTCGACCGGCGGCGCAGGCCCGTTGCCGGAGAACCTGGATCCAAACGTCACAGGCACCATACAACTGGAACGGGCCAAGTCGCAGCAAACCAGCATTTTCAGTCCGGCCTCTTCCACCAACACTGACGCGTACAACTTTACTTACAACCAGGGATTCGTTTCCGGAACGGCGCTTGCCGTCGCGTGGAATAACAGTCGAACCAACACAAGTGATACGCTGGCAAGCTATACGCCACAGCTCAACTCTTCATTCAAAGCTTCGGTTACACAGCAACTCCTGCAAGGCGCAGGAATCTGGGTAAACAAGCGCTTCATGTACCAGGCGCTCAACGACCGTCGCATCATCGACTCTTCCTTCCGCCAGCAAATCCTTTACACCGTCAACCAGGTGGAGACAATTTACTGGGGGCTGGTGCAGGCCTATGAAGATGTGCAGGCCAAGCAACGCGCCCTTGAGCAAAGCAACCAACTGCTCTCTGACAATCGCAAGCAGTTGGAAGTGGGCTCCATGGCGCCGCTCGATGTGGTCAATGCCGAATCCAGTGTCGCTGCTGATCAGCAGTCGCTCATCAGCGCACAGAGCACACTCAATTACCAGCAACAGATCATCAAGCAAGCCATCACGCGCAATCTCAACGATGCCGTGCTTTCGGCGGCTCCGGTCATTCCCACGGACCGCGTAACTCTCGAAGCCATTCCAGAGGAGACGCAGCCCGTGGAAGCACTGGTGCAGGAGGCTTTCCAACGCAGGCCAGAGCTGGAGCAGGCGGTGCTCACGCTGCGCAACGATGAGATCACGCTCAAGGGCGCGCGCAATGGTTTGTTGCCGACCCTTGATGTCTACGGATTCTACAACGCCAGCATCATCGGCGGCGCCGTCAACAAGAACTGCAGCTTCGCCGGCATCTCTTGCACCGTCACGGGCAACACCGCACCCGGCAGTTACGGAGGAGTGCTCTCGGACCTGGTCAACAGTACCGCCCCCGACAAAGGCGTCGGCTTCAACGTGAACATCCCTATCCGCAATCGCGAAGCGCAGTCCGTGCAGGAACGCTCCTTAATGGAGTACCGGCAAGCGGAGCTGCGGCTCGAGCAACTCTACACGCAGATTCGCATGCAGGTGGCGAACGCCATGTTTGCGCTCGCCAACGATCGCGCCCAGGTGCGCGCGGCGCAGGCGGCTCGCGATTACGCGCAACAGAGCCTGGATGCCGAGGAGAAGAAGCTCCACCTCGGTGCTTCCACAACCGCGAATGTGCTGCAGCAGCAACGCAATTTCGCGGTGGCTGAAGACAACCTGATCGCCGCAAATGCCGCGTATGCCAAGGACCGCGCAGGACTCTACCAGACTTTGGCCTCAACCTTGCAGCATTACGGGATCAATTTGCCGGATGCCGCTACAGGGGCCGTGACGGCCGCTCCCATCATTCCGGGAGTTGCGCCGGCCCAACCCGGCAACGAGCCCACCATGACGCCGCCCGCGACTCCGAATCAACAAGCCATGCCGCCTGCTCAATAGCGCGGCTTGCATACAACGCGAAAAGGCCCGGCACATGCCGGGCCTTTTTCGTTGTCTTGTACTCGTAACAAACGAATCGCGCGTTTTACCGCTCCGCGACACGGTCCAGCAAGTCGAAAAACTCAGGAAAGCTGATGGCCGCGGACTCGGCGCCCTGAATGAGCGTCTCGCCCTCGGCGCGCAGAGCCGCCACACTGAAGGCCATGGCGATGCGATGATCGCCGCCCGAATCGATGGTAGTGCCGTGCAATGTCTGGCCTCCGGGCACGTCCAGCCCGTCCTCGAACTCCTCAACCTCCGCCCCCATGGCGCGCAGATTCGCGGCCACCAGTGCGATCCGGTCCGACTCTTTCACGCGCAACTCGCGCGCTCCGCGAATGCGAATGCCGCCGCTCGTGTATGGTGCGATTGCCGCCAGCACCGGCAGCTCGTCGATGAGTTGTGCCGCCAGCAAACCGGAAATCTCCGTCGATCCCAGTCCCTCGGCCGGCGCCGAAATCTGCACTGTTCCCACCAGCTCGGCGTGCTTCTCTTCAAGATTCAGCACCGCGATGTGCGCGCCCAGCGCCGTGAGCACGTCGAGCAGCGAGGCGCGTGTCGGATTCAAACCGAGGGCGTCGACCACAAGGTTGGAGCCGGGGAAGAGCATTGCCGCGCACAGGAAAAATGCCGCGGACGAGAGATCGCCAGGAACCTCGGCATCGATGGCGCGCAGCGCTTGCGGTCCGCTGATCGAGACCGAGTCTGCGGCCCGCGTCAAAGTAGCTCCAAATGCGCGCAGAGCCAGTTCGGTGTGGTCGCGCGTGCGCACAGCCTCGCGCACCGTTGTCATGCCCACGGTTTCCAACCCGGCCAACAGGACGCAACTCTTCACCTGCGCGCTGGGAACCGGCGTCGTGTAGTCGATGGCTTTGAGAGGACCGCCATCAATAATGAGCGGCGCATGACCGTCGGTGAGCATAAGGCGGGCGCCCATGGCTACGAGCGGCTTGCGAATACGCTCCATCGGCCGTCGTGAGAGTGAGTCATCGCCAACCAGCGTGAAGCGGCCCTGCTGCGGCGCAAGCAGCCCTGAAATCATGCGCATCGTCGAGCCGGAGTTGCCGCAGTCGAGCGGGCCATCAGTGGGTGTGACACGTCCCGCCACGCCGCGAATTTCTACGGAGTCCGCGCCGGTCCGGTTCACTTTCGCGCCCAGCGCTTCCATGCAGGCCAACGTCGAGGCGCAATCCGCTCCGGTCGAAAAATTGGTAAAGCGCGACATGCCTTCGGCGAAGGCGCCCAGCATCGCGTAGCGATGGCTGATGGACTTGTCGCCCGGCAGTCGCAGGCTGCCCAGAATGTTACGGGCAGGGCGGATCAATCGTTCCTGAGCGGCAGTTTGCACAATTTCTCCGGGGAAGTGCTCCGATACTTTGAGTGTATCGAATCCGGCGAGTTCCAGGTTTGACACGAGCGCGCCGCGGGAAAGACGTATTGCAGAGACCGGTTTCCCAAAATCGTCTTTTTGTCTTAGAATGGTCGGCGATGACTGGATTATCCTTCCCCCTTCGCGGAAAGTTTTCTTCGCTCCAATTGTTCAGACGTGTACTCCTGCTCGCTTCGCTTGCTGCGCTCCTTTGGCCGGCCTGCGCAGCCGCCGCCGCTCCCGCGTTTCCGCTGCACACGTCGGGGCAGTACATTGTTGACAGCAACGGCGTCCGCGTTCACCTGAATGCCTTCAACTGGTACGGTTTTGAATCCACTGACTATGTAGTCGAAGGCCTCCAGGCGCAGCCTTTGAACAGCATCGTGTCCACCATCAAGGGGCTCGGCTTCAACGCCGTGCGCCTGCTGTGGTCAAACCAGATGGTCGAGAGCAATCCGGTAGTCGGCAATTATGCGCTTACCGCCAATCCCAGCCTCGAAGGTGAAAATGCCCTCACCATTATGGACACCGTTGTCAACGCTCTTACCAGCGCCGGCATCATGGTGATTCTCGACAATCACATGAGCAACGCCGGGTGGTGCTGCAGCACCACCGACAACAATGAACTCTGGTACAACAGCCAATACCCGCAGGCCAACTGGGTCGCCGACTGGCAGACGATGGCCGCGCGCTATAAGAGCAACCCTGGGGTCATCGGCGTCGATTTGCGCAACGAGCCGCGCGCCCCGGCCACTTGGGGAGGCAGCTCCAGCACCGACTGGCACGCGGCCGCGGAGCTGGGCGGCAATGCGGTGCTCACCATCAATCCCAATCTCCTCATCTTTGTCGAGGGCGTGAACTACGCAGGTGATCTTTCCGGCGTCCCTACCTTGCCGGTGCAACTGAACGTCGCCAATCAGCTCGTCTACGAAGCGCACGACTACGGCTTCTGGTACTCCGGCCTCACCGGCTTCAGCAACTGGTATAGCAAGATCGAACCCAAATGGGGCTTTCTTGTCGACGGCGGCAACCCGCAGCCGCTGTGGATCGGCGAATTTGGCACCTGCAACTCGGCCGACACCTGCGACAGCAGCACCAACAATGCCGACCTCGGCTTCTGGTTCAGCATTTTTTCCAGCTATATTCGCGACAACAATCTCGATTGGTCCTACTGGGCCGTCAATGGCACCACGGAATCAGGCAACGGCGGCGGCTTCGGCACGATCGAAGGTTACGGCGTTCTCAACACCTCGTGGAACGGCAGCGCATTGCCCTCGCTTACCGCGCGTCTGCAAAGCATGATGGCGCCCGGCAACGCCAACTTCTCCATCATCGCTGGGGGCGCGGCCATCACTCTCGTGCCCGGCGCCGTCGGAAACGCCACGATCGCTATTGTTCCGGAGAACGGTTTCATAGGAACTGTCAATCTCACGTGCACTGTGACCCCGCCCACCGGCGCCGTCGATGTGCCCACGTGCAGCATTCCGTCGACTGCAACCGTCTCCAACACAACCGCCGCAAGCGTCACGGTCGGCATCTCGACTACGGGAGCGGTGGCGCGCAACGCTCCTGCAAACAGCCCGCAAAGCAATCCTTCGCGCAGAATCGCTGGCGCAATTCTTGCCTGCCTCGGGCTTCTCATTGGAAACTTTGAGCGCTGCGGCCGCAAGAGCCTGCAGATTTTCCTCTTGCTTTTGCTTTTCGCTTTTCCGCTAGCGTCTTGCGGTGGTGGTGGCGCGGGCGGTGGCAGCGGCACTCCTCCTTCAGGAGGAACTACCGCCGGCAATTACATCGTCACCGTCACAGGCACAGGTTCGGGCCTCACCGCCGTAACGACGCAGATTGTTGTCGTCATCAATTAGTCTTCAGCTCCCTAATATGGTTTGTTGCTCGGCGCCCGCGCTGCAAAGTTATTGGGCCCCGCAAGGACGGCGCAAGGACATGTCTCCTTACTAGGTCCAATCACGGTTCTGCGTCAGGCCATTGGCTCCAGATGCGCGGTGAAATGGCGGAGGAACGGCGCTTCGTAGGTGAGCTTCATGCCGCGGATGCGCTCGCGGTTCTTCCAGACTTCGAGGATGACCTCAACGAGATAGTCAATATGGCTCTGCGTGTAAACGCGACGCGGGATGGCGAGGCGCACCAAGTCCATTTGCGCGGCGGCGGCGAACATCAGTGTGCCGATCTCGACGGAGCGGACACCGCCCTCAAGATACAGTTCACAGGCCAGGGCCACGCCGGGGAATTGCGCCGTGGGAATGTGCGGCAAGAACGCGCGGGCATCGAGGTAGATGGCGTGGCCTCCCGGTGGCTGGACGATGGGAACACCCTCAGCGGCAATGTGGTTGCCGAGATAAGCCGTGGAGGCGATTCGGTAGCGCAGGTAGTCTTCTTCAACCGCTTCCTGAAGGCCTACGGCAATAGCCTCTAGATCGCGCCCGGCAAGACCGCCGTAGGTTGGGTAGCCCTCGGTAAGAATTAGGAGATCCTTCTCCTGCTCGGCGAGTCGATCATCGTTGGTGCACAGAAAGCCGCCGATGTTGGCCATGCCGTCTTTCTTGGCAGACATGGTGCAGCCGTCGCCCAGGCGGAACATCTCCTGCGCAATCTCTTTAGGCGATTTGTCTTCATATCCTGGCTCACGTAGCTTGATGAACCACGCGTTCTCAGCAAAGCGGCAGGCGTCGAAGTAGAGCGGGATGGCGTTTCGCCGGCACACGGCGCTCACCTGGCGCGCATTTTCCATCGAGACAGGCTGTCCGCCGCCTGAATTGTTGGTCACGGTGAGCATGACCAGGGGGATGCGCTCGCGGCCCACGCGCGCGATGAGATTCTCCAGCGCAACCACGTCCATATTGCCTTTGAACGGATGCAGCGAGGCCGGTTCGCGGCCTTCAGGAATCAGCAGATCGACAGCCTCGGCGCCGGTAAATTCGACATTGGCGCGGGTGGTGTCGAAGTGAGTGTTATTGGGGACGACGTCGCCTTTCTTGCACATCACGCCGAAGAGGATGCGCTCGGCGGCCCGGCCCTGGTGCGTGGGAACGACGTGCTTGTAGCTGAAGACGTCCTGAACGGAACTCTTGAATCGAACGAAGCTGCGGCTACCGGCGTAGCTTTCGTCGCCTTCCATCAAAGCTGCCCACTGATGCGTGGACATGGCGCCAGTGCCGGAGTCGGTGAGTAGATCGATGAGGACGTCGTCGGCGGGCAGCAGGAAGAGATTGTAGTGGGCAGCCTTGAGAAGCTCTTCGCGCTGGGCGCGCGTTGTCCAGCGAATCGGCTCAACACTTTTAATCCGGAAGGGTTCAATGATGGTCTTTGCGATCATGACGCGTCTTTCGTGGTTTCCGGCTGGATCTCCGCTTCGCGCACCCGCAGCACAATAATGGTTTCGTCATCAAAGCGGTCTTTGCTGCCCTGAAAACGTGCCACATCCGCCAGGATGGCGTCGGCAATCTCTAGTGCGGGAAGACCGCGGCTGGCGCAGAGCAGTCCGGCCAAGCGGTCCTGCCCGTACATCTCCTCTTTTTCGTTTTCCGCATCCAAAATTCCATCCGACACGAAGACGATGGCGTCGCCGGGCTGCGTGGCCACGCTAAGCTCTTCGTAAGTCACATCGGGAAACATGCCCAGCGGAAATCCTTCGGCGCGCACTGTGTCCGATTGGCCGGCGCGGCAGAAAACCGGCTGCACGGCTCCCGAATTCGCCACCTGAAGAGTCTGGTTTTCATCGTTCCAGAGCGCGAACAGCATGGTGACGTATTGAGATTCCAACTTGCGCTCCTGCATCGCGTCATTCAGAAGCTTCAGCATCTGCGCCGGGTCGGGCTGTTGCGCGGCCGCGGCGCGCATAATGCCGCTCACCAGCGCTGCGAATAGCGCCGCGGGCGCGGCCTTGCCGCTTACGTCGCCCAGTACGATCGCCGTGCGGTTCGGCCCATAGTCCAGAAAATCGTAGAGGTCGCCGCCGATGGTGCGCGCCGGCAAAAAGCGCACCGCCATCTCGGCATGGGGATGCGAAGGCGCGTCCGTCGGCAGCAAGCGCAATTGCACTTCGCGCGCCATGGCGATGTCTTTCTCCAGTTGCCGCTCTTGTCGCTTGACCGCCTGATAGAGTCGCGCGTTTTCGATCGCAATCGCAATCTGCGAGGCAAGCGTCGACAGCATCCGTTCGTGCTCTTCGTTGAAAAACGCCGGCTTGGTATGCTCCAGGTCCAGCACGCCGATCACGCGGCCCTTGTAGAACAGCGGCACAATCAGCTCCGAGCGCGTCTCGGGGTTCATGGGAATGTAGCGCGGGTCCTTGCTTACATCGGGCACGTTGACCGCCCGCCACTCGCGTACCGCCGCGCCCACCAGTCCGCTGTTGATGGGAATGCGCCGCGTGGGAGCATGCGCGTAGCCGAATCGCCACGCATAGCGCGTGATCAGCGTGTCGCCTTTTTCGTCGAGCAGCATAATCGTGAACATCTGGTAGTCGATCAGCCGCCGCAGCAACTGTCCGACCTTCTCCAGCAGCGGATTCAGTTCCAGAATCGACGCCAGTTCCACCGCGATCTCGTTCAGCACTTCCAGCGTTTGTGCCTGGCGCGAAACCCGCGCATACAGGCGTGCGTTCTCAATCGACTGCGCGATGCGCGAAGCGGTCATGGTCAGCACGTTCAGGTGCTCGTCGCGGAAGAAATCCAGCTGCTCGCTTTCGAGGTCCAGCACGCCGATGAGCCGGTTCTTGGCAATCAGCGGGACGGCCAGTTCCGAACGCACCTCGGGATTGGCGCTGACGTAGTAATCCGCTTTCGACACGTCGTTCAGCAGGATCGGTTGCCGCGTGAGCGCCACCTGTCCGGCCACTCCCTTGCCCACGGGAATGCGCATGCGCTCCACTTGCGGTGTGTGGCCAATCTGGAATCTCATGCGCAGTTCGTGCGAGCGCTCATTCAATAGAAAAATGGCGAAGATGCGGTAAGGAATGAGCGCGCGGACAAGCTCCGAAGTGCGGCTGAGAAGAGTTTGCAGATCGAGGGTGGTATTCAGCGCGTCGGTCAGGCGCATCAGATACGCCACGTCTGCCGGTTCGATGCGGGCATTGACGGGATCCAGATGCGTGTGCTCGGCAGGGCGATAATCGCCTTCGAATTCGTGCTCTGCTGGCGGAGATGGCGGTGTTTCGCTCATAAAGGGTCGAAGGGAATGATACAGCAGGGGTCAGGGCGCAGGTATCAGGTTTCAGCAAATAGGGAGGAGCGAACGCTGACTTGTGGCCGTCTCCGGAAGACTGCCGTTGAAACCTGACCCCTGAAACCTGAAGCCTGTTCTTACTCCGCGCCGAGCTCGCGCAGAATCGCGACGGAAGCGGAGCAGCCGATGCGGTTGGCGCCGGCTTCAAGCAGCGTGCGGAGCTGGGCGAGAGTGCGGATGCCGCCCGAAGCTTTGATGCCACATCGGGCTCCCGCCACGCCGCGCAGCAGGGCCACGTCGGTGGGGATGGCGCCGCCCGCTGCCGATCCGGTTGAGGTCTTGATGAAATCCGCGCCGGCCTGGATGGAAATCTCCGAGGCGCGCAGTTTTTCTTCCATCGTGAGCAGGGCAGTTTCAAGCGTGACCTTGAGCACCGCGCCGTGATGATGGGCCACACCGACCACCGCGCGAACGGTGTGCTGCACGGCGGCGTGGTTGCCGCTCTTGAGCTGGCCGATGGGCAGCACCATGTCGAGTTCGCGCACGCCCAGACGAATGAGCGCGACCGTTTCCTGGCGCAGCGTGGAGACGAGCGAACCGCCGAGCGGCGACCCGATGACGGCGCCAATGGGAATGCCTGTGCCGTTAAGCGCGCTGACCGCGATCGGCGCCCACACGGGGTTTACCACGACGCAGGCAAAGTGGTAGCGGGCAGCTTCGGCACAAAGCGACTCTACCTGCTTGCGCGTGGCGCCGGGCTTCACCAAAGTGTGGTCGATCACGGCTGCCAGTGATTGCCAACTGTCGAGAGTTTTGGCCGAAAATCCAGCCGAATCGAATGTTCCGTAGTCAAAATCCAGGTCTGAAGCCTGGATGGGGGTTAGCTTCATGCAGGCATGCTCCTTGCATGCGCAGGATGGCGATGATCAGAACAGCGCATCCCGCTCCGGGAAACGAGTATACGTCGCGGGCTCGCCCGGGACCAAATAAACCGGCGAAAAACAGGGAGACACCATTGCAACCCGGGAGAGCAGCCCGCATTGGGATGGGACTATTCCGGGTTTTCCGGCGGCATCAGGCAGATATCGGGCAGATTGCGATAGCGCTCGGCGAAGTCCATTCCGTAACCAATGACAAACAGGTTGGGAATGGAGAATCCGACGTAATCGGCTTCGATCTTCTCAATGCGCCGTGAGGGCTTGTCGAGCAGCGTGGCGATGCGCAGCGTCTTGGGATGCTGCTGCAGGAAGAGCTTGCGCAGATAAGCCAGCGTGAGCCCCGTATCGAGAATATCCTCCACCACGAGCACGTTCTTGCCTTCGATGGATTGGTCCAGATCCTTGATCAGCTTGACCGCGCCCGAGGAGCGCTGGCCCTTGCCGTAGCTGGAGACTGCCACGAAGTCGAAGGTCGCATCGGCCCCGATGGCGCGCGACAGATCGACAAGAAAAAACGCCGCGCCTTTCAGCACCCCGATCATGACCAGTTTTTCGCCGTTCAGATCGCGGCTGATCTGCGCACCCATCTCGGCTACGCGATCTGCAATCTGCTGGCGCGAATAGAGAACCTCAAGGCCTTGGGAGGTCATCGTTGACATGCAGACAGTATCGCGCGATTTGCCGAACCCCAGCCTGTGAAAATCAAGGCCCTTGTGTACCGCCGGTCTCCTGACCCGCTGTTCAACCCGGGACAAACAACATCCTTCGCGCGTCTATACTGATAGACCGATGCTCCCCTTTCTGCACATTGGGCCATTCACCATGCCCACTTACGGGCTGATGCTCTTACTGGCCATCGCGACGTCCATGTTTGTCATGGACCGCGCTATCAACCGGGCGCACCTGACGGCGGACGCGGTGGAGATGATAGCCGTTGCCGCGTTGGCCGGCATTGTGGGTTCCAAGATTTGGTATCTCGTCCTCGATTCGCAAGGGGATTTTCGGGCCATGGGCTGGCGTGCTTTGTTGCAAAACAGCGGATTCTCGTGGTTTGGCGCATTGGTCGCCGGAATCCTGGCGCTGGTGCTGCAAGGCAGGAAGGAAAAAATCGGAGGTTTGCGCACGCTGGATTTCGCTGCTCCCGCCTGCGCCATCGGCCAGGGCTTGGGACGCATCGGGTGTTTTCTTTCTGGCGATGGTTGCTACGGCATTGCGATCCAGCCGGTCCATCTGTTTGGTTTTACCTTTCACCCGTGGGGGATGGCCTTCCCGTATGGCATTGAGCCGGTTTTCGTGCCTGTCTACCCGACGCCGCTCTATGAACTGGCCACAGGCCTCGCCATCGGCGGGTGGCTATGGTGGCGCCTTGGCAAGCCGCACGCCACAGGCGCGATCATGGGCCAGTATCTGATCCTGGTCGGAACAGCTCGCTTTTTGGTTGAATTTATCCGCCGCAATTCCAAGGTTCTTTGGGGCTTATCAAATGAACAACTCACCAGCGCAGGGGCCGTTGTGCTGGGCATAGCGCTCCTCTGGTGGGTAGCCAAGCGGCCGGCGCTCAGGCTGCGGAAAGCATCGGCACAGGTCGCGAAGCCGGCGTAGAAAGCCCGTGACGCGGAGTTTTCCGCACCATTTGCATCAATCAATTTGATCGCGCAGCCTCCTCCGGGCCGCAGACCGAACGATACGGGTGCGCGTCTATACTAGAGAAGAGATGTTCCCGTATATTCCACTTCCATTCTGGCCTCACCAACTCCCCACATTCGGGCTCATGCTGTGGTGTGCCGCCGTGGCGGGTGCTTTTCTGGTGGACCGTGCCTTCAGGCGCAGGAAAATTACCGCCGATGCAGTGGGGATGGTGGCCATCGCCTTGGTTGCGGGCATCTTGGGCGCCAAGGTGTGGCATATCCTCGACTCCCCGAGCGAGTTCAGAGCCATAGGCTGGGGTGTGTTGTGGGATACGGCTGGATTTGCCTGGTACGGTGGGCTGGTCTTCGGCATCTCGGCGCTGGTTCTGCAAGGATTACGGGCAAAGATCGGTGCGCTGCGGACACTGGATCTGTGCGCGCCGGCGGCGGCCATCGGCTACGGCATCGGGCGCATCGGATGTTTCCTCTCCGGCGACGGCTGCTACGGAATCGAGATCGCGCCGGTCCATATCTTTGGCTTGACCTTCCATCCTTGGGGAATGGCCTTCCCGCACGGGATCGATCCGACCTTCGTCCCGGTTTACCCCACCCCGCTCTATGAGCTTGGCGCGGGTCTGCTGATTGGGTGGTTTTTGTGGACGCGGCTGGGCAAGCCGCACGCCACGGGCGCAATCGTAGGCCAATATTTAGCCCTGAGCGGCATGGCTCGCTTTCTGGTTGAATTTATCCGGCGTAACCCCAAAGTTTTATGGGGATTATCGAATGCGCAATTGGCCAGTGCCGGAGCCGTTGTTGTGGGAATCGCGCTGACTGCGTGGGCAATGACCCGGCCCGCTTTCACGCCGCGAAAAGTGCCCGCGCCGGTCGGGAAACCCGCCTGAGACATCTGGCGCTCCAGCTTTCATCTTTCCCAGCGGTTTCACTTTGAAAACAGAGCATTCATATAGCTGACGAATTGGGCTGCGTTCAGCTTTTCGTGGTGCCCTTTTGGCGTCCCGCTTCGTCATTGAGCACTGTGCCGCTCACGGGGCAGGCGAGGAACGTGAACCCCTCATGCCCTGACGCGATCAATTCATTGGGAAGGTGCTTCTTTATGAGCGACACATTGTGAACGCCGCAGGCGGGAGGGTTTGAGCCCTCTTTCTTGAAGCATGGTTCTTCCAAGCCGATCTCATCCTTGAGGCAATAGTAAAATCTGCAATGCTCAACATGGTCAAGATTGACCATCTTTGGAACAGCGACTCCGGTGAGAATTTACCTCAAATCGCAGCCTATATACGCTTCACGGTGATTTGAGAGGAGGTACGCCTTGTCCCAAACGATTGCTGCAGCTTTCCCGCATAGACGGAACCCGGACGGCACGTTCGACTCGATTTGCAAAGAATGCTTCGCAACGGTCGCCACGGAGAGTACCGAAACCGAACTCC
>Ga0181529_10004019_pt1 | contig 16231 bp, 14 predicted proteins | sample PEATcosm2014_Bin_36_FD_119763 | JGI IMG/M metagenome (GOLD analysis project Ga0181529, IMG submission 119763) | Peatland microbial communities from MTU Mesocosm Facility, Houghton, MI, USA - PEATcosm2014_Bin10_30_metaG | ecosystem: Environmental > Terrestrial > Soil > Wetlands > Peat | place...
CCCTATCCTCCGCTCAGGTACAACCAGAGTGGACGACATCAACCCCGCCGTGCAATGCTTTTTCAGCGAACGGCGATAACCCCCTTAACTTCGTGTCTCAGCCCAGGGGTTCACTTCAATTCCTTCCATACACCTCTCTCCCCGAACTCCCTCGCAAGCTGTTCTTGCGTCGCCATCGTCTCGCAACCCAGGCAGACCGCCAGCGTCTTCCGCCATCCTATTCCGCCGCCTCCTCGATCTCTTCCGCCACCTGGCTCTTCACTTCCTGCCGCGCGTCGGATAGGTATTGGAACGCTAGCCGCTTGTAGACCTGCTTGGTCAGTGTGGGCGAGTGCATACCCAACGCCAGCAGCTTCTGGGCATCGTCCAACTCTGTGCTGAAGTCGTTGATATCGAACTCGTCCATTCCCGCAACGTCGATCGAGACCTCGTCCTGCCGCGCCGCCGCCACAGCCCATAGCACCTGCTTCATGCTCTCCCGCACCGTTGTGCCATATGCCCCGAGCACCTCGGCCGTAGTCGCGAAGTCCAGTTGCTTGCCCAGCGCGGACTGGTTCGCCGAACTCGATGCCCCTCCCATCGCCTGGTTGTTCAGGTAACACACCCGGTAAATCTCGTCCTTCATCTGAACCAGGTTGTCGGCCGCGATCTGGTAAACCTTCCCCTCCGGCTCCGCCCACCCAAACCGGTCTTCCGGTCCAAGTTGGATGTAATACGACTCGCCCACCATCTGGTTCCACTCCCGTTCCGAGTAGATCACCGGCATCGCGAACAGCCCCATCGTCAGCGCCCACCCCAGCGCGTTCGACTTATTGAAGTGTTCCAGTTGTAGCAGCGCGGCTCTGTTAGTCAGCCAAAGCCCCTCGCTCACCCGCATCTGGAATAGCGGCACCCGGCCCAGTGAAGCCAGCGCGTGACGGCCAGCGTCGATTTTCTCGGTCGGTTTCCCCTCACCCGCTTTCCGGTATATCTCGAAATTCTCCCGGTCGTAGTAAATCCAACGCGTTTCCTGCTCCCACTTCGCGTCCGTCACCTTCGACTGCTGCAAGCACGACGTCCGGATTACCGCCCAGTCCATCCCGCCGTTCGAATCGTAGTTCCAGTTGATGACCTCGTCCGCGCCGTATTCCACCAGGTACGCCCGCGACGTCCCCGCGGCGTCTTCTTCCGCCCGCGTCAGCGCCGGCCCAGTCGCGCGGGGAAAGTCCACCACCAGGTAGCTCGAGCCGGATACCAGCGATTCCACGAACTGTTTACGAAAAAACTCGCTCAGGCTGGTGCCCCTCAAGTCGCAGTCGTTCGCCAGCAGGCTGTAGAAACCCTTCGCCCCGGCATCGGTCCCTTCCAGCATCAGCGCCGGCTCGCGATGCATCAGTGTCGCCGCATACCAATCCACGATCGAGCCGATGTAGTTCTGATAGAACACCCGGCTCAGCCGCTCCTGGTAAATCTCGCTCGGTTCTTTGTGCCGCCGCACCAGGTAATCCGTGGCGTGCGCCCGTAACTGTTCGCCACCCAGGTACAGGTCCTTGTAGCGTCTCCACGTCGCTTTTCGCGCGATGTACCCCGGATGCTCCCGGTTGATCGTCTCCATGATTAGAACAATCGCTCCTGCCGCTCCCCGATTTTGGGAAGCATTCTGCACTCCTGCCACAACAGGTACCCCAGCGCGTCCGATAAGTGCGTCCTCATTCGGTCCCGGTCTTTGTCAATCGCATTCGAATCGGCCTTGTAAGTCACCTGCTCCAGATCCTTGATCAGCTCCTTGCACTTCGGGTCCACTAGCAGCCCGATTTCTCCCGTCGCCGATCGCAGCTTCGCATTCGTTAGGTTGATCCGCTCCCGCACGCTCGGGTTCGCCCGCGGAACGTGGTATTGAAGTTTCATCCCCGAGTGCGCCTGAAAGTATTCGCGGATCATTTCGTAGTCTGACGCCCCAGTCGTTTGCCGCTGGTTTCCCGACGCGTCGCCATATATGTGAACGCCAGCCCAATGATTCGGATACCGCTTCAGAAACTCCTCGCAGGCGTCCATCGTCGTCCCGTTCCGTACCACAATCTCATCCAGGACCCGCACCTTCGTGCCCTCGATCTGCGCCACCAGCGAACTCATCGGATCCACGTTGAAATCCAAAGCCCACAGCAGCGGTAGCCTCTGGTTGGGTTCCACGTCTTTCATGTTCTCGGCCCGCGTAAACGAGCTGTAAACCGTGCCTCCGCTCAGGCTCAGGTAGGCACCCAATACTTCCTGCTTGAAGAACCGCTCGTCGTAGCTTTCCTGCAGCCGGTCGTAGAAATCCGGCACCCTCGCCAGTAAGTGCCGGTTCTCGTAGGGCTGCGCCACCACGACTCCGTACCCCTTGCCGGGTTCCTCCACGAATTTCCGGTGCACCCAGTCGTATCCTTTCGGTGTCCATACCGCGAAGCCGCATAGCCGCTGTGCCTTCGGGTCGCGCAACCGGCCTTCCAGACGCAGCCACGCCGCCTCCGGCGTGTAAGTTAGCTCATCTAGTCCGAACCACGCCAAATTCGTCCCGCGCAGTCGCTCGAATTCATCTACTGGCCGGAACACAATCCGCGATCCCGTATCTCGCATCCGCACCGTGTTCTCCGCCTTGTTGTGCTCGTACGGAATTTGGTTGTTGTCCAGTATCTCGAACAGTGTCGATTGAGTCGCGTCGCGTAACATCTGGTAGGTCGGCGCCCCCAGCAGTCCCATCCGCCTCGGATTCAGGTAACTCAGCCGGATCGCTTCCTGGCAAAGCGCCTGGCTCTTGCCACTCCCGATCGGCCCTGAAAACCCTTTGAAACGCGCCGTCAGCTCGTGAAAGGATTTCTGAGAGGGCAGTGGGTCGTAGGTTATTTCTCGCAGTCGGACGTCACTGGCTCGACCCATGTCACTTTGATCTCCTTGGCCTCGTCGGTTGCCTCCTCTAACTCTTTCTTCATCTGCACGAGTTTGATGTAGTCCCCCACCGATGGGCTGAAGTCGGTCTCCGTGATTCTCTCTTCGAACTTCGCGATGGCCCTCGCCAGCACTTCCGAAACCTTGAGCTTCTGTTTGAGCTTTTGATAATAGCTGCAATCTTCGCAAGGCTTGGTGCTTTTTTTTGGCGTGCTTTTCACCTTGCCGCTCATTGTTAGCCCCAAAAAAAATCGGCTCCGCGATGGACTCGCGAAGCCGCGTAACCCTCTTCCCGACTTGAATGTATCATCGGGGCGTAAACGCACCCGCCCCGAACCGCTTCTCAACTTATTGAAAACTCACGGAAGAAACTTTTCCTTACATTGGTGAAGACGAGTTGGGAGCGCCCGCGCTCGCCCGCTATTCGCCCTGCAGCGCAGCTTCTGTCACTGGTGCTCGATGCAACTCCACTTTCCAGCGCTTCATCCACAGGAATAGCGTCAACAGGCCCCACAGGTGGTATCCGACATTGATGCGCCGCTCCATGTGGTCCCGAATCAGCGTCTCAATCGCCCCCTCGTGGAAAATGCCGCTTGCCCTCACCGCCTCCGGTGTCAGCGTGTCCATCAGCAGCCGCCGTAACGGGCGCCGGAACCAGTCGTGCGTCGGAATGTCGAACCCCGCCTTCTTCCGGTTCAGCACTCTCTCCGGCAACTTCCCACGCATCAGTTCCTTCAACACGTATTTTTGCCGCAAACCGCGAATCTTCAATCGCGCCGGCAGCCGCCCCGCGAATTCCACGATCCTGTGGTCCAGCATCGGCGGCCGCACCTCCAGCGAATGTGCCATGCTCATGCGGTCCGTCTTATAGAGGATGTCGTCCGGCAGGTAGTAACTCTGGTCCACCCGCAGATATCGCTCCACGACGCGACTGTTGCCTGTCACTACTCGCCGCGCTAACTCCGCCAGCCCATTACCGCCGCCGCCGCGCCGGATCGCTCGAAGCTGTTCGCTCGAAAACGTCCCGTTCCAGAAAAAGTGCGCCTCGTCCGCATCCAGCAAGCTTCCTTCTATCCCGCGCTTGATCTTATACTCCAATCCGATCTTCTCGTCCGACACGGGCACGTATCGCTCCAGTGCCCCGTGTGCCGCGCGCCGTAGCCAGCGTGGCGTCCACCGCAACGGCCTCGCCAGCCGGTCCGCCTGGTAGGTCTCATACCCGCCGAATAACTCGTCCGCGCCTTCCCCCGATAGCGCCACCGTCACGTGTTGCCGCGTCATCCGCGAGAGAAACCACACTGGTAGCGCTCCCGCATCCGCGCTCGGTTCGTCCGAGTAATAAGCGAAATCCTCAATCGCGCTCTCCAGCTCAGTCTCCGGATTCAAATCGAATTCGTGGTGATCCGTCCCGTAAACTTCCGCCACTTCGCGGAAGTACGGGCTCTCATCGAAACTCCGCCCGCGAAACGAAATCGAAAATGTCTTCAGCCGGCTCGCGCTCTGTTCCGCCGCGTAATGCAGAATTGTCGATGAATCCACTCCACCCGACGCCCAGACGCCCAGCGGCACATCCGACACGAGGTGCTCCTTCACCGAGTCTCGCAGCAGCCCGTCCAGCTCCTCCTCGGCCGTCTCCAGCGAATAGTGGCGTGCTCCCTCGCGCGGCAGCTTCCACCACCGCTCCATCCGGCACTTCCCTCGACTCCATTCGAGGATGTGCCCCGGCGGAACCTTGCGTACGCCATCGACGAGTGTCCTGTCTCCCGGCACGTAATTCACCGAGAGAAACCTGTCCAGTGCTTGCTCGTCTAGCCGCCGCGGAATGTGTTCGTGCTCCAGAATCGCCTTGAGCTCGCTCCCGAAGTACAAATCGTCGCCGCTGCTGTAGTAATACAGCGGCTTGATACCCATCCGGTCGCGCGCCAGCACCAGCCGCCTGCTTGCCTCCGACCACAGCGCCACCCCGAACATCCCGCGCATTCGCTCGAAGCACGCCGTATCCCATTCGAGAAACGCCCGCAGCACCGTCTCCGTGTCGCACTGCGATCGGAAGCGGTGCCCTCGCTGCTCCAGCTCGCGCCGGATCTCCCTGTGGTTGTAAATCTCGCCGTTGAAGACAATCGCCGTGCCGCCATCGTCGCTGACGATCGGTTGATCGCCGCCGCCCAGGTCGATAATCTTCAGCCGCACCGCGCACAGCGTGACTTCGCTGCCCTCGTAAATCCCCTGCTGGTCCGGGCCCCGGTGATGTATGGCCGCCAGTATGCGCCCCGCCGCCTCCCGGTCCCACACCCCGCTCACACGCGTGAATCCCGCAATTCCGCACATTTTGTATTCGCGATTCCCGGAAACCTCCAGTGTATCCGGGTGGGGCATGCTTTAGCTTGCCCGTTGTTTCAGAAACGGTCCCCTTCCGAATCAGCATCGCCCGCCGCCCTGGACGATAATAGGAACAATGCCCACCGAAACGGTTTGCGCGAAGTGCGGCGGCACCGGCTGGATCATCCTCGAGCGTGCCAATGTCTCCGGCGCCGAGCCGTGCGAGTGCCGCAATCTGGGCCGCGCCAGCCGCATGGAGGACCGGGCGCAGATCCCGCCGCTTTATCGAAATGCCTCGTTCGAGAATTTTAATGTGCCTGGCCCCGATAATCCCATCGCGCGCCGCGACTTAACCAACGTTTTGCTGGCCGTGAAGAACTTCGTGCGCGACTTTCCCAATGAAAGCCGTCCCGGCCTCCTGCTGGTTGGCGAGCCAGGCACCGGCAAAACTCACCTCGCTGTGGCCGCCATGCGCAAAATCGTCGAGAAAGGCTTCGAGTGCCTTTTCTGCGATTATCAGACTCTACTCAACAACATCCGCGCGGGCTACGATTCCAACTCCAATTCGTCCAACCGCGAAGCCTACCGCTCCGCCCTCGATTCCGAAGTGCTGCTGCTCGACGATCTGGGTGCCCAGCGCGTCACCGATTGGGTCGAGGATACCGTCACCTCCATCGTTACCCACCGCTCCAACCATCGCAAAGCCCTCATCGCCACCACCAACCTGCCCGATCCCGATGCGGGCAGCTCTTTCATTCAGCGATCCGCCTTGGGCTCGCCCGAGTACCGCAGAACACTGTCAGATCACATCGGACCGCGCGCACGTTCCCGCCTGTTTGAAATGTGTACCGTGATTCGCATGCCCGGCGACGACTATCGCCTGCGTAAGGCGCGGACGTTCTGATGCCGGCTCGATGGCGCGTAGGCTCTCGCACGTTTCGAGCCGCCGCCCTGCTGGCACTGTTGCTTCTCTCCGCGGCCGCAGTCGCGCCCGCCTCCAACACCCGCCCGCCGGAGTATCTGCAAGCGGTCGAATTCCCTTACTATCTTTTCCCCCGCACGCTATGGGAGCGCGAACTGGTGTGGCTGAAAAACATCGGCATTCGCAGCGTGGAATTCTCGATCCCCTGGAACTGGCACCAACTCGCACCCGGCGATTTTGATTTCACCGGCCGCACCAGCCCGCGCCGCGACCTGAATGGATTGATCCGAATCCTCCGCCGGCTGGGTCTCAACGCCTGGGTGCGCCCCTTGCCGCCCGTCGAAGGCTGGCGGAATCTCGGTTCGCCGGCGGGCGCGGTCGCCGCCGTTCGCCAACTCTGGCTGAAACGGCTCAGCGACATTCTGGCGACGCAGACCGCCAGCCACGGCGGTCCCGTGGCCTGGGTCGAGGGAGCTGCGCTCGATATCGATGTTGCCGCCCCGCCTCTCACCGTGCGTATCTCTGCCCGCGACCCCGCCGCCCTAGCGCTCGGCCGTCAGGCCCTTGCTGCCCGCCAGAGCGTTCTGTGGACCGATGTGGAAGACCAACTCTATCCGCCCGGTTGGAGAAGCGACAGCAGAGCCCCGCTCGTCGAGGGCGCCATTTCCTTGAGCGGCGATGAGCGACCCGCCGCTGCGCCATTGCGGCGCCAGGCCGCGCTCTTGCGTCACTGGGGCGCCGTCGTTCCCGCTCTGCAGCCGGTGCCCGCGCCCCAGTCGTCCTCCCAGCGGTTGCCCGCCGGCGTCACCTCCATCGAACTGGTTTCGCCGGGCGCCTCGGCCGTCAGCATCGTCAATCGCTCCGCCCAGCCGTTCCACGACAACTTGCGCGTTTTCGAACCGGCCTCCAAACGCACCATCTCGATTCCCGTGGCCGTGCCCGCCGGCGAATCGGCCTGGCTGCCAATCGGCGTCTCCCTCGCGCCCGATGGCCTCTGCCGCGAATGCTCCAACTTCTCAATTGCGGAGCGGCTCGTCTACGCTACCGCCGAACTGCTCTCCATCGAGTATGAGAACGGTATCCTCGCTATGGAATTCGCCGCACCCGAGGCAGGCGAAGCCGTGCTGCAACTCGAGCGCAAGCCGGTCGGCCCGCTGCTCGCCGCCGGCGCCCCCATCGACTATGACTGGGACGACCACGCACTGCGCGCGCGCCTGCCGATTCCCCGTTCCGACGCGCTCGGCCACAACGTCCGCATCGGTATCGCCATCGAAGTAGCAGACACCGCCGCTTTCTTCACCGATGCCCGCCGCCTCATCATCGGCCAGAACAACGCGATTGCCACCAGTTATTCCTCGGATCGGGTTGCCGCTCGCTCCCGCCTGCGCGTGCCGGAAGGCTACACCGCAACCCCCAACGTCAAATCGCCCGATGAGATCGAATACCAGGTCGCGGTTCCCGCGGACGCGCTGCACGGCGACTTCGCCACCCTCGGCCTCGAAGCCGACGGCATGTTGCTCGGTCGCGCCCGCCTGCAGTTGTTCCGTCCATTTTCCATTCGCCTGATCGACGCCATCCGCATGCACTTCGGCCAACACGCGGAATTGACGTCCGACCCGTCCACCGTACCCATCGATCCCAAGGCCGGCGGCAACCTGGAGATCGTCATCCGCAATAACTGGCCGGGCATCCAGACATACCGTGTGGAAGCCTATGGCGAAGGTCTGGAATTCCTTCCGGCCAAAACCCAGATCAGCATCGGCGCCGTCGCCGAGCGCAGCATCGGCTTGCGCGTGTTCGCGGCCGAAGGGATAGCCGGTCTCCGCGATTGGCATTTGCGGGTAACCGGTGCCGGCGAAGCCGATCTGCCGATGCGCGTCCTCCTGTTGCCTCGCGCCCACACCGTCGTGTGGAGTTGCGACCTCGACGGTGGCGGCGCTCCCGAGTGGGTTCTCGAAACCGACCGCGCGCGCGCCGTGTTTTCGAGCGAAGATGGCGGACGCTGGTTGGAGTTCACCGCCAAACAGGCCAACGTGAATCTTCTCCCCTATGCCGGCCTCTACGCCGCGCCCGGCCGCGTCACCGTGCGGGCGTTGGACAACGGTCTCGAGTTCACCGGCGCAGGCTGGCGTCGTACCGCACGCCTCTCCGGCGCCACTGTAACGATCGAGCAGGACAGCCCACTGCCAGCCGCCGCCATCGAGCCAACCAAGATCGGAAACGCGGCGCTCACCATCGAGCGCCCCTCCGCCTCCCGCGCCATCTACACCATGCAATTTGGAGAGCTTGGGGCTGGGCTCGCTGCCCAGTGAATGCCAATCCACGCTGCTCATCGAACCCACATGCCCGTTTGTCAGGGACTTGAGTCGCCTCCCATCGGCGCGGACAGACTGCCTCAATTGTAAGGTACGGTCCGCTGCCAAGATTGAAGTGCTGATGGCGCGGCGAGGGGCCGCTGGATCTACAGCCCCCGCGTGCCGTTCTCTAGGAATGCGCGCAGGCGGTGGCTGCGGCTGGGGTGGCGCAGTTTTCTTAGGGCCTTGGCTTCGATCTGGCGGATGCGTTCGCGCGTGACGGCAAAATTCTGGCCGACTTCTTCCAGCGTGTGCTCACTGCCGTCGTCGAGGCCGAAGCGCATCTTGATGATCTTTTCCTCGCGCGGCGTAAGCGTCTTCAGCACTTGCGCGGTTTGCTCCCGCAGATTCAGATTGATCACGGCATCGGAAGGCGAAATGCCATTCTGATCGACGATGAAATCGCCCAGGTGCGACTCGTCTTCCTCGCCGATCGGAGTTTCGAGCGAAATCGGCTCCTGCGCGACGCGCAACACCTTGCGGATCTTCGACACCGGCAGTTGCAGCCGCTTGGCCAACTCTTCGTTGGTGGGTTCGCGCCCCAGTTCCTGCACCATCTGGCGCGAGGTGCGAATCAACTTGTTGATGGTCTCGATCATGTGCACCGGAATACGTATGGTGCGCGCCTGATCGGCGATGGCGCGCGTGATGGCCTGCCGCACCCACCACGTCGCGTAAGTCGAGAACTTGTAGCCGCGCCGATATTCGAACTTGTCCACCGCCTTCATCAGGCCGATGTTGCCCTCCTGAATCAGATCCAGAAACTGGAGGCCGCGGTTGGTGTAGCGTTTGGCGATGCTCACCACCAGCCGCAGGTTAGCTTCGATTAGCTCCTTCTTGGCGGCTTCGGCTTCTTGGTGGCTATTGGTGATGATCTCGAGTGTGCGGCGCAGCTCCGCCGCCGGCGCCCCGAACCGTTCCTCGAGCTGCTGCAAGCGCTGGACGAAGCTGCGCTGCTCCTTGCGCAACTCCTTCACGCCTTCGGCTCGCGCCCCGGGCCAGGTCTCAAGGCGCCGTTGCACGCCGGCGATTTCGCGCTCCACCGGCTTCATCTCTTCCACCGCGGCGCGGATGCAATCGATGAGATGGCGAATCACCGGGCTTTGGAAATGGACCCCCCGCACCTGCCGCGAGACCCGCACCATGAGGCGGCCCAGCTCCCACAACTGCCGGCGGTACTGCTTGGGCTTCAGTGCGCGCGGCGTGGCCAGCAGCTTCTGCCGGCACTGCATGGTCTTGCGGTACTGCCGTGCGATTTCCTCGGTCGCGCGCACGAATTCGTCGCGCTTCTCCTCCACCAGTTCGTCGGTGAGGATGGGTTCGGCAATCTGCACCACGTCGCGCGCCGAGATGGTGTTGGCCGCCAGGTCCTCGCCGATGCCGATAATTTCCTGCACCGCCAAAGGCGCGCGCGCCAGCGATTTCAGAACCGTGTGCTGACCGCGCTCGATCCGGCGCGCGATTTCCACTTCGCCTTCGCGGGTGAGCAGTGGCACGGTGCCCATTTCGCGCAGATACATGCGCACCGGGTCGTTGATCTTCTCGCCCACGCCGGCGGGCAATTCGAGGTCGAGGACTTCTTCTCCCTCCTCGAGTTTCTTGTCGAAATCCTTGGGCTCTTCGAGAATTTCGATGCCGGCCACATCCAGGCCGGCCAGCACGTCGTCGAGGTCCGCGCCACCGGCTAAGTCGCCGGGCAGAACTTCGCTGACTTCGTCGTACAGGACGTAGCCCTTCTGCTTGCCCATCTGTACGAGCCGCTGCAACCCCTCGATCTTATCTTCCAGCGCCACTGAGCCCCGCACTCCCGGCGTTTCCAGCGAGTCCAACACATTGTACCCCACGGCGCGGACGCGAATGGGTGGGGCATGCCTTAGCTTGCCCTCGATTTTCCGGCCTGGCAGCCGTCACCCTGTTGTCCGCCCTCGCTGGAAATTCGCCATTCTCTCCGAAAATCAGAGAACCAAGTAAGACTCCGCACGCACCCTGGGCGGCTCACCGCTTCCCATCATCCGCGGCTCCGCGCGGCCCGCTCGCTGCCCTCCAGTTCCGCCGCCAAACGCAATGCCTCTTCCCACTTACCCGCGCGCTCGGCTTCCCGAATCCGCGCCTTGATCTGGTCGCGTTGACCCCGCTCCTGGCTGCGGCGGACACTTTCCATTGCCGCCTCCACCGCCCCCCGCGAGACTTCCGGCTCGCCCTCGAGCACCGCTTCGGCGAGCAGATTCCGATCGGCCTCTTCCAGCCGGGCATGTAAACTTTCGAAATTCAGCCGCCCCCCCGCCGCTAACAGCGTGTACGCAGCCTGAAACACGCGGCGGGACGCGAAACCGGCCGCCGCATCGGATTGTTGTAACTGCTCGACAATCTCCTTACTAACTTCCTCATCGGTCAAGATTGCGTTCAACAGTAACCGCTCGTCGTGCCGTAGCGCGATTTTCGGCCGCTCTATCGGTTTATCCTGGCGGCTGGCCGCGGTCTTGCGAAAACTGTCCAGCACCATCCCGGGCGGCACGCCAATGTATGACGCCAAGTCGTTGGCAATGGCGCTCCGCGCGAGCGGATCGGTGACCTTTTCGACCGCAGGCAATAGCGCGTTCAGCACCGCTACCACGCCCTCGCTCGTATGCACGTCGTGTTTGGCGCGCGCACGGTCGGCCAGCCAGTAGAAGTAACCCTTGGCCTCTTCGAGCCGCTGCTGGTACGCCGCCGCGCCGCGGTCGCGGCAATACTCGTCCGGGTCGAGGCCGCCATCGAGTTCCACGATCCGCACCTGCATGCCCTCTTCGAGCAACAGCCCGATCGAACGCTCGGCGGCGTTCGCGCCCGGTGCATCCGGATCGAAGTTGACGGCGATCCGCGCCGAGTGCCGCTTCATTGCTTGCACCTGCTGCGCCGTCAGCGACGTGCCGCAACTCGCCACCACGTTGGCAACGCCGGCTGCCGTCACTCCGATCGCATCCATGTAGCCTTCCACCAGGATCACGCGGTCCTGCTTGCGGATGCTCTCCTTGGCGCGGTGCAGGTTGTACAGCACCTGGCTCTTCTTGTAAATCGCGGTCTCCGGCGAATTCAGGTACTTCGGCTCGTCGTCGGCGGAGAGCGCGCGTCCGCCAAAGCCGATGACTTTGCCCGATTCGTTGTGGATGGGAAACATCAGCCGGTTGCGGAAGCGATCGTAGAAACTGCCGTCCTGCCGTTGGCCCACCAGGCCGGATTGCTCGATCTGCGCGCTCGGGAAATTGCGTTTGGCGAACATACGCGCCAGCGCGTTACCGGAGCGTTCCGAATAACCCAGGCCGAACTGTGCGATAGTCTCCGCCGCCACGCCGCGCCGTTCGAGATACGCCCGCGCCGGCTCGCCCGCCGGGCCAGCCAGGTTGGTGCGGAAGGCCTCCTGCGCCATCTCGTGCATCTCGAACGCGGAGCCGCGCTGCTTCGCATCGTCGTCCGAATACTGCGAGCGCTTGGGCAGCGGAATCCCGTACCGCTCGGCCAGTTGCTTGAGCGCCTCCCAGAAGCTGAGGCCTTCCTTCTCCATCACGAACTTAACCACGTCGCCGCCCGCGCCGCAGGAGAAGCATTTGTAGAACTGGTGCACCACGTGAACGGTGAAGGAAGGCGTCTTCTCGTTGTGGAACGGGCACAGCCCCATGTACCGGCTCGGCCCGGATTTCCGCAGCTTTACGTACTCCCCCACCACGTCTTCGATCCGCACCTGCGATTTGAGCTGCTCGACGAAATCCATGGAGGGCCTGCTGTGTATTATCCCGCACCGGCACTGTCGGCCGGAGGTTAGTACGCCCACCGATTCGTCGTGGCGCAGGCCTCCAGGCCTGCTGTGTCGAGAGTCCTCGCGACATTCTTTCCTCCGCTCGCCAGGCTCCAGAGTCGGCTTGAAGCGTAGAATGTGGATGGGATGAGCCTTGACGACGACAAGATAGTCTTGTACCGGAACCGCCCGGATGGCTGGGTGGCGGAAGTCCCTGCCATTCGCGGCTGCTACGCGCTCATGCCGACGCGAGAAGAGGCCGTGGCCGACATCCACGAGCTACACAAAGGCGCCACCCTCGCTGGCGTCCGCATCACGAATCCAATTAACGAGGGCCGCAAGCACTGATGCCCGACTCCCCAAATGGACTGCACCCGCTTCCTTTTCCCTGGGTCGTGGCTCATCCTCAGATGTCACGCTCTATCCGTTCGGCGATGCGGCTAATGGCCCATCCCCATCTCTTACCCAATCGGGATTGACTGTAGAAGCCAAGGCCGAGAACCAGCGCGACGAAGAGGAGGCCCAGTGCAACCGATTGGGGTGGAAGAGCGAAGACCAGCCCGAATAGCAGAGCGCCCGCGATCGCGCCCATGGTAAACGTTAGGGCGGAGATCAGTTGAACGGCCAACGTCAGCACCCAATAGACCGGGAACCAGAGCAGGAACTTCCGGAGCATGCGCACTTTGACACTTTCCGGCCTGAGGATCCCCGGAAATGTTTGAAATGTCAACCCCAGCCTCTATAATGGAGCAAAGGAGGGCGTTAAGCTATGGCTTGGCGAACCAAAACGAAGGAGACCCGGAAGACAACGAACCGCAAAATGGGCGGGCGTCGGGGCGGGAGCAGATAGGTGGAGAGCGATGCGGGCCTAGGCTGATCCAAGGGCCAACTCCCAGAGCCCGTGGGCTCGCGTTCTGCTCTGAGCGGAATTCATCCCGCCGTGCCGCGGCCGGCACAGACGCGCGCTATTAATGATCCTTTCCTTGATAGGCGAGTCTTTGCTTGAGTCTGTCTTCGGCTGCGGCAAGGGCTTCTTCGGGGGTCGCCTGTGGGGGCGTTCCGCTGCCGTGGCGCGAATCGCTGGCGTCGAGATGGAAGGTTCCGTCTCCGCCGCCCTCGAAGATGTGGAAGCCAAAGGTCCCGAGAGATTCATGCTCATAAATCTCGACGCGGTGGCGGCAGGGGCCCTCCTCAAAATACCAGGTGCTGACGACTCGTAGGCGCTGAAGTTCCATGTCTAACGATACCGCCTTCCCCTGGGCCCAGTCCCGCGGCTGGCACACCCCGCGCCCCTCGGACAGCGTTCGCACACGTTCCTCGATTCGAAGGGGATGGAGTTCGTGTGCCCGAAAGGGCATGGCCTGCTGTACGTCCCGGAGACCTCGACGGTATCGTTCCAGAGGGCCCAGCGCTGGCAGCATCTGGACCGGTCGTGGCGCACGATGTTCTCGTGAGTCGGAAACGCGACATCCGCGTCGGATTGCGCGTCCGCCGCCCCCCGAATCCGCTACAATTAGGTGGAACGAAGGAGGCCACAAGATGCAGCCGGTCATGACTGCTAGCTTGTCCATTGAACATCTTCTGCTGTTTGCCGCGATTTTCGTGGTGTTGTTCGGCGGCAAGAAGATTAGCGAGTTTGGCAAAGGCTTGGGCGAAGGGATTCGCAATTTCAAGACGGCCATGAAGGACGACGGGCCGAAGGACGGACAACCGCCAAAGGAACCCGACAAGATCGAGGCGAAGCAGTAATCCGGCTCTCTCGCGGCCGCCCGCACGCTCGGACGGCGCGTTGCACCCGTTTCAGCGCCAAGCAACAAAAACCCCCGCCGGCTCAATCGAGCCAGCGGGGTTTCGCTCTCTTCAGGCAGGCTTCGCTGCCTACTTCTTCTTCGGCGGAACGATCGCGTCCTTAGCGGCCTTGGCCACGCGGAACTTCACGACCTTCTTGGCCGGAATTTTGATCGATTCGCCGGTCGCCGGGTTGCGGCCGATGCGGGCCTTGCGGTCCACGCGCACCAACCGGCCGATGCCGGGCAGCACGAAAACGCCGTTCTTCTTTACTTCGCTGATTGCCGTAGCGGCCAGTGCTTCCAGAATATCTTTCGCCACTTTGTTAGTGACCTGACCGTGCGCGGCGAGCGCCTTCACCAGTTGCGTCTGGGTCAATCTTGTCGTCGCCATAATTCTCCTTCGATTCTCCCTATAGTTTTTCGATGTGCCGCCCTCCGGGCGTTCGGCGCCCGAACCGCGCCACATCGTTCCATCGAACAGTACCAAAGGCCCTGCGCTCCCGTGGAGCTGCGGGCCGGATCGATAACAATCATAAGGGAAGGGCAGGTCGATGTAAAGAAGAATAACGCGAAAAAGCTCGCTTTTTCACGGTTTTTTTCGCGCAAACGTGCTGGAAGGCCCGTTTTACGCGGTTTCGGCGAAGCCGGCGCCTGGAATCCACCTTAATTCGCCACTCCCGTACGTAATGCCAGCCTTGTTTTTGAGCACGCGAAAGCGTACATCGCCGGCTCCCGCCGGCTCCAGCGCGATGCGCACCGCGGCGTAAAGCTTCAGCGACGCGCCGCCGGCGCTGGTGTCCGCGTCCCCGCCAGCGTCCATCCGGGCGCGCGTCTGGTTCAGAAAAACCAGAGCCGTGCCGCTTCTCGCGACGGCCCCTGCCAGCTTTTGCAGGCCCGAGGCGAGCACGCGGCCCTGCAGGCCCTGTCCGCCGGTCCCTATCGCCATATCCAACTCGATCGCCGGAACCAGTGCCGCCGCCGAATCCACGATCAGCAGGCTGATCGCTTGCGAGGCAGCCAGCTTGGCCGCCATATCGAACGCTTCCTCGGCCGATTCCGGCATCACCACCGCCAGGTGGTCCAGCGCCACGCCCAGGCTTGCCGCGTACGCCGGATCGAACGTACGGTCGACGTCGATCCAGGCCGCTCCGGCGTCGCCCGCTTGTGCGCGGCCAACCATTTGCAATGCCAGCGTGGTCTTGCCGGCGCCGCTCGCGCCGAAAACTTCGACGATGGACCCGAGCGGCAGTCCGCCGGTGCCGAGCGCCGCATCGAGCGCCGCAAAACCGGTTGGGAGGATGGCTGGAGGATGGCTGAGGGCTCCCTCCTCAAGCCGGGCCAGCTTGCGCCAAATCGCGCGTTGCCGCTCACGCTCGGTCATCGGAGGCCTGACTTCAGGAGAGATTCATAGCCACGGATGAACACAGATAAACACGGATAAATAAGAGCATCGTTATCGGTGTTCATCTGTGTTCATCCGTGGCCCAAAATGGAGCCACCGCATGGCCTGCGCAGTTACTTCCTCGCGGGCGCGGCCTTCGGCGCCGCCGGCTGCGGAGCCGGCGAAGGTGCTCCCTCGGCCGCTTCCGTCTTCACCAGCCCCAGCGTCTTGCGCAGTTCGGTGTCGATGGCCAGCCGGATATCGGCATTGTCCTTCAGGAATTGGCGGGCGGTTTCCCGGCCCTGGCCGATGCGCTCGCCCTTGTAACTGAACCAGGAGCCGCTCTTCTCGACCACGTTCTGCGCCACGCCCAAATCGAGCAGGTCGCCTTCCTTCGAAACGCCTTCCCCGTAAATGATGTCGAATTCGGCTTCGCGGAACGGCGAGGCGACTTTATTCTTCACCACCTTCACCCTGGTGCGATTGCCCACCACCGCATCGCCGTCCTTGATGGCCGCAATGCGGCGTATGTCGAGCCGGATCGACGAGTAAAACTTCAGCGCCCTGCCGCCGGTGGTGGTTTCCGGGTTGCCGAACATCACGCCGATCTTTTCGCGGATCTGGTTGATGAAAACCAGGCAGGTACGCGATTTGCTCACCGATCCGGTCAGCTTGCGCAGCGCCTGCGACATCAGCCGCGCCTGCACGCCCATGTGGCTGTCGCCCATCTCGCCTTCGAGCTCGGACTTGGGCACCAGCGCCGCCACCGAATCCACCACCAGGACGTCG
>Ga0181529_10004021_pt1 | contig 16227 bp, 14 predicted proteins | sample PEATcosm2014_Bin_36_FD_119763 | JGI IMG/M metagenome (GOLD analysis project Ga0181529, IMG submission 119763) | Peatland microbial communities from MTU Mesocosm Facility, Houghton, MI, USA - PEATcosm2014_Bin10_30_metaG | ecosystem: Environmental > Terrestrial > Soil > Wetlands > Peat | place...
CGCTCGCCTTCGAGCCGGTCGGCCCGGCGACGCGCGGCCTCGCCGACGATTCCGCGCCGCAGCGCGCGCGCTACGACGCCAGCGCCGACAAGCTGCAATTGCTCGGCCCCTGCTTCGACGACCAACGCCAGCCGATGGTGATCGGCGGCGAAACGCTGGTGCTGCGCGTCAGCGCGCGCGACGGCCTGCCTTACGCCAGCGCGCTCCGGCCGCCGCGCCTGTTCATCGCTTCGGTGTCGCGCGCCGCCGATCCCGTCATCCTCGACGCCGAGCATTTCCGCGCGCTCGATCCGAGCCCACACGGCGGCGGCCAGATCGACCTCACCGCGGCGATCCCGATCGAGCCGACCGAGGACGAAGTGCGGCTGTTCGTCGTCGCCACGCGCGACCCTTCGGTGCAGATCACCGCGTTGCAGGACGATCTGCGCAAGACGCTCAAGGGCCTCGCCGGCGCCGCGGTGTTGACGACGACGGCCAGCTTCCTCGCCGACCGCGTCGGCGCCGAGATCGGCTACCAGTTCAAGGTGACCAACGATGCGCACGCCTGTCCGGCCTGAAGCGCCGCGGCGCCGTCGGCGCCGCCGCGCCGTTGGCGCCCTGCTCGCCGCCCTGTGCGCCGTCACGGCGTGTGTCCCCGCCGCGCGCGCTGCGCCGCTGGCGCTCGCCAGCGATTCCGACATCGCCGCGTTCGCCGATCGTCTGCGCACCTTCGCCGACGCCAGCCGCGTGCGCTGGATCGTCGCGGCCAAGACGCGGGCCGACGCCGAAGCCGCGGTCGCTTCGATCGCCAATCGCCTCGCGCCGATCGACCGGCCGCTCATCGGCCGCATCGACGCGCGCGCGCTCGCCGACGTCGCGCCGAAGCTCGCCGCCTCGGCAAGCCCGCTCGCTTGGATGATCGCGGCGGGCGACAGCGGCGCGGCGAAGGGCCTCGCCTGCTCGTGGCAGGTGGCGGTGTCCGATCCCGGCTTCCCAACCGTCGGCGACGGCCCGCTCGCCGTGTCGCTCGCGCCCAACGACCGCCTGCCGGTCGGCGCCGCCGCGACGTTCCGCGTCGGCCATTCCGGCCTGCTGCAATCGAAGCTCTACGCCTTCGACGAGACCAAGCCGGGCGCGATCCGCGATCTCGCTACGGTCGCCGACGCCGACATTCCCGTGCCCATCGATCCCGCCGGCGACACGATCATCCTCGCCATGGCGCGCCAGACGGCGCCGTTCCTCGAACGGGTGAAGGCGGCGCTGGCGGCGAGCGAGGGCGCGCGGCGCGACCTCGGCAAGGAATTCGCGCTGCGCGACAAGCTCATCGGCCCCGGACGCGGCATCGGCGCCAACATCCAGCTCGTCCCGCCGAGCATGCTGTCGGCCAAGAAGGACGTCGTGGCGACGGCAGAGGCGAAGCCGCGCCCCGACCCGCTGATGGAGACCTGCATCTTCGCCCTGACCCCGGCGCCGTGACCCCCCTCGCCCCGCGACGCGCGGAGAAGGAGATTTACGACTTCTCCGGCGCGCCGAGCAGGCGCCATTGGCGCAGCGCCGGCCCGAGCGCGGGTCCGCTCTTGCCGTCGATCGGGCCGGAATAGTAGCCGGCGGCGGCGAGACGCGACTCGAGCGCCTTGATCGTCGCCGGGCTCCAGTTCTGCGTCTTGCCGGTCAGGTCGGCGATCGACTCGCCGGAATCGGCGGCGACGGCGCCGAGCAACTCTGCGGCCGCCGCCGTCGGGTCCTTCGCCACGCCGGCGCGCCCCTCGTCGAGCAGCGCGGCGGCGGTGTGATGGCCCTTGGGAAAGCCGAACTCGGCGGCGCGCCGGTAGAGATCGAGCGCGTCAGCCGTCTTGCCGCCGTAACCATGCTCGGCGAACTCGGCGAGGTCGTAAGTCGCGCGCGCCGAGCCGGCCTGCGACGCCTGCGTCAGCAGCGCGTAGGCGCGCGGCAGGTTCTTGTCGACGCCTTTGCCTTCGGCCAGCGCCACCGCGAGATTGATCGCGCCGTCGGCGAGGCCGCGGTCGGCCGCCTTTTCGTACAACGCATAGGCCGCCTTGAGATCCTTGGGCGCGTGGTCGCCGGTCTCGAGCATCAGGCCGAGGCTGTACATGGCACGCGCGTCGCCGGCGTCGGCGGCCTTGCGGTAATCGGCGTAGGCGTCGTCCATGCGGCCGGCGGCGGCTTCGGCGCGCGCCAGCAGCGCTGTGTAATGGGCGATCTCCGGATGGGCCGCCGCGGCCTGCGCGCAGACGCCGATCGCCGCCGCCGCGTCGGCGCGCAACGCCGGCAGCTCGACGCCGGGCGTCGCGGCGGTCTCGTCGTGGGGGTGGGTGGCGAGGCGCTCGCAGACGAGGCCGGGATCGTCGGCCGCGTTCTGAGCGTCCTTCAGGCTGGTCAGCAGCGCCTGCGCTTCGCGTGCATGCGCGCTGGCGGGATAGCGCGCCAGATAGAGCTCGATGAGCCGGCTTTCGCGCCCGCTCAGCGCCAAGCGCCACAGCAGGTCCTCGACGTCGGCGCGCGCCGTCGGCGCCGACGGCTTCGCCGATGGGCCGATCTCGCTGAGCAGCGTCCTGACGTCGGCGACATGGGCGCCTTCGGGATAGCGATCGAGATAGATCGACAACAGGGCGGGATCGCGCTCGCCGCCGCCGAGGCGCCACAGCAGCGCCTCCGGCGACGAATCGCCCGCCGCTTCGCCGGCGAAGTAGAACTGTCGCGTCAGCGACGAATTCTCCCACGGGATCTGCGCGCCGCCGGTGGCGGCGATGACGTCGCGCCGCACCGCGATCATCATCGACGAAACGTCGATTCCCGGCGCGGCGACGTGGCCGAGCAGCGCGCGCGCGAACGGACTGTTGCGGCCGGCGCCGTCGTAGGCGACGTTGTCGGGCTGGGTGGCGAAGGCGATCAGGAAGCCCGCCGCGTCGCCGACCCGCGCCAGCCCGGACGTGCGCAGCGCGACGTTGAGGTCTTTCAGCGGATTGTTGCGGCAGGCGTCGAGGAAGACGAGGTGGACGCCGTTGGCCTTCGCCAGGCCCTCGAGCACGCCATCGAGATGGATGGTGCGCTTGTCGATGTCGTCGACGCTGCGCAACTGCGCGTCGACCGGGATCAGATAATTGTGGGCGGCGACCTGCAGGCCGTGGCCGCCGTAATAGAACAGCGACACGTCGGCGGTCGCCGCGCTGCGGGCGAAATCGTCGATCTGCCGCTGCATCCGCGCCTGGTCGAGATCGACGCCGAGCGTGACGGCGAAGCCGAGCGCCTTCAGCGCGTCGGCGACGTCGCGCGCGTCGTTGGGCGGGTTGGCGAGCTCGGGAACCGAGCGATAGCCGCCCTCGCCGACGACCAGCGCCACCCGGGTCTCCGCCCAGGCGGGCGCCGCCGCGACGCAGAAGAACGCCGCCGCGGCCACGCCGAGCGCCCGGAGCCGACGGCTGAGCGTCGCGCCCACTCGAGTCGTCTGCTTCGAGGCGTCCATCGCGGCCATCCTTGAAATTCGGATGCCGTTCCGACGCCGCCAAGTCAAGCCGCCGGGCGCGGCGTCAGAGGCCGCCGCCTTTTTCCAGCGCGAGGCTGGCGACGTTCAGCGTTTCGGCGACGAAATCGCCGCCGCGGGTGGCGCGCGGATCGTCGGGATCCTCGGCTCTGACCAGCTCGATATCCTTATGGATGGCGGCGATCGCGTCGTGCAGGGCGCGGACGGCTTCCGCCTTGGTGCGCGCCACGCGAGCCCGCCCCGCCGCCGTGGCGACGACGCCCGCCACATTCTGCAAATGCGGCGGCAGACGCGGCGCGATCTGAGCCAGCGCCTGGGCGTATTGATCGAGCGCGTCGGCGATGCAAGCTTGCGTCGCGCAATTGCAACTGCGGATATAGGCCTGGGTCGTCTTCGACCAATCCTTCACCGCGTCGCCGGCGTCGCCGAACATCGGCGGCGGCGGCAGCGAGAGCCCGACGTCGCAGGCGCCCGGGTTCGTTTGTGTCGCCATGCCATGGCCGCCCGTCGCGCCGTGCCCTCCTCCTCCACCGCCGCCGTTTCCGCGTGCCGACTGCGCGAACGCGTCGCCGCCGGCCGCCAATGTGAAAGCGAGCAACAATGCAGCGAGCCAAAACTTAACAGTCTTCGTCCAGATGATCGAACGCACCGCAGCCTCCTCTTCCGGCGCGACGGCGGCTCCCCACCGTGCGCGCCCGCCCTGCTTCGGTTTACGGTCCGGTCCTCCCAGTATAGTTACGCGAAGGTCGGCGCAGCGTCGAATCCCCCAAACGGCGCCATTCAACGTCGACGCCTTTCCCCCCACATCGCGATTTGCGGCGGGGCGCCCCGAACCGTCGCCACGCGTTCCCGATCGTCGCTGACGCGGCCATTGCTCGCGGCGCGGCGCGCTGGGCGCGTCGGCAGGGAGGACGTGGCAATGGGCGTCGACGGACGAAGGGGCGCCGGCTGCGACGATCGCGTCGACCTCGCGCCGATGATTGATGCAGCGTGCGCCGGCAAGCCGCAACCGAAGGGAGCCGAGTTCCCGATCAAGCGTTCGACTTGCCGTGCGCGGCGCCGCTCACGCCTTCTCCACCTTGACTTCCACGCCATCCTCGACGGCGACGACGCGCACTTTCGCCCCCTTGGGCAGATCGTCGCCGGCGACGCGCCACTGACTGTCGCCGACGCGGATGCGGCCATGGCCGCGTTCGATCGCCTCGTCGAGGTAGAACTCCTTGCCGATCAGCGCGTGGGCGCGGCTGAGCGGCAATTGCGGCGCGCCGGAATCGAGCGAGCCGTAGACCCTCCGGCCGATGAAGACGAAGACGACGACCAGCGCCGCGAACAGCAGCAGCGCCGGCGTCAGCGCGACGGCGACGAGGAATTCGACGACGCCGACGGCGACCGCCGCCAAGCCGATCCAGATCAGGAAGGCGCCGGGAACGAAGGTCTCGGCGGCGCACAGCGCCAGCCCGGCGACCAACCAGACGACGTATGGATGGACGGCGAACAGCTCGAGATCGGTCACGACCTAGCTCTGCCCCGGGACGGGCGGCGGCGGCGAGTCGGGAACGACGCTCGCCGGGCGTCCGGGGGCGCGCGCCGCGCCTTCGCCGAACGCGCTCGCGGCGATCTGCGAAATGCCGCCGAGCGTGCCGGCGAGCGAAGACAGCTCCATCGGCACGATGAACACCTTCTGGTTGGGCGCCTGCGCGAACGCCTGCAGCGCGCGCACGTATTTGTCGGCGATCAGGTAATTGAGCGCCGCGACGTCGCCGTGAGCGGTCGATTCGCTCACCACCCGCGTCGCCAACGCCTCGGCCTGGGCGGTGCGCTCGCGCGCTTCGGCGTCGCGGAACGCCGCTTCCTTGCGCCCTTCGGCTTCCAGCATGACTGCGGCCTTGCGCCCTTCGGCGCGGGTGATGTCGGACTGCCGCATGCCCTCGGCTTCGAGGATCACGGCGCGCTTTTCGCGCTCCGCCTTCATCTGCCGGCCCATCGCCTCGACCAAGTCCTTGGGCGGCTCGATGTCCTTGATCTCGATGCGCGTGACCTTGACGCCCCAGGGCTCGGAAGCCGCGTCGATGACGCCGAGCAACCGGGCGTTGATCTCGTCGCGGTGCGACAGCAACTGGTCGAGGTCCATCGACCCCATGACGGTGCGGATGTTGGTCATCACCAGGTTGAGCAGCGCCTGTTCGAGATTGGCGACCTCGTAGGACGCGCGCCGCACGTCGAGCACCTGATAGAACGCGACGCCGTCGACCGTCACCGTGGCGTTGTCCTTGGTGATGATCTCCTGGCTCGGCACGTCGACGACCTGCTCCATGACGCTGAGCTTGCGGCCGATGCGATCGACATAGGGAATGATCAGGCCGAGGCCGGGCGTCAACGTCTTGTTGAAACGGCCGAAGCGTTCGACCGTGTAGTTGTAGCCCTGCGGCACCTGCCGCACGCCCATCAACACGGTGATGACGACGAACAGCGCGATCGCGATCGCGACAATGCCAAATCCGGCGATCATGGCCACTCCCCCTCGCGTCGCGACGACCGCTCGCCTGACGCGCTGCGCCGCTTACGGGACGGCGGCCAAGTCTAGCCGCCGCCGCGCCGCAGAGCTATAGAGACCCGCCGCCGTTCACGGCGCAAACGGCGTCTCCGTCACCGTCACCGTAACGCCGGCGGCTTCGAGCGGCCGACCCGCCGCCCGCGCTTCCGCCGCGCGGTCGATTCTCAGCAGCGCCAGCGCCTTGTCGCCCGCTGCGGCGCCGAGCGCGCCGACGGCGAGCGCGCCGTCGGTCACCGGCGTGCCGGGCGCCGGGGCCGCGCCGGCGAGGCGAACCCGCACGACGCGCTTGCGCGCTTCGCCGCGGTGCTTCATCCGCGACACGACCTCCTGGCCGACGTAGCAGCCCTTGTGGAAGTCGACGCCGTTGAAAAGATCCATGTCGGCGTCGTGGGGGAAGGCGTCGCCATAGGCGAAGTCGACGCCGCCTCTCGGCGCGCCGACGGCGATTCGCGTCGCTTCGTAGGCGGGCAGCGCCGCCTCCGTGAAGGCTTCGGCCGCGGCGCGCGGCAAGATCGCGCGCCGCCCGAGCGCCGCGGCGCGCGGATCTGCGTAAACCTGGGCGTCCGCCGGAAGATCGGCCGCAGCGCCCCAGTCGGCGACGATTCCGAAGTCGGCGCTTGCGTCGCCGACGGCGACCTTGGCCCTGAGCTTGTAGATCGACAGCCGCCTGGCGAGGTCGGCGGCGAGCGCCTTAGGACAATCGAGGAGAAACGTGGGCGGCGCGCCGGGCGCGCGCAGGACGATGAAATCGAACAAGATCTTGCCCTGCGGGGTCAGCAGCGCCGCGTAGCGCGCCTCGCCTCCGGGAAGGCCGACGACGTCGTTGGTCAGCAGCCCCTGCAAAAAGCCGGGCGCGTCCTCGCCTTCGACGCGAACGACGCCGCGGTCGGCGAGAAAGGCGGCGGTCGAACCCATCGAAAGACCCCCCAAGCGGCTTGCCAGGACGAAGCCTGTTAGTTAGGCCGATCAGGCGGTCGCGCAAGCAAGGAACCCGAATGCCCCGCCATTTCGACCTCATTCTCGCCGGAGCGACGGTCGTCAACCAGGACGGCGCCGCCCAGCGCGACGTCGGCGTCGCGGACGGCAAGATCGCCGAGATCGGCGACCTCTACGCGGCCGCGGCGGGCGAGCGGATCGACTGCCGCGGGCTGCACGTCCTGCCTGGCGTGATCGACAGCCAGGTGCATTTCCGCGAACCGGGCCTGATCCACAAGGAGGACCTCGAGACCGGCGCGCGCGGGGCGGTGCTCGGCGGGGTGACGACGGTGTTCGAGATGCCCAACACCGACCCGTTGACCGTCTCGGCCGAAACGCTCGCCGACAAGGTCAAGCGCGCCGCCGGCCGCATGCACTGCGACTTCGGCTTCTGGGTCGGCGGCACCCACGACAATGTCGCCGACATCCCCGAACTCGAACGCCTGCCCGGCGCGGTTGGGATCAAGGTGTTCATGGGCTCTTCGACCGGCCAGCTGCTGGTGCCGGACGACGCCGGCGTGCTGGCGATCCTCAAGCAGACGCGCCGCCGCGCCGCCTTCCACAGCGAAGACGAGCCGCGGCTGATCGAGCGCAAGGGCTTGCGGGTCGCCGGCGACCCGACTTCGCATCATGTCTGGCGCGACGAGATCACGGCGATCCGCAGCACCGAGCGGCTGATCCGTCTCGCGCGCGAGGCGCGCGCCCAGGTGCACGTGCTGCACATTTCGACCCGCGAGGAGATCGCGCTGCTGCAGGACGCCAAGGACGTCGCGAGCTGCGAGGCGACGCCGCATCATCTGACCTTGAGCGCCGAGGATTACGCGCGGCTAGGAACCAGGCTGCAGATGAATCCGCCAGTGCGGAGGCCTGAGCACCGCGACGGCGTATGGCGCGGTCTCGCCCAGGGCGTCGTCGACGTGCTCGGCTCCGACCACGCGCCGCACACGCTGGAAGAGAAGGCGCGGCCCTACCCGCAGAGCCCGTCGGGCATGACCGGCGTGCAGACGCTGGTGCCGATCATGCTCGACCATGTCGCGGCGGGGCGACTGACGCTGCAGCGCTTCGTCGACCTGACCAGCGCCGGCCCGGCGCGCATTTTCGGCGTCGTCGGCAAGGGTCGCGTCGCCGCCGGCTACGACGCCGACTTCACTGTCGTCGACCTCAAGCGGCGCGAGACGATCCGCAATTCCTGGATCGCTTCGCGCAGCGGCTGGACGCCCTACGACGGCAAGACAGTCACCGGTTGGCCGGTCGGAACTTTCGTTCGCGGACGCAAGGTAATGTGGGACGGCGAGGTGACGACGCCGGCGCAAGGAAAGGCCGTGCAGTTCGCGTGAGGCCCCATCCCCGGCCAGTGGCGAAGGGCGCATCGCCGTATCTCTCGGCTTGCGGCGGCAACCTCAGAACTCCACCCAATCGGCGGATTCGCCGCTGGCGGCCGCGCCGTTCGCCGTCGCCTTGGACGCCGAGCGCGTTGGCCGCGGCGTCTCCGCTTGCGCCTTGCTCGCCATCAAGCGCGGTTTGGCGATGGGAGCGATCGGAGTTTTCGCAGGCTGCGCAAAGGCGTGCGGCGCGGCTTCCTGCAATTGGCGGCGTAAAGCGCCGTCGCCGCCCGCCTGTCCGACCTGGAAAAGCCCAATCAGCCCGAAGAGCTGACGGATCTCCTCGGTGAGCGAATGATTCGCCGCCGTCGATTCTTCGACCATCGCCGCGTTCTGTTGCGTCACGTGGTCCATCTGGTTGATGGCGATATGAATCTGCTCGAGTCCGGTCGCCTGCTCGCGCGCGCCCGAAGCGATTTCGGTGACGACGTTGTTGATCGCCGCCACCTGGGAGGCGATGTGCTCCAGCGATTCGCCGGTCTCGGCCACCAGCTTGACGCCGAGATCGACCTGCGTCGTCGAAGCCGAAATGAGGCCCTTGATCTCTTTGGCCGCTTGAGCCGAGCGCTGAGCCAGCGCACGCACTTCGGAGGCCACCACCGCGAACCCGCGGCCCGCCTCGCCCGCCCGCGCCGCCTCAACTCCGGCGTTGAGAGCGAGCAGGTTGGTCTGAAAGGCGATCTCGTCGATGACGCCGATGATCTGGCCGATTTGCTTCGACGATTTGGCGATCGCGTCCATAGCCTCGACCGCCTGGCGCACGACATGGGCGCTCTTCTTGGCGTCGTCGTCGGCTTCCGCGACCACCTCGCGCGCACGATCCGCCCCTTCAGCCGCGTTCTTCACCGTCGCGGTAATCTCGTTGAGCGCCGCGGCGGTCTCCTCGAGGCTCGCAGCCTGCTGTTCGGTGCGGCGCGCCAGATCGTCTGACGCCGTCGATATTTCCTGAGTTCCGTTGCGGATCGCCTCCGTGCGGGCGGCGACATTGCGCATCGCCTCTTCCAACTGACCGATCGCCGCGTTGAAGTCGGCTCGCAGTTGCAGATAGGCTTCAGGAATATCGGCGGGCAGGCGATAGGTGAGATCTTTCGCCGCGAGCTCGGACATCGCGGCGCCGATGGAGCGGGCGACGACAGCGCGTTCGCGTTCGATCGCCTCTCGCTCGGCCTGCTCGTTGCGAGCGCGCTCGCCTTCGGCCCGGGCGCGATGATCGGCCGCCTCGACTTCGAGGCGCGCATTCTCGATCGCCGCCTCCTTGAACACGAGCACAGCCTTGGACATCTCGCCGATTTCGGTGCCGTTGGACGCACCGGCGATCGAAACGTTCAGATCGCCTGCCGCGAGGGCGCTCATGGCGTCGGTCAGCTTGACGATCGGCCGCCTGATGCTTTGAGCGATCAGCAGGGAAAGGGACAAGCCGATCAGAAGGCTCACGCCGCCGACGCTCGCGGCGAGACGGAGGAGCAGCCCAGTCGACGCCCGCGCATCAGACTCGGTCAGGTTGGCGGCGGCTTCGTATTCGTCCGAGAGCCCCCGACTGAGGTTCGCGATGTCGGCGCCGATCTTGAGCGCATTGGCTGCAACCGCCTTGGCTTCTGGCGCGTTCAAGGCGTCGTTTTGCCCATGAAACGATCGGAATGCGCTCGTCGCTTGCTTGTAGTTCTGGACCAACTCGATCCATTGGCGAACCTTGGCTTGTCGGCCTGGGTCTTTTGTCGTCTTGGCGAGCGAGTCGAGATAACCTTCTGCGACTTTCATCGCCTCGTCCGATTTCGTCCAGCTGTCCTGATCGCCCGTCGCCAGCGCAATCCAAGCGTCCGTGCGCGCCTCCTCGAAACGTTTCTCAGCGCGCTGATCCAGCACTTCGTGGCTCTTGCGCCTGGCGAAGTCTTCGAGCGAACCATCGAATTTGGCGCCGCTGATCGCGGCGAAGGCGGCGAGGCAGGCGATCAGCGACAGAAGCGCGCCAAATCCGAGGAGCAGCTTCGACGCAATTTTCAGCCGACTAAACACAATCTACCCCACAGACGATCTGCGTCGCCAATGCGTGACTGACTGTCCAGGCCATGACGACGTCGCGCGCCCAGAACTATTTCCCCGAATCGTTCGCGCCGGATTTTCGTGCAAAATCCACTGCAACGCGGCTATACAGGGTCGAACTCAATCCGGACGCTCGGCGTCATGCCTTCGACCCCGGGCATGCGCCCAAACGGATCGATGCGTCATGGCTGAATGGCGCCAGCAAATGGTTAGTAGACGGATAATTTTCGTGTCCTTGCGGACGATCGATTCCGACGCGCGCGTTTCGCTCAACTGGAAATGCGAGCCTCGCCTTTGATTTTACTACGTTCAATTTCGAGAGAGGCGAATTGTCGCACTCTCATCCGCCGCCGCCCTTCTCCCGCGTCTCCAGCGTCGTCAGCCGTCGCGCGACCAGCGCCGGCTTGTCAGCGCCTTCGATTCCGCGCCTTCGATCTCGATCGTCGCGTCATAACGGGTCCGCCGTTCGTGCGGCGAGAGCGGCGATCGCGATCGGCGCCGGCACGGAATGCGCCGCGCTCAACCGCGCTCGCCGAACAGCGGCGGCGGGGCGAAGACGGAACCACCGCCGTCGACCGGGACGATCGCCCCGGTGGTGTAGGCGCCGCCGCGGCCGGCGAAGTAGAGCAGCGTCCCGGCGACGTCCTCCGGCCGGCCGAGCCGCCCGATCGGCACGGCTCTGGCGCTGCGCGCCGCGCCGGCTTCGTCGCCGACGGCGAAGCGGGTCATGTTGGTCGCGAACGGCCCCGGCGCGATCGCGTTGACCGTGACCTGCCTGGGCGCGAACTCGGCGGCGAGGATGCGGGTGAGATGGTGGACCGCCGATTTCGACGCCGAATAGGCGTAGGCGTTTCCCGCCTGGGTGACCGAGCCCATCACCGAGCCGACGTTGACGACCGTCGCCGGCCGCTCGGCCGAAGCGGCGGCGAACAGCAACGGCGCAAGATCGCGCGTCAGCGTGAACAGTCCGGCGACGTTGACGGCCATCACCCGTTCCCACGCCTTCCACGGATAGGTCGCGAGCGGCGCGCCCCACGACACGCCGGCGTTGTTGACCAGGATGTGCAGCTTGTCCGTGCGCGCGCGAACGTCTCCGGCGAGCGCGGCGACGCCGGCCTCGTCCGCCACCGTGCCGCCAAAACCCTCGCAGGGTCCGATCGCCGAAAGCTCGCGCGCCGCCGCCTGGCACGCTTCCGCCTTGCGCGAAGCGATGAAGACGCGCGCCCCGGCCGACAGCAGCGCTTCGGCGCAGATGCGCCCCAGGCCCGTCGCGCCGCCGGTGACCAGCGCGACGCGGTCGGCGACGGAGAAGAGATCAGTCAAGGCGAACATCGGCGCTTTCCCCGCAAGCCAGACTCGCGGCGGAGACTAGGCGAACGGCGCCGGCGCGCCAATCGGAACCGGTCGGCGGCGTCGGCGTTGCATTGACGGCGATAGTCGGCTTTGGATAGCGGACCTAGAACCAGGCTGCGCGCGCCGGCGCCGCTCGAGCTTATCCCGCGAGGAGGCCGTTCATGTCCGTCGCTGATCCCCTGCATTTCGTCGTCCTGCTCGGCAGCCTGCGACGCGGCTCGTACAACGCCGCGGTCGCGCGCGCCCTGCCCGCCCTCGCGCCGGCGGGCGTGACGATCGAACCGCTCGGCTCGATCGGCGACTTTGCGATCTACGACGGCGACGTCGAAGCGCTGGGGATCCCGACGCCGGTCGCGGCGATGGGCGAGGCGATCGCCAAAGCGGACGGCGTGATCGTCGTCACGCCGGAGTACAATTATTCGATTCCCGGCGGCCTGAAGAACGCGATCGATTGGCTGTCGCGGCTGAAGCCGAATCCGTTCCTCGACAAGCCGGTGGCGCTTGAGAGCGCCTCGCCCGGCATGCTCGGCGGCGCGCGGGCGCAATATCACCTGCGCCAGACTTTCGTCATGCTGGAAGCGCGCGTCTTCAACAAGCCGGAAGTGTTCGTCGGCCAGGCCAACCAGAAGATCGACGCGGCGACCGGCGCATTGACCGATCCGCCGACGCGCGAGATCATCGCCAAGCAGCTCGCCGGCTTCGCCGCTTTCGCGCGCGCCCAGAAACACGCCGCGGCCGTGACTTGACGCCCGCGCGCCCGGCGCCGACATATTCGCTCAACCCCTCCAACGCGCGCGGTCGCCGATGAAAGTCTCCCTCGTCCAGATGAACTCGGTCAGCGACAAGGCGGCCAACATCGCAGCGGCCAAGGCGCTGATCGAACGCGCGATCGGCGAGGACGGGCCGGACTGGATCCTGCTGCCCGAGCAGTTCGACTGGGCTGGCGGCGCGCGCGGCGACAAAGCGAAGAACGCCGAAACGCTGCCGGGCGGGCCAGCTTATGCGATGGCGCAGGGACTCGCGGCGAAGCACGGCGTCTTCATTCACGCCGGCTCGATCATGGAAAGAATCGAAGGCGAAGGACGCATTCACAACACCAGCGTCGTCTTCGACCGCAAGGGCGAAGAGATCGCGCGCTACCGCAAAATCCATCTCTTCGACGTCACCACGCCCGACGGCGCTTCCTACAAGGAGAGCGAGACGGTGAAGGCGGGCGACGCGGTCGTCACCTACGATTGCGAGGGCGTCACCGTCGGCTGCTCGATCTGCTACGACCTGCGCTTCCCCGATCTCTTCCAGGCCCTGGCGGCGAAGGGCGCACAGGTCATCGCGCTGCCGGCGGCGTTCACGCTGCAGACCGGCAAGGACCATTGGGAAACGCTGCTGCGGGCGCGCGCGATCGAAACCGAGACCTATGTCTGCGCCGCGGCGCAGACCGGCCGGTTCACCGTCGGCAATGAACGGCGCGAGACCTACGGCCATTCGCTGGTCGCCGACCCCTGGGGCCATGTCGTCGCCAAGGCGTCGGACGGAATCGGCGTCGTCTCGACGCGGATCGAAATGGCGGTCGTCGAGCGGGTGCGGCGGCTGATCCCGGTCGCCCGGCACCGGGTCGCGCTGCCGCGGGCGTGAGCTTCAGCCGAAGGCCGCGCGCATCCAACCTTCGATCGCAAACCCCAGGAACAGCAACAGGCCGGCGTCGCGGTTGGCCCGAAAAAGTCTTAGCGCCGTCGCCTCGCTCGCGCCCTCGACCTCGGAGAGCTGCCAAGCGAGATGGATTGTAAACGCCGCCCAGCCGAGTTCGCCGACGAGCCCGGCGCCGGCCGTTAGCAGAGCGGCCTGCGCCAGCAGCGCCGTCAGCAGGTAGAACGCGCCGACGCCGAGCCGCGCGTGGCGGCCGAACAGGCGGGCCGTCGACTTGATCCCGACGATGGCGTCGTCGCGCGCGTCCTGCAGCGCGTAGATCGTGTCGTAGCCGATCGTCCAGCAGAAGGCGGCGGCGTAGAGCAGCAGCGCCGGGGCGCCGAGCGCGCCGAAGCGCGCCGACCAACCCATCAGCGCGCCCCAGGAAAAGGCGAGTCCGAGCGCCGCCTGCGGCCAGGAGGTGACGCGCTTCGTCAGCGGATAGATCGCCACGACGATCAGCGAGGCGAGGCCGAGCCAAATCGAGAAGCGATTGAAAGTGAGCAGCACGAGGAAGCCGACCAGCGCCTGGGCGACGAGGAACAGCGCGGCGGCGCGCGCGCTGACGCGGCCCGACGGCAAGGGCCGGCCCCGGGTGCGCGAGACGCCGGCGTCGAGATCGCGATCGAGGATGTCGTTATAGGTGCAGCCGGCGCCGCGCATCGCGATGGCGCCGATCAGAAACAGCAGCAGGCGCCAGACGTCGGGCCCACGATGGACGGCGTCGCCGGCGAGCGCGGTCGCCCACCAACAGGGCGCAAGCAGCAACTGCCATCCGGCTGGGCGGTCGAGCCGCGCGAGTTGCACGTAGGCAAGCGCAAAATCGGGCGTCAGCCTCGAGACGAGGCTGTGGCGACGCGCGTCGGGCAGCGCGCCGTTGCGCTCGGCCTCGGCGATCAAAGAGGGCCGGTCGGCAACGGTTGGACTTGCGGACCGCCGCCGTTTTCCGCCTGCTCCTTCGCCTTTTTCATTTCGCCCGCGACCTTGCACGCCTTGGCGGCGAAGGCGGCGCTCCTGGCGTGATTGGCCTTGAGTCCGTCGAGCGTCTCGTCCGGGATCCCGCACCAGTCCTTGTTTTTTTCCATATAGGCGATCATCGCGTTCTCGACCGAAATGAGGCCGTTGGACTTGGCGCAGAATACGATCGGATCGAGCTGTTTGCCTTTGGCCGCTTTGATGAAGGCGTTGATCGTCGCCATTTCGGATTCGCGGCGCTGCGCTAATTTCTGCAGATCGTCGCCGCAGCTTTGCGCCAGCGCCGGCGCCGCCCAGGCCGCGCCGGCGAGCGCTAGCGCCAACGACGCCATCGCGGTGGAACGCATCGTCATTGAACTCTGATCCCGCCTGTTTGCCGCCGCCGAGTTTACCGCATCTCGCGACACGGCGCGACTGAGAGCAAGAAAGCGGCGAAATCGGGGCGAAAGACGCTCATGTCCAAGCCCGCGCGGCGTAGTCGACCGCGTAGCGCTGCGGCGCGGCGGCGATGGCGGCCATGCCGACCAGCACGGCGTCGGCGCGAATGACGAGGCGAGTGGGAATGCGGCGCGCCAAGGCGTCGACCGGCGCCTTGGCCTCAAAAGCGCGGCGGAACGCGGAATCGTCGAGGAAGTCGACGATGCGCGGCAGCACGCCGCCGGCGAGCGTCACGCCGCCGGTGGCGACGAAGGCGACGCCCATATCGCCGGCGAAGCGGGCGACAATGCGCCAGTAGAGCCTGAGGCTCGCCGCCTCTGCGCCAGAGCGATCGGCGAGCGCCGCGGCGACGACCGCCGGCGTGTCCAGCGACGGCTTCGGCGCGCCGAGCGCGGCGACCCGCGCGGCATGGACCCGCGCCAGGCCAGGGCCGGCGAGCACGCTCTCGGTCGTCACCCGGCCGTAGACGCGCTCGAGATGCGGCCACAGCGCGCTCTCCTCGTCGCCGACCGGGCCGAAGTCGATATGGCAGGCCTCGGAGGCGAGCGGCGTGTGGCGGCCGGCCGCCTCGACCAGCGCGCCGATTCCGAGGCCGGTGCCGGGGCCGAGAATCACCTGCGGACCCGCAACGCCGAAACCGACCGGACCGATCGGCCGCGCCCAGCCCTGCGGGATCGTCGGCAGCGACAACGCCTGCGCCTCGAAATCGTTGAACAGCAGCCCCTGGGCGAGGCCGAGCCGCCGCGCCGTCTCGGGGCCGTCCATCGTCCACGGGGCGTTGGTGAGCTTGAGCTTGCGCCCGTCGACCGGCCCGGCGCCGCAGACGAGCAGCGAGCGCGGCCGCGCGCCGAGCGCAGCGACCGCCGCTTCGGCCGCTTCGATCAGGCCGGGATAATCGTGAGTCTTGAGATGAACCGCGTCGCCGAGCGGCGCGTCGGGCGCAGGTTGCAAAGCGAAGCGCGCGTTGGTGCCGCCGACGTCGACGACGAAGACAGGGAAAGGTATGACGAAATCGCTCATGACGGGTCCATAAACGCCGTAAGCCGCGCGCGCCGTCAAGGCGGTGAGGCGCCGTCGCGGGGGGCAAGTCGCCGCACTCGACCGAAGAATGCTCTATCCTCCCCGCCCGTGAGCGATTCGCCGAGACAGCGCCGACCCAGCTTTTACGAATTCTTCTGCGGCGGCGGCATGGCGCGGGCGGGGCTCGGCGACGCGTGGCGCTGCCTGTTCGCCAATGACTTCGACCCGCGCAAGGCGCGCGCCTACGCCGACAACTGGGGCGCGGCGGAACTGCGCCTCGGCGACGTCGCGGCGTTGCGCCCCGTCGACCTGCCCGGCCGCGCCGA
>Ga0181529_10004024_pt1 | contig 16215 bp, 10 predicted proteins | sample PEATcosm2014_Bin_36_FD_119763 | JGI IMG/M metagenome (GOLD analysis project Ga0181529, IMG submission 119763) | Peatland microbial communities from MTU Mesocosm Facility, Houghton, MI, USA - PEATcosm2014_Bin10_30_metaG | ecosystem: Environmental > Terrestrial > Soil > Wetlands > Peat | place...
AAGATGGTCCCGTCCACCAGCGCGATACCGAGATAGCTCAAGTAACGCTGCTGGAGCAGAAACAGCAGTAGGGCCGACAGCGAGGAAGTGGCCTTGGAAACGAGCAGGATGACGACGAGGTGCCGGTTCTTGCGGATGTTGTATTGAGCGGCGAAGCAAATCGCCGCGATGGTCGCCATCATGGAGAAGGCGAGCGCGGTCCAAAAGTGTTCGCCGCTGATCGGAGTTGGCGGCAGGCTGGGGAACAGCGATTCGGAGACCTTGTTGAAGAGCGCCAGGATCAGATCGGGCAGGAAGATGAACGACAGGCCCACCAGGAAGTAGACAGCCGCGCTGGCCTTGAGAAACAAAACCGCCTGCTTTTCCTCTCTGTTGATGTGGATCATGACCGATCTCCTTCTCCACGGCCTTTCGAGGCGCGAACGTCGCGGACGAAATAATCTAACCCCAAAATGACTATTTGGGTTGGCGCGCTTCCGCTTCGAACCAAGGGTAGTTCAGTGGGATTCCCGTTCGTACAAGGCCAGCCCTCCTTCCGTGCCCACCCAAACGCCGGCAGCGCTGTCCTCGATTGCGTGGACGCAAGGATTGGGCAAAGACGGCAAAACATGCACGCCAGTTGCATCGAGGCTGGCGGCGCCGGATTGCGTGCCAACCCACAGGCCGCGCTCGCCACGACCGACATGCAATAGCCAGGAATCGGGCAATCCCGTAACAGGCGTGGACTTGCCGTTTGGGTCGATGCGGACAAGACCATGGCGGAGACTGGCGCCGTAGACACTTCCGTCGGGCAGAACGGCCACGCCGACCATCCAGCTCGTGGGCAGGCCTGCGGCGCGGTCGAAGATGTCGAACTTGCGGCCCTGCATGCGCAACAGACCGCGGTCCTCGCTGGCGAGCCACACCTGGCCGTTCGCGACGTCGACCGCCTGCAAGGAATGGGTTCCGCCAGGCTGCCAGTACCCGCGTGGCAATCCGCGGCGACCGAGCGGGATCTTCCACAGAACCGCGGGGCTGGTCGCCCACAGCGCGTCGCCGTCCACGGCCAGGTCGTTAACGGCGTGGGTGTCGGGAAGAAAGACCGACTCAAAACGATGGCCATCGCGCGTGCGATACAGCCCGGACGTCGTGGCGACGAACAGGCCGTACGTGGTACTGGCCAGCGCATTCACCATGCGAAACGGCGCCGAAATGGTGATGAACTTCGCTCCGTCGAAGCGGCACAGACCTTCGTCGAAAGTGCCGAGCCAAGTTTCATTTTCGAATTTCGCGATGGCCACGACGTGGTTACCGCAGAGTTGGTCGGCTGGGGTCAAGCGGCGTGCATGGGTGCCAGCGAGCCACACACCTTGTCCAGCGGTGCCGACGAAGCGCCGCGATCCCAATTGCAGCTCGGCGGTGATGCGAGCGCCCTTGAATAATCGTGGCGTCGTCGGCGCGGAAGGCTCGATTGCGTCGCCGGGCACGCATCGGAAAGAACCGTCATGTAGCGAGCAGCGTGCGTCCGCCAGCACGGCCACCACCGTTCCCGCGATGGCCCGTAGCTCGCGGATGGCCGTGGTGGGCAGGCCGTCGTTGGTGGTGTAGACCCGGCGGCGCTGCAACGTGCGCAGATCGTACTCCTCGACCCCGCCCCGCGTGGCGACCCACAGCGCCGACGCCGCGGCAGCTATGCCCTCGACGTATTCCGTGTTGGTAAATACCGTGGGCTTGGCAAGTGCCGCGCTGGCGCCCCACGCGCTCTGGGAGGAGGCCAGCGCTGCAAGCAGCAAGGTGAGGCGCCAGCGCAACATCACCGCACCTTCACCGTGACGAGTTCGTCGGCCTCGTTGCGGGCTTCGTCGTCGGCGACTACGCGTAGCCTGTACGTTCCAGCCTCTAGTCCAAGCGTGCCGGTGAATGCGCGACCATCCGCGCTTCGGTCGAGGTAGACGCGCACGGCCGGCTGGTCGGCGCGGGCCACGACCACCTCGCGTAGCGGCTCCTTGCTGACAACCTCGACGGTGATGCCACCGGCGGTTGGGGCGAAGTGGGTTTCGAAGTCCGGCGCGTGGCTGTCGATGCGGTAGCTGGCCATGCGTCGCTCGACAGTTCCCTCCTTGAGGAGAATCACCACCGGCACTTGGTAGTCACCGTCGGCGACGGTGCTCGGCACCAGGAATCGCGTCTGCCATAGCTCTCGCGCCGGATCGTAGGCGAGATCCTTGATCAAGCCGAAGGGAAAGTACGCCGTCACCTTGAGCGCCTCGCTTGGCGCGGTCACGGTGAGAAGCGGATCGCCAGGCGGCATCGACGAACGCGAGAGCTGCACTTCCGAGCCCACGGCCAAGTTCGACACGCCTTCGGGCAAGGGCAGGGCCTGGTTGCTGGTGGTAAGGTCGCCCGTGGTGTTCGCCACGACGTGATCGATGGCGACGAACGAGGTCTCGCGCGTTAGCAAACCGTAGCGCACGCCGAGGGTACCCAATTTTTCAACCAGCTCGTCATTCGGGCCGAACGCCAGCTCATCTTCGATCCACTCGGCCTGCTTGCGTGCCCACAGCTTCACCAGAACGGCGTTGTCGTTCTGGGCCAGCTCCGGCTTGACCGCGACAGTGCTCTGCCACGGACCCGCGCCGTTGCGGCCCTTGACCACGATGTCGCCTACAGGTTGGCCGCGATACTTGCCGAACACGACCAAGGGCCGGCTGGCCATCAAGTCGGGAATCGCCGACGGCAACACGTCGTAGGCATCGAAGCCGTGCCATGCGACCTGGATGTTCGTGAGCACCGGGCTTTCGATGTATTTTCGGAAGCGTTCGGCGGCCACCGAGGCCTGCTCGGGCTTACTGACCACGAACGGTTCGCCAAATCCCGCGCGGGCCATGCCTTCCATCAGCGCGCGATTCACGGAGCTGCCGATGCCGAAGGCGAAGAGATTGGCGTCGGCGAGATGCTCGCGCACGAAACGGAAGGCTTGGGTCTCGACGCCCACGTAGCCGTCGGTGACCAGCACGACCGAGCGAGAGACCGCGGCGCTCGTGCGGGGCACGGCGTAGGCCGCTTGCAAACCGCCCATCAACTCGGTGCCGCCGCCACCCTGCTGGCGGGCGAGCAGCGCCAGCATCTCGTCCAGGTTTTCTTGCGTCGCGGGCTTGGACTTCGGCCACAGCGTCTTCGATGCGCCGGCGAAGAGGACGAGGTCGAAGGTGTCTGTCGGGCGCAACCCCTTGACGAGATCGCGCAGCAGCGCCTTCGAGGTTTCCAAGGGGAAGCCGAACATGGAGCCCGACACGTCGACAAGAAAGACATACTCGCGCGGCGGCAAGTCGGCGGCGCTCACGCGCGCGGGGGGCTCCATCATGAGCGCGAAGTGTCCCTCGCCGTTCGCGCCTGGCGCCGTCGGCGGCGAAAGCAAGAGGCCGGTCTGCACCTCGCCGCCCGCCAGTTTGTAGCGCAGGGTGAAGTCCTTGTTGCCGCCGCCGGGATTTTTGAGGCGCACGTCGGCGCTGCTTGCGCCCGACTTGGTGACGACGATCTCGTGCGACGGTGACGAGACTTCCTGCAAAGGGACACCGGTGTGCAAATGCGCGGTCACGCTGTAGGCGTAGGTTTCCGGGCTGCCTTCCTTCAGGTAAGGCGTGGCCATCCAGCCGTCTTGCTTGGCGTCGGCTCCGCCGGTGTAGCGCGGACCCACCACCGCCGGGAACACCAGCTCGTACACCGACGACTCCGGCACCAGTAGCTCGGAGTAGGCGAGCTCCACGGCGATACGGTCGCCGGGCATGACGTTGGCCACGCTCATGCTGAACACGTTCGGTCGGTGTTGCTCCAGCAGCGACGCGCGCTTGCCTTCTTTCTTGGCCGCCTCGTAGTCCTCGCGCGCCTTCTTCTTGCGGTCGATGCGTGCTTCAATCAGGCGGTTGCCGATGCGCATACGCATGCCATGCACGGCCGCTCGCGTGGAGGCGGGAAAGACGTAGACGGCCTCGATGGGCTTGCTGGCGCGGTTTTCGAAGACCTGATTCACCTTCACGGCCGCGATGGCGCCGGTGATGCCCAGGTCGGCCGAGAGGCTTTTGAGTGGCAGGCGATCGGTGTCTGGGTCACCGCCCGCCACATAGAAATAGGGTGAAATCGCCTTGGTGGCGGCGGCGTCTTCACCGGAATCGTCCGATTGGGCACGGGCGCTGCCTGCGGCGAACAAGAAAATCAGAATGGCCAGGCTCTTTTTCAACATCGCGGATCCTCCTTGCCGAGTCCACGATTGCAGGGACAGTGCCAATCCAGACGCGCGTGAGAAGCCGAGGGATCGGGCCGTGTCGCCGGTAGGTCTTGCTACGTTATACGTATAACATATTTAATATATAGAATATTCGAGACTGCCTAGTCCACCATCTCGCGAACTCGTCGCGCGATCGCTGGCAGGCCGATGCCGCTCGAAAGAATGTGGAGCGGAGCGAGGGTGCGCTCGAGGTAGGCGACCTGGCCTGAATCGTCGATGTCGGCGAAGAGCAGGGCGGGCAAGGCGCAGCCCAGGCCGCGCAAGGCGCGCAGAATCAGGATCCCCTGGATTTCGGCCAGGCGCTTACGTTCGTCGTCGGCTAGCGTGATGTGCGTGTTGCCGCTCTCGTCGACAAGGTCGGTTGGACTGGTGCGACGGAAATCCAGATCGAGCAGCAGTCCCTGGCCCCCGGCCGCGAGTTCGCGGCGGGCCTCGGCCAGACAAGCAGCACGCGCGAATTGGATGTCGCTCCCGAGAAAGCGTTGAAAGCGCTCGTAGTACTCCTGTCCATCCTCGATCACCACGAGCTTTGGCCACTGGGTCACGGCTTGCTCTCCGGCGTTGCGGGAAAGACCACGCCGATGGACTTGCACAGCGGTGCCGGTTCCAGACGGACCGCGAGATGTCCGCCCCAGCGCCGGGTCGCATCGCGCACGATGCCGAGTCCGCGCTGCCCGTCGCGCGCCTCGATGTCGGCCAGGGACACGGTGGCGGGCGCCGAATCGGCGACGAGCAGGGAAACCAGGCGGCGGCCGGTGACGTCGCGGCCGCTCTCGACGCGAAGTTGAAGACGCGCATCGGGCCGGCCCGCCACCGCCGCGGCGGCATTGCGCAGGAGATTGGTGACGATACTTGCCAGCGTAGAATCGGGCACGGGCACGGCAACGTCGTACACATCGACGACGACGGCGGGTCTCGTCCACCCACCTACGCCGATCTCGGCTTCCACCATTTGAATGAAGCGCAAGAGCTGACCGGGATCGATCTTCGTGCGAGGACCCGCGGCAAGCAGCGCTTGCAACCTGGGCGCGTGTTCCTCGCGAAAGATAGCATCGAACGCTCGCAACTCTTCGTCCCGGTCCGATCTTGTTGCGAGTCTTTCGACGCGTTCGAAATCCCGGTGCAAAGGTCGCAGCACGGGCTCGCGCCGCAACGGCCGCAGCACCAGACCGAACGAGCGCGCGTGGTCGGTCAGGCGGCTGTAGATGTCTTCGAGGGCCTGCGAGAGTCTGGTGGGTTCGAGCAAGGCGCGCACGACCGCTTCGCGCGCATCCACCGTCCCAATCATGCCGAGAGTACTGGCGCGATATTTGATGAGATCGTGCCGAATTTCAGCGATGGCGCGTGCTAGCTCGGGAAAAAAGTCCGGCTTGCGTCGCACGGCGCGCGCAAGGCTGCGGCCGCGAAAGCGCGCGCGCCCGAAAGCAAGAAATACGATGGCCGCGACGAAAAACGCCGACCATGCCATGCGCTCGATCCGAGTCGTGGCGCGTGCCCGCTCGCCCTCGGCGGAGGCACCCAGTTCAGCGATCAAACGTTCCGCCGGACGACGGAAAGAATCGTCGCTGTCGGACTCGGCGAGAAATGCCCGCGCCAATCCCAGCGCCGCGTCTGTTTGCCCGCGCGCCCGTTCGATTCTGGCCAGCGTCCAAGCAGCGAGCGGCAGTCCCGCGCGTCGGGCCTGGCGCAGATAGGGTTCGAGCACGGCGGACTCCGCCTCGGGAAGGCGAGCAGCGAGGAGCACCAAACGCTGAAGCGCGGACCGCTCTAGTCCGGTTCTCGCCGCCCCGACCGCTTGACGGTAACAGATCATGGCGCCGGCTCGATCCCCTCGATACTCACGAACGCGGCCGAGCTCGACGAGGGACGACGACGGCAAATCGGCGCGACAGGGACCGCCGAGGATCTGTTCCGCGGCCTCGGGCTGATCGGCCAGCAAAAGTCGTCGTGCGTGTTGCACGGGATCCGCCTCTTCGCCGATGAGGCTGGAGCGCAGCACGCGCGCCTCGGCCAGGTGCGGTGGATCCGCGCGAGTGGTGACGTAAACCTGCAGGTCGGCGAGAGCGCCGCCCTTGTCACCAGCGCGACCCCGCAGAAGCGCGCGCTGAAAGCGAGCCTCGACCGCACCGCGTTCGATAGAGCGATTGAGCCACGGGAGAACCATGGCTTGGGTCGCGCCGTCCGCGCGCAGGCCGAGGACGAGCTCGGACAAATGGGCGAGCGACGGTCCATCGGACCACAGCGCCTTCACCGTTTCGCTCGGTACCTTGCCGGCGAAATTGAAATTCGCGACGGCGGCCTCGACGAAGGCGGGAGACTCGGCCAAGGCCCGCGACAAAAGTGGCACCGCCAACTCGGGCGCGTCTTCGTCGATCCAGCGCTGGGCTTCTTGGAAAAACTCGCGTGCTTTATTCGTCGGCGCGGGCGACGACGGAGCGGCTGCTTGTCCCGATAGCGTTCGGCGGCGCAAGGCGAGTTTGCGGCGTAGCTCGCGCAGCTCGTCCCACGCGGGCTCGAGCGCCAGGGCTCGGCGCAGAGCAAGGTCGGCGCGCGCGGCTTCAAGGGCACCGCCGTGTTCGGCCAGGATGGTGCCGAGAAGGCGCCAGGCCTCGGCGTGCGACGGACGAAACTGCAAGAGCAGCGACAGCTCGGCCTCCGCCTCGTCGAAACGGCTGTCGCGGGCCAGCGCGCGGGCACGCAGGAAACGCGCCTGAGCGCAGCCGGGTTTGACGGCGAGTAGAGCGGCGGTGCGTTCAAAGACAAGGCGAAGATCGCCGTCGCGCAACGCGAGCTGGGCGCGCGCCAACGATTGGCGCTCGCCGTCGGAGAGCAGTGGCTCGGGCCAGTCTTCGAGCGCGAGCGCCGCTTCGTCGGCCGCGATGGCATCGGCGATTTCGCGCAGTCGGGCGGGCTGCGGTCCTGTCTCCGCCAGCAGAGGGTGCAGCCTTGCGCGTGCGGCGCCAAGACGACCCAGGCTACGCTCGAAGTTGGCGAGCGCCATCGTGACCGCTGTCTGGCCGCGCTCGTTGCCCTTGAGTTCGCCGAGCCCTCGCTCGAGACGCGCGACGATCTCGTTGCCGCGCTGAAAGCGGTCGGGCGACTGCGCGAGGAGATCGGCGAGGTTAACGTAGGCGTAGAATCGCCGGGGATCGAGATCCATGGCTCGTCGCAGATAGACTTCGGCCTCGCGCAGATTGTCCTGCTTGCCGAGCGCGAAGCCGAGATCGGTGGCGATGGCCGCACTCGTCGGTTTTTTGGCAAAAGCGACGCGCAGCTCGGCCACGGCGCCGTCCAGATCTCCGCGCCGCAATTTGCCGAGTCCGGCATCGACGAAGGTCTGCGGCGCGGGCGTGGCACCTCCGTCCTGCGCAAACGCCGCGGATCCGGCCAACAACAGCAGGACCACGACAGCGCTTCTCACGGTTCCCTCAGCTCGCGCAGGCGCAGGCCCAGTTGGTTGAGTCGCAGGTGAACCTTGCGAGCCGCGCCCTTTTCCCCCAGCAGCTCTTGCCCCATGCGCTCCAGATCGCCGCCGGTCGCCAGGAAGAGAGCACGCAAGTATTGGCGCTCGACCTCGGCCGAGACGCGGGCGAAGCTGGATGCGCGTGGAATTTCGATTTCCAGGCGACGCCCGCGATCGCCAGCGCCCGGCGGCCGGCTGGGCCTGAGGGTCGGCGCGCAGTCGGCGGAGCCGCCGACGAGCTTCTCCACCTGGGCATCAGAAAGATTGAGGATAGCGGGCGCGCGCGCGATGAGACCGTCCGTCGCCGCATCCAAGTGCCCGGCCAGCGTGTGCACCAAGGCGTTCACGGCGAAAAGCCGCAACTCGCGCAAATTGCCCGGCCAGTCGTGTTCGCCGAGTCGGCGCAGGGCCACGCGCGAGAGAAAGACGGTGAAGCCGTCGGGGACCGCATCGCGAACGGCGGGTCGGGCGAAGTGCACGACGGACGCCTCGTCGCGGAAGTCGCTCGGCGTGGGGAAGCGGGCGAGAAACTGGCGCACCAGCGGGCGCAGGCCCTCCGAGCGCAAGGCTTCTAGAAGCAGAAAGCGCAGGAGCTCTGGCAGATCCTGGAGCCGTTCGCGCAGTGCCGGCATGTGAAGGCGCGTGGACGGATCGAGGCGCATGTAGAGGTCGGCGCGAAACCGGCCGGTGCGCACCAAAGCCGCGAGATCCTGGTTGGTAGCCGCCACCAGCTTGGGCGCCGCGGGTCGGGATTTGTTGTCGCCGAGACGCGTGACCTGGCCGCGCTCGAGCACCAGCAAGAGCTGACGCTGCAAATCCAGATCGAGGTTGGCGATCTCGTCGAGAAACAGGGTTCCTCCGTGAGCGTGCTCGAACACCCCGGCGTGGTCGTCGACGGCCCCGGTGTAGGCTCCGCGGCGAGCACCGAAAAGATGCGCGGGCAAGAGCGCCGCGGGAATGGTGGATAGATCCGTCACCACAAGCGGACCCTTGGCGCCCGAGCGAGGGTGAATCACGTGCTCGGCGATGAAGCTCTTGCCCGTGCCGGTTTCACCCTCGACCAGGACTGGCAGCGGCGAACGCGCGAGCACGTCGATGGATCGACGCAACTCCAGCATGGCCGGGCTGCGGCCCCAGAACACCGGGCCATCCTGCGCGCCGGTGTGAATGGCCAGAACGCGGCGGATCTCGGCGGCGAGGCTGCGCGAATCGACGATTTCGTTTTCGCAGAAGTAGACCAGCGGATCGCGCGCCAGGGAAGGCCCCAGCTCGGCACCGGTGGTGGTCAACATGACCACGGGCAAACTGGGCCAGGCCGCGCGCAGGCGATCGAGAATGAGCAGACCCTGCCGGCGGCGCAAATCCTCGACGGCGGCGCGGCGGGCGCGCGCCTCGCTGGGTAGGGCGGACTTGTCCTCCGGCAGGAGGCGCGCCTCGGGCAGGGCGAAGTGCAGGTCGAGGAGAACGAGGTCGGGCAGCGCCTCGGCCTGGCGCAAAACCTCGTCGGCCTCGGCGTAGTCGTGCGCGCACTTGAGCGTACAGCCACGCTCGCGCTCTTCGCAAACCTGGCAAGGGATCTTGCGGCCACACCTCGTCAGATAGTCGAACTGGGCGAGCTGGCGGTGACACATCTCGACGGTTTGGTCACGGTCGTCGATGACCAAGATCCTAGGCATCTTCGTCTTCCCCTTTCACGGCCCGTGCCAGGGTGTCGAAGGCAGCCTCCAACGCCAGCACGGGCGCCAAATCGTCGGCCAACCCCGAGCGCTCTGCCGCCGCCACGGCTTCCGCAAAGGCGAGACGCGCACGAGCTTCAAGCTCGGCGGGCGCATCGGCGGCAAGTGTCTCCCACAGCACCGTGGCCGTGATGGGCCGCCCCTCGTCATCGACGAGCGACACGCGCAACTCGCCTTGCACGACCGGACCGCCCAGGTCGCGCCGGTCGCGCGCGGGCCACAGCAGCCGTTTGACGAGGTCGTGGCGAACCCGGGCCAGCCAGGCCTGTGCAGGCGCAGTCATACGATTCTATATAAACGATATTTTATTTTGTAGATATGGCCCTGGCGACCCAGGGAAACTGGCGCCTCCTCGCTTCCCGGCCTGGCATGACGGCTGCACTGTCCACTCGTCGAACCCCAACCAAGGAGAACTTCGATGATGTTCATGACCGGCCTCGCATTCTTCCTCTCGGCTTCCTCATTTCCTGGCGACCCAGCCGTCGTCGCGCAAGCCGAGGCGCGCTTGGTCCTCGGCAATCAAGTCAAGGACCGCCAGATCGTGGAAATCCCCACGCCGCACGTGTATCGCTCCGGCGAAACCATCATCGCCTGGAGCGAGATCGTGGGACTGCCCACGGGATTCGTCGAGCATGTCTGGTTCCGCAACGACAAAGAGGTTGCGCGGCACTACCTGCCCGTCAGCCACGGACGACGGTGGCGGACCTGGTCGCGCCACACGTCCTCGGCCGGCGATTACCGCGTCCAGGTACTTGGCCCCGATGGAAAAGAGCTGGCGGTCACGACCTTCCAGGTACGCAAGGCGGACTAGCGAGCGAGCGCCACCACGCACCGATGGGAGGCGATCCGGGGACAGTAGGACGACAGGAAGGGTTATGTCCGCTACAATGGCCGTCCACGACCATGAAGAATCCCACCAAGCCAGGCATCGCGTCCAGCAAGGACGTTCATTTCGGGCTCGACGTCGAGTCCATCAAGCACGATTTCCTGGAAAATCTGTTCACGCACCAGGCGAAGTTTCCCGAGGTCGCCACGCCCAACGACAACTACCTGGCGCTGTCGTACACGGTCCGAGATCGCATGCTGCATCGCTGGATCCACACCTCGCACAACTATTTCTCGCAGGCCAGCCGCACCGTGGCCTATCTGTCGGCGGAGTTTCTCATCGGGCCGCAGCTCGGCAATAACCTGGTGAGCCTCGGCATCTGGGAGCCGGCCCAGCAAGCCATGGAACAGCTCGGGCTGTCGCTCGATGAATTGCTCGAACAGGAAGAAGAGCCCGGCCTCGGCAACGGCGGCCTCGGGCGTCTCGCGGCCTGCTACCTCGACTCGCTCGCCACGCTGGAAATTCCGGCCACGGGCTACGGCATTCGCTACGAATTCGGTATCTTCGACCAAATCATCAAGGACGGCTGGCAGGTCGAAGTGCTGGACCATTGGTTGCACCTCGGTTTCCCGTGGGAAATTCCCCATCCTGAGATCGCCTTCAACGTGATGTTCGGCGGCCACACCGAACACTACATGGATAACAAGGGCCACTACCGCGTCCGCTGGGTGCCCGATCAGATCCTCAAGGGCTTCCCCAACGACACGCCCATTCTCGGCCATCGCACCAACACCGCCAACATGCTGCGACTGTGGCAAGCGCAGGCGTACACCTCGCTCGATTTGCAGGCCTTTAACGTGGGCGACTACCGGCGCGCCGTCGAAGAAAAGGCGTTGTCGGAAAATATCACCAAAGTTCTCTATCCCAACGACGAGTCCGAAGCCGGCAAGCTTCTGCGCTTGCAGCAACAGTATTTCTTCATCTCGTGCTCGCTGCAGGACATGATCCGCATTTACGAGCAGCACGAGAAAACGATGGACCGCTTTCACGAGAAATACGCGGTCCAGCTCAACGACACGCATCCATCGCTGGCCGTGGCCGAACTCATGCGCATCCTGGTCGACGATCGCGAGATGCCGTGGGAGACGGCATGGGAGATCACCACCCGTACGCTCGGCTACACCAACCACACCCTCATGCCCGAGGCGCTGGAGACTTGGCCGCTGCGCCTGATGCAGAAGCTTCTGCCCCGGCACGTGGAGATCATCTTCGAAATCAACCGGCGCTTTCTCAACGAGATCCGCCTGCTCTACCCGAACGACGAAGCGCGGCTCGAACGCATGTCGCTCATCGACGAGCACGGCGAGCGGCGCGTGCGCATGGCCTATTTGGCGACGGTGGGCAGCCATGCCGTCAACGGTGTGGCCAAGTTGCATTCGGATCTATTGCGAACCACGGTGCTGCGCGATTTCGCCGAACTGTGGCCCGACAAATTCAGCAACAAGACCAACGGCATCACGCCCCGCCGTTTCTTGATGTTGGCAAATCCGGGACTGTCCAGCCTGATTACCGAGGCCATCGGCGAAAAATGGATTGCCGATCTCACATGCCTACGCGACCTGGAGAAGTTCGCCGACGACGCCGGGTTCGCCGAGAAGTGGCGCAAGGTGAAGCACGACAACAAGCGCGCGCTGGCGGAAAGCGCGTGGCAGAAATACCAGCTTCAGTTCAACCCCGAGTCCTTGTTTGACGTGCAGGTCAAACGTATCCACGAGTACAAGCGGCAGCATCTCAACGTGCTTCACGCCATCACCCTGTACCGCCGGCTCAAGCTCGATCCCAAACGCAACGAAACCCCGCGCACTATCATCTTCGGTGGCAAAGCGGCGCCCGGCTATCACACCGCCAAGCTCATCATCAAGCTCATTCACTGCTTGGGCGACGTCATCAACAACGACCGCGACATGCGCGACCGCCTGCGCATCGTATTTCTGCCCGACCTCAACGTGAAGAACGCCCAGCGCATCTATCCCGCCGCCGACTTGTCCGAGCAAATCTCGACCGCAGGCAAGGAGGCGTCGGGCACCGGCAACATGAAGTTCGCCCTCAACGGCGCGCTCACCATCGGCACCCTGGACGGCGCCAACATCGAGATCCGCGAGGAAGTCGGCGTCGACAATTTCTTCCTGTTCGGCCTCACCACCGACGAGGTCCAGCGCGTTCAGGCGGAGGGCTACCATCCGAGCGAAATCTACAAAGGCAACGATGAGCTACGCGAGGCGCTCGACCTTTTGCGCTCGGGCTTCTTCTCGCGCGGCGATCACACGCTGTTCGAGGGCTTGGTTAATAGCCTGCTCGAACACGACGACTTTCTGCTGTTGGCCGATTTCGCTTCCTACGTGGACTGCCAAAGTCGCGTCTCGGCGGCGTACCAGGACCAGAAGCAGTGGACGCGCATGTCGATTCTGAACACCGCCCGCATGGGCAAGTTCTCGTCGGACAGGGCCATTCGCGAATACTGCGACGACATCTGGAAGATCAAGCCGGTGCGCGTGATGATGAACGGCGACGCGAAAAGGTAGTCGCCGCTAAAAGCGGCCCTGCGACATCAGGCCGGGCAACAACTCGGGCGTACCGGCGGTCGACTCGACGGGCACGACCCCGGGCATGGGCATGAAGGATAGCAGTCGCCGATCCGGCAACGTCTCGTTGACCCTGTCGTAGTTCATGGTGAGCAGCCAGCCGGTGACAAGTCCGAGCCCCGCTCCAACGAGGGCGAAACGAGCGGTCCGGCTGTTCAGGGCGAAGGACGAGTCGGCGCAGTGGATTCTGACGCTCTCATTGCCGACGGTGGTTGTTCGCGAACAAAGCTCGATCGTGGTGGCGAAGACCGCCCCCGCCAGGCCCGCCAGATCGACCATCATGACCCGTTGCCAAGTTGGCCCATAGACGCGCTGGTCGGGCAGATACGCCATGGCCAGGCCCGCGCCCAAGCCGACGTTGAGGCCAGCAAGCATGCCCCAAGCCAGGCGCTGCTTGATTTGGTTGCGGTAGTAGTTGTACGCGCCGGCATCGCCTGGGCGCGCCGGCGCAGGGAGGGGCCAGCTCAGGCTCCGTGGCTCCGCGACCGCCGCCGGGTAGAGCCCCAGGGCCGATACCGCGATCGCCCCGGCGATGGTTCCGAGGACGGCCGAGCTTTGCACGAGAGCTACACGCCCGTAGTTGGGTGACTTGTCGTCGAGCCACCAACCCGTGACGGCCCCGGCGGTCAGCCCGGCGGCGCCGCCGAGCCAGGTCGCCGTCCAACTGTGGGAAAGACCCATGGCCAGCGTGGCGCCTTCCAAATCCCCAATCCACATCGAACCGATGCGAAACAGGGCCAGGTTGTCGCGAATGTAGTTGGGCACGAGCGACGTGGTCGACGACAAGACGCCGAGGCCGAGACCACCGGCGAGCATGCCGGCACCAAAGAGCGGAATCGACAGCGATGCCCGAAGATCTCTTGGATTTCCCTGCGTGAGCACCGCGAGACCACCGCCCACGGCGCCAATTCCAGCCCAGAAACCGATCAGCTCGGGCCGCCCCGAGCGCTGCACGTAGTTGAGAGGAAACTCGACCTCTCGGTTTTCGCCCGGGCCAAGCGTGATGATTTCGCGCTTCGGCTGGTAGTAGGACGCCTCGGCGTAGATTTCGTAGCTGCCGGGTGGCACGTCCTGAACGTAGGGGTTCTGCGTGCGGTTGCCACGCACGAAAAGCGCCGCGCCGAGGGGAAGCGTGCGCACCACGAGATGGGCGGGGATGGGTTCGAGCTTGAAGAAGAGCGGCTTGGTCTCCGCCACCTCGATGGACAGCTCGCGCGACTCGCTGGCGAAGTTGGGCTTGGCCACGGTCACACGATAGTGGCCGCGCGGCACGCGAAACTCGTTGGGCGCCTGGCCGGTGATGGCCGTACCCTCGCCCTCGATGCGTACCTCGACCTGGTCGGGCACGGTGTTGATGGCGAACACGCCTGGCCGGCGATTGATGGCCTCGACGCGCAAGCGGGCCAAGTCCGACAACTCGCCGTGCGGTTGTTCGCCCAAGAACGCCTGGTAATGGGCACGCGCATCCACAAGCTGGCCCAGGTGGTATTCACACTGCGCGATCATGAAGATGTTTTCTTTCTTGGGCGCCAGCTCATTGGCGAGCTGAAACTCGACCAAGGCCTGCTCCTTGTTGCCCGATTCGAACAGTCCGACGCCGGCTTCGTAGTGCTTGTGCGCGCGTTCGAGAGCATCGGTCTCCTGCGCCCGTGCCGCGTGGCCGTGGACGACGAGGAGGATCAGAAGCGAACCGACGAGCGCGCGCACGGTCACGGAGTATAGGGCGAGGGCGCGACTTTGTCGTCGGCCTTGCTCTTCTTGGCTGGTGGCGCGGCCTCTGGCGTGGAAGCCGCGGGGCGCGCCGGGTGGCTCCTGCCGACCCGCCGGATGCGCTCCATCAGCGAGCTGGAGATGGACGGTGGCACGCTCACAACCGCGTTCACGACCGGCGCTTTGCTCGGCTCTGGATTCTTCGCCGAAGGAGGATTGGCCGCGACGGCGGGAGCCGCGGGCTGCGCGCCGATTGGCGGGCTCGCCGTGTCCTTGCCCGCCCGGGCTAGCATGGCCGCGCTGCCGATCCCGACCACGAAAACTCCAGCCACCGCGAAGTGCCACGGCCAGCGGCTACGTGCACGCGGCGCAGGTCCCGGATCTGCACCCGCGCTGCCCTCGGAAACGACATCCATATCGCCCACCAGCAAGCGATCGATGTCGCGCTCGAATTCCGCCATCTGCTGGTAGCGCCGCTTGCGATCCTTTTCGAGCCCGTGCATGACCACGCGATCGACCGCGCTCGGGATGCCAAGCTCGGGGCGCAACGACGACGGCGGTTGCGCTTCTTTGTTCAAGATCTGCGAAATCACGCCGAGATAGTTGGCGCCGCGAAAGGGAAGCTCGCCGGTCAGGCACTCGTAGAGAATGAGCGCTGCCGCCCACAGATCGGCACGCTCGTCGATATCTTCATTGCCGCTCGCCTGCTCGGGCGACATGAAGAGCGGGGTTCCCAGCACCGCGCCGGTGCGCGTGAGCCGCTGCCACTCGCTGCCGGTCTCCTCGCGCGTGCGTACCGCCCTGGACACGCCGAAGTCCACCACCTTCACGAAATCCTGATCGTCGCGCCGGACGAGGTACACATTCTCGGGTTTCACGTCGCGATGAACGATGCCTTTGCGATGTGCGGCGCCGAGCGCGCTCGCGACTTGCTTGACGATGGTCAAACTGCGCTCGATGGGCAAGGGCGCGTCGCGCATGATGAGCTCGGACAGGGGCTCGCCCTCGAGGAACTCCATCACCACGAAAGCGCGGCCGTCGCGCGTGGTGCCGAAGTCGGTCACGTCGACGATGTTCTGGTGGCCGATGGAGCTGGCGAGCCTGGCTTCTTGCAGAAGGCGCGCGATGAGTTCTTGGTTTTCGAGGAACTTGTCTAGCAGCACCTTGATGGCCACGCGCTTGCCGATGATGCTGTGGCGTGCTTCGTAGACCGCGCCCATGCCGCCTTCGCCGATGCGGCGGATGATTTCGTAGCGCTCGGCAAGCGTGGTGCCGACAAGAGGATCGAACTTGGCCGCGCCTGGCGCACCCTTCCCCGTCGCCGCGGCGCTCGGATCGGTGTTCATCAGCGAAGTGTCGATCTCGGTCACGTTCCGCCGCATTGTAGCGCCGAAAGCCGGCCACGGCACGGGAGCAAATAGCTGCGAATACGGCAGCGAAACAACGGCCTCGGCGCGCTTGCTTGATCGTCCAGGCCGCCGTGGTAGGAAACTCGCATGCCTCAATACCGTTCACGCACTTCCACCCACGGTCGCAACATGGCTGGCGCGCGCGCCTTGTGGCGTGCCACCGGC
>Ga0181529_10004026_pt1 | contig 16211 bp, 16 predicted proteins | sample PEATcosm2014_Bin_36_FD_119763 | JGI IMG/M metagenome (GOLD analysis project Ga0181529, IMG submission 119763) | Peatland microbial communities from MTU Mesocosm Facility, Houghton, MI, USA - PEATcosm2014_Bin10_30_metaG | ecosystem: Environmental > Terrestrial > Soil > Wetlands > Peat | place...
GACGATGTCGGCGCCGGCGAGGATCAGCGCTTCGGTCATGTCGCCGGTGACGACGTTGCCGGCCATGATCACCGAATCCGGATTGTCGTCGCGCACCTGTCTGACGACGTCGAGGAACTTCTCGAAGTAGCCGTTGGCGACGTCGATACACAGCAGGCGCGGCTGTGCGCGCTTGCTCACCGCGGCGAGCTTGGCCAGGTCGGCCTCGACGGCGCCGAGCGAATAGAAGGCGTGAACGCCGTCACGGCTGGCGAAGAACTTCGCCAGTTCGTCCTCGGGATAATGCTTGTGTAGCGCCGTCAGCGCGCCGCGCAGGCCGAGCGCGCGCGCCATCGCCATCGTGCCAGTGACGTCCATATTGGCGGCGATGAGAGGGAATCCGTTCCAATCCGAGCCGGTGTGGAGGAAACGGAAGGAGCGGTTGACGTCGACGTCGTTGCGGGAGCCGAGCGTCGAGCGCTTGGGGCGGATGAGAACGTCCTTGAAGTCGAGCTTGACGTCGCTTTCGATGCGCATGGGATTGTCCGAAATGGCGCGCGGCGACGCGCGGCGGGGCGGGTTCGGCGCGCCTTAGCACATGCGCGCCAGCCCGCCCAGCCGCGCGTTTGCGGCGCAAAGCGTTGAAATCGGGCGATGGATCGCCGGTCGCCGGCTCCTATATAGATCGCTTCAGCGTGCGGCGAAGACCGAGACCGCTTGTCCGTCGACGCCGTTGAACCCGTGATAGGCGAAGGCTTCGCGGGGCGGGCCCTTGCAGGCGCGAACGCATTTGCCAGTCGGTCTACCGACGACGACTGCCGTACATACGGAATTGGGGGCGTCTCAGCGCGCGCCTGGAATTGCCAGACCCAGGCGATTTTTGCGGCTGGCCGCAATGGCGCCCGGCGCCTCGCCGATGCGGTCGCCGCCAGATTCGCGAGACGCGACAAAAAGATGGGCGGTCGCTAAGCAACCGCCCATTAGCAAGAGCCGGTCGGGCTGGGGGGGCAGGGTGACCGGCGCTTGAGGCGAGTAGGAATCTGGCGAATCGGGCCCGCGCGATAGGGTCGGAATCTACCTATTTGGCGCGCCGACGCCTTTGCTCGCTCAAGGCCTCGGGCCAAGAGCGGCGCGCAAAAGACGCGTGGCGCGACGGCGACACGGGTCCGCCCCGCGCCGCGTTGGCGGACGCGCCAAAATACGCGTCATAGCAGTTTCAATGAGTTGTTTGGCTGGGGGCCTGACCATCGGCCTGAGCCCCTTCTCGCCTTAGAACGTCTTGATGATCAATGCGATAGGTGGTGATTTTGGGGTAGCGTTTTGGGGTGGAATGCGGTCGCCCAGCGCCCATCTCAGGCGCTTCGACGCTCCCCCCCGACACTTCAAGGCGCGAGAGCGTGGCCAATCATCTCTACGACGACGATAACCTTTTGGCGCTGCGCAGGCACATCCGCGACGCGTTGGTCGCCCTCGTCTATCTCTATCTCGACCCCGTCGCTTGAAGCGGAAGCCTCAGAAGCGGTAGCTCAGGTCGACGAGGGCGAGGTTCTCTGAGAACCCGGCCTTGTAGCTGAACACCTTGGGGGTTCCAGTGGCCGAGGCCCCGGAGTCGTCGCCCTTTCCGAAGTTCGCGTAGCGCCATTCGGCGCCGAAGCGCCAATGTTCGTCGAACGCGTATTCCGCGCCCAGGCCGATCGCACCGCCAGCGAGCGTCTTGGTCTGCGATCCCGTCCAATCGGTCGGGGAGCCGACGGGGATGATCGGCTTATAAACCCCGAGGGTCGCCATCACGTTCTCACGATCGTCGGCGATGGCGAGGCCGCCCACCGCGTAGACGAGCAGGCGGTCGAAGGCCACGCCGGCGCGACCGAGCAGGAACGCCTGCCAAGTGTTGCGGAAGGAGAGCGAGCCGCTGGTGAGGGGGCACCCTCTGCTGCAGCCGTCGGGGATGTTGGTTTGGGTGGCGGAGCCGCGCATGTCGCTGGCGTCGAACTCGCCGCGGACGCCGACCACGAGCGATCCAAACTGCTGATCGTAGCCGACATGCGCGCCGCCGATCGCCCCGTTGGCGGAGAAGTGGTCTGCCCGCACGGCGAACTGCGTAATGCTGAGGTCGTCGTTTTCATCGCCCCATCCGTAGCCGGCTTGAGCGCCGACGTTGAAGCCCGTCCACGAATAGGGGAGAGGCGCCGGAGCGAGCGGCGGGCCCTTCTTGGTCGGCAAGTCCGCCGCCTGAACCGTTGACGCGCTGGCCATGAGCGCGACCGCACAGGCAGCGCAACCGACCGAACTTAGCAGAAGCTTCCACGCCCCAGACATAATCAGCCCCATTTTCTTACGGGGCCGGAATCGACCCTCCAGGGATTCGAGTCAATGAGTTTCACAACGAAATGAGGTCTTTTATGGCGATCACTCGCCATTCGCCGCCAGGTGTGGCGGACCGGCAACAATTCGGGTGACGTCCGCAACCTCAAGGGCGCCACGGAACGCGACAAGGCCGCGCTGGCGCTGTCCCTGACGCTGCGCCTTCCGATACGGAAGATGGAGAAGGAATCGGTCACAGCGGGCATTTGCGAGACTGCGGGCTTCAAGGCCCCGCGCGTCAAGGTCCTAGCTGCGGCGCAGATCATCCACGGCGATCGCCGGCGGGCGCCTTTTGGCTTCGCCGAGAGCCTCAAACCGGCTCAAACGGAGAAGGTTGAACAGCAGCCAAGGTTGCCGTGAGGCCAATCCGCCGCGTTTCGACTCGGCGACCGACGAGACGGCGTGGGGTAGAATGCCCCAACCGGGGGACCAAAACCTATTGATTGTGCTGGGATCGTAGGCGGCTCAGAAAATTGGCTGGGGGACCTGGATTCGAACCAAGATTGACGGAGTCAGAGTCCGCAGTTCTACCGTTGAACTATCCCCCAACGACGAACCCGCGTCATCAGGCGACGGGTAAATAGCGGAGGCGCGCCGCGGCGGCAAGGGGCGCGCGAAGCGGGGTGGCGCGGCGCGCCGTCGCGCTCGGTCCGCCTTGCGTTCGCCGACCGATTGACTAGGATGCGGGCACAATGTTCACTGCCCAGCAACTAGGCGCCCAAGGCGCGGCGCCGCGTGTGGGCGCGTTGACGCTCGTCGGCGCCGCCTTCCTGGCGCCGATGTCCGGCGTCAGCGACCTCGGCATGCGCCGGGTTGCGCGGCGGTTCGGCGCGGCGCTGGCCTTTTCGGAGATGGTGGCGAGCGCAGAGCTCGTCGCCGAGGACGGCGATGCGCGGCTGCGCGCGGACGGCGAAGGGGCCGAGCCGCACGCGGCCCAGCTCGTCGGCTCGGAGCCGACCGCGATGGCCGAGGCGGCGCGGCGACTCGAAGCCTCGGGCGCGCGTCTCATCGACATCAACATGGGTTGCCCGTCGCGGCGCGTCGCCGGCCGCGCCGCGGGTTGCGCGCTGATGCGCGATCTCGATCAGGCGTCGCGGCTGATCGAAACGGTCGCGAACGCGGTCGCCACGCCGGTCAGCGTCAAGATGCGGCTCGGTTGGGACGACGACGAACGCAACGCGCCGACGCTGGCGCGCCGCGCCGAGGCGGCGGGGGCGACGTTGATCACCGTCCACGGCCGCACGCGTCGTCAGCTTTACGACGGCAAGGCCGATTGGCGGGCGGTCGGCGAGGTTGTCGCCGCGGTCGGCGTTCCGGTCGTCGTCAACGGCGATTGCCGCAGCGCCGACGACGCGCGGGCGATGCTGGCGCAGTCGGGGGCGCGCGCGGTGATGATCGGCCGCGCCGCCGTCGGCGCGCCGTGGCTGGTCGGCGCGATCGGCCGCGCGCTCGTCGCTGGCGGCCCGGCCGGCGATCCGCCCGTCGCCGAGCGGCGCGAAGCGGCGCTCGCCCATGTCGAATGGCTGCTGACGGCGCTCGGCCGGCGCGCCGGTCTCCGTCACGCCCGCAAGCACCTCGCCGCCTACGCCGAAAAGGCGGGCGCGCCTGAGGCTATGCGCCGCGCGCTGGTGACGAGCGAAGAGGCCGACGAAGCGCTGCGCCTGCTGGCGCTCGCCTTCGCGCCGCAATCGCAGAGGGAGGCCGCGTGATGGCTCGCGAACGCGCGGCGGCCGCCAGCTCGGCGCTCGATCCGTCGCAACTTCTCAACGCTTTGCCCCAGCCGTTGCTGGCGATCGACGCCTCAGGGGTCGTTTGCGAGGTCAACACCGCGGCCGAGCATTTCTTCGATTCCGGCCGCTCGGCGCTGTTGCGCGCCAAGCTCTCCGACATTCTGCCTTTCGGCTCGCCGGTGATCGGCCTTGTCGCCGACGCGATCGCCACCCAAGCGACGGTCAACGGCTACAAACTCGACGTTTCGACGCCGCGCACCGGGCTGGGTCGGGTGGTCGACGCCTATGTCTCGCCGCTGCCGCGCGCCGAGGACGGCGTGCTGCTTCTGCTGCAAGAACGATCAATTGCCGAAAAAATGGACAGGCAGCTCACCCACCGCAGCGCCGCCCGGTCGGTGACGGCGCTCGGCGCCATGCTCGCCCACGAGATCAAGAACCCGCTTTCCGGCATCCGCGGCGCGGCGCAACTGCTCGAAGCTTCCGCCTCCGACGAGGATCGGGCGCTGACGCGGCTGATCTGCGAGGAGACCGACCGCATCGTCAAGCTGGTCGACCGGATGGAGTCGTTCTCCGAGGAGCGGCCCGGCGGGCGCGAAGGCCTCAACATCCACCAGGTGCTCGACCACGTGAAGCGGCTCGCCCAGGCCGGCTTCGCCCAGCACATCCGCTTCGCCGAGGTCTACGACCCGTCGCTGCCGCACGTTCTCGGTTCGCGCGACGCGCTGATCCAGGTCTTCCTCAATCTTGTCAAGAACGCCGCGGAAGCCATTGGCGAAGAAAGCATCGACGGCGAGATCACCATCACGACGGCCTACCGCCAGGGCGTGCGGCTGAAGGTCGGGGCGGGGGCAGAACCGGTCAGTCTGCCGCTGGAGATCTGTGTGCGCGACAACGGCCCGGGCGTGCCGACCGACATTGGCGCCAATCTGTTCGAACCGTTTGTCAGCTCCAAGTCCTCTGGCTCTGGCCTGGGACTTGCACTTGTCGCCAAAGTCATTGGCGACCACGGCGGAATCATCGAATTCGAGTCGCGTCCGCGCCGTACGACATTTCGAGTCCTGCTGCCGCTTGCCGCGCCGCGCGCGACGAGCGGCGGCGGCGTCGAGTAGGGCGGGGCGGCGAGGCGGATCAAAGAGCGGGCGCAGCCGGCGTTCCACCGCCGCCGGCGGCCCGCAAGGAGCTTGTGGATGCCGTCAGGGCATATTCTCGTCGCCGACGACGACGCGGCGATCAGGACGGTTCTCAATCAGGCGCTGTCGCGCGCCGGCTATGAAGTGCGTTCGACCGGCACTGTCGCCGGCCTGTGGCGTTGGGTCGCCGCCGGCGAGGGCGATCTCGTCATCACCGACGTTGTGATGCCTGACGACAACGCGTTCGAGCTGCTGCCGCGCATCAAGCGCATGCGGCCTGACCTGCCGATCATCGTCATGAGCGCGCAGAACACCTTCATGACGGCGATCAAGGCCTCCGAGCGCGGCGCTTACGAATATCTGCCCAAGCCGTTCGACCTGAAGGAGCTGGTGTCGATCGTCGGCCGCGCCCTCGCGCAGCCCAAGCGCTCGCGCGAAGTTGGCGTAGAGACGGCCGCCGCCGAATCGATGCCGCTGGTTGGCCGTTCGCCGGCGATGCAGGATATCTTCCGCTCGCTGGCGCGGCTGATGCAAACCGATCTCACCGTGATGATTTCCGGCGAGTCGGGCACCGGCAAGGAACTTGTGGCGCGCGCGCTGCACGATTACGGCAAGCGCAAGACCGGACCGTTCGTCGCCATCAACATGGCGGCGATCCCGCGCGACCTGATCGAGAGCGAGCTGTTCGGCCACGAGAAGGGCGCCTTCACCGGCGCCAATGCGCGCTCGGCCGGCCGCTTCGAGCAGGCCGAGGGCGGCACGCTGTTTCTCGACGAGATCGGCGACATGCCGATGGAGGCGCAGACGCGCCTGCTGCGGGTGCTGCAGCAGGGCGAATATACGACCGTCGGCGGCCGCACGCCGATCAAGACCAACGTCCGCATCGTCGCCGCGACCAACAAGGATCTGCGCTACGCCATTCAGCAGGGCGCATTCCGCGAAGACCTGTTCTTCCGCCTCAATGTCGTGCCGATGCGCCTGCCTCCTTTGCGCGAGCGCAGCGAGGACATCCCGGATCTGGTGCGCCATTTCTTCCAGCGCGGCGTCTCAGAAGGCTTGCCGGCCAAGAGCCTGGACGCCGCGGCGATGGAGCGGCTGCGCCGCTACTCCTGGCCCGGCAACGTGCGCGAGCTGGAGAACCTGACCCGACGCATCGCTGCGCTCTATCCTCAGGACGTCATCGGCGAAGCGCTGATCGAAGCCGAACTCGGCGCCAGCGCGCCGCTGCTCGGACTTTCGGGACCGAGCGGCGGCGGCGAACACGCGCCGAACCGCGAGGCGGCCGCCGCGCAGGAGCAGTTTGTCTCCGGCATCGAGCGGCACGTCGCCGACCTCTTCCGCTCGTTCGGCGATTCGCCGCCGCCAGTCGGCCTCTATCATCGCGTCTTGCGCGATCTCGAGGTGCCGCTGATCGCCGCCACGCTATCGGTGACCCGCGGCAACCAGATCAAGGCGGCTGAGATTCTCGGCCTCAACCGCAACACGTTGCGCAAGAAGATCCGCGATCTCGATTTACGGGGAGTTCGCGGATTTAAATGATTTTCGCCGCCATTTTGTCGTAATCTTGCAACAGAGTTGCAATTGCGCAACTCTGGGCTTAGCCGCAAGGCGTAACGACGGCGAACGTTCGCGACGTGACGAATCATCAATCGCAGCAGCCGAATGGAAACGTGGCGCCTGTGGCGGAAGCGCGACTCGACGAGCGCCGGATTTCCGGCGTGTTCGGTCCGATCGCGGTTGGCGGCGCGCTGGTTCTGGCGCTGGCGACCTTCGTCACCTTCGCCGGCTTCACCCCGATCATCCCGACGCCGGGCGTCGTTCTGATCCTGCTCGGCGGCGACGGGCTGATCGTCCTCTGCCTGCTGGTGCTGATCGCCTTGGAGTTGCGCCGTCTGCGCGCCGCGCGCCGCGCCGCCCGCGCCGGCGCGCGGCTGCACAATCGCGTCGTCGCGCTGTTCTCGCTGGTGGCGGCGATTCCGGCGCTGGTGACCGCCTTGGTCGCCACCGTCTCGGTCGAATGGGTGATCAACCCCGCCTTCATGAAGGACGTCGCCTCGTTCCTCTCCGAGTCCGGGTCGCTGTCGCAGGGCTATAGCGAGACCCAGTGTCAGGCGCTGCTGCGCGAGGCGGAACTGACGGCGAACGACCTGTCGCAGGCGTCGCGTCTCGTCCGCTCCGACCCCAACCTGTTTCAGAACTTCCTCAACACGCGTTCGCGCGCGCTCGGTTTCTCCGCCGCCGCCGTCATCAAGTCGGACGGCACGTCGATCGCGCAGGCGGCGGGCTCGGACCCCAAGCAAATCGCCAAGCCCGACCCTGGCGACTTCGCCGCCGCCGCCGCCCGGCAACCCTATTGCGGCCTGCTCGGCGCCGGCGAAGTCTTCGTCGCGTTGCGGCCGATCGCCGGGATCGACAACGGCTATTTTTACGCCGCGCGGGCCATCGACCCGATGTCGGGCAAAGTCGCGCGCGACGCTTCGCAGGTCTCGGCGGTGTTCGCCAACTTCGAATCGCATCGCCACAACATCGAGCTCGGTTTCGCCGCGGTGTTCGTGATGCTGTCGCTGACGATGCTGATCTCGGCGGTGTGGATGGGCCTCACATTCGCCAACCAGCTCGTCGGGCCGATCCGGCGGCTGATCCGCGCCACCGACGAGGTCGCCTCCGGCAATCTCTACGTCCAAGTTCCGACTCGACGCTCGGAGGGCGATCTCGGCCATCTTGGCGAGACTTTCAACAAGATGACGATGGAGCTGCGCCATCAGCGCAATCACCTGACCGCCGCCAACGCCCTCAACGACGAACGTCGCGCCTTCATCGAGGCGGTTCTGTCGGGCGTTCCCGCCTCCGTCATCGGCGTCGACGCGCAGGACGTCATCACGGTCAGCAACGCCGCCGCCGACAAGCTGCTGTGCGGCGACGATCCGCGCGGACTGGTCGGGCGCAACATCGGCGAGATCTTCCCCCAGGTGGCGCAGATCCTCGACCAGGCGCGGTCGATGAATTTGCGTTCGCAACAGACGCAGGCGACTTGGACGAGCCAGGGCCGCGAGCGGCTGCTCAACGTGCGCGTCACCGGCGATCCGCAGCGCGGCGACCACGGCGCGGTGGTCACGCTCGACGACATCAGCGAGCTCGTCACCGCCCAGCGCAGCGCCGCATGGGCCGACGTCGCGCGCCGCATCGCCCACGAGATCAAGAACCCGCTGACGCCGATCCAGCTTTCCGCCGAGCGCCTCAAGCGCCGCTATGGCAAACACATCGTCGAAGGCAAGGACGTGTTCGACCAGTGCACCGACACGATCATTCGTCAGGTCGACGACATCAAGCGCATGGTCGACGAGTTTTCGTCCTTCGCCCGCATGCCGAAAACGCGTCCCGCGGAGGACGATCTTTCCGACTGCGTCCGCCAGGCGCTGTTCCTGATGCGGGTCGGCCGACCGGACATCGCCTTCGAGGACGACCTGCCGACCGAACCGGTGATCGCCGATTTCGACCGCCGACTGATCTCGCAGGCGCTGACCAACGTGCTCAAGAACGCTGGGGAGGGCATCGACGCCCTCGGTCCGCGCGAGGAGAAGGGCAGGATCGTCGCGTCTATGACGGTTGACGACGGCGCCGTTCGCATCGCCGTCAGCGACAACGGCAAGGGCTTTCCGAGCGAGGATCGGCGCAAGCTGATCGAGCCCTACGTCACCACGCGCGCCGAAGGCACGGGTCTCGGCCTGCCGATCGTCATCAAGATCTTCGAAGATCACCATGGCGAGGTCGAACTGCTCGACGGCCTCGCTCGCGCCGACGGCGGGCGCGGCGCCCAGGTGCTGATGAAGCTGCCGCTGCGCTTTGAAGCCGTCGCCGTGACCGCTCCGGCGGCCGCCGCGAGCGCCTCCCTGGTTGTTCCGCACACAGACAGGCCGTCCTGATGCCCGCCGATATCCTGGTCGTCGACGACGAAGAAGACATTCGTGAAATTGTCTCCGGCATTCTCTCCGACGAAGGCCATTCGACCCGCCTTGCGCGCAATTCCGACGAGGCGTTGGCGGCGATCGAAGCGCGCCGGCCGCATCTGGTGCTGCTCGACATCTGGCTGCAGGGCTCGCGGCTCGATGGGCTGCAGCTCCTGGAAATCATCAAGCAGCAACACGGCAACGTGCCGGTGGTGATGATCTCCGGCCACGGTAACATCGAAACCGCGGTGACGGCGATCAAACTCGGCGCATATGATTTCATCGAGAAGCCGTTCAAGGCCGACCGGTTGATCCTCGTCGCCGAGCGCGCGCTGGAAACCTCGCGACTGAAACGCGAGGTCACGGAACTGCGCGCCCGTTCCGGCGCCGTCAATCGCATGATCGGCAATTCGGCGGCGATCGCTAACCTCAAGCGCGTCATCGAGCGGCTGGGGCCGACCAATTCGCGGGTGCTGATCTCCGGCCCGCCTGGCGCAGGCAAGGAGCTGGCGGCGCGGTTGATCCATGCCCAGTCGGTGCGCGCCGATGGACCGTTCGTCGTCCTCAACGCGCCGACAATTACGCCCGACAACATGGAAAGCGAGCTGTTCGGCGTCGAACCGAGCCCCGACCGTCCGCGTCGCGTCGGGGCGCTCGAAGAGGCGCACGGCGGCACGCTCTACCTCGACGAAGTCGCCGACATGCCGCTCGAGACGCAGGCCAAGATTCTGCGCGTGTTGGTCGACCAGAATTTCCAGCGCGTCGGCGGGTCGGCGCGGGTCCACGTCGACGTGCGCATCATCTCCTCGACCAGCCGCGACCTCGCTCAGGCGATCACCGACGAGCAGTTCCGCGAGGATCTGTTCCACCGTCTGTCGGTCGTGCCGATTCGGGTCCCCTCGCTCGCCGAGCGGCGCGACGACGTTCCCGAGCTGGTGCAATATTTCCTCGAGCAAGTCGCGCAGACGATGGGCGTGCCGCCGCGGCGGGTCGCCGCCGACGCGATGGCGGTGCTGCAGTCGCACGACTGGCCAGGCAACATCCGCCAGCTGCGCAACAACGTCGAGCGGCTGATGATCCTCGCCGTGGGCGATCCCGAGACGGACATCACCGCGGCGATGCTGCCGGCCGAAATTGGCGCGCTGGTGCCCGCCATTCCCACCGGCGTCGGCGGCGAGAAACTGATGAGCGTGCCATTGCGCGAAGCGCGCGAAGTGTTCGAGCGCGAATATCTGATCGCCCAGATCAACCGCTTCGGCGGCAACATTTCGCGCACCGCGGAGTTCATCGGCATGGAGCGATCGGCCTTGCACCGCAAGCTGAAGTCGCTCGGCGTCGCATAGCGAACGGAATGCCGAAATGAGTCGCGTCGCTTACGTCAATGGCCGCTACCTGCCGCTTGTCCACGCGGGGGTGTCGATCCTCGATCGCGCCTTCGTCTTCGGCGACGGCGTCTATGAAGTCTGCCTAGTGCGCGACGGCGCGCTGATCGACGAGGCGCGCCATTTGGCGCGGCTGAAGACGTCGCTCAAGGCGCTGCGCATCGCCGCGCCGGTCGGCGAGGCGGCGCTAAGGCGCATCCTGCGCGAGGTCGTCGCCCGCAATCGGGTCCATGACGGCCTCGTCTATCTGCAGATCTCGCGCGGCGTAGCGCGGCGCGACCACGGTTTCCCGCCGCCCGGCGTTACGCCGGGGCTGGTCGTCACCGCCAAATCGCTCGATCCTCGCCTTGGCGAGGCCAACGCCGAGCGCGGCGTGGCGGTGATCACCTTGCCGGAAGAGCGCTGGGCCCATCCGCACGTGAAGTCGCTCCAGTTGCTGCCCAACGTCCTCGCCAAACAGGAGGCGCGCGAGGCGGGCGCCTACGAGGCTTGGTTTGTCGACCGCGACGGCTTCGTCACCGAGGGCGCTTCGACCAACGCCTGGATCGTCGCCGCCTCCGGCGCGCTGGTGACCCGCCAGGCCGATCAGGCGATCTTGCGCGGAGTCACGCGCACGACGCTGCTCGACATCGTCGTGGCTGAAGGCCTTCGCTTCGAGGAGCGCCCATTCAGCCGGGAGGAGGCGTACGGCGCGCGCGAGGCCTTCCTTTCCAGCGCCACGACGATCGCCACCCCTGTCGTCGCCATCGACCGGCGGCCGATTGGCGAGGGCCGCCCGGGGCCGATAACGACGGCATTGCGACGTAAATTCGCCGCTGCGGCGGCGCGCAGCTGAAGCGCGGCAACCCCGTCAAAAAACCGCGCGATGGCGGATCGCCGCTGAAATGATATAGGTTCACAGAACTTGACGCGGGACGAGGCGTCGAGTCGAAACAACAACACGGCTGCGGCAAGCGGTCCATATCGGATGTGGGGTCCCAACAATGGCCAATGAAAAGGCGCAGAACCTTCAGGACACGTTCCTTAATCACGTTCGCAAGAGCAAGACTTCCGTGACCATTTTCCTTGTCAACGGCGTGAAACTTCAGGGTTTCGTGACTTGGTTCGACAATTTCTGCGTGCTTCTGCGCCGCGACGGCCATTCGCAGCTCGTCTACAAGCACGCCATCTCCACGATCATGCCGGCGACCCCGATCACCATGTTCGAGTCGGTGGAAGAGGGACTCGATCAGCATTGAGACAGCATTGAGCGACTTGGAAGGCGCCGGCCGGCGCGAAGCGGCGGTCGCATCACGGACGCGAACGCTGGTGATCTGCCCGTATTCGACGGCGCGCGCGTCAGGCGACCGTGGTCCCGCGCGCACCCCCGAAGCGCGCCGCGAGGAAGCGGAAGGGTTGGCTCGCGCCATCGATCTCGATGTCGTCGGCTCGATCCTGGTCGGGCTCGCCGACATCCGCCCGGCGACCTATCTCGGCAAGGGCAAGGTCGCGGAGCTCGCCGAGCGCGCGCAAACGGACAAGATCGCCCTCGTCGTCGTCGACGCGGCGCTGTCGCCGGTGCAGCAGCGCAACCTCGAGAAAGAGTTCAAAGCCAAAGTGATCGACCGCACCGGCCTGATCCTCGAGATCTTTGGCCGGCGCGCGCGCACCGCCGAGGGCGCGTTGCAGGTCGAGCTGGCGCATCTGACCTACCAGAAGTCGCGCCTGGTGCGGTCGTGGACCCATTTGGAGCGGCAGCGCGGCGGCTTCGGCTTCCTCGGCGGCCCCGGCGAAACCCAGATCGAAACCGACCGGCGCCTGATCGAAGAGCGCATGATCCGCATCGAGCGCGACCTCGACAAGGTCAAGAAGACGCGCGCGCTGCATCGCGCCAGCCGCGCCGAGGTTCCCTATCCGATCGTCGCGCTGGTCGGCTACACCAACGCCGGCAAATCGACCTTGTTCAACCGCCTGACCCGCGCTGAGGTTGTCGCCGTCGACATGCTGTTTGCGACTCTCGATCCGACAATGCGGCTGGTGAAGTTGCCGCACGGCGGCGCGGCGATTCTTTCCGACACCGTCGGCTTCATCTCGGATCTGCCGACGATGCTGATTTCGGCCTTCCGCGCCACGCTCGAAGAAGTGCGCGCCGCCGACGTCATCGTCCATGTGCGCGATATCGCCCATGCCGACAGCGACGCGCAGGCCAAAGACGTCGAGGCGATCCTTGCCGAAGTCGGCGTCGCTGGGGCTGCAGACAAATTGGTCGAGGTGTGGAACAAGCTCGACAAACTCGACGCGGACCATCGCGTCGGGCTGGCGACAGGGCAAGGCGAGGGCGCGCCGATCGCCGTCTCCGCGCTAACCGGCGAGGGGATCGACGCGCTGCTTCAGGCGATTGAGACGCGCCTGGCGCGCGGGCGATCGCTCATCGACCTCGATCTCGAATCCGCCGACGGTCAGGGCCTGCACTGGCTCTACGAGCATACCGAAGTCATGGCGCGCCGCAACGACGAAGACGGCGGCGTCCGCGTGACCGTGCGCGTGCCCGCCGACGCGGTCGATCGCGTCAAGCGCCGCTTCGGCGCCGCGGCGCGCTGAACCTTTCCTTCGAATCGCCCGACGACTGCCGCGCGTTCGGCCCATTTGGTCGGCATGACTTGTCGTCGGTCGCCGCTATCGGCGCCGAGCGCAGCGCGGGAGCGTCGCCCGCGCGGCCCCAACCTCGGAGTCCGCGATGAAACTATCCCCCTTGCACACCGCGCAAGCGGCAAGACAGCTCGATTCCTGGGTGGTGCCGGAAACGCATCCAGCCAATCTGTCGCTGTGCGAGACCTTCGGCGAACACACGTTCTTTCTCGACAGCGAGGGCCTCGTCATCGCTGAGCCGAGCGAGGCGGAGAACGAGACGGAACTCGCGCGCGTCGTCAAGCTCGCGGCTTGGGCCGATGAAGAGCGCACGGAATTGGCGTTGCATCCGCGCGAGGACACCGGCCTGTTGATCGTCCTCAGCGAAGCGGCGTGAAGCGAGCCGCATCGCCGCGAAGCGCAAGCTCCGTCGAGCGAGATTGGCGATCCGTAATGGCGAGAAACGTTGGCGCCGAGATTACATTTTCCCCATCTGCGCAGATTGCCGGCGTTGTTCAGTATTCGAGAAGGATCGGGCCTTAGCGTCGGTGGGCGAGGCGAACCGCCTCGCGCTTCGAGAGGACCCAATGACCGTATCCGCAGTTTCCGGCGCGCCCGCCGCCGTCTCCGCCCCACAAGCCGCTGCGACGCGCGCCGCCGACGGCGACAGAATGCAAGCCAGCGCTCAGACCGCGCAGACCAAAGACAACGACGGCGACTACAAGCCGATCGCGGCGGCGAGTTCGCCCGCCGCTTCGAGTTCGAGCGGCGTTCAGGCGGCGCTCACCCTGCTGAAGACGGGCGGCTGATCCCGCTGAAGTCGGCGAAATCGCGGTTCGGCCGCGGTTTCGCGCCGTCTTTTTCGTGAGCGCGTTAGCGCCGCCGCGCTTCGACCATCGCCGCGAGCTTCGTCACCGTGCGCCAATTGCGCATTGTCGAGACGACGCCGAGCCGCGCGTCGAGCCAGGCGTTGCTCAACTTGCTGCGCGCGACGCCGTTGGGCAGGCTGAGATAGACCTCGGCGCCGACGACGACAAAGGCGTCGGGAGGCGAACGATTCGTCTCGAGCCGCGCGATGCGCTCGGCGCTCGGCGCAGCGGAGAGGCACGCCGCGTGCAGCGTCTCAGAGTCGGCGCCGGCGGCGATGAACGGATTGCCGGCGACGAGCCTCGACCAGCTTTCGCCGTCGCGCAGCACGATCGGCGCGTCGATGTTGAGAACGCGCGCGATTGAAGTCCGAGCGCGTTCGACGACCGCCTCGCCGGCGTTGGCTGCCGCTTCGAACACGACGTTGCCGCTCTGCAGCAGCGTCTCGACCTCGCGGCCGCCGGCGTCTGCGAACGCCGTCTGCAGCGCCGCCATCGGCAGTCGATTGGCGCCGCCGACGTTGACGCCGCGCAGCAGGGCGACGAAGGTCGTCGCTACGGCGCTTGTCTTTCGCGCCGCTTGGCCTCGCTCCACAGCGCCTCCATTTCGTCGAGCGTCGCGTCGCTTGGCGCGCGTCCCGCTTCGGCGAGCCGCGACTCGATATGAGCGAAGCGGCGTTCGAACTTGGCGTTGGCGCCGCGCAGCGCCGTTTCCGGATCGACGCGGACGTGGCGGGCGAGATTGGCGACCGCGAACAGCAGGTCGCCGACCTCGTCGGCGACGCGTTGCGGGTCGTTGGCGTCGAACTCGGCCTCGACTTCGTCGATCTCTTCGCGCAGCTTGGCAAGTACGGCGCGCGGATCGTTCCAGTCGAACCCGACCTTGCCCGCGTTCTCCTGCAGCTTGAGCGCGCGGGTCAGCGCGGGCAGGGCGAGCGGCACGCCGGCGAGCGCCCCGGCCGCCGCCTCGGCGGGCAGACCGGCGGCGCGGCGCGCTTCGGCCCGTTCGCGCTTCTCCTCGGCCTTGATGCGGCCCCACAGCGCCTTGACCTGGTCGCTGGAAAGGTCGCGCGCGTCGCCGAACACGTGGGGATGGCGACGGATGAGCTTGCGCGTGATCGCGTCGACCACGTCGCCGAAATCGAAGCGGCCTTCTTCTTCGGCCATCCGGGCGTGGAAGACGACTTGCAGCAGTAGGTCGCCGAGCTCTTCGCGCAAGTTTGCGACGTCGCCGCGCTCGATCGCGTCGGCGACCTCATAGGCCTCCTCGAGCGTATAGGGGACGACGGTGGCGAAGGTCTGCTCGAGATCCCACGGGCAGCCAGTCTCAGGCGTCCTCAGCGCCGCCATGATCTCGTTGAGGCGGCTGATGTCGCGCGATGGCTGCATGGCCGAGGCTCCGGCGCGGGCGGACTGGATTTCGGCGCTCGCGCTAACGGCCGCGCCGACGCCGCACAGCCCGCGCGCCCAAGAAGGGCGGGCGGGCCGAAAAGCGGACGGATCGAGCCGTCAGAGGGTGATCGAAATGGCCTCGCGGCCCTTCGGCGTGTCGACGACGCGCATGTTCACGTGTTGACCCTCGGTCAAGCGGGAAACGCCCGACGGGCCGAGGATCGAGATGTGAACGAACACGTCCTTGCCGCCGTCGTCGCTGGCGACAAAGCCGAAGCCCTTGGTGTCGTCGAACCACTTGACTGTGCCGCCGAGCGCCACCGCCGTCGCCGGATCCGGCGCGACACGGCGCGGACGCGGCTCGCCGCGTCCGGGAGCGTCGCTGAACGAGCGTTGCGGACGCTCGACCACGCCGGCCGTGTCGACTTCCATCACCCGCGTCACCTGCGCGCCCTTTGCGCCGGCGCCGACCAGGACCTTGAGCTTGGCGCCCGCGGGCACCGAGTCGTGGCCCGAGGCGTGCAGCGCGTTGGCGTGGAGGAAGGCGTCGCCCTGGCCGTTGGCCAACTCGACAAAGCCGTAACCCTTGTCGGCTTTGAACCACTTGACGACTGCGTCGATCGTCGGACCGGCGGCCGGCGCAGAGGCCGCCATGCCCATCGCCGGGGCGCCGCCGAAACCACCGTCGGAGGCCCCGCCAAAGGCGCGCGGCGTCCGCGTTTTCGGCTCGTAGGGCATCGGCCCGTCGTCGTCGAAACCGCGCTTGCGGGGCGCCCGGAAATCTTTACCCTTGCTCATGTTAGACTACTTCTCC
>Ga0181529_10004035_pt1 | contig 16192 bp, 9 predicted proteins | sample PEATcosm2014_Bin_36_FD_119763 | JGI IMG/M metagenome (GOLD analysis project Ga0181529, IMG submission 119763) | Peatland microbial communities from MTU Mesocosm Facility, Houghton, MI, USA - PEATcosm2014_Bin10_30_metaG | ecosystem: Environmental > Terrestrial > Soil > Wetlands > Peat | place...
ACGCCGCAGGTGGCGTCTCGACGCAGGTCGAGACCTGGCGGAACGCCCTCAGCGGAGGAGCTATGAAGTTCGATTATCGATATTCGCGTTTCAGCTTGACGGCCGCGCAATTGGTCCGGATCGCGCCAGGGGGCCTCGGCCCCCTTGCCGTCCGCAGTCAGGTCCTTCACTGATTCCTACGGTCGGTCGTCGTCGGGATGCCCGGCCGGCCATACGCCGGCCGTTTCGATCGTGTATACTGTAGCGTACTCAACTCAGCCGGGCCACCGACGCCCATCTCAGACTAATGCCATGCACATCCAGGACATCTTCAGCGCGCATCGGACCACGTTCAGCTTCGAGTTCTTCCCGCCGAAAACCGACCGCGCGAGCGAGGAGCTGCTGCGCACCGTAAAGGAGCTCGAGGCGCTGCAGCCCTCGTTCGTCTCCGTCACCTATGGCGCCGGCGGCTCGACGCGCCAGCGCACGCACGACCTCGTGGTGCGCATCAAGGACGAGACGTCCTGCGAATCGGTGCCTCATATCACCTGCGTATGCCACTCCGAGGAGGAGATACGGAGCATCCTGACTCGCTATGCCGAAAGCGGCATCTCGAACATACACGCGCTCGCAGGAGACCCTCCGCGCGATCGACCGGACCACGATCGATCCAGGGACGCGTTCCAGCACGCCGACGAGCTTGTGCAGTTCATCCGTCGCTTCAACGAGTCGGGAATCCATCCGGATCCGCGCGGGTTCGGCATCGGCGTGGCTGGATTTCCGGAGGGCCATCCCGCCACGCCCAACAGGCTCAAAGAGATCGAACATCTCAAGCGAAAGGTCGACGCAGGCGCCGACTACGTCATCACCCAGCTCTTCTTCGAGAACCGGGATTTCTACGACTTCTGCGAGCGGTGCGATCTGGCCGGGATCCGCGTTCCGGTTCTGGCCGGCATCATGCCGATAACGTCGCTCAGCAGCATGGGGCACATGGCGGATCTCGCGCTGGGAGCCCGCTTCCCGGCGCGCCTGCAGAAGGCGATAGCGCGGTGCAACGGGGACGAGGATTTCGTGCGGAGGGTCGGGGTTCACTGGGCCACCGAGCAGTGCCGCGATCTTCTGGACAACCGCGTGCGCGGCATCCACTTCTACACGCTGAACCGATCGACGGCCACGCGGGAGATCTATTCCAACCTGGGCGTAAAGGACTCGCGCGCGCTCAACACGGGATAGCACGGGATAGCCGGCGCAGGCCTCACAAGAAAAGAAGGCGGCTGTACCACCTGGGCCAGCCGCCTTTGAAGTAAGGAAGGTGAACTCGAATCGATTGTCTTATCGGCGTAATCGCCCGCGCGCTTCAGAGCCACCGTCTTAATTCCTGGTTTGCCCCTCGATAAACCCGCAATTTTTGCAGGACAACCGCCCTGCTCCAATCGAAGGCGCCCCGGCTCGCGCCTGCTACCTGTCGAGCATCTCGCGCACTTTTTTTGCCAGTTCACGCGGCCGAAACGGCTTTCCCAGAAAGGCCGACTTGCCGTTGGCGAGCTTCGATTCCACGAACTCTTCGCCCACGAAGCCCGAGATGAAGAGCACCTTCATCAGAGGGTAAGCGCTCCATAGCCGCTCGGCCAGCTCCAGACCGTTCATCTGCGGCATCTGCACGTCGCTGACCACCAGATCGAACGGCGATTTCTCGTCCGGGAAGAGCGACACGGCCTCCAGTCCGTCCCTCGCGGAGACGACCGAATAGCCACGCGCCACGAGCGTGTACCGAGCCAGGTCGAGAACGTCGGGATCGTCGTCCACGACGAGTATGGTCTCCACCGCCGGCTTTTCGGACGCGGCCGTCGGTGCGGGTGATGTTTCCTGGAACGTCATGAGGGCACCTCGTTCGCGGCGATGCTGCCGTGCGTCCCACTCGGAGGCGCGCGATCGCACACGATCGGGCACGGGCTGGATCTCTGCTCACTCTGTAACTGTCTTATACGTGTCGATAAGCCGCATCGTTGGCTGAGGGCTCGGGATGCGGGCATGGACGTTTGGAGTTTTCGCTTCTCGGGCGCGCCGACAGAGGAGCGCGGTCTCCCGCCAAGGGGGGTGCAGGATGGATGTCGCAGGAGCCGGGTCTCATCCCGAAACGGCCGACGAGCTGCCTGAGGCCGCAGCCGACGCGGTTTCGATGCAGCTTTCGGCGCTCCGGCGGGCAGCGCCGGATGAGAATACCCCGGAGCTTCTTGCCGCGGCCCTTCGCGCAGTACAGCGCCCGCGCGCCGGGACTCTATGCGAGGAGCTCTGCCTCTGGCTCGCGGACCATCGTCGCGGCCGGTTCGAGGAGCTGCCGCTCTCCGCCCGGAACGCGATCGCCGATTCCGTAAGCGGCGCACTGGCGCGCCTTCCCGCGAGCGATCTGGGACCGTTCTGGGACCGGCTGAGCGGCGCCGATCCGATCGAGCGCGGCGCCATGTCCATCGGGTTGGATGCCCTGCGCGCCGCGCACGCCACGCCGCACTTGCTGGCCGGATTGGAGCGCGTTTCGGACCATCATACGCGCTCGCTGATCGTCGATTGCCTGGAGCAGGTCGGCGATCCCGACGCGGTTCCCGGTCTCGCTCGGCTTCAGCGAGAGAGCGCGCTCCCAGACTGGACGCTTTCGCGCAAGATCGGCCGCGCCATCCACGCTATCGGTCTTCGGAATCCCGAACACGACGGCCGCACTCTGCTCAGGCCCACGGAGATCGAACCCGACACCGACCTCGTTCGACCGGTATCGGACACATCCGACTCACGCGACCTGCTCCGGCCGGGAACCGGTTAGACCTTCCACGAAAGCGACCTGGAGTTCGTCCCCGACGCGCGGTCCTCTCTAACGTCTGACGCTGCCTGCCCGCCTCTGTGCGCGTCGGCCTGTGCGGAGCAAGCCGGCCGTCCCCTTCCTGCCCCTCCCCGAACGCATCCAGCCTGCGGCCGTCGGCGTCATGCTGTCCGCCGATCCATCGTGTAGGAACTGCAGTCCGGTCTGTCCAATAAGGAGGAGGGCAAAGTCCTTCGAGACCGCCCGGAAGGTGGGGAGGCATTGGCAAAAGCTGCAGCGCGCAGGCAACATCTGGAACGGCGCCCACCGGGCAATGGCGCGGCCGTCGAGACGGCCGCCTCTGCCCAGGACGACGATTCCACGGTAGCCGAGGCACACGCGCGGTATCAATTGGCGCTGGATGAGAACGGCGTCGGGGAATCGCCCGGGCTCGGCGCGCGCGGGATCGAGGAGGCGCCCGCGTGGCGCAGGCGACTCATCGAGCGGCAGAACGATACATGGCAGGCTATTCGCGCGCTAGGCGACCAGCCGCGGCATCACCTGTCGGAACGCGCAACGTGCGTGTTGGACGACGCCATCCACTGGCTTTCGGAGGCGCCGGAGAGCTCGATTCATGCCATCGTGACCGATCCGCCTTACGGACTGATCGAGTACGAGGAACAGCAGCTTGCGAAGCGGGCGAGTGGACGCGGCGGAGTCTGGCGCATTCCACCGGCGTTCGACGGCGCATCGCGATCCCCGCTCCCGCGTTTTACCGTCCTTTCGGAGGACGCGCTGGCCGGGCTTCACGCGTTCTTCGTGTCGGTGGCGTACGTCGCGTTGCGCGCCCTCGTGCCGGGCGGGCATGTGCTGGTGGCATCGAATCCTCTGTTGTCGACCATGTGCTTCCACGCGTTTCAGGAGGGCGGCTTCGAGAAACGGGGCGAGTTCATCCGGCAGGTACAGACTCTTCGCGGCGGTGACCGGCCAAAGGGCGCAGAGGCGGAATTCCCGGACGTGTCTGTTATGCCGCGGTCGTGTTGGGAGCCGTGGGGCATCTTTCGCAAGCCTTTCGACCGCACCGTAGCAGACAATCTGAGATTGTGGGGCGCCGGCGGATTGCGCCGCATGTCGCCGGGCGAGCCCCTGAAGGATCTGATCTTCTGTTCTCCCACCCGCGGCGCGGAGCGTGAAATCGCGCCGCACCCCTCGCTGAAGCCGCAGCGTTTTATGCGCCAGGTAGTCAGGGCCGCCCTGCCGCTTGGAATCGGAATTGTCTACGATCCGTTCGCCGGAAGCGGGTCTACGCTCGCGGCTGCGGAGGCGCTCGGTTATCTGTCCGTTGGCACCGAACGTTCCCAGGAATATTTCGATATGTCGCGGACGGCGTTCCGCGGCCTGGTCGACCTCGAGGTGTGACGTATGTCCCCGGACGAATTGTTCGCGGAATTCGAATCGGGCTTCGCGCGGCGCAGATTTACGGCCGGGCTGCTCGTCGCGCTTATAGACCTCCTGACGCATCTCGACGCCGGCGGAGGAAGGTTCGCAACTCTGGACGCGTTCCTCGGCGCCTATCCGAAGCAATCGACCACCGCCGCAGGCGCGCGCGCCAACACGCTCATTGTGAGGAAACCTACGGGCGGCACGGTCTCGCTGCGGCCGTTTTACAACGCCGCCGAGAAGTATTACCGCGCGGAACACAAGAGGTTCGACTATCCGAGCGCGGCGCCGCACGCCACGCAGGCCTGGCCGGATTACGTCGGCTGGCTGGAGGCGCTCCTCGGGTTCTCCGTCGAACAACTTGCCGAGCTGCGCGGCCGCGTCAACCAATTTGTCCTCGACACGCTTCCCAGCCAGGAGTTCGACCCGTCGTCGATCACGACGGAGCCGCCGCTCTTCAGAATGTTGCTGGAGGGCTTCGAGCTGACGGCGCACCCGGGCGAACCGACGGGAGCCGCATTCCAGGGCATCGCGTTCGGCTTCCTCCGGGCGGACAACCCGCACCTTCAGATAGAGATCGACAAGGTCCGAACGGGTTCGAAGCGACTTCAGCGGGTCGGCGACGTAGATGGCTGGGAGGGCGGCCGGCTCGCGATATCTGCCGAGGTAAAACAGTACGTGCTGGGGATTGAGGACGTGGCGGACCTGCAAGCCTTCGGCAACGCGGTCGGGCGCCGCGGGTCCCTGGGTGTGGTCGTCGCCCTCGGATTCGCCGAGGGCGTTCGCGACGCGGTAGCGTCGATCGGATTGATCCCGCTGGATACGGCGGACCTGGCCAGGATCGTGTCGCTCTGGGACCCGATCAAGCAGCGAACGGCTGTGGCGTCCTTCGTATATTACGCGACGCATGTTGAAAAGAACGCCTCTTTGATCGGCCGGCTGGAGGCGTTCCTATCCGCCGCCGCCCAATCGCGGCAGGCGGACTCGGCGCCCGCCGGACAGTCAGCCGCGACCTGACCGGCGACGCCGGACCAACAGGCGAGGGCTGTTCCTCAGCCGGTGTTCCTCAGTCCGGCGGAGATGCCGTTTATGGTGGCGGCGAGGGCGTAGCTCAGCTCCTCGGAATCTTCGCCGGCTCGTTTGCGGCGCAGCAGGTCGAGCTGGACCAGGCTGAGCGGATCGACGTAGGGATTGCGCAGCCGGATCGAGTTGGCGAGCACCGGATTGCTCTCCAGCAGCTCCGTCTGGCCCGTGATGCGCAGGATGGCGCGGCGCGTGCGGTCGAACTCCGCCTGAAGCATGGCGAATACGCGGTCGCGCAGCGCCGTGTCCGAAACCAGCTCCGCGTAGCAGCGGGCGATGGCGAAGTCGGCTTTCGCCATGCCCATCTCCACGTTGCGGATCATGTCCTCAAAGAGCGGAAATCGGTCGACCATGCCGGCCAGCAGCTCCGCGTTTCCGTCGCCCGCCTCCATAAAACGCTCCAGCGCGCGGCCCACCCCGAACCATCCGGGAACCGCGTGGCGGCTCTGCATCCAGCCGAACACCCAGGGGATGGCTCGGAGGTCCTCCAGACCGCGGCGAGCGCTGCGCCGCGCCGGGCGCGAGCCGATGCGAGCGCTCTCCAGCTCCAGCACCGGCGTCGCCTGCTCGAAGTAGGGCAGGATGTCCGGATTCTCGGCGATGTGCTCGCGGTAGCAGGCAAAGGCGTCTGCGGACATGGACTCCATCGCCGCCTCCCACTCGGGCTCGACGCCCGCGCCCCATCCCTCGGACCGCGTAAGCGCCTCCAGCGACGCAGCAACCATCAGCTCCAGGTTGCGCTCGGCCACCTGCGGGTCGGCAAATTTCCAGTTAAGCACTTCGCCCTGTTCCGTGATCTTGATCTGCCCGTCGAACGCGCCCGGCGGCTGAGCCGTGATGCTGCGGTGCGTCGGACCGCCTCCGCGGCCCACCGTGCCGCCCCGGCCGTGGAAGAGCCGGAGGGTCACGCCGCACTCTCTTGCCACGGCGTGGAGGGCGGCGTGGGCCTTGAAGATCTCCCACGTGCTCGTCAGCATCCCGCCGTCCTTATTCGAATCGGAGTAGCCCAGCATCACCTCCTGCCATCCGCCCCAGGAATCGAGCAGCGGCCGGTAGGCCGGCGAGGTCCAGAGCGCACGGCAGATCTCGGGGCAGCGCCGCAGATCCTCGATCGACTCGAAAAGCGCGACGGGCATCAGGCCGGGATCGCCGTCCGACGCCGCCACCTGGACGCCGCTCAGCCCGGCCAGCCAGACCACAGTGAGCACGTCCTCCACGCCGCGGGCCCCGCTGATGACGTAAGTCCGGATGGCGCCGGGATCGAACCGCCGCTTGAGCTCCGCGACCTCGCGCAGCGTGCCGAGCGTATCGGCCGTCTGAGCGGAGGGCGACGCCGGCAGACGGATCTCCCCTTTCCCGGGCGGAGGGACGAGGGCCTCCGCCGAGATCTGCGCGCCGGAGGCGAGCTCTGCGACGGCGGATTCGTGAACGCGCGCGTGCTGGCGGATGTCCAGCCGGTGAAGGCGGAAACCGAACGTCTCCACCTGGCGCAGGAGGGGATCCAGCAGCCGGACGGCGAGCCGCTCGCCCAGGTTCGCGGCAAGACTCTTACGGATGATCCGGAGGTCGTCGGCGAACGACGCGGCGTCGGGATAACCGTCGGGCAGCCGCGAGGACCGGGCCGCGCGCAGCCGGTGCATACAGCAGACGAGAAGCTGGCGATAGACCTCTTCCGACGTGGAGATGCGGGCCTCGGGATCGTCGACGGACATCGGCTCGTAGAAGGCCACGCGCTCGATAAGCTCCGGATCCGCGCCGACTTGCCGGAGGGAGGGGCTGAGCTGCCCGATCAGCGAGGCGACCGCACCGAGATAGAAGTCAAGCGCGGTGTTGCGGGCGAGCTCGACGGCCTCGCGCGTTGCGGCCGGGTCGACGTACGGGTTGCCGTCGCGGTCTCCGCCGATCCAGGAGCCGAACCGGAGCACGTTCGGCAGCTCGCCGGCCGAGATCTCCAGCCCGTAGACGTGGCGGAACGACTCGGCCATCTCGTCGTACAGGCGCGGCAGCGTTTCGATGAGCACGTTGGGATAGTAGTTCAATCCCATGCGGATCTCGTCGCGGACGCGTGGCGGGCGGCGGCGCACCTCATCGGTCTGCCAGAGGATGGTCACGTCGGCGGCGATAGCCTCTTCGCGGCGGCGCGCCTCGGCGTCGGTAAGCGGCAGGTGGTCGAGCCGGTCGATCTGGTCGGCGATTCTGCGCCGCGTGGCGAGCACGGTGGCGCGGGCCACCTCCGTGGGATGCGCGGTAAAGACGGGCGAGACCTCTACGCGCGCAAGCTGCGCGAGGGCCTCCTCGGCGCGCACGCCGTTGCGCATCATCCGCAGGAGGGTGCCTCGAAACGAGCCGGGCTGCAGGGCGCGGGAGTTGATCTGCGCGGCGCGGAGGCGGCGCTTGCGGTGGTTGGATTCAGCCTGGTTGGTGAGCTCGAAGTAGAGGGCGAAGGCCTTTGTGACGTGATAGGCCTGGTCGACCGGCAGGCCCTCTACGATCCGGCTCAGGCCGGAGGGGCGCCGGTCTCCGCGGGACTTGCGGCGCCGGATTGCCAGAAGGCGGAGACGCTCGACGAGCTCGTAAGTGGATTGGCCGGCCTGCTCCTGAATGACGCGCCCGAGCAGGCGGCCGAGAAGCCGGACGTCCCGGCGGATGGGGGCGTCTTTGACCTGTGGGTCGGCCGCGATCAGCTCGGCAAGGCGTGCCTGCTGGTCCTCGGCGCTCCAGAGAGGGGCCGGATCGTCCATTTGTGTATTTGCACGGCGCTCTGTGTGACGAGGCAGCCTCCGAGCGGCATTCGCCGGCGCCGGAGGCTGCTGAACGGAGCGGATGAGACCCTCAATCGAATCTAGTGCGCGGGCGCCATTCCGGCCCTCGGGTGGCCGGGATGTACGGGGCCGTGCGGCCGTCCCTTGCCGCCGCCGCCGCCGGTCAACATCTGGTTGATGCCTTTCGGAAGCGGCTTGCCGTCTATGGTTCCTGTGAATGTGAGGAACGTGGAGTCCTTGATCTGCCAGCCGGCCGGGCCCTTAACCCACGTGTCCTTCTGGTTCACGTTCAGAACGATGTGGCTCGGCTTGTTGGGATCGACTGCGACGCCGGCCTTGCCGGCCTGAGCGGCCATGTTGCCGAGGTTTGCGGTCACGTCGAGATGCAACTTTGTGACGGCGAGGGCCTTGTTTCCCTTGACGGTGAGGCTGGACATCGTCGATTTGGCTTTGACGGATTTGCCGAATACGGCGACGAGCTTAATCTTGTCTCGGAACTGAGCGATCTTGGCCGACTGTCCCTTGAAGGTGACGGTGGCGTCCGCAGTGTGGACCTTGTTGAACCCTGCGAAATTGACCGGCCTTTTGTCGTCCGGCTTTTTGGTGAGCGCTGCGTCCTCGGCAGCATATCCGGCCAGAATAGCTTTTTTGACGGCGGCGTTGTCGGCATGCGCCGGCGCGAGCGCGACCGCAAGAAACAGCGGCGCTATAGCGCAGAGAGCCCTGCGTAGGAGCATCGGAAGATTCCTTTCATCTCGATATTATGCAGATCGACACGATATTATGCAGATCCTGGGGGACGACCGCGCGGGCAGCGGCAAGGCGCATCGCGGACCTGCACCAGTATACCCGCACGGCGTGAGAGCGCGCAACGGCGAGAGTTGCCGGAACGCTATTAGGATGCGCCGCGCCTTGACATTGATCCCTCACGAGACCTATAATGAGTCTCGCGTAAGCGCGCGCTTCTTGCCGCGCGCCTTTTCGTGTGTCACACCGGGCATCCATCACAAGCCACCGCTCAGTTCTATTTCGCGCTTCAGAATGCGGCTCGGCGGCATCGAAGACGCCGGCAGACACCGAATGCCCCATATGCTGTATGTTCTCACGGAGGCTCGCCTTGGCTGGCAATCAAAATAAATTGATGTGGGCCCTTATCGCGGTTGTCGTGGTGGTGGCCGGATTCTTCACCTTCAACACGCAGATCGGCTATGTCGTCGCGCGCGTAAACCCGAGGGCCGGAGAGTGGTTTCACAGCAGAACGCGCGAGATCAGGATCTATGAGGGTCTCGATATTCGCGGCGGCGTGCGCGTGGTGCTTCAGGCACAGACGCAGCAGTATAAGGGCAAGTGGACCGACGAAAAGCTCCAGCTCGTCCGGAACATCATCGAGAAGCGCGTCAACAGCCAGGGCGTCTCGGAGCCGAGCATCGTCACGAAGTACCCGGATCAGATCATCATCGAGCTTCCCGGCCTGAAGAACGTCGAAGAGGCGCTTCAGCAGATTCAGACCACGGCGAGCCTGCAGTTCTACCTCCTGCCCGAGCTCGGCAACGAGATCAATCAACGGACGGGGCCGTGGGAGATGCGCGAGCCCAATGAGAGCGATCCCAATGCGAGCCCGACGATTTACGACAGGGCGAACGGGCAGCCGCTGACGCAGGATCAGCTCAACGCGGCTATTTTCGATAATACCGGCCGCCAGCCCGTTATCGAGGGAGCGGAGCTGGAACCGGACTGCAAAGCCGCGATCCAGGGCCCCGCAAACCAGACGGTGATCGAGTTCACGCTGAACTCCAAAGGCGCTCAGTCCTTCGAGGACGTGACGCGCGCCAACCAGGGAGAGCATCTGGCGATCTTCCTGGACCGGAAGCTCCTCTCCGCGCCGTACATCAAAGGTCCGATCGGTGGCGGCAAGGGAGTGATCGAGGGCAGCTTCTCGCTGGAGAGCGCGAAGAAGCTCGCGGACACGCTGAACGCAGGCGCTCTGCCCGTTCCGCTGAAGGCTATCGAGACGCGCAAGCTGGAGGCGACGCTGGGCGCAGAGGCGGTGCGGCAGACGACGATGGCCGGCTTGATCGGCCTCTCGCTCGTCCTGATCTTCATGCTGCTCTACTACCGGCTCCCGGGCCTGCTCGCCGACCTCGCCCTTATCCTCTACACGATCTTTACGTTCGCGATCTTCAAGGGCATGTTGAAGTTCCTCAACATCGGCCCGATCACGCTGACGCTGCCGGGCATCGCGGGGTTCATCCTCTCGATCGGTATGGCCGTAGACGCGAACATCCTGATTTTCGAGCGCATGAAAGAGGAGCTGCGGAGCGGGAAATCGCTTCGCAACTCCATCGACGCCGGGTTCAAACGCGCCTTCACGGCGATCAGGGACTCGAACGTCTGTACGATCATCACCTGCGCCATCCTGTACTCGTTCGGCACGGGCGCGATCAGGGGATTTGCACTGACGCTCGGCATCGGCGTGTTGCTCTCCATGTTCACGGCCATCACCGTGAGCCGGACGTTCCTGTTCACGCTTGTGAGCCAGCCCTGGGCGCAGAAACCGGATCTCTACGGCCTGAAAGTGCAGTGGCATCCGAAGCTGAGAGTCATGAGCCGGAAGTGGCTCTGGCTGGGCCTCTCGGGCGCTGTGATCGTGCCCGGACTGATAGCCGTGGCGATGGGCGGAATTAAGCTAAGCATCGACTTCACCGGAGGCACGGAGCTGCAAATGGCGTTCCAGCAACGCCACTCAGTCGGTGAGATCGAGAACGCGTTGGTAGCGTTCAGCCCGAGCCTGCGAGACAGCCGCGTCGTCCTCTCCGAAGATCCCACCCGGGCGTACCCGCACCAGGCATTGATTACCGTTAAGCTCGATGCCGACCCGAAGAAGGCGGCGGATCAGCGGACTGGCCTGGTGAATTCTCTCACGCAGAAGTGGTCCGGACAGGCAGTCCAGTATTCCTACGTGAGCGGGACGATCAGCGACGAGCTGTTGTACAACGCGTTTCTGGCCGTCATCTACGCCTCGGCTCTGATAATCATTTACCTGGCGTGGCAGTTCGCGATCGGCGGATTCAAGGAGGGCCTGAAGTACGGCACGTGCGCCGTTATCGCGCTGTTCCACGACGTGTTCGTGGTGGGAGGCGTGTTCGCGATCCTGGGCAAGGCCGCGGGCTGGCAGGTTGACAGCCTGTTCGTGACCGCAATGCTGACGGTCATCGGCTTCTCCGTGCACGACACGATCATCGTCTTCGACCGCATGAGGGAGAATCTGGGTCACAGGGCGAAGGGCGAGACCTTCAGCGAGGTGGCCGACCGCAGCATCGACCAGACGATCGCGCGTTCGATCAACACCTCCTTTACCGTTATCCTGACGCTGCTGGCCCTCTTCTTCCTGGGCGGCGACATCATCCATCACTTCGTGACGGCGCTGCTGGTAGGTATCATCTCGGGCACCTATTCGTCGATCTTCAACGCGAGCGTGCTGCTGGTGATGTGGAAGCAGAAGGACGCGTCGTTCGCGCTGCCGGGCGGCGGAGTGATCCGGACGGGCTCGGCGCCGCTGAGGCCCGCTCCCGGGAATGCGCCCGGCGACCGCCCGCTGGTGGCGCCCGGCGATCGCCCGCTGGTGGCGCCGCAGACCCCTTCGGCGCCGGCGGCCTCCGTGTCGGAGGAGGCGGAGGCGGCGGCGCCGGAAACGGACCGCGCTCCACGCGCGCCGCGAACGGGCGCGCCGCGCCGCCAGGCTCAGCGCCGGCGACGCATGTAACAGGCAGGCCTGAAGGTCGATAGGTCGGCGATGCCTGTTCGGGTATAGCGCAAGACGCTCACCGCGTGGTCAGGCGATCTAAGGAGATAGCATTGACGGCGTCCACCGGCCGGTCGGAGGTTACGGTTAACGCCGTATGGCGACTCCTGGTGCGGCTGACGATCGTCGGCGTCCTGGCGTTCGCCTGTTACCGGCTGCGTGCGATTATCACCACCATCTGCGTGGGGGCGATCATCGCCTACGTCCTGGACCCGATTGTGGAGTGGATGGTCCGGCGTCCGGGCTTCGCAGCGGCGCATGGGGCCGTCAATCGCAGGATCGCCGGCTTGCTCCGCCCCGTTTCGAGGCCGGGGGTCTCGCCCGGCGCGAGCCGGCCGGCGGCGCGTGCGGGTGCTTGCCCGCACGGCATTTCCCGCCACAACCTGCGCACTATCGCAACCCTCTACGTGTTTGTCCTCGCGTTCGTCGTGCTGTGGAAGGGCACGGCGCTTGTCGTCACCCCGTTCGTATCCGAATTCAACGCCGCGCGGAGCCCTGCGGCGCAGAAGACTGCGCTGGCGAACAAGGACCGGCTGATCGCCTGGTACAACCAGCGCGCGCCGGATTGGGCGCGCTCCGATAAGATCGAGGACGCGCTCCGCCACTCGGATTACGGTAGGACGGTCTCCTCATACGTGGCCCAGATCGGCGAGCGCGTGCTGGACGCTGCGCGCAACGTGGTGGAGGTTGTGCTGCTGCCGGTGCTGGCGTTCTATTTCATCATCGACGGACGGAGGCTGCGGCGGGATTTCGTGGCGCTTGTGCCGCGATCGCGCTGGCGCGAAACGGTGCGGATGCTGTACGAGTTCAACCGCATCATGCGGGCGTTCGTGGCGGGTCAGTTTCTGCTGTGCGTGCTGGCCGGGGTGGTGGTAGGGACGTTTCTGGCGCTGCTGCACGTGAGGTTTCCGGTGATCCTTGGCGTGATCGCGGGGATCACGCGGGCGATACCGATTATCGGCCCGATCGTGGGCGGGATTCCGATCATCCTGCTGACGCTGGTGATGAAGGGCTTTACGACGGCGCTGATCGTGCTCAGCTTCTTCACCTTCATGCACTTTGCGGAGAGCAAGTTTATCATGCCGATGATCATCGGGGACCGGATGGACCTTCATCCGGTGGTGATCATCGTCGTGCTGCTGGTGGGCGGCGAGATGGGCGGGCTGCTGGTGGGCGGCTCGCTGGGCTCGCTGCTCGGGATGTTCTTCGCGGCGCCGCTTGCCGCGCTCGTGCGTGTGATGATCCGGCGCTACTGGCTGCACATCCGAACGCCGGGCCGATCGGCCAGCCCGGCGACGCGCGCACGGAATCGGCCGGCGGCGACGGTGGCCGGGAACGATCCGGCTTCTGCGCCCGAGGTCGATTCGGCCCCAATTCCCCAGACCGTTCCGGCGGGTGCGAACGACGACTGACGCCACGGATCCCCTCCGCCAACCCCTCCCCCGAGAACCGGAATGGGTCGACCGGCCGTGCGGTTGTGCGGCCATCCGGACGGTTCGATGCCGGCAGCGTCGGAATCGGCTCGCGCCGGGATACTCCATACGTCCACGTAAGTAATACCTCATCGGGCAAAACTCTCCTGTTGACAGCTTGAGCCGGGCGTGCATATAATTGTGCGTCTGCATGAGTCGCTCGCCGCGCGTCCTTTGGGGCGCCGAGGCCCGCTGCTTGTTCGCGCGAGATGGGCGGTTGGCATCGCGCCTGCGCGGGCAACGACGTGCGCGAGCGAGCCGGGCGCGTGCGGCAGCGGGCGGCGAGCCGGCTCGGGTCCGGGCGGAGGGATCGGAATATGGGTTCGGTATGCGGGGACGGGTGGATGCCAGGCTGGCGCCACTCCCTGACCTTGTTGCGCCGGCAGGTTCTTGCGCCGGCAATCACTGCTTTGCTCGTGACGTTGTGTGCGCATGCGGGTGCGCAGCCGCCGCCCGGGTGGGGCCAAAACGGCCTTGAGCCCCCGGTCGCCGACCCTCCGCTCGTGACCATCTCGCCGAGCGACGTTCAGGCAGACGCGCCGGACCCGTCGAAATCGATGGCGATGGTGACCGTGGAATACGGATCCACAGACGTGCTCGCCATCAGCGCCCCGCCGCCGAGATGGCCGGGCGGCCTCGGCCTCGGGAACTTTCCGGGTGTCGTCATCGGCATGCCGACGTGGCTTGGTTACACCGAGAGCTCGACCTGGCCGATCACGCCGTGCGTAGGATCGGATGACGGCGTCGCCATAGTGCAAGGTCGGCCGTGCGAGTACTGGCCGCCGACCGACACTAACCCGCCGCTCATCTCGCCGAAGCGCTATAGGGTTACGTTTCCAATTTACGCCACCGTCCCCGGCGACATCAAGATTATGTTTTCGGAGTACGCGTATCCACCGGATTACGCCTGGTGGACATCGGTCGTCGCGACGCTTCACGCCCACGCGGTTCCCTCGCCGCCTGGAAAGGACCGGCAGCCGGGCCGGCCGAGGCCGGGTCCGAAACGGTGCGTGATCTGCGACGGTGCGATGAGCGGCGAGATCGCGCTGGAATCGGGCAACCTCCTCTTGACTGTCCCGGACCCCGTGCCGACTGCGGGCTATCCGCTGACGAACGACATCACGGTGAACAGCCAGGCGGTGGAGAGCGGGCGGCCGATGGGCGCGGCGACGTTTTCCTATGACATCCACGTATCGGACATGACCGTTTACGACGGGAACGGGAACAGTTGGGTCGATTGGCTGTTGGTGGACGGCGACGCAACGCTTCTGGACTTCGGGCCGATCGAACAAGCGCCGTATCCGGTCAACGGGGGCGTGTACTGCTCGTTGGGGATCACGGACACAGGGTACGTGGTTCAGAACGGCGGTTCGCCCGGCGACCTGAAGAGCGGCGGTAATTTCACTTACACGTTCAATTCCACCGGCCAATTGGTTCAGATCGTCGATCCCGGCGGGAACACACAGACTATCTCCTACGACACGAACGCGCCGAACCTCCCGGCGACGGTGACGGACGCGACCACAGGACGATCCATCTCCTTCGCGAACGACGGAATGCTCATCACCTCAATTACCGAGGGTGGCGGCGCGACGGTCACGAACCTGGGCTATACGGGCGGGCTGCTCAGTTCGATCCAGGTGGCGGGCGCGGCCGGCGTGCTTAAGCGCGTGGACTATACCTACAACAGCGACGGGACGCCCGCGACGGCGCAACGCAATAGCGATCCGGCGACGAAGATCAGCTTCTCCTACGGGTACGCGCAGGCCGACGACGGCTCGCAGACGCCGCTCGCCAACGGCTCAAGCGCGTCGATGCAGACGAGGCTGGCCTGGAACCTGAACCCGACGAACGGGTTCGCGGAAGAGGTGACCGACCAGAACGCCTACGGCGGCACGACGTATTATGAGTTCAACAGCCAGCATTTCCTGGCGCAGACGACGCTTCCGCCGCGGGCCGGGTCCGGCGCGCAAACGATCACGGCGACCCTGGATGGCAACGGCAATCCGTTCAGCGTAAGCGACGGCGTGACGACGAACACGTACGGCTATTCGGCGCAGGGGCGCGTCCAGGCCGTTACGAACGCGAGCGGCCAGGCGTGGCAATACAGTTGGTCCGGATTCGATCCGGTGATCAGCGAGGATCCGGTCCAGACCGATCTCGGCGTCTATGACTCGCTCGCATACAACGGCACGTCCCATACGCCGACCTCGTTCACGGATGCGGACGGCGGGACGTGGAACTTCACGCAGAACGCTGCGGGCCAGATAACGAGCGTGCAGGCGCCGGGTCCGACCGGGACGAGCACGATAACGTACGGGTCGGGACCCGCGGCGGGGCTTCCGGTTGCGGCGACGGACGGAAACGGCAACCTGGTAACGGTAGACAGCTACGATGCCCTGGGCGATCCGATGTCCGTCAGCACCTATCCGAGCGGCCCGGCGGGAGCGCCCGAATCGAGCCTCTTCTGGTACGACGCGGCCCAGAGGCTGACGCTGGCGCAGAGTCCGAACGGCGCTCAGACGCAATACTTTTACGCCGGAGACCATCTCGATCACGTGATCGATCCGGCCGGCAATCAGTGGCAGTTCAGCTACTGCCCATCCTGCGGCGCTCTCTCCGGCGTCTTGGGCCCGCTCGGCTGGTCGCTCGGCGTGAGCTACGACATGGAGCACCAGGTCCAGAGCTTTACGGACGCAAACGGCAACACCACGACCTATAATTACGGCCAGGCCGGCGAGCTGGACAGCGTCGCCATGCCGGACGGAACCAGTTCAAGCGCCCAATACACGGTCGCCGGACAGGTCTCCCAGGTCACCAACGGCCGCGGGGATCTCATCAATTACAGCTACGACGCGCTGGA
>Ga0181529_10004036_pt1 | contig 16189 bp, 13 predicted proteins | sample PEATcosm2014_Bin_36_FD_119763 | JGI IMG/M metagenome (GOLD analysis project Ga0181529, IMG submission 119763) | Peatland microbial communities from MTU Mesocosm Facility, Houghton, MI, USA - PEATcosm2014_Bin10_30_metaG | ecosystem: Environmental > Terrestrial > Soil > Wetlands > Peat | place...
GCCGATGCTAAAACCTTCAATGGTACTACGCCATTGGTTTGGGCGGCATGCAACGATCACACGGATTTGGCCGAGTTATTGCTGGACCATAAGGCCGACATCAACAGCAGGGACAATAGTGGCAATACGCCTCTGCATTCGGCCGCATACAAGGGATCCAAAGATGTGGTTGAGTTACTTATACGCAAAGGAGCCAATGTTGATGCCCTTTCCGATCGCGGTACAACACCTATGCATTGGGCGGTGGTCAAGGGACATGACGACGTAGCTGAACTATTGCGAAAGCATGGCGGGCACGATATTGGATCGAACCTCTCCTCTCCAGATTCATTCTTTCCGTAGGCGGTTAATTTGACAGATCTGTTTTATGCAGCCACGGGAATGATTCGATTCTCCCTGGTTGGTATGATATCAATGATTGACAATCCTATCGCCCAGCGATGCGTTTTTGATAACAGGGTCGGCTTTCGGGCTGTAGGAGATTCTCATGGATCAGATGAGTGTCTCAATCACCGACCACCTTAATTAACTGACAAGATTCTACTTCGATGAAAATTCAGGCGGCTGGCGCACCATTTTGCTGGATTTTTGACCAACCTGCAAAGCTCTGAATCCACGAACCCCAAGCGAGCGATAGCGAGCCACTGGCCGCACCGCAGGTGCCACTGGCCCCACCGCAGGTGCCACTGGCCCCACCGCAGGTGGTTGCACGGGCGGGGGGCTGAGAATATGATGGAGAGATGACGAAGGTATTCTGTTGTCGCTGTTTTGCTTGCGCTGCGCGAGCCTAGGCGACCTTGGACTGTGCTCCTTCCGTCAGAGGTTACCGACAGCTCGTGATCCAGCCGGTGCTGGCGCGGGCTTTTTTTATTCCCCATGGAGGAATGTATGAGCGAATCGATCCCTGTCAAAGAGACCAGGGCGCAGCACGCCGAGCGGCTGAAACGTGAAAAGAACCCCTGGGAGGCCTTCGACGAAGTGCGCGCCTTTGCGCGCGCGGGCCGCGCCAGCGTGCTGCCTGAGTGGGCCGGAACCTACTTCAAGTGGTGGGGCATTTATACGCAGGGCGACGGCGCGGGCGTAACGGGCGGCAAAGGCGGCGAGGGGCTGGTTACGGAATACTTCATGATGCGCATCGGCCTGCCGAACGGCATCCTCTCCTCTGCGCAACTGCGGGTGATTGCACAGCTTACGCGCCAGTACGCGCGCAACCTGGCCGACATTACGGTGCGACAATGCATACAACTGCATTGGCTGACCATCGAGTGCCTGCCTGAAGTGGTGGAGGCGCTGGCGGCTGTCGGACTGTCTCCCAAAGGGGCTTGCGGCGACGTGGTGCGCAACGTGACGGGCTGTCCGCTGGCGGGTGTGGCGGCGGACGAGGCCTTCGATGCATCGCCCGTGGCGGAGGAGATCTCGCGGCTGCTCAGCGGCAATGCGGAGTTCTATAACCTGCCGCGCAAATTCAAGTTTTCGGCTACGGGATGCGCCTCCTGGTGCTCGTATCCAGAGATCAACGACGTCGGTTTTACACCCGCCACGCGCGAGGGCGTTGCGGGCTTTTCGCTGCGCGTGGGCGGCGGGCTCTCGAACGAGCCGCATCTGGCCGTGCGCCTGGATGCATTTGTGCGGCCCGATCAAGCGGCGCGCGTGGCTCAGGCCGCCGCGGAGATCTTTCGCGATCAGCAGGCACTGCGTACAAGCCGCGACCGGGCGCGCATGAAGTATCTCTTCATGAAGGAAGATTGGACGGCCGAGAGCTTTCTCGCGGAGCTGCAATCGCGGCTTGATTTTGCGCTTCCGCCGGCCGGCGAGGAAGCGGTTCCCGATGGCGCGCTGCGCGACCACGTGGGCATTCATCCGCAGCGTCAGCCAGGATTGAGCTATGTGGGCGCTTCGGTGCTGCGCGGACGGTTGAGTGGCGATCAATTGGAAGCCGCGGCGGAGCTGGCCGAGCGCTTCGGCAGCGGCGAACTGCGCACAACGACTGCGCAGAATTTGATCTTTATCAATGTGCCGAATGAGAAAACAACGGTGCTGGCCCAGGAACTGGACCGGCTCGGGCTGCGCGTGGAAGGCTCCCCGTTTTGGCGCGGCGCGGTGGCTTGCACGGGTACGGAGTTCTGCAAGCTCGCCATCACTGAGACCAAGGGCTTTTTGCGTTGGCTGGTGGAAGAGCTGGATGGACGCTTGCCGCAATTTGATCAGCCGCTCAAGCTGAATGTTACAGGCTGCCCCAACGGCTGCGGTCAGCATTGGATCTCGGATATCGGCTTGGAAGGCAAGAAGATCAAGCATGAGGGCGTGTTGACGGACGCGTACTCCTTCTGCCTGGGCGGTGGCGTGGGAGCGCAGGCCGGCGTGGCGCGCGTGGTGAACTATCGCTGCCTTGCGGCGCAAGCGCCCGAGGCCATTGAGCGGTTGCTGCGGCGCTATCTAGGCGGGCGCGCGGAGAACGAAAACCTGCGCACCTGGTTTGCGCGCCACACCAACGATGAACTGCGCGGTTATCTGGCCAATGAGGAACCGGCTGCTTCTTAAGGAGAAGGCATGAGCGTTTTGCCAATCTTTCTTAAACTCGAAGGACGGCGCGTGCTGGTGGTGGGCGCGGGCTCGGTTGCGCTGGAGAAGATTGAGACGCTGCTCGAACGCGGCGCGCGCATCCGCGTGGTGGCGCCGGAGGCGGTGTTGGAGATTCGCGAGACTGCGCGCGCGGGCAGGCTTGAATGGATCGAGAAGCGCTTTGAGCCGTCGGATCTGGACGGCTGCTTTTTGGCCATTGCGGCCACCGACGCGCCGGAGGTGAATGCAGCGGTCTTCCGCGCGGCCAGCGAGCGCGGAGTTCTGTGCAACAGCGTGGACGACATTCCAAATTGCGATTTCTTTTTCGGGTCGATTGCGCGGCGTGGCGAGCTGCAGATTGCCATCTCCACCAACGGCGAAAGCCCCGCGCTGGCGCAGCGGTTGCGGCGCGAGATTGAGGCACAGTTGCCGGAGGACTTGGGGCCCTGGCTGGACAGGGTGGGCGAGTTGCGCCGCCAGGTGCTGCAGATGCATCCACGCAGCGAGCAGCGCAGGCTCTTGCTGCATCAGCTTGCCGAGCGTCCGATCTGCGATTCAGCTCAGTGTCCTTCGCGCCTGATGGCTGCCGCTGGCCTGCCGCAGCGCAATGAAAATGCCGGCAAGGTTTTTCTGGTGGGGGCGGGGCCGGGCGATCCGGAGTTGCTCACCGTCAAAGCGCTACGGCTGATTCAAACTGCCGATGTGATTCTTCACGACGATCTTGTTTCGCCGCCGATTCTGTCCCTGGCCAAGCAGCGCGCCGTAGTGATGAATGTGGGCAAGCGCTGCGGCGTGAAGTCGATTGGGCAGGATGAGATCAATGCGCGGATGGTGGAATACGCCCGCGCCGGTCAATGCGTGGTGCGCTTGAAGAGCGGCGATGCGCTGATCTTTGGCCGCGCCGCTGAAGAGATGGTTGCGCTGGCCGAGGCAGGCGTCGCGTACGAGTTGGTTCCCGGCATCACCGCGGCTTCGGCCGCGGCCGCGGCGGTGGGCTGCTCGCTCACCGAGCGCAATGCCGCATCGAGCGTGATCGTTTCCACCGGCCATCACGCGGGTTCGCGCCAAGCCGAAGGTGATTCGCCCATCGAGAGCGCCACGCGGGCCGTCTATATGCCGGGGCGCAATCTGGCTCCGCTGGCTGAAGAGTGGCTGCGCGAAGGCCTCTCGTCTGACCTGCCTTGCGCGGTGGTTTCGCACGCGGCACAGCCCAATCAGAAGGTCTATTTGACTACGCTGGGAGCGCTTGCGGATGCGCCGTTCGCCGAGGCGCCGAGCGTGCTGCTGGCTGGATGGGCGGTGCGCGATATTGCCGCTGAATATGCGAGTGCGGTGAGTACCATGACCGCTTGCGTTAGTTGCTATCCATAAAAAGGCGCGGGCGAGGACGCCCGCGCGACAGCCGGTCTGGAGACCGGCGCTACATTTTCATGGCGCTACATTTCAAAAATTATCTTTGGGCAGGGGCGGCTTCAATGTGAATGCCGCACTCGACTTTATGTCCGCCCCAGCGGCCTGAGCGCGGATCGCCGGGATCGAGCGGCAGCGAGGTGCAGGGCTGGCAGCCAATCGATGAGTAGCCTAGATCGTAGAGCGGCAGCAGGGGAATCGAGAGCTGCTCGCAGGCATACCAAACGTCGCGCGTGCTCCACTCGGCCAGCGGCGCCAGCTTCAGCACCTGCTTGCCTTCCGCCACGGTGAAGAGCGACCGCTCTTCGAGCGCGGCGCGGCTCTTGGCCTGTTCGCGGCGCAGGCCGGTGATCCAGACGCGATACGCGGCCACGGCTTTGAAGAGCGGCTCAACCTTGCGCAACTTGCAGCAGAGGTCCGGCGCTGAGCGATAGAGTTCTCCGTGTTCGAACTCCTGCTCGGCAACGGTTTTTTCCGGCAACAAATTCACCAGATTCAGATTCCATTCGCGGGCCATGCGGTCGCGGTATTCATAGGTTTCTTTGAAGTGATAGCCGGTATCGAGAAAGAGAATCGGCAGCCGCGGATTGAGGTCGATGGCGATGCGGGTCAGCAGCACGTCTTCTGCCTGAAAGCTGCACGTGAGGCAGACATCTTCCGCGCCGCTGATCTCCGCCGCCAATGCGGTGCGCACGGCATCCAGCTTGGCTTTAACTTGAGATTGAATCTCCTCTGTCGCCATTTATAGACCTGCCCTTTCCGGAGAGATGAAAACTTGCGTTGTGTTGAGCAGGCGATGAATGGCTGCAATGGCCTGGCCGGGATCGCCTGGGTCCAGACTCTGCTGCTTGCCTTCGATGCGCGCAATGGATTGATCGGCGCCGGCAACACGAGCCACCAGCGCCAGCACGCCCGATTGAATCAGCGTTCCGGTGATGATTTCGAGCAGGCTGGGATGGAGCAGAAACTCATTGCTGTCCGGATCCAAGCGCACCGCGACCGCGCCCACGGAGAGGAGCGAACGCTCAATGTCATCGATCAGATCGGCCGGCGCGCTGACCTCAAGCAACGCGCCGCGATGGCCCCAGCGGGCTTCGCGCTCGGCTGCCGCCACCGGGCCGATGGCGTAGGCTTGGCGCTCGGCTGTGGAGGGCGCGGAGGCGGCGGTAATCATGCCCGCCGCAACCGTTCCGTTGGTCGAGGGATCGATCAGGATAAATGCCCCGGTGCCGCGATTCTCTTTGTAAAGATCGAGAGCAATGGGGCGCAGCAGTTGCAGGCTGACGCCGCCAATATCGTTCAGCTCCAACGCCTGCGCGGGCTCGCGATTCAGCGTGGCGATATCGGCGCGGTAGTGAATGGCCGTAACAAATGCGGGCGCGGTGTGGCTCAAGTGCTTGATGAGGTAGCGGCGATTGGTTTCCAGGCGCTGCTGATCCATCCACACCAAAGAGGCCTCAATGCGGTCGGTGACGCGCGCCGGCGCGCTCTGCTCGGCGATCAGGTCACCACGCGAGATGTCGAGTTCGCGGTCGAGCACCAGAGTGATGGATTGCGGTGCAACAGCCTGATCGAGGTCGCCGTCGTAGGTGACGATGCGCGCCACCCTTGCGGCATGGCCGGAGGGTTGCACGGTGACCGCATCGCCCACGCGCACTACGCCTGAGGCGATCTGGCCGGCGAAGCCGCGAAAGGTATGATCGGGCCGGAGGACGCGCTGCACGGGCAAGCGGAAGGCCGCATCGCGCGCGCCTTCAGTGGCCGGAAGCGACTCCAGCAGATCGAGCAGAGACGGGCCGTTGTACCAGGGCATGGCGGCGGAGGGATGCACAATGTTATCGCCGATCAGCGCGCTGACGGGAACAAAAGAGGCGTCCACCGGATTGCCGGTTTCGCGCTCGATGCGCTCCAGCACTTGACGGAAGTCCGCCACCAGCGCGGCAAAACGCGCCTCATCGTAGTCAACCAGATCCATTTTGTTGACCGCGACAATCACGTGCGAGACGCGCAACAGCGAGGCGATGTACGCGTGACGGCGCGATTGCGGCAGCACGCCCTTGCCAGCATCCACCAGCACCACGGCGGCGCTGGCCGTGGATGCGCCCGTGGCCATGTTGCGCGTGTACTGCTCGTGGCCTGGCGTATCGGCGATGATGAACTTCCGCCGCGGCGTGGCAAAGTAGCGATAGGCGACATCGATGGTGATGCCTTGCTCGCGCTCGGCGCGCAGGCCGTCGGTCAATAGAGCGAAGTCGATCTGGCCCGGAGCGGTGGTGCCCTTGCCTTCAATCGAGCGCACCTGATCTTCATAGACCGATTGCGTGTCATAAAGCAGACGGCCGATCAGCGTGGACTTGCCGTCGTCCACGCTGCCCGCGGTGGAAAAGCGCAGCAGATCTTTGTTGCGCTCCACGGCAAGAAAATCCTCGACCGAAAAAGCTGATTCTGTAAGTATCGCCATCCATCAAACCTCATATTCAATCTTGCGATGCGGCGGGCTTTCCCTCAGGGGCTAAAGCCCGGATTCTTTTTGCGCCACTTTCGGCACGACTAAAGTCGTGCCCTGTTACAAAACCATTGTTACAAAGCCTCTTTTACCAAGCCCCTGTTATCAAGCCAAGGATGAACCCTAAGCAACCTCTGATTAAGTTTTATCCCTAGCGAAACCTTCCCTCAGGGGCTAAAGCCCACGTTGATTCTGTTGCGCTTGCGGCACGACTAAAGTCGTGCCCTTTCAAAGCATCGACTTATTCAGAGGTTCCCTAAGTCCCTAAGTCCCTCAGTCCCCTCAGTCCCTAAGTCCCTCAGTCCCTAAAAGTATCCTTCCCGCTTTTTGATCTCCATAGATCCTTCCTGGTCGTGATCGATGGCGCGATTGGCGCGCTCCGAGGAACGGAAGCTAATGAGCTCTGTAATGATCTCCGGCAATGTCTCGGCATCCGAGCGGATGGCGCCGGTGCAGGGGCTGCATCCCAGCGAGCGCAACCGGCACTTCACCATCTGCGGCTTCTCGCCCGGCAGCGCCACAAAGCTCTGCTCGACGGGAATCAGCGCCTCGCCGCGCACATACATCGGGCGCTCCTTGGCGTAATAAAGATCGACGATGGGAATCTGCTCCAGATGGATGTACTGCCAGACGTCCATCTCGGTCCAGTTGGAGAGCGGAAAGACGCGGATGCTTTCGCCGGGATGCACGCGCGCGTTGTAGATATTCCACAGCTCAGGGCGCTGGTTCTTTGGATCCCACTGCCCGGCCGAGTCGCGGAAAGAATAGATGCGTTCCTTGGCGCGCGATTTCTCTTCGTCGCGCCGCGCGCCGCCAAAGGCCGCATCAAAGTTATAGTGGCGCAGCGCATCCAGCAGGGCCTGAGTCTTCAGCAAACCGCAACAGCGTTTGGTGTCGAGCGCGATTGGGTTGGCCCCGGCTGCCAGAGCCTCTTCGTTGCGCCACACCAGCAGCTTGACGCCGACCTCGCGCGCCAGGGAGTCGCGAAAACTCAGCATCTCCTTGAACTTGTATCCGGTGTCCACGTGCAGCAGAGGAAAAGGAATCGGCCCTGGATAAAAGGCTTTTTGCGCCAGCCGCAGCATCACTGAAGAGTCTTTGCCAATGGAATAGAGCATCACCGGCCGCTCAAACTCCGAAGCAACTTCGCGCAGGATGTGGATGCTTTCCGCCTCCAACAAGCGCAGATGACTTAGACGCGCTGAACTGGCTGTCGGATGAGATAGATTGTCGATGAGTGAATCAAGAACCGGCATTCATTGGCCTCATTGTGATTTTGGTAGCTGAATGTCGATGCGGCAGAAACGCGCAGCGGCTATTCAGTTCGAACGCTTCACTTCAGATGGAAAATTGAAGGGGAAAATCGAAGTTCAGCTTCTGCGCCCGTCGAATATCATTGGCAGGCGACAACACGTGCGGCATTGGGTGGCGCGGATCATGCTTACTCTTATGGTAACAAGGAAGCAGCCTCGCTGCAATGTGGAATGATTCATTCGATCCTGCGGACAAGGCGATCATTCTAAATACCGGCCCCCTGATCGAGCAGAGCTCTTGCCCCGTCGCTGTCAAAGAGCCGGATGGATTGCGGCCAAACAAAGACCTTCTCTCCGGGAACCAAAGCCAGCTCTTCGAAGCGCCTGCGATCCACCTCTGCCGTGAACGGTCTGCCGCTTCCAGCGATTGAAAGTTCCAGACGCACCTGCGGACCGGCCGCATGGATGCGCACCACGCTGCCTTCGACCGACTTCCAGCCATCCGGCAGGGTGCGCGAAAGCTCCAGTTCGTGCGGGCGCACAAATCCAATGGCGGTTTGAATCGATTCCTCTTGCGTGCTTGCGCTTCCATCCGCCGAAAGATCGGCCAGCAATCGCCCATGAAAGAGATTCACATTGCCCAAAAAGTTGTAGACAAAGGGCGATGCCGGATGGTCGTAGATCGCTTGCGGCGTTCCAATCTGCTCCAGCTTGCCGTGATTCAAAATCGCCACCCGGTCGGCAACTTCAAGCGCTTCTTCTTGATCGTGCGTCACCAGCACGGTGGTCACGTGCAGTTCATCATGAATGCGGCGCAGCCAATCGCGAAGCTCTTTGCGCACCTTGGCGTCGAGCGCGCTGAAAGGCTCGTCCAGCAGCAGCACCTTTGGCTTGACGGCCAGTGCGCGCGCCAACGCCACGCGCTGCCGCTGCCCGCCGGAGAGCTGATCCGGAAACATGCGCGCGAATGAATCCAACTGCACCAGGCGCAGCAGCTCCGTCACTCGCTCGCGAATCACGCGCCGCGACGGCCTGATCTTTCTCGACTGCACGCGCAACCCGAAGGCCACATTCTCGAAGATCGTCATGTGGCGGAAGAGGGCGTAATGCTGAAAGACAAATCCGATACCGCGCTTGGATGCGCTGTGCGCGGTGGACTCTTCGCCATGCAGCAGAATCGAGCCGCCGTCGGGCGCTTCAAGGCCGGCGATAATGCGCAGCAGCGTGGTCTTTCCTGATCCCGAAGGGCCAAGCAGCGCCACCAGTTCACCGCTGGCGATGGTCAAACTGACATCATCCAAGGCCGTGAATGAGCCGTACTGTTTGCAGATATGCTCAACCTGAATGCTCATGATTCGCTTTCCTTTTCCTCGCCGTGCCGATGAACTCCTGAGGTGACTTCGATGATCTTCTTCACCACCAGCGTGACGATGGCCGCCAGTGTCAGCAGCGATGCTGCCGCAAAGGCCGCGGTGAAGCTGTACTCGTTGTAAAGCATCTCCACTTCCAGCGGCAGCGTGGTCGTCAATCCGCGAATGTGCCCGCTGACCACCGAGACCGCGCCAAACTCGCCGATGGAGCGCGAGGCCGCCAGAATCGTTCCATACAGCAGCGCCCACTTGATGTTGGGCAAAGTGACGCGCCAAAAGACGCTCCATCCGTTCGCGCCCAGCACCACCGCCGCCACCTCTTCATCGCTGCCCTGCGCCTGCATGAATGGAATCAGTTCCCGCGCAACAAAAGGGAACGTTACAAAGACCGTGGCCAAAACAATTCCCGGCACCGCAAAGATAATATGCAGATTATGATCGCTCAGCCACGGCCCCAGCCAGCCATGCAATCCAAAAACCTCAACGTACATCAGGCCGGCAACAACGGGCGACACGGCCAGCGGAATATCGATCAGCGTAATCAGCAGGCTCTTGCCGTGAAACTCAAAGCGTGTAATCGCCCAACTGGCGCTGATGCCGAACAGTACATTGAGCGGCACCGCGATTGCCGCCACCAGGCCCGTCAAGCGCAACGCGGAGAGCACATCCTCCTGATAGATCGATGCGCGATAGATCGCCCAACCCTGCGAGAAAGCCTGCGTAAAAACAATGGTCACCGGCAGCAGCAGAAAGAGCGCAAGAAATGCGAGCGCCGCCGCAATCAACGCAACGCGGCCCACTCGCTGCGCATTAGAGGGTTTCAGCAGATCTGAATGATTGCGGCCGCTCATACGCGTTTGCCCTCTCTGCGCTGTACGCGCCATTGGATCAGATTCACCAGCAGCATGATGGTGAACGAGAGCGCCAGCATCGCCACCGCAATCGCCGCCGCGCCCACATAATCGAACTCTTCCAGCTTGGTCACAATCAGCAGCGCGGTAATCTCGGTTCGCATCGGCATGTTGCCGGCGATGAAAATCACCGATCCGTATTCGCCCGCCGCGCGCGCAAAGGCCAGCGCCGTGCCGGTCAGCAGGGCAGGAAAGGCCACCGGAGCAATCACCCGCGTGAAGCGCTGCCAGACATTCGCGCCCAGGCTTGCCGCCGCCTCTTCCATCGCCGGGTCCAGATCCTCCAGCACCGGCTGCACGCTGCGCACTACAAATGGAAAGCCAACAAACGACATGGCCATCACAATCCCCAGCGGCGTAAAGGCAACGTGAATTCCATGCGGCTCAAGGTAGCGGCCAAGCCATCCGCTCTCGGCATAAAGCGCAGTCAGCGAGATGCCGGCCACCGCCGTTGGCAAAGCAAACGGCAAGTCCACCAGCGCGTCCACAATGCGCTTGCCGGGAAAGTTGTAGCGCGCCAGCACCCAAGCCAGCAGCAATCCAAATGCCGCCGAAAGCAGCGCCGCCGCAGCCGCCGACAGCAGCGTCACGCGATACGAAGCCAGCACTCGCGGTGCCGTCACGGTATGCAGAAACGCGCCCCATCCCAGCCGCGTTGCATGCATCAGAATCGCCGTCAGGGGAATCAGCACAATGACCGTCAGATAGGCCAGCGTGAATCCCATGCTCAGGCGGAATCCCGGCAGCGGCGAACTCTGCGTCATCAGGCTCCATCTGTTTCGTGCCTTGGTTTCCGCCATCTTCACCTGTCACTTTCCGTAGATCTGATCAAATGTTCCGCCGTCGCTGAAGTGTTTGGCCTGCGCCTGCTGCCAGCTACCGCATCCTTCTACTACTGTGAATGTATTCGCCTTGGGAAAGAAGCTCGCATATTTATCCGCAACCGATTTGATCCGCGGACGATAGAAATACTTCACCGCCAGCTCCTGCGCCTCCGGCGAATACAGATATTCGAGATATGCCTGCGCAACCTTTTCCGTGCCGTGCTTGCGCGCAACCTTTTCAACCACCGCAACCGGCGGCTCGGCCAGAATCGTCGCCGAAGGAACCACGATCTCGAACTTGTCAGAACCAAATTCCTTCAGCGCCAGCCGTGCTTCGTTCTCCCAGGCAATCAGCACATCGCCCACGCCACGCTGCACAAACGTTGTCGTCGCGCCCCGCGCGCCGGAGTCCAACACCGGCACATTGGCGAATAGCTTCTTCATGTACTCGCGCGCGCCGGCCTCGTTGTTGTTTGACTTGCGCAGCGCGTAGCCCCACGCCGCCAGATAATTCCATCGCGCGCCGCCCGAGGTCTTCGGGTTCGGCGTAATCACCTTCACGCCAGGACGGATCAGATCGTCCCAATCATGAATGTGCTGCGGATTTCCCTTGCGCACCAGCAGCACAATCGTCGACGTATAAGGCGTGCTGTTGTAGGGCAGCTTCGACTGCCAGTCGCTGTCCAGCAGGCCGCCATTCTGCGCAATGGCATCAATGTCGTAGGCCAGAGCCAGCGTCACCACATCCGCCTCCAATCCATCAATCACCGCGCGCGCCTGCTTGCCGCTGCCGCCATGCGATTGGTTGACGATCACATCCTGCCCCGTGGTCGCCTTCCAGTGCTGCGCAAAAAGCCGGTTGTACTCTTCATAAAACTCGCGCGTCGGATCATACGAGACATTCAGCAGATGAGTCTGCGCATGAACAAAACTCGCCGAAACGCTTAAAGCAATGACGGCGGCGATCAAAATATGAAATTTGCAAAACAGTATTCTCACTCTGCTCTCCGTTTGGAACGATGGTGAAGGTGCCGCATCGGGGAAGGATGCGATAGTCGGATCAAATTCTTGGAGCGCCGGGCGGGATTTGAACCCGCGAGTACAGGTTTTGCAGACCTGCGCGTTAGCCGCTTCGCCACCGGCGCATTTGTGCAGCATAAAATCAAAAACCCACCTCGCCTTTTGGCGGGTGGGTCACGGGGAATCAAGATTCTTTGCTTTGGAATCTAGCCCAGCGAACACGCCCGCACGGTGCAGCCATGACAGCAGCGGCACAGACACATTGCGGGAGTGAACAGATGAGCCATCGTTTTCCTTCATTTGTAGATTAAAGGCAGAGTCGGAACGTGTCAAGTTAGTCCCATCGCTTCCCGCAATTTGCAATAATCCAAATATGCTGGTTCTTGCTTCTGCTTCGCCACGCCGCCGTGAATTGCTCACGCAGGCCGGTTTTTCTTTTGCTGTGCGTCCGGCTGATATTCCGGAAGAACCTCTTCCCGGCGAAGATCCCACGGCCTACGTGACTCGCCTGGCCCTGGAAAAGGCGCAGGCGGTATTCGCCGAATTCGCATTGGGCGCCCCCGCTCCCGATTCTGGGACCTGGGAATCCACGAACCCCAACAGCGCACCGGTTTCCGAACTGGTCGTTCTCGGCGCGGACACCACCGTCACGCTCGACGACCACATCCTCGGCAAGCCGCAAGACTCGGCCGATGCGGCGCGAATGTTGCGCCTGCTTTCTGGACGCACCCATCACGTCCTTACCGGTGTCGCCGTGGTCACCGCCAGCCATGCCGAAGCCGCCACTGAGAAGACCGCGGTCAGCTGCCGCACGCTCACCGACGAGGAGATCGCGGCCTATATCCTCACCGGCGAGCCGATGGACAAGGCCGGAGCCTACGCCATCCAGGGCCGCGCCGCGCGTTGGATTCCCAGCATCGAGGGTTGCTACTTCAATGTTGTCGGCCTGCCGATCGCGCGCGTCTGCGCCATGCTGGATGCCCGTTTGAGTTAGAGGTTTGTACAGGTAGCGCCGACCTCCCGGTCGGCTGTAGCGTGGACCTCCTGGTCCACGCTGAACTCTTCAGCCACAGAAAAACGTAAGAGGTATTACTGCGCTTCGCCAGGCGCGCTGGCGCGCTTGTTGCGGCTCAGCACAAAGGCCTTTTTCTTGCGACTGTCTTTGCTGGCGTGGTCGATCTTCTTCCAGAAGCCTACAAAATAATCAATCGCGGAGATGGAGGAGACCAGCAGCGTGTAATAGATAGCGGCCACGGCGATCCATTTGACCGGAACCACCAGGTAGCCGAAGTACCAATCGTGCCAGCGGTGCGCCAGCAGCGCCGAAACCACCGAGACAATCTGGATGACCGTCTTCAGCTTGCCCAGGTCGCTGGCTTCAATGGTGAAGCCTTCCGTCGAGGCAATCGAGCGCAGCCCGCTGATCAGGAACTCGCGGCCAATGATGATGACCACAATCCACACCCGGACCACGTCGTTGTTGTAAGCCACAAGCGCCACAAAGGCGCTGGTGACCATGATCTTGTCGGCCAGCGGGTCCAGCAGCATACCCATGGTGGTAATCTGGCCGCGCTTGCGCGCCAGGTAGCCATCCACGCCGTCGGTGATCGAGGCCAGAATAAACAGCACCGAGGCGGCAATCTCCTGCGCGCCATAGGCGTGCCACGGAAAGTGCGGCGTCAAGATCCACAAAAATAGCGGGATCATGAAGATCCGGCTGAGCGTGATGGAGTTGGGCAGATTCATGCGGGTTGCGCGCCGCAAGCATGGCTGCGGGCTGCAACTATTATCGCACTGCGCGTCGAGGCGGCGTCTTCGATCGGAACTTGGGTCGGGCGGAAAATCCAAAGCGGAACCAGCCGCCCGCTTTGGCCATTGGGACTTCGGTGCCGCTCGTGCGCCGCTTCCCTATTTCTTTGGCGTGGAAATGCTCAAAGGATAGTTGTCGATCAGATACTTTCCCTGATCGCTGTCAATCTGCTCAAGCTCTAATAGCTGCACTTCACCCGACCAAATGAGCCGCGTGCGGAAGTAATAGACCTTTCCGGGCTCTGCCGAGAAATGCGCCAGCTCTGCGAGAACAGAGACCAGAGAGGATTGCAAGGACGCGCACACATGATGTTCTCCCGGTTCAATCGGGAGGGAAAAATAGGAGTTACCGTGATTGGCGCCAGCCCAGGCGCCATCCACTCCGAGCTTCGTTGTTGGATAGCCTGGAAATACCAGATTGCCTTTATCATGGATGAAATATACGAGCGCCTTTCCCGGTGCGGGCTGTACCAGTGCTTGGACGGTGTTGTCCAGACTCACATTGAAATTGACGTTTGCCGGTCCGCAAGCCGCGGCAGAGCCAGCGGATGGTTTCTGAGCCCATGCGGATGCGCCAAAAAGCAGTACGGCGAATGCGATTTTCATGCGTTCCCTTCCAGCAGGATTAGGACTTTCCCTTCTGTACAAACAACCGCTGAAAAGAAAAGTTGCGGATTGCCAATTGATTTTTTGCACATCAAAAAAGCTCCCAGCCGGTGTCCGGGTCTTGCTTTTTTGCGTTTTTATTGTCCATTCCGTATAACAGTAATCATGAAAATCAATAGAAAGTTTGTGCAATCAAGCGTTTTGTTTGGCCTCATCTTCTTTCTGGCGGCAACTTGGCAGTTGTCCGGACAACAATCGACAACTTCGACAGACAAAGACCAGGCAAAGACATCCGCAGACCCGCTGGCTGAGTTGAGCCCGGCCAACCGCGCCCTCTTTGATGCTCTGCGCGAAGCCGCTCAAAAAGGCAACGACGCCGATGTGCTGGCCAACGGCAGAAAGCTGCTTCCCGCGCTCCAGACCGGAAGCGATCTGGCCAACCTGGTTACACAGGTCACGGCGAATGCGGCCGCTGAAGTCGGCGAGACAAGTTATGCTTTGAGCCTTGCCAAACCCTTTTTTGATGCGCACCATGAGGATTGGCGTTCGGCTGCGTTGTTGGCGCGGCTCTATGCCGAGAGCGGCGACAAGGCTTTGCGCGATCAGCAAATCGCCATCGTGCTTGCCCTGCACAAATCAACCAAGGACGCTTACTTCGCCAAGCTGCATATCTTCCCGATCCAAAAGGTCAAACTGCACTCCGGCTACGCGGTCTTTCTCTATCCCTTTGAACCGCTTGCGCCCTTCAACAGCTATCTGGAGGCCTTGATCTTTACCAGCAATGACAAACAGGACTACCGCATCGAGCTTGAAAGTGATCCTGCCGATCAAGCCTTTTTCAAGGCAACCAAGCCCGGTGAGCGGCGCTTCTCGATCGACACCTTCAGAGAATCCAAGAACGGTGAAACGCAAGCCCTGCATGGTTTTATCGATGGCGTCTTCGACTACGACGTGATGCGGGATAAAATGTTGGAAGTTGCCAATCTGGATAATTCTCCTAAGAATTAGTGTGTGACTAAAAGCAAAAGCCCCCAGCCGAAGCTGAGGGCTTTTGGTTTTTGCGCCGAAGGCGCGTTTGCCTGGACGGCCAGTCCTAGTACATTCCGTCCATGCCGCCGCCGTGGCCGCCGCCGGCCGGGGCCGGCTTGGGTTCGGGAATCTCGACGACCAGAGCTTCAGTGGTGAGCAAAAGGCCGGCGATGGAAGCCGCGTTCTGCAATGCCGTCCGGGTAACCTTGGTCGGATCGATGACGCCGGCCTTGACCAGGTCCTCGAAGACCGAAGTCGCCGCGTTGTAGCCGAAGTGCGGATCGGTGGACTCAAGAACCTTGGCCACCACCACCGCGCCCTCTTCGCCGGCATTGGCGACGATCTGGCGCAGAGGCTCTTCGAGCGAGCGGCGAACAATCTGCGCGCCGATCTTCTCATCGCCTTCCAGCGTCTTGATCAGCGCATCCACCGAGGGGATGGCGCGAACCAGAGCCACGCCGCCGCCCGGAACGATGCCTTCCTCGACGGCCGCGCGGGTTGCGTGCAACGCATCCTCAACGCGCGCCTTCTTCTCCTTCAGCTCGGTCTCGGTTGCCGCGCCCACCTTGATGATGGCCACGCCGCCGACCAACTTGGCCAGCCGCTCTTGCAGCTTCTCCTTGTCGTAGTCGGAGGTGGTCTTCTCGATCTGCGCGCGGATCTCCTTGACCCGGCCATCGATCTCGCTAGCCTTGCCGCCGCCGTCCACAATCGTGGTGTTGTCCTTGTCGATGGTGACGCGCTTGGCCTTGCCCAGATCCTCCAGCTTCACGCCTTCCAGCTTGATGCCCAGATCCTCGGTGATCGCCTTGCCGCCGGTCAGAATCGCCACGTCGCCCAGGATCGCCTTGCGACGGTCGCCGAAGCCCGGCGCCTTCACCGCGGCCAC
>Ga0181529_10004039_pt1 | contig 16183 bp, 17 predicted proteins | sample PEATcosm2014_Bin_36_FD_119763 | JGI IMG/M metagenome (GOLD analysis project Ga0181529, IMG submission 119763) | Peatland microbial communities from MTU Mesocosm Facility, Houghton, MI, USA - PEATcosm2014_Bin10_30_metaG | ecosystem: Environmental > Terrestrial > Soil > Wetlands > Peat | place...
AGTAGCAGAGGCGCCGTCCCTACGGGACTCCGGCGACCTTCTAGCTGTTCCTTTCCCACCGTTGAAACGGTGGGCTAATGACCATTGCGCCTACGGCGCGGGCTAGCTGGCGTTGTCCGCGCTGTTGTTTTTGGGAACCTCTGAACAAGTCCCGATTTCCCGATAAAACCTTCCCTCAGGGGCTAAAGCCCGCATTTATTTTGAGCCACTTTCGGCGCAGCTAAAGCCGCGCCCTTTCAAAACAGCGACCTATTCAGAGGTTCTTTAACAATACACTTATGTTGGCTCAGTTGAGGGGCCACAAACCAAAAAGCCTCCGGCTTTACCGGGGGACATTTACCCCTCCGCCTTCCACGTTACTAAAGCGTCTTTTCCGCTTTGGAACGCGGAGGGCGGAATTGTTTGGCTGACTGAGTGTATCTCATTATTTATGAATAGGTTGTGATTATAAGGCACGATGGATTCCGTGGGCCTTGGCGATTCCTGTGCGATTGACCTGGCAAACAGTCACTTGGTAGCATCATCTGAGTGGTCTTCCATTTACCTCGAAATCGATACTTACGCGACAGGATGGATGGCTGCTTACAAAGGATCCAACGCTGCCATGAAGATCAAGCTGCTTTTTCTATTCGCTTTAGTGATCACCTTAATCCCTATTTCAGGCTGTAAACCCGACCCTACAGCGCTGCTTACCGCGGTCAAGGCCGACAACACCGGAGAGGCTTTAAAGCTTATTGGCAAGGGCGCCGACGCCAATGTCCGCACTTCGCCTACCGGTTGGAGCGCGCTCCACTTCGCTGCCCGGAACGGCAATGTGGAGGAGGTGCAGAGCCTTCTGAATGCAGGCGCCGATGCCAACTACTCGGCCACCATGGACGGAAAGACTGGATCGCCGGTGAAGCCGCTGGCTTTGGCGCAGATTATGCAAGAGGTGATCGGTCAGGTTCAGAACTCACAGATTGAGGCGAATCTGCGGGAGAGCGGCGTGGATGATCCGGCGCTGCTGAAGAGCGCGACCGATCCAAATGCCGCTGAGCGGTACCGTAAAGTTGTCGATCTGTTAACCAAGGCAACCCGGTAAGCGCACGCGAGGCGGATCAAGCGGTTCCGTTGGCGCGAGCACTGTGACCGTGAACCATCTCAATCGGGAAGGTTTGGATCTCGAGATCGATGCTGGCGATCTCGGAGCCGCACTCTTGTGAATGATTGCAGGTGCATTGGCAGAGCTCGGTGAAGCGGATATGGCCGTTCTGGCTCAGCTCGAGGCCGGAAGCGATCAGTATGCTGTAGATATCCACGCAGGCCTGACGCTCAAACTCGAAGAGCATGGTGATGGTTCCGGATTCATTGGCGCCGCGGCTCAAGACCCAGCCGCCGCAGCCCAGGATGGCGCCGGTGAGAGTCTGAACCAGGCGAGAAGGCTCTTCGATGGAGATTGCCTTCATTTGCAATGCCCAAGGAATACTAATCGCGCGTTCTGCATTTAAGGTCGGCACCGTTTAGCCTCACTTCTGCCTTATCGGAGCACTCTCGCGCAGCGTAATAGTTGTGTCGGAGTCGAACGGCTCTTGACCTGCTTTGAGACAAACCGGCTTGCCACAGCCCTGGCGCGCCTTGCGCTGGTAATTGAAATGGATTTTAACGCTCAATTTCGGCGGCTTTTGGAAGCTCCGCGGAGACAATTGCTTCCACCCAAACGGCAAATGATGTAGCTTCATAGACAGCATGATTGTCGGCTCAGGAATTGACTTGACGGAGATCGAGCGCATCCAGCACTCGGTGGAGCGATATGGGCAGCGCTTCCTGGACCGCGTCTATACCGCGGGCGAGCAGGCCTACTGCTTGCGCAAGCGCAAATCCGCCGAGAGCCTGGCCGCGCGCTTTGCCGCCAAGGAAGCTGGAGCGAAGGCGCTGGGAACCGGCATCAGTCACGGGGTCAACTGGCTGGAGATTGAGGTTGTGCGCGAACCCAGCGGAAGGCCCACACTCAAGTTTCACGGGCGCGCGGCCGAGTTTGCCGCACAATTGGGATCGGTTCGCGCCGCGCTCTCCATCACCCACACAACCACGCTCGCCATGGCCAGCGTGGTGCTTGAGGATGGGCGTTAGTTCTGTCCAATCTGCTATCCTCAATGCGTAAACCGGCGTTTTCTTTATTTGTTGAACTGTAAGGAGTCCCGTGCCCAGCCGCAAAGAAATTCGGTGGTCGCAACTGAGAGTGGGAGCCTTGGTTCTGGCAGCCATGGCCATCCTTGTGATGCTGATCCTTTTAATGTCCAGCGCCGGCGGCGGACTCTTTGCGCGCAAACTGGTTCTCCGCTCTTACTTTGAAAATGCCGCGGGCCTGAAAGATGGCGCGCCGGTGACGCTCGAGGGTGTAACCATCGGCAATGTGATTCATGTGCGGGTGGTGCCGGAGCGCAATCCCATGCCGGTCGAAGTGAAAATGCGCGTGGGCTATGAGTATGTGCCCTTCCTGCACACCGATTCGACGGCTACCATCAATCAAGCCGGAGTGCTGGGCGACAGCTATATTGACATCAGCTCAGCCCACGCCAGCGGACCCGCGCCAGCGGACGACGCCGAACTGAGGGCTGGCGGCTCACCCAGCATTCAGGACGTGGTGCGCAACAGCAATGAATCCATCATCCAGATTGACAAGCTGCTGCACAAGCTGGAGCCAACCATCGATGCGGTGAACAGCCGCCGCGGGCTGGTGGGTGAGCTGATCAATGACCCCGAACTGGCGCGCAAGATCAACCAGATTGCCACGGACTTGCAGACCATTACTGGAGCAGTGGCCAACGGGCAGGGATCGCTGGGCAAACTGGTCACGGACGATACGCTGTATAACCGCGCCAATGACGCCGTCAATCGGCTGAACAAAATAACCATTGCCCTCGATGAGGGCAAGGGCAGCGCGGGCAAGTTTCTCAAAGACGATGCGCTCTACAACAACCTGAACGCCGCTGCCAACAATACCAATCAACTGGTGGCCGAGATCAACGCCGGCAAAGGCACGCTGGGCCTGCTGGCCAAAGATCCAGCCTTTGCCAAGAAGCTGGACGACACGATCACCCGCCTGGATGGAACGCTTACGAGTTTGGATGACGGCAAAGGCACGCTGGGCCAGTTGATGCAAAACCGCGCCCTGTACGACCACGCCGACCAAACTCTCGATCAGGCTTCACAACTCATCAAGGCCGTCCGCGCAGACCCCAAGAAGTATCTCGTGATTCGGATGAAGATTTTTTGAGAATGGCAGGTTTTTGTTTTTCTCAATTGCCCCTCGAAATTCGGACTCAGCACAAATCTGAGGCGCAGTCCCTACGGGACTTTGGCGGCCTTCTTGGTGTTCCTTTCCTAATTGCCACTGCGCCTACGGCGCGGGCTAGCTGGCACTGTCCGCTCACCGCTGCGCTTGAGGCGCGGGCTAGCTGGCACTGTCTGCGCTGTTGCTTTAGAGAACCTCTGATTCATTTCTTTCTTTGCAGCAAAGATTCCCTCGGGGGCTAAAGCCCGCATTTAATAAAAGCCACTTGCGGCGCAGCTAAAGCAGCGCCCTTTCAAAACCTCGCCTTATTCAGAGGCTCCCTAAAGTATTTGTGTATTGTTTGAGAGTCAACGTGGACCAGGAGGTCCACGTTACAGCCGGTCTGGAGACCGGCGCTACAATTCAGACCGGCGCTACAATTCACGGATAAGCTCTAAGACTTAGTGAGCGGGGAGAGCTTCTTCGTGTTCAGTAGTCTCATTTTTTGGTCCAAAGGTATTCAATAGATCGGCCAATTTGTCTACCAGGTCTTTCAGTTCGCCGAGGCGCGACAAGCCTTCCTCGTTGCGTCCCTGAGTGTGGAATTTGACAATGCCGGCGGCCAGCGCATGAATCCGCCAGTGGAGCGCGACAATCGGCTGGAAGACCGGCAGGGAGCTGCGTCCGGCCGGTCCTTCTCCATAGAGCCATGCGCCAAACTGGCACTGGTAGCGGCTGAGCTTCGGCTCCTGGGTGCTTTCGTTCTTCAGGTAGGCCTCAATGGCAGCGGCCCAGGCGCGGTGCTCGACGCCGGCATGGAGCAGCGGCCGCTCGTCCACATCCACGACAAAGGCTTCGGTCCAGCGCGGATCGGGTTGCCAGATCTCTGCCCACGCGGGGAGCTCATCGGCCGGCATCGGTTGGGCAATGCCGTAGCCCTGGGCCAGCTCGCAGCCCAGACGCAGCAGCATCAAACCCTGCTCGACGGTTTCAACGCCTTCGGCAACTGCCTGGCGGCGATAGGCGGCGGTCAAACCAAGAACTCCCTCAAGTATCGCCAAATCATCGGGATTGACCAGAATGTCGCGCACAAATCCTGGATCGATCTTGAGAACATCCACCGGCAAATCTTTGAGTTCAGCGAGGGACAGGTGCCCGGCGCCAAAATCATCCAGGGCAAATGTAACTCCGGTTTGGCGGCACTTGGTCAACAGCCGGGATAATTCCGCCGCGTCTTCCGGAGGATTGGTCTCCAGGATATCCAACTCCAGGCAGGAGGGTTTCACGCGGGGGTGTTCGTCCAACATTTTAGCCAGCCGCTCAGAGAAGCCCGGTTGCTGCAGTTGCCTTGCTCCCACGTTCACGCCCACAGAGATTTCAAAGCCCTTGTTCAACCATTCTTCCATTTGAGTGAGAGCGGAGCCTATGACCCACTCGCCGAGATCGACGGCCAAGGGATGGTCTTCGATGGCGGGAAGGAACTGGCCAGGAGGAAGCAGACCGCGTTTGATGTGATTCCAGCGAATCAGCGCCTCGGCGCCGACCACCTTGCCGGTCAGCATATTGACTTTGGGCTGAAAATAAAGCGTGAATTCATGGGCGGCGAGGGCCTGGCGAATGCAATCAGGACTCTCCGGATGCGCGGCTACGCTCGACGCCTGTGCGGAATCAAAGAACTGATAACGGTTCTTGCCGGCCTCTTTGGCGCGATGCATGGCCTGGCTGGCCTGACGCAAGAGCTGTGCGGCATCGGCGTCTTCTTCCTGCGGATAGAATGTGACCCCGATGCTGGCGGAAAGCTGGTGAGTCACTCCGCCGATTTTGACCGGCTCAGCGGCAGCTTCCAGCAGGCGGTTCAGCGCCGCCGAACTTGCTTGTTCATCTTCCAACGCGGGCAGCAAGGCTGCGAATTTGTCTCCTTCGAAGCAGGCGAGGGTGTCGGTTTTGGCCAGAGTGTGCTTCATGGCGCGGGCCAGCGCGACCAGCACTTGATCGCCAACCCGGCTCCCGTGACGGTCGCGGAGGGCTTCCAAGCCTTCCAAGCGAAGACGCACGACTGCCAGCAGTTGGCCCCACCGCTTGGACTGATCAATGGCCTTGTGCAACCGTTCTTCGAGCAAGGTTCGGTTGGGAAGACCGGTCAGGGCGTCGGAATGGACAAGCTGTCGCGAGCGGCTGGCATGCTCCTTGTACTGTTTAGTCTCCGAGAGGCTTTTCATCGATCCCGCTTCTGCCTTCCAAAAAGTCACACATGGATTATCGGCAGAATCGATATTCAGAAGAGTCGAAGGTTATTTGATTGAAATGAATGAAGATACTTTAGATTCAGGAGGCTGAATCCGCGTCGCGCCCGACCCTCAAGCCTGGGGGCCTCGATCGATCAACCAGAACTCGTAGAAGCCCTTCTGGCGCACCACCTGGAAGTAGTCGCTGGCGACGAAATAGAAGAGTACAGCTGCGCTCCAGACCACGTGCAGCGCCTCCGGGCCAAGCTGGTCGCTGAAGGGCAACGGCGCGGCGGAGAGCACCATGGTCAATACGAGAAGCGCCATGTTGACGATGCCCATCACCATGTTGATTTCGACCAGCCTGGCGGTCATCGGCTTTCCCAGTCGTAGAGTTTGACCAAACGCAGAGAGCGCGGTGCGCCCTTCCAGCAGCATCAGCAGCGGCGCAATCGAAAGCGCCCAACTTGTAAGCGCCCAAGCGGTAAAGAAGCCCAGCGAAAGAAAAATCGCCCAAACGGCAAAGCCGACCAGATCCGGCTCGGCGTTGGGGGTGATGTGCGTGGCGGCAACCCATTGCATGGATCGAAGCCAGGCCCAACTGATCAAGCCGAAACCGGCCAGCCACGCGGCTTGCAGCGCGATCATGGAAAGCGGGCGAAGGCGCAGGGTTGGCTCCATGCGCTTCAGGAGCAAGCTGCGCCCCAGGGCGGAGACGATGATCCAGGCCAATGCGGCTGCCGGAAGAAGCCAGTGCAGGACGGCGGCGCAATGAGGCCGATAGAGCGCCCAGGCACTGTTCAGTTGGGTAACGGCAACCCATGGATTCTGGAGATCAATTGCAGAAAGACCGGCTGATTTTGGCGGCAAAGCTATGAGAACTTTTATTGCTTCAAGCAAAACGACGATGATGAATGGCAATCCGAAGGTCCAGCGCCAGGCAACTTCAATCGCCGTCAGCGAAGGCCGCGCAAAGACCCAGCCCATCTGACCGACCAGAGTTTGGGTTCCGCGTAGAGGGGCTGGCATGGTTGCCTCTTCAAGATTGCAGGTTGAGGTTTGTGGATCCCAGGTCCGAAAATCCGGACCTGGGGCACCCAAAGTCGATGCAGGCGATTTACTTGACTACCAGATTCACCAGCTTGCCGGGAACCAGGATGACCTTGACGACGGTTTTACCCGCCGTGCGCGACTGGACCTTTTCGCCGGCCAGTGCGGCGGCTTCGATGGCTTGGGCGTTGGCGTCGGCGGCCACCGTGACTACCTCGACCAGCTTGCCGTTGATTTGCACGGGAATCGCCAGCTCGTCTTCCTTGGCCAGTTCGGGGTCGCTGGTGGGCCAGGGGGCGCGCAGGACTGAGCCTTCTTCGCCCAGTTCTTCCCACAGTTCGGAGGCGATAAAGGGCGCAAAAGGAGCCAGCAACAGCACCAGAGAGCGCAGCAGCTCGCGCATCACTGGAGCCGAAACTTCGCCCGCCGCCAGTTGCGCGTCGGCAGACTGAAGCTCGTTGACCAGCTCCATGATGGCCGCCACGCAGGTGTTGAAGTGCCAGCGGCCTTCAAAGTCCAGAGTGATCTTGGCGATCGTCTGATGCAGCTTCCTGAGCAGCTTCAGCGATAGGCCTGTCGGCGCATCTGCCTTCCCGTCACCCGCCGTGCGAGCCAGCGGAGCGTACTTCGTGGTCAGCCGCCAGACACGGCCCAGGAAGCGGCTCACTCCGGCGACGCCGTCCTCCTGCCAATCCAGATCGCGGTCCGGCGGAGCGGCAAACAGGGCGTACATGCGCGTGGCGTCGGCACCATACTTGCCGATCATCTCGTCGGGCGAGACCACGTTGCCCTTGGACTTGGACATCTTCGACCCGTCCTTGATGACCATGCCTTGCGTGAAGAGCCGGCGCGCCGGCTCGTCGTTCGTGATCAGCCCCAGGTCGCGCATGACCTTGGTCCAGAAGCGCGAGTAGATCAGATGCAGAATGGCGTGCTCCACGCCGCCGATGTACTGGTCGATGGGGAACCAGTACTGCGCTGTCGCCGGATCAAAGGGCGCGTTGGAGTTTTTCGCGTCGGTGTAGCGATAGAAGTACCAGCTCGAATCGACGAAGGTGTCCATGGTGTCGGTCTCGCGCTTGGCTGCCGCGCCGCACTCGGGGCAGGCGACATCGACGAACTCCGGCACGCGACTGAGCGGCGAACCGCCCTGCTGGGTAATCTCAATTTGCGCGGGCAGCACCACCGGCAACTGCTCGTCTGGAACCGGGACCAAGCCGCAGCTCTCGCAGTGAATAATGGGAATCGGTGTGCCCCAGAAGCGCTGGCGGCTGACGCCCCAATCTTTCAGGCGGAAGGTGACCTTGGCCTCGCCGAAGGCTCCGGCGACGGCAATCTCTTGCAGCTTTTTCTCCGCATCAGCGCAGCTCAGGCCGTTGATCAGCGGATCGGAGTTGACCACCAAGCCCTCATACGCACAGAAGGGCAACTCCTGTGAAACGCTGGGGTCGGCAGGCTTGATGACTTGAACGATTGGCAGGTTGTACTTTGTCGCAAACTCGAAGTCGCGTTCGTCGTGGGCCGGGACGCTCATAATCGCGCCGGTTCCGTAATCAGCCAATATGTAGTTGGCCACCCAGATCGGCACGCGCGCGCCGTTGTATGGATTGATGGCAAAGCGGCCTGTCGGAGCGCCGTGCTTTTCAATCGCGCCCAGATCGCCGGCTTCGCGCGCCTTCTTCTGCTGGTCGATCATCTCCTCGACCTGCGCCTTTAGCGCGGGATCGTCAGCGGTGAACTTGGCCACCAGCTCATGCTGCGGAGCCAACTGCACGCTGGTTGCGCCGAAGATCGTGTCCACGCGGGTGGTAAAGACGCGAATGCGTGTTTTTTCTGATCCCTGATCCCTGACCCCTGATCCCTGCTCGTCGAGGAAAAAATCGACGTCCGTGCCTTCGCTGCGCCCGATCCAGTTGCGCTGCATGGTACGGACTTTTTCCGGCCATCCTGGAAGCTTGTCCAGGCCATCCAGCAGCTCCTGCGCGTAGGCGGTGATGCGATAGAACCACTGGACCAGATCGCGCTGCTCGACCGGCGTCGTCTCATGCCGCCAGCAACAGCCATCGACCACCTGCTCGTTGGCCAGCACGGTGGCGCACTCCGGGCACCAGTTCACTTTGCTTTTCTTGCGATAGACCAGGTTTTTCTCGTACATGCGCAGGAAAAACCACTGATTCCAGCGGTAGTACTCCGGCAGGCAGGTGGTCACCTCGCAGGCCCAATCGTAGCCCAGGCCGAGCCGCTCCATTTGGATTTTCATGGCGGCGATGTTCGAGAGCGTCCACTCGCGCGGAGGGGTATTGTTCTTGAGCGCGGCATTCTCGGCCGGCAACCCGAAGGCATCCCAGCCCATGGGATGCAGCACGTTGTAGCCGCGCATCCACTGGTGGCGCGCCAGGGCGTCGCCAATCGAGTAGTTGCGCACGTGCCCCATGTGCAACTGGCCGCTGGGATACGGGAGCATCTCCAGCACGTAATACTTGGGCTTGCCGCAGTCAGCAGGCTCCGCCGCATAAAGTTTAGGGTCAGCTGCCCAACGCAGTTGCCACTTGGGTTCAATCGCCGCCGGGTCGTACCGTACTTCGTTTTCGTCTGCCATAACCCTTTTAGTGTAAATGGAAGGCCGACTACTGCTCGGGCGGGGCGGGCGGCTCATGAATTGGAGCAAAACTTTGGCCGGAGCCCTCCGTCGATGGCGAAGTGGTTGCCGTTCCGGGGCAGGAGGGCGCGGGCGGCTCCTTGTTCACGACTTCATACTCCGCAGGCGGCTGAAAGAGTGCGGCATCCGGTTCGGCTTGGGTAAAGTTCACCAGCTCCTTGTTTGTCTTGCCCGCCAGCGGGTCTTCAGTCACCTGGCGCACCACAAGGCCGGCCAAGCCTGGATTGATCGCTGTCCACGTCTCGGAGGTACGCTGGGTTGGCGTATCGTTGCCGACCTTTCCGGCGGGAATCATGGTGATCGTCCGGCGTCCGCGCGCCTCAAGGCCCAGAATCGTATCCGTTCCCAGGTCTTCGATATTGGGCCTATAAGGTTGAGTTCGATCGACATTGAAGACGGAACCGATATGCGCGGAAGAGGTGGCCGTCGAGTTTGGCACGCAAGCGGGACGCGGCGCGCCGGGCATGGGCATCGTCAGGACGGTCACTCTCTGTCCCGGCACCGTCCAACTGGTGTTGGTGTGCGCATCGGGATCGAAGACTGTAACCCGCGTCACCGGGGTTTGATCGCCAGTTAAAGGAACAGTGGTCGTCGAAGTCATGCGGCGGCCCTGAGCGTCCACGGCAACCACCTCAGTGGATTCACGAGTGGAGAGGCTTCCGTCAGCCAGCACGCGAACCTTTGTAGTCTTGTACTCCGCCGTATAAGGCAGGTGCGCCACGCGCGGATGAGCCATTTCTACGTGGGTACGGCCCCGCTCAACCTGGGCTGCTACCGGCAAAGCCAAACCGGCCACAGCGACCAGCGCCAACATACTACTTACAATTGCACGCATCACTCACCTCAAATGCAAATCACTGCAACACAAACAGTGTGACGGCAAAAAGCGGTCAAAGCAAGCAGGAAATCGAAAATTATTCCACCAGAGATAGCAGCGCCTTCACATTGCGCTCCTCATCGCCTGGGGCGTCCACCGGCGTTTCGGCGATGAAGGCGGAGTGCGCAAAGCGGGGGTCGTTGAGCAGGCGGCGGAAGAGTTCCATGCCTATGGTGCCTTTGCCGATCTGCTCATGGCGGTCGAGCTTGGAGCCGCGCGCTGCTTTGGCGTCGTTCATGTGCCAGACGCGCACCGCCTCCAGTGTGACCGTTGCGGCGGCCTGGCGTATGGTTTCCTCGTAGCCTTCGGGCGTGACCAGATCGTAGCCGGCGACGTGGGTGTGGCAGGTATCCAGGCAGACGCCCATCGGGGCCGAGGGGCGCAGACGCTCGACCAACTCGGCGACCTGCTCAAAGCTGCCGCCCAGAGAGAACTCCGAGCCGGCGGTGTTTTCAATCAGGATATGAAACGGCGTTCCCTGCCAAGGCAAGCCGTCGATGGCGCGGCTGATGGACTCGGCGGCGAGGCGCAGGCCTTCGTCGCGGGTAAGGCCCTTCCACGAGCCGGGATGCAGGACGAGAAACTCCGCGCCAAAGGCCAGCGCGCGTTCAATCTCGCCGCGAAAGGCGACGACGCTCTTCTCGCGCACCTCCTCGGTTTGGCTGCACAGGTTCACCAGGTAGCTGGTGTGGATGACCAGCGGGCCGACGTCGAGCTTGGCGCGCTGCTCTTTCATCCGGGCGGCCTGCTTGGGGTCGACCTTGGGCGCGTGCCACATCCGCGGGCTGGAGGAGAAGATCTGGAAGGTGTTGGCGCCAATCGCCCTTGCCTGCTCGACGGCGTTCGAGGCCCCGCCGGTGGTGCCGAGATGGATGCCAATGCGCTTTGCCATAAGATCAGTCTATTCGATGAGTTGGATGGGTTTTGGTTGCGCTATTTACATTCGGGCGGGATCGAGGATGGCGGCCAGCCGCCAAGGATGTGGGCAGGACGTTTCGTCCATGAAGAACTATCGTTGATCTCCCATCGAATATCAGGGAAAATCCAAGTCTTTCCGTTTGTTTCAATCGAAATGGCGGAGTCCTCTTCGGTGGGGTCCACGCGCCGGATGAACGCTGATTCCGACGCTTCAAGTAAATCTGCAACCGACCCCTTCGAAGCTGCAAATAATGAAGTCTGATGAATGAAATCAGAGGTATGTAAATCAAACAGAATTTCTTGGCTTGCCTTTTTGTCTATTTCAACTTCGATATCCGGAACAGACAGGATGCAACCATTACCCAACCACGAAATCGCATAAGACATATTCTCTTGCGCCGCTCCAAACCTTAATTCCCGGAGGGTTGTCCCGCGCACATTGGATATAAACGCGCCGTTTTCGCAATTGAATAAAATCCATTTTCCGTCTGGCGACCACATCGGAGTGTTCGCAAAACATAGTCCCTGCTTGTCGATGTTCTCTGTCGACTTCAACACATGAACCTTGCGGGTTTGCAGGTCCATCACGGCAATCGGCCCCGCGTCATTTTCAGCATCGTTTCCGTCACCAGGATTGTCGGTGTGAATGGCAAAGGCAAGGCTGCGGCCATCCGGCGAGAACTGCGGATCGTCGTAGACTTCTGTCTCATTCTTGTCCAATTCTTTTGCCTTGAAATACAAATGCCCATTCGTCAGCTTAGTCTGCGTATGTGTTTGAAGATTATGCAGATATAGATTCCCTCCGGTTGCGGTATCGGCGGAAACGGTTACCAGCAATTTACGATCGCTTGATAACGCGAAGTTATAAACTGGCTTCTTGAGGTCAATCGACTGCGTCACTTTTCCGGATGAGGCGGCCAGGATCAAAACAGTTCCGTCCATAAACGCGACGACCGGTTCATTGGAGTTTTGGGCGATAGTCGGAATCGCCAGTGATGCCAGAAATAAAATGGATGGCAATCTCCTGTTGTTCATCGAAACTCCTTGAACTCGACTCCGATTATACTGACGGCGAGACGGTCGATGCGCCTGCGCGTCACCGCAGCCCATTACCATCTAGCGGGCAGCCGTAATCAGGCGCTTTTATCAAATTCGTCTTAAAATCTTTTCATGACCGATCCTAATGTTGCTGTCACACGGCTTCTTATCGACGTGGTCCTGCCCAACCTGAAGACGGTGCAGGTGAGCCAGACCGAGCAGATTGCGGCCAACGACCGGCTGGAGAACGCCATCGAAGAGTTGCGCCTGCATCTGGAATCGCAGTTCGCGCACCTCAATGCGCAGTTGACGGCCTGCCGCGCCGAGCTGGCGGCCACGCAGGCAATGCTCAGCGCGATGCAGGCGCGTCCGAGTGTGGCTGCGCCGGAGCGGCCCACGCTGATTCACTAATGCCGCCGCTCTGCGATAATGCACGGTATGCGGACTTTGCTGACTGCAGAGCGGTTATGGGATGGATCCGGGCTCGTCGATTTGCCCGTTGTCGAGATCGAAGACGGGCGGATTGTCTCGATCTCTTCGCGCACGGAAAGATTGCTTCCCCTTCCGGCGAGCGTTGTTGACTTTCCCGGTGCAACGCTCGCCTCGGCCTTCTTCGACATTCATATTCACGGCGCCATGGGTCACGACGTGATGGAGGCGACTCCGGAAGCGCTCGACGCCGTGGGCAGCTTTCTGGCCCAGCACGGCACGGGCAGCTTTCTGCCGACCACCGTAACCGCGCCGCTGGAGACAACCCTGCGAGCGCTCTCCGGGCTGGCGAAGCTGCTCAAGCGGACCCCAATTGCCGGCCAAGCGACGGCGGCCGGCATTCATTTGGAAGGACCGTTTCTCTCTCATACGAAGCGCGGCGTGCAGCCCGCCGAGCATCTGCTTGCCCCGGATATCGCCACCTTTGACCGGCTCTTTGAAGCCGCCGAAGGGCGCATTCGGCTGATGACACTGGCCCCGGAGCTTCCCGGCGCGGTTGAGCTGACGGCGCACGCCACGACGCGCGGAGTGCGTGTTTCGCTGGGTCACTCGAACGCTACGGCCGCAGAGACGCATGCCGCCATCCGCGCCGGAGCAGTCAGCGCCACACACACCTTCAACGCGATGCGCGCGCTTACGGCCCGCGAGCCGGGAATTCTGGGCACGATCCTTACCTCGGATGAACTGTATGCCGAATTGATCTGCGACGGCATCCATGTTGCGCCTGAGATGGTGAAGCTGTGGTGGCGGACGAAAGGCGCGCAGCGCGGGATTCTGGTGACCGACGCGATGAGCGCGGCGGGTATGCCGGACGGCGAATATCGTCTGGGTGATTTTACGGTTCAGGTGGCGGATGGGCGCGCGATCTCGGGCGGCGTATTGGCCGGAAGTGTGCTGACGCTGGATCGCGCGCTGACGAATTTTATCCAGTTTTCCGGCGCTCCATTGGAAGAAGTGCTGCGCCTGCTGACCGTGAATCCGGCAGCGATGCTTGGCGTGGGCGATGCGGTTGCCGCGGTTGCGGTCGGCCAAGCGGCGAAGATTGTGGCAGTGGATCGGAGCGGAAAGGTGGTTGGCTGGGTGGTGAATGGCCTTCGCTGACTGGGAGAAGCACACACGGTAGTCTTGACCGAGAATCAAATTCATTTTTCGGCATAGAATCGTTTTATCCAAGCAACCGGAGCGGCTGAGATGCCAAACTACATTCGTCTTTTTGGGCCGGCACACCTCTTGATTCTCTGCGCGGTTCCGCTGCTGGCGGCGTTGCTCGCTTGGGTCCAGCGGCGGCTTTTGCCTGGAAGCAAAGCTCTGCGCATCGGGCTGGCAACCGTTCTCCTCTTGGATTCGGCGGTGTTTTATAGCTACCTGGGGTTGCATCGCCAGTTGACCTTTCCGGATCATCTTCCCTTGGAGCTGTGCGACGCCTCGCTTTGTTTGGTGATCTTTGCCCTGTTCACGGTCAGTCCAGTGATTTTTGATTTGGCTTACTACGGCGCTCTCGGAGGAGCAACCATGGCGCTGCTTACGCCGAACCTTTGGGAACCTTTTCCTTCCTTTGGGACGGTGCAGTTTTTCATTGCGCACGGGCTGATTGTAGCCGGCGTTCTTTTCCTTGTCTGGTCAGGTTTGGCGCGGCCCCGGCCTGGATCAGTTGGCAGGGCGATGCTGGCGCTGAATCTATTTGCCGCTCTCGTTGGCACATTCGATTTTTTCTTCAAGACGGATTATATGTACCTCCGCGCCAAACCGCAGAACGCTTCGCTTCTCGATTTTCTGGGGCCCTGGCCTTGGTATATTGTCGCAACCGAAGGCGTTGCGTTCAGTGTATTCCTCCTGCTATACCTTCCATTTTGGCGATCTTCCGGCCGGCGCGGAGGGGAGGCTGATTGATCGCTCCCACTCGCTTGATCCACCCGCGCACGGTTTTGCAGTCAATTCCACGGCTGCCGATACAATAGATATATCGGGTCAATTGCCCAGGAGGGATACTCGCATTGCCTCTCTATGCTTATCGATGCACCGAATGCGGCCATCGCTTTGAAAAGATTCAGCATTTCAACTCCGAGCCGGAGCTGGTTTGTCCCAAGTGCCAGGGTGTGCTGGAGCGTCCGCTGACAGCGCCGCGCCTGCACTTCAAGGGCGCCGGGTTTTATGTAAACGACTACGCGGGCAAGAGTGGCGCTCCGGCTTCGGATGCAGCTCCGGCGTCCACTGCGGCAACCGCGGCGCCCTGCGGCGGAAGTTGCGGCGCGGCCTGTCCGGCAGTCGCGGCGGCGGCGGATTCGGCAAGTTGAAAAACTCTCTGCGTCCCGCAGGTTGGTTTCCCCATCCAACCTTGCGGAGGTTACCCATGAACAAAGTTGTTTTCATTGTCCTTGCCGTGGCCGTGGTGGCCGTGGTTTCGTATGTGTCGGTGCGCGCGGCTGGGCAAGAGATGCAAATGCTGCCGATGGCCGGTCAGGTTGCACCCACCTTTACGCTTCCTTCGCAGGACGGCACACAGATTTCGCTGGAGAGTTTTCGTGGCAAGTGGGTGGTGCTGTACTTCTATCCCAAGGATATGACCCCCGGCTGCACGATTGAGGCGCACAACTTCCAGCGCGATCAGGCGCAGTTTGACGCGGCGGGCGCGGTGATTCTTGGCGTCAGTCTGGATACGCCGGACAGCCATAAAAACTTTTGCACCAAAGAGGGGCTGACCTTCCGCCTGCTGGCCGATCCAGAGCACAAGGTGGTGGATGCGTATGGCTCGCTGGGCCACTTTGGTCCGATGACCATTGCCAATCGCAACACCTTTCTGATTGATCCGCAAGGCAAGATCGCGAAGATCTGGACTGGGGTGAAGGTCGATCACCACTCCGAGGAAGTGCTGGCGGCGATTGCCGAGTTGAAGAAGTGAGAGCGCGGAAACAAATCACGCGAAGCGGCTCCTGTAACGGGCCGCTGTAATATTCGGAGAGCAAAGAAAGCATCCTAACATTCGTGAGGGAATATGCGGACTCAGATTGCCGAAAACTTTCGCGCTGAAATTGATGCTGTTCATGCGGCGCTGCTGGCGGTTCCTGCTGATTTGGCTGACACACCCTGGCGCGAGGGCGGCTGGACGCGGAAGCAGATTGTCGGTCATTTGCTGGATTCAGCGGCCAACAATCGGCAGCGCATTGTGCGCGCATCGATCGACGGCAGTTTCACCGGGCCAGGCTATGCGCAGTCCGCATGGGTTGATGCGCATGGCTATACGGAGCTGCCATGGAAGACGCTTCTGCACTGGTGGGAGGTGGAGCACGAGATACTCGCCGCCGCGGTGAATCATGTTTCAGAAGACCGGTTGGAGGCAATCTGCAGGATTGGCGAGAACGAGCCTGTGACGCTGCGCTTTGTGATTGAGGATTATTTCAGGCATCAGCGCTGGCACCTCAATCAGCTCAATGCTCCGGTAGCCTGATTGCCAGGATTTTTCCGAAGTCCAGACGCAAAAAAGCCCGGCTCGCGCCGGGCTTTTTTGCTTGCCTTGTGCTGCGGGTTACCTGCTACTTGGTTGCCTTTTTCGCAGGGGCTTTTTTGGCGGCTGCCTTCTTCGCAGGAGCTTTCTTCGCCACTGCCTTTTTCGCAGGAGCCTTCTTCGCTACTGCCTTCTTCGCCGGAGCCTTTTTGGCAACTACTTTCTTTGCTGC